>Ga0209793_1001598_pt1 | contig 13643 bp, 17 predicted proteins | sample EBPBio122009_DNA_FD_185863 | JGI IMG/M metagenome (GOLD analysis project Ga0209793, IMG submission 185863) | Wastewater treatment Type I Accumulibacter community from EBPR Bioreactor in Madison, WI, USA - Reactor 1_2/2/2009_ DNA (SPAdes) (version 2) | ecosystem: Engineered > Bioreactor > EBPR >... | reverse complement strand
GCATCGCCTATGCAATCTGGAGTGGGCTCGGCATCGTGCTGATCTCGATCGTCGGCTTTGTGGTGTTCGGCCAGAAACTCGACCTTGCGGCGGTCATCGGCCTTGGCCTGATCATCGCCGGCGTCGCGGTGGTCAACCTGTTCTCGAAATCGATGACGCATTGACATCGGTTTACTTCCTTGCCGAGCCCTGACACTTTCGGTTCCATGCTTGAACTCGTCCGCACCAACGATCCCGTCATCATTTCCTTCGTCGAGGCGCTGCTGCGCGACGCCGGCATCGCCCATTTCGTCGCCGACCAGAACATGAGCGTCGCCGAGGGCTCGCTCGGCATCCTCGCCCGGCGGGTCATGGTCGACGGCGACCGGATCGAGGAGGCACGCGCCCTGCTCGCCGAGGCTGGCGTCGCCGACGAGATCAAGGGTTGAGCCACGCCCCCCCCGCCGGCCACACGCTCGACGCCTTCCATCGCGGCCGCTTCCACCTGATCCAGCCGCAACGCGGCCATCGCGCCGGCATGGACGGGCTGGTGCTGGCAGCCGCCGCGCCGGACGGTTTTGCCGGCCACCTCGTCGATCTCGGCGCCGGGTCGGGGGTCGCCGGGCTCGCGGTGCTGTCGCGCTGCCCGCTGGCCAGGGCGACGCTGGTCGAGCGCGAACCCGACATGGCGCACGCCGCGCGGCTGACGCTTCTGCATCCGGCCAACGCCGCGCTTGCGGTGCGCGCCGGCGTCATCGAGGCCGACGTCGAGTTGACCGGCCAGGCGCGGGCCGAGGCCGGACTTGGCGACCGCAGCGCCGATTTCGTGCTGATGAACCCGCCGTTCAACGCGCCCGGCGACCGCGCCAGCGGCGACGCGCTGCGGCGCAGCGCCCATGTGCTGACCGACGGGCTGCTGGCGGCGTGGGTGCGCACGGCGAGCGCCGTCGCCAGGCCGGGCGCCGGCATCGCCATCATCGTCCGGCCGGCGTCGCTGGCCTGCCTGTTGCGGCTGATGGAGGGCCGCGCCGGCGGGATCGCCGTCGTGCCGATCCACCCGACCGCCTCCGAGCCGGCGATCCGGGTGCTGTTGCGCGGCTGGAAAGGCTCGCGCGCGCCGCTCGAACTGTCGCCGCCGCTGGTGCTGCATCAGGGACCGGACAACCGGTCGACCGGGCGCGCCAACGCGATCCTCAACGGCGTTGCGGCGCTGTTTGAAGCGTGACGCCATTGCGCCGCGGCGGCGAATGCCTACATCCGTCGAAACGGAGACTCTTGGGTGTTTGCCTTCCTCAACCGATTTCTGCCCCGGTCCTGGCGCTCGAACGCCGTCGTCATTCCGGTGATCCGCCTCAACGGCGCGATCATGTCGGGCGGCGGGGCGTTCAGGCAGAACCTGTCGCTGGCCTCGTCGACGGCGCTGATCGACAAGGCCTTCGCGGTCAAGGATGCCCCCGCGGTGGCGATCTCGATCAACTCGCCCGGCGGCTCACCGGTGCAGTCGCGGCTGATCTACAAGCGCATCCGCGACCTGGCGCAGGAAAAGAACAAGAAAGTCTATGTCTTTGTCGAGGACGTCGCCGCGTCCGGCGGCTACATGATCGCCATCGCCGGCGACGAGATCATCGCCGACCCCTCCTCCATCGTCGGTTCGATCGGGGTGATTTCGGCGAGTTTCGGCTTCACCGAGCTGATCCGCAAGCTCGGCGTCGAGCGCCGGGTCCACACCGCCGGCGGCAACAAATCGGTGCTCGACCCGTTCCAGCCGGAAAAGCAGGAAGACGTCGAACGGCTGAAGCAGTTGCAGGTCGAGGTTCACCAGACTTTTATTGACCTGGTGAAGCAGCGGCGCGGCGCCAGGCTCGCCGACAATGAGGACCTGTTCACCGGCGCGTTCTGGTCCGGCGTCGCCGGAAAGCAACTCGGCCTGGTCGATGAACTTGGCGACATGCGCTCCTTCCTGCGCGACCGCTATGGCGACAAGGTCAAGCTCGCCCTGGTCAGCCCGCAGCGCGGCTTTTTCGGCCGCCGGCTCGGCCTGCCCGGCAGCCGCATCGATGCCGGCGACATCGCCGCCAATGCGGCGCAGGGATTTGCCGAATTCGCCGAAACGCGGACGCTGTGGGCGCGGTTTGGCCTTTGATCCGCCGCAAAAACGCGGTTAAAGTGACGCCGTCGGTCGTTCGCGACCGTTTCCAGGGCGCTAAGGAGGCGCAAGCGGCATGCCGCAGTTGATCCTGTTCGCAGTTGTCGGCGTCATCGCCTATGTCGGCTACCGCTCGTTCATCCGCGAGGCTGAAAAAGTCTCGGCCAGGTTGCGCCGCGCCGAGCAGGAAGCCCGGACCCGCGCAACCGGGACGCTGGTGAAGGACCCGGCGACCGGCGAATACCGCCTCGCCAGGGATTGATCGCGCCGACGCCGCAAGGGCCGACGACCTGCATGCTTGCGCCGGCCAAGATCAATCTTGCTTTGCATGTCACCGGCCAGCGGCCGGACCGTTACCACCTGATCGAATCGCTGTCGGTCTTCGCCGATGTCGGCGACGAGGTCGAGGTTTGCGCATCCGACGCTGATTCGTTTGCCTGCATCGGCGAACGCGCCTCCCCCGACATCGCCGGCCCCGACAATCTCTGCCTGCGCGCCCGCGACGCGCTGCGCAGCGCCTTTCCAGGACAGACGGGTTCGCAGGTCCGCATCACGTTGCACAAGCGCCTCCCGGTCGCATCTGGCGTCGGCGGCGGCTCGTCCGATGCGGCCGCGACGCTGAAACTGCTCGCCGCACACTGGCGGCTGCCCGCCGACGCCAAGACGCTCGCCCGCATCGCGACGCCGCTTGGGGCCGACCTGCCGATGTGCCTGGCCGCCGCCCCGCTGATCGCGCGCGGCGTCGGCGATGAGATCGAGCCGCTGGCGGAATTTCCAGCGCTTGATCTGGTGCTCGCCAATCCCGGCGTCGCGGTCGCCACGCCCGAGGTGTTCCGGCGGCTGGCGCGCAAGCACAATCCGCCGCTGCCGCCCTTGCCCGCCCGGCGCGACGCGTCCGCCGTCATCGACTGGCTGGCGGCGACGCGCAACGATTTGCAGCCGCCGGCGATCGAGCTCGCCGCCGAAATCCCGGCATGCCTCGATGCGCTCGCCGACAGCGGCGCGATTTTCTCGCGCATGTCGGGGTCGGGCGCCACCTGCTTCGGCGTGTTCGCCGATCGGGCGGCGGCCACCCTTGCGGCGACGCGGATCCTGCGCCAGCATCCCGGCTGGTTCGTGGCCGCGACCCGGACCGGCGCAGCAGGAGAATGACCCGTGTCGCGTATTGATGAAAGCCGTCCCTTCATCCCGGTCTCGATCGCCGTGTTGACGGTGTCGGACACGCGTACGCTCGCCGACGACAAATCAGGGCAGACGCTGGTCGACCGCATCGCCGCGGCCGGTCACCGGCTGGCCGGCCGCGCCATCGTCGCCGACGACGCCGGGCTGATCCGCCAGCGCGTGCTCGACTGGTCGCGCGATGCCGCCATCGACGTCGTCATCACCACCGGCGGCACCGGTTTCACCGGCCGCGACGTGACGCCGGAGGCGCTGGAGCCGATTTTCGACAAGCGGATGGGCGGATTTTCCGAGGTCTTCCACCGCATCTCCTACGACAAGATCGGCACCTCGACGATCCAGAGCCGCGCCACCGGCGGCGTGGTCAACGCCACCTTCGTGTTCGTGCTGCCGGGCTCGCCCGGCGCCTGCAAGGACGCCTGGGACGGCATCATCGCCGCCCAGCTCGACTACCGCCACATGCCCTGCAATTTTGTGGAGATCATGCCGCGGCTCGACGAACACCTGAAGCGCGGCGGCGCTTAGAACACCGCCGGATAGATTCCGCCCGAAAGCTGTTTCACCGCAAGGCCGCGCGCGATCGCCTCGGCGTTCCTGGCGCTATGCGCCAGCGCCGCCGCCTGCCCCTTGCGGATCAGCAGGCCGCGTTCGAGCGCCCGGTTGCGCCGCGTCATCCGGCTGAAGATCGGCCGCGGCCTGCGGTTGGTGAAATTCGCCGCCATCGCGGCGCGGCCGCAATAGAGGGCCGCCGGCTCGATCCAGTCGTCGGCCATCACCGCGCCGGGCTCGAGCAGCAGCAGCCATTCGCCGCGCGCCTGACGCACCGCCGCCGCGACCCCGCCCGACGCCTGCCAGGCGCAGCCAGCGATGTCGGCCACCTCATGGGTCTGGTCGCTCGATCCGAGATCGCAGACGATCACCTCGCGCACCAGACCGTCGACCGATGCGCTAACCAGCGACGCCAGCGTGCGCGCCAGCCTCTCCTCGTCGTTCAAGGTTTCGATGACAACCGTGATCATGGCCTGCGCTTAGCCGAAAGCCGTTGCCCGCGCCAGCGGCCCGGCATTGGCCGCCGCATCGATAGTTCTTGCTTTGTTCCCTTTTCGAGAATAGGAATACATTCATTAACACTGCGATTCGCATGGCTGCTGAATCGCCCCCGGAGCCGCAAGATGGAACAGATTCGCACCGCCGATGCCGCCGCTTTCATGGAAGGCGGCGCAGCCATGGCCAATGCAATGATCGACCGCAGCGGCTTGCGCGTCGGCGAAGAGCGGCGGCGTGGGCGCGCCGCGGGCATGAACCCGTCGGGCCGCTACGAGGCCTTTTCGCGGCATGTGTTCGACGACGGCTGGAACTCGCTCGACGAGTTGCCGGCCTTCAAGACCGAGGTGCAGGTTGAACGGCCGCGCACCATCATCACCCGCAACGAGTCGCCCGACATCTCGTTCGACCGCTCGATCAATCCCTATCGCGGCTGCGAGCACGGCTGCGTCTACTGTTTCGCCCGCCCCACCCACGCCTATATGGGCCTGTCGGCGGGTCTCGATTTCGAGACAAAACTGTTCGCCAAGCCCGACGCGGCCCGGCTGCTGGAAAAGGAACTGTCGAAGCCCGGCTACGAGCCGCGCACCATCGCCATCGGCACCAATACCGACCCCTACCAGCCGATCGAGCGCGGCCACAAGATCATGCGCGAGGTCCTCGAAGTGCTCGACCGCTTCAACCACCCGGTCGGCATCGTCACCAAGTCGGCGCTGGTGATGCGCGACATCGACATCCTGTCGCGCATGGCCGAGCGCGGGCTGGCGAAAGTGGCGCTGTCGGTCACCAGCCTCGACGCGAAACTGTCGCGCACCATGGAACCCCGCGCGGCGACCCCGTCGCGGCGGCTGGAGGCGATCCGGGCGCTGTCGCGGGCCGGCATCCCGACATCTGCCATGGTCGCGCCGCTGATCCCGGGCCTCAACGACCAGGAACTGGAACGCATCCTCGATTCCGTCGCCCATGCGGGCGCGAAAGAGGCCGGCTACATCATACTGCGGCTGCCGCTCGAAGTCGCGCCCGTCTTCAAGGAATGGCTGCTGCGCCACTACCCGGACCGTTATCGCCACGTCATGTCGCTGATCCGTTCGATGCGCGACGGCAAGGATTACGACGCCGAATGGGGCAAGCGGATGAAGGGCAGCGGGCCCTATGCCTGGCAGATCGGCCGCCGGTTCGAGATCGCCGCCGGGCGGCTGGGGCTGAATGTCGAGCGGCGCAAGCTGCGCACCGATCTGTTCAGGGCTCCCAATGCCCCGGCCGAGCAGCTGATGCTGCTGTAGCCGCCGCGGGTCCGCGCCTGCGCGGCCCAGGAATCCGTCCGGCGACCTGCCCCCTCCGTCGCCGGCGGCGCCTTCCCGGTTCGCCGCAAACATCCGGGAACGGCTTGCGGAGAATCGGAGCCGATGCGAGCCTCGCCGCCTGATGGCACGCCCGCGCTCCGATTCTCCCCTTCTTTTCGATATTCCAGTCCGCCCCGATTTTGCCGCCGAACGGCGAGCGATGGCGAGCGGCCGCTGGCCGGTCGCCGGAGTCGACGAAGCCGGGCGCGGCCCCTTGGCCGGGCCGGTGGTGGCGGCCGCCGTCATTCTCGATCCCGAACGCATTCCCGCCGGCCTCGACGATTCCAAACGCATGTCGTCGGCGCAGCGCGAGACCGCGTTCGATCTGGTTGTGACGCAGGCGCTTGCGGTCGCGGTGGCGTCGGTGTGCGCCGCCTCGATCGACGCCGGCGACATCCGCAAGGCCAGCCTCGAAGCGATGCGCCGCGCCGTCGCCGGGCTTTGCCTGCCGCCGCTGCTGGTGCTGGCCGACGGCCGCGACGTGCCGCCGGGCCTGGCTTGCGAGGGCTTGGCGCTGGTCAAGGGCGACCAGCGTTCGCAGTCGATCGCCGCCGCCTCGATCGTCGCCAAGGTGACGCGCGACCGCATGCTGGCGCAATGCGGCGCCGTCCATCCCGGCTACGGTTTCGAACGCCACGCCGGCTACGGCACAAAAATCCACCTTGAAGGGATCGAGGCGCACGGGCCCGTGCCCGGCATCCACCGGATGACGTTTTCGCCACTGCGCCGGGCTTGAGCCGGCCGCCCGGCCGGACGCGCAAACAAAAAGCCGCGGACAATGCCGCGGCTCTTCAAACGTTCGGATCGATCGAAGCTCAGTTCAGCTTCGACTTCACCGCGTCGACCGACTGCTGGAACAGTTTTCCGGCGGCCTGAGCGTCGACTTTGTCGCCCAGCACCTTGCGGGCCGCCTCGATGGCGATCTCGACCGCCGAGCCGCGCACTTCGGCGATGGCGTCGCGTTCGGCCTGAGCGATCTTCTGCTCGGCGAACGCGGTGCGGCGGGCGACATATTCCTCGGTCTTCACCTTGGCGTCGGCGGCCAGCGCCTTGGCCTCGCGCTGCGCGGCGTCGACGATGCCCTGCGCCTCGGCCTCGGCCTCCTTGCGCTTGCGCTGATAGTCGGCCAGCAGCTGCTGCGCCTCTTCACGCAGCCTGCGCGCCTCGTCCAGCTCGTTCTGGATTTTTGTGGCGCGCTGGTCGAGTTGGCCGGCGAGCATGCCCGGCACCTTGTAGTAGATGACGATAGCCAGGAAGATCAGGAGGGCGATCGTGGCCCAGAATGTGGCGTCCATGGCGCGCTCCTATTCCCGAACCGACTTGACCGCCGAAGCGATCGCCGACTTGTCGGCCTTGCCGACCAGACTCTGCACGATCGTCGCGGCGGTGTCCTCGGCGATCTGGCCGACATCTTTCATCGCCGCGGCGCGCACCGAGGCGATGCGGGCCTCGGCGTCGGCCAGGCGACCGTTCAGCGCCGTCTCGACGCCGCGGCGCTCGGCGTCCGCTTCGGCCTTGGCGGCGTCGCGGGCGTCCTGGGCGATCTTGTTGGACTTCGACCGCGCGTCCGCCAGTTCCTGCTCATAGGCGGCGACGGCGGCGTCGGCGTCTTCCTTCAGCCGCGCGGCGGTGTCGAGGTCATGGGCGATGCGATCGCGCCGGACCTCAAGGATGCCGCCGATGCGCGGCAGCACCACCTTGCTGAGGAAGACGTAGAACAGGCCGAAGGTGATCGCCAGCCACAGGAGCTGCGACGGGTAGGACGACGCATCGAACGGCGGGAAGACGCCCGAGCCGTGACCGGCTTCGGTTGACGTCGTCGCGCCATGCGCGTCCGTCGCGCCAGCCGGCGCTGCCTCGTGGCCCGTATTTGCCGGGGCCGCCGCGTCATGCCCGGTCGTCGCGGCGGGTGCCGTTTCGGTCGCGGGCGTGGCGGTTTGAGCGATCGCTTCTGCCATGATCGGTCCTGTCAAAATCCGATGGGCCGACCCTCAGGGCGGCCCTGTCACCGGCCGCGGGCGCGGCCGGCAGTCTTTTGCGCGATACGCCGTATCAGACGGCGAACAGCAGCAGCAGCGCGACGAGCAGCGAGAAGATGCCCAGAGCTTCGGTCACGGCGAAGCCGAAGATCAGGCGGCCGAACTGGCCGTCGGCAGCCGACGGGTTGCGCAGCGCGCCCGACAGATAGTTGCCGAAAATGGTGCCCAGGCCGATGCCCGCGCCGCCCATGCCCAGGCACGCGATGCCGGCGCCGATGTACTTTGCTGCTTCTGCTTCCATGTCAAATCTCCTTGATGGACGTGTTCGTTGCAGAGTGTCCAGGCCGTCGGCCCGAAGGGTGGAAATCAGTGACCCGGGTGGATCGCGTCGTTGAGATACATGCAGGTCAGGACCGCGAAGACGTAGGCCTGCAGGAAAGCGACGAGGAATTCGAGACCGGTCAGCGCGACCGTCATCGCCAGCGGCAGCACCGCGCCCGCCACGCCGACGGCGCCGAAGGCCGACAGCGAGGTGACGAAGCCGGCGAAAACCTTCAGCGTGATGTGTCCGGCCAGCATGTTGGCGAACAGACGAACCGACAGGCTGATCGGGCGCGACAGGAACGAGATCACCTCGATCAGCACCACCAGCGGCACCAGCAGGCCCGGCACGCCATGCGGCACGAACAGTTTGAGGAAGCCGAAGCCGTGCTTCCAGAAGCCGTAGAGGACCACTGTGCCGATGACCAGCAGCGCCAGCGCGAAGGTGACGATCAGATGGCTGGTGACGGTGAAGAAATAAGGGAACATGCCGAACAGGTTGGCCACCAGCACGAACATGAACAGCGAAAACACCAGCGGGAAGAACTTCATCCCCTGGGTCCCGGCAGCGTCGCGCAGCATGTTGGCGACGAACTCGTAGGACATTTCCGACACCGACTGCATGCGCGACGGGATCAGGCCGCGGCTCGACGTCGTCAAATACAGGAAAGCGCCGGCGCCGACGGCCGTCGCCACCATGAACAGCGACGAATTGGTGAACGAAAAATCGAGGCCGCCGATCTCGATCGGGATCAGCTTCGAGATATGGAACTGGTGGATAGGGTCGTTCGACACCTTTACCTCGCCTTGCTCCGGCGCAATCTGCGCCTCATTCCTTGGTCGGTCCGCCCGCGTCGCGCTTGCGGATCCGGTGTTCCGCGACCAGCCCGGCCGAGCGCAGAACGTTCAGTATTCCAGCCACGAAACCCAGCAGCAGGAAAACGATCAGCCCCCAGGGCGACGTCCCGGCAAACCGGTCGATGAACCATCCGATGCCGGCGCCCACCACCACGCCGGCGATGAACTCGCTCGACAGGCGCAGGGCGTAGCCGATTCCGTTCAGGCCACCCGTGCTCGGGTCTTTCCCGTCGTTTGCCGGAACCGGCCTTTTGGCTGCAATCGCAGCCTCCAGCGCGCGCCGACGCTTGTCGAGATCGTCCCCGCGGGGGTCGCCGCCCTGATCGCCGGACCCGGATCTTCCGGTTTCGTCTGGCCCGATTGACCCGGCCACCGCAACCTCCATGCCCGGCCGGTCAGTCGCCTGCCGCCCGCTTCAAATTTGGCCGCAACATAGATAGGGGCCTCCGGGCAGTCAAGCCGGGAGGCCGGGCGAAGCCGCATGTATTTATATCAATAATATCAGATAGTTGGCTCGATGCGACAATGCGTCCGGCAGATTCCGCCGCCGGCAGGGACGGAATCGCCGTCCCGCGCGCCTCAGCTCCAGCCGCCGCCGCGGGTGCGATAGAAGATGTGCAGGCCGATCTTGGACATGCGATTCATGGCGCGCGCCCAGCCGGGCGAAACATATTGCGCGTAGTAGTGGGTCGAAGACCCGACTTCGGGCAGGAAGATTTTTCCCGCCGTCACGGCCATGGCGACATCCTGGGCGATCTTGTAGTGGCCGGGGCTGGCGATGACGTCCTTCTTGCCGTCGCAGGCGAAGGAGAACTGGCAGGCATTGTGCATATGCTGGTTCTGGTAGACGACGCCGCAGATGGTGTTGGGATAGGTCGGGTTGCGCACCCGGTTGAGAATGACCTGCGCCACCGCCGCCTGGCCGCGCAGGCTCTCGCCGCGCGCCTCGAAATAGACGCCGTTGGCGAGACAGGCCTGCTCCTTGGCCGAAAACACGTCCGGCGGCAGCGCCTGCTCCAGCCAGGCGTGGTCGCCCTTGGCCATCGGCGGGATGAACCGTCCTCCCGCCATCTCCGGCCCCTGGATCAGGCTCTCGAACGGCGATGCGCGGGCGTAGTCTGGTTCGGCCGGCGCATAGGCCGTGGCCAGGATGTCGGGCTTGTCGTTGGTGACCAGCGACGCCAGCATCGCCGGCACGCCCGGCGCCGGCTTCTTCTCCCGCTTGACGTAGAAGGCCGAGGCGATCTCCATCTCCTTGCCCTTGATCTCCGGCTTGACGAAGGTCATTTTCGAACCGCTGTCGAGCGGCTCGAGCCTGCTCTGGCGCTGGAAGATCGAGCCGGCGTTGAACGCCTTGGGCGGCGCCACCTTGACGACGCCGACCACCCGGCCCTGCTTGTCGGCGCGGTTTACGCGGGCCTCGTCGGGCGTCTCGGGGGCCCGGGTCTTGCCGGTGAACGCGACCGTGCCGACGCCGGCCGCCTTGACGCCGCCGCCGGCGATCGATCCGGTGATGGTCGCGTCAGTGAATTTCAGCTCGCCCTGGTGAACCGATCCGGCGGCCGCGGCCTCGACAAAGGCGCCCCACCTGGCGTCTGCGGCGCCGGCGGAAATCAGGCTGGCCACGTCCTGCTGGGCGGCGACGGTGGGGAAACCGAGCCAGATGGCGAGGCCGAAAACGATCGGGGTAAAAAGGGATTGCCTGCCGCGAATTGACGGGCGGCTCGGCGAAAGACGTCGACGCACAACGAACTCCGGAACGCAACTAACTGAACGAACTTGCCGCAGAATGAAGCATTAACCTTGACCGTCGGTTAACGCGCCCACTGCATCGGCCCGAAAATCGGAATCGATTTTCGAAAGCACGATGCAGCAGATTCAAAGTGTTAGATGTCAGTTCTTCTTCTTGCGTCCCGCGAACGGATTGTCGGCGCCGCGCAGGATCATCCGGATCGGCACGCCGTCGAGGGCGAAGGTTTCGCGCAGCGAATTGACCAGATAGCGGATATAGGATTGCGGCATGGCTTCGGGCCGCGACACCGACAGTACGAAGCCCGGCGGGCGGGTTTTCGCCTGCGTGATGTATTTGATCTTGAGCCTGCGCCCGGCGACCGCCGGCGGCGGGTGATGCGCCAGAATGCGCTCGATCCAGCGGTTCAGCTTGCCTGTCGAAATGCGGCTGTTCCACACTTCGTGGGTGGACATCACCGCCGCCATCAGTTTGTCGAGGCCGCGTCCGGTCTCCGCCGACACCGGCACGGCGCGGATGCCGCGCACCTGCGGCAGCAGCCGGGCGCTCGCCTCCCGCAGTTCGGCCAGTTTTTCCTGCGGATTGTCGATCAGGTCCCATTTGTTGAAGGCGATCACCGGCGCCCTGCCCTCGCGCACGATCAGGTCGGCGATCTGCAGATCCTGCTTCTCGAACGGGATCGTGGCGTCGAGCACGATGATGACGACCTCGGCGAAACGGATGGCGCGCAGCCCGTCCTGCACCGACAACTTTTCCAGCTTCTCCTGCACGCGCGCCTTGCGGCGCATTCCGGCGGTGTCGTAGAGCCGCACCAGCCGGCCGCCATAGGTCCATTCCACCGAAATCGAATCGCGGGTGATGCCGGCCTCCGGGCCGGTCAGCAAGCGTTCCTCGCCGATCAGCGAGTTGATCAGCGTCGACTTGCCGGCGTTGGGGCGGCCGACCACGGCGATACGCATCGGCTTGGTCGGATCGTAGGCGGGAATGTCTTCGGCGTCGGGATCGTCGATGTCCTCGCCGATCAGCGGCGCCTGGTCGAGCGGGTCGGCGACGTCGTCGTCCTCCTCGTCCTCGCCGAAAGCGCGGGCCTCGCCGATCGCGGCGATGATCGCCTCGCGCAGGTCGGGCATGCCTTCGCCATGTTCGGCCGAGATCGGAATCGGTTCGCCCAGCCCCAGTTCCCAGCCTTCCAGCATGCCGGTCCGCGCGCCGCGCGCCTCGGCCTTGTTGGCGACCAGCACGACGGGTTTTCCCGAGCGGCGCACCAGGTCGGCAAATGTGCGGTCGTCATGGGTCAGGCCGACCTTGGCGTCGATGACGAACAGCACCAGATCGGCCTCGGCGATCGCCAGTTCCGTGCCGGCGCGCATCCGCCCTTCCAGCGACGAGGCGGCGGCGACTTCGAGGCCGGCGGTGTCGATGACGTCGAATTCGAGATCGTAGAGCCGCGCCTCATGCACCCGGCGATCGCGGGTGACGCCCGGCGTGTCGTCGACCAGCGCAAGCTTCTTGCCGACCAGCCGGTTGAACAGGGTCGACTTGCCGACATTGGGACGGCCGACGATTGCGACCGAATATCCCATGTTCAGGACGCCTGGCCGGCGCCGCGGATCAGCTCGGCCATCAGCGTGGCGCGTTCGCGCGCATTGCGCGGCGCGCCCTGATCGGCGGCGATCTGGTCGAACAGCATCAGCGCGTCGGCCGACTTGCCGTCCTTCCAGGCGGCGAGCGCCAGCGCCTCGCGGGCCGAATGGCGCAGCGGGTTGGTGTCGGCGGTCAGCGTCTCGACGCGGGCGGAGACGTCGGCCTGCGTGCCCGAATCGACCAGGATCAGCCCGGCGCGCAGCCGAGCCATGTCGCGAAGCGATTCGGGAATTGACTTGTCGGCGGCCACCTCGTCGAACTGCTTGACCGCGCCCGCGGCGTCGCCCTTCTGCGCCAGCACGGTCGCGGCGCGCATGCGCGCCAGCAGCGGATAGGCGCCGTAGCCGTCGGCCTCGAGCGCCTCCAGCGCGGCGAACGCCTCGTCGTTCTTGCCTTCGTTGGCGAGCTGCAGCGCCTGCGAAAACCGGTCGCCAGAGGCGTTGGCGCGGCTGGTCGACCAGTAATCGTAGCCGACCCATGCCGAGGTCCCCAGCACCACCAGCACGGCGAGACCGATCAGCAGCGGCCCGAACCGCTCCCACAGCGCCCTCGCCTGATCCTGGCGCATCTCCTCGTTGACTTCGCGAATGAAACTATCGTCGGACATCTTGTTTCCGCATTGAGGGGTCGGCGGCGAAGATCACACGCCTCGTTCTAGTGGCGCTTTTAGCCGAATTTGGCGGCTATGGAAGGGGAACGGTGGAATTATGGCGCGATGCACCGCTTCGGGCCGGCGCATGACCCGCCTCGCCGCCCGTCCGCCCTGCCTCGCCCGCCCTGCCGGTCATTGCCGGCTTCGCCAATCGCCGACGTTTCGGAACTGGCGACGTCGTCAAAGCTGCCAATCTCCCTCCTTGAGGGGGAGATGTCCGGCAGGACAGAGGGGGGGCGGTCGAGAATAAAGCATATTTTTCAATCACATAGACCGGCTCGGCCGCCCGACGACAGCGATCTTGTCCCCACCCCCAAACCTTCCCCCACAATACCTTCCACACAAACGGAGACACGCATGGACAGGAAAGGCGGCGATGATCGGCGGATACAGATGCTTCAGCGCATCGTCGCCACGCTGTTTTCACTGTCGCAACTGGCCTGCCGCTCCACCAACCGCTCGCGCATCGTTCGCCGGGCCGTGTGCTGGATCCTCGCGCTCGCTCTGTCGCCCGCCAAAAACCTCGTCGCCGGCGTCGCTTATGACCTCGGCCTTCACGCCGATCTGTCCGATCTCGAATTTTCAGGCTCGGCTGACTCCGTCGACGATCTGATGCGCCTTGCCGATGCGCTCGCCGAACTGGCGCGCACGCTGCAGACGCTGGTCTGTCTGATCGACCAGCTCGCCCCGGCCGAGCGCGAACGGGCCTTGCAAACCATCGCCGCCCGCATCGCCACGTTCTTCCGCG
>Ga0209793_1001595_pt1 | contig 13659 bp, 7 predicted proteins | sample EBPBio122009_DNA_FD_185863 | JGI IMG/M metagenome (GOLD analysis project Ga0209793, IMG submission 185863) | Wastewater treatment Type I Accumulibacter community from EBPR Bioreactor in Madison, WI, USA - Reactor 1_2/2/2009_ DNA (SPAdes) (version 2) | ecosystem: Engineered > Bioreactor > EBPR >... | reverse complement strand
GTGGCCGCATCTCTCCTTTTTTGTGCATGGCGGTGTTTCGTTTGAGCCCTACAAAAAAGGATTTGAGAAATTACTGGCCAAGCCACTGACCTATATTGAAACCTACCTGGCTTCGGAAGGATTCATTGCGTACCAGGATCGCCAGAAGGCGCGTGGTATGAAGTTGTCGATCAACGACCATATCTTTTTTGAGTTCGTGCCATTTGACGATGAAAATTTTGATGGCGAAGGCAATATGATTGCCAATCCGCACACGTTGATGATCCACGAAGTGGAAGAGGGGCGTGATTATGCGCTGTTGATCAGCACCAGTGCCGGTGCCTGGCGGTACCTGATTGGTGATACCATTCGCTTTACGGATGCCGAGCGTTGCGAGATCATCATCACCGGCCGCACCAAACATTTTCTCAGCTTGGTGGGCGAGCACTTGAGTGTTGATAATATGAGCAAGGCCTTACAGTTGTCGGCCGAGGAGATGAACCTCAGCATTCCCGAGTTCACCGTAGCCGGCGTGCCGCATGGCAGTTTTTTTGCGCACCACTGGTATGTAGCCTCAGACGATGTGTTCGACAAGAAAGAATTGTGTCGCCGCATCGACGAACACCTCAAGCTGTTGAACGACGATTATGCGGTGGAGCGGAAAAGTGCGCTGAAAGAAGTGACGCTGGAAGTGTTGCCGGAGCAATTCTTTATGGACTTTATGGCGTCGAAAGGCAAGGTCGGCGGACAACATAAGTTTCCGCGGGTATTGAAGGGCGGCATGTTGCAAGACTGGGTGTCTTTCTTAAGACATAGATCCTAGTAGATACAAACATTGAATACCTGTTGATGATATTCCCAGCCTTTCCGGCGCGGTAATCCGACTCATTGGAACTGAACGTCTTAATTTCAATGGCGGCAGTTGCCTTTGTTAATTGAGAGGTATGCATTGTCTAAGCGAAAACGTATGAAGAAGTGGCCGGTAGTTTTTTTAGGGGTATTACTGACCTTGTTTTGTATTGCTTGCCTGCTGGTCTATTTTCTCCAGGAAAAACTACTTTTCCTTCCTACAAAACTTTCCCGTCAATACCAGTTTACGTTTAAACAACCATTTGAAGAAGGCTGGCTCAAAGACCAGCAAGGCAATGCCCTGAATGCGGTGCTTTTCGACGTTCCGCATGCCCGCGGGGTTATTTATTATTTGCATGGCAATGCCGGTTCGATCGACAATTGGGGTTCGGTTGCACCCTTGTACAATGCCTTGGGGTGTGCTGTTTTTCTGCTTGATTACCCGGGTTATGGAAAAAGCGAGGGCGCGATACAATCAGAACAGCAGTTGTTTTCAGCAGCCGAAGCGGGTTATGCGTACCTGACAACACGGTATGCAGAAAAAGACATTGTTATACTCGGGTATTCAATCGGCTCGGGACCAGCCTGCTGGCTATCAGCTCGTCATAACCAACGGCTGCTCATTTTACAGGCACCGTATTATAGCATGAAGGACTTGCTGCGCAAGAAAGCACCCCTACTGCCCGCATTTCTGCTCAGGTACCCGCTGGAAAGTCATCTTTATCTTGCCCAGTGCAAGTCGCCCGTTGTCATTTATCATGGCGAAGAAGACAACCTCATTTACCCCGGCTCGTCTAAAAAACTTGCGCAACTATTCAAGCCTGGCGATGAACTGGTACTCCTTCAACAGCAGGGGCACAATGGTATAACCGACAACCTGCAATACCAGCAGCATTTGCGGGGACTGTTACGGTAAGAAAGGAAACAGTTGTTTTGCTCTTTGCGAAAGAAGCGCAAACCAATAATGTCTTCTCCGAAAAAAAATTAAACATCGAACGAAATACTGAAAAGCGCACTGTTTTTTAATGTATCATGTAAAGCCAGCCATAGGGTTATGAGCTTGGACAAATTGCCGTAAGAAGTAGTGATAGACTCCCATAAACGATGCATTTAGCGGCATATTGATAACTACGCAGCAATTTTTTCTCATGGTTTCTGGGTAATTATTTAAAAATTAGTCTATTGAACATCGCCCAAAACGAGTGTGTTTACAGGCGCGCACGCAGAATATAAGGGATTGGGCGCAAACGGCCATTCCGTATTTTAACGGTATTTTAATCCGGCAAACTTTCTTTGATTCGGTGCATCGTTTGACTGACGAGCTACCATGACCAAACTATTGCTGCTACACCTTGTCCTTTTTCTGTGCCTGCGTACGACCGCCCAAAGCGGCGAGCAGGAGCCCACACCAGCCACTGGCCTGGGTCGTTTGCTGCACTATCCACAGCAATTAAGCCGTTCGCTCTCCGAACAACAGGAGAAGATCAGTAAACAACTCAGCAAGCAGACAGACAAATACCTGAGCAAACTGCAGCGGCAGGAACAGAAACTCAAGAAACAACTCTCGGCCAAAGACTCTCTACTCGCCAAAGAACTACAACTCGGCGAAGACACGGTCTTTGGGCAAATCCGCAGTGGGCTAACAAAAGCACAGCAGTCCGCAGCCAGCTTTCCGGGAGGATATGCCGGTAAACTGGACTCGATGACCACGGCCTTGCACTTTTTACAACAGCAACCAGCCCTGCAACAAATCAACACGCCGGCACTCAACAAAATCAAACAGCAATATGCTGAACTGGGCCAGACCTACCAGCAGGCCGACCAGTTGAAAGAACTGGTGCAACAAAGAAAAGCCCTGCTCAAAGAGAAACTGGGCCAACTGCCCTTGGGTAAAACCTGGCGCAAGTACCAAAAACAGGTTATTTACTACCAGCAGCAATTGGAAGAATACAAGCGAATACTCAACCAACCCGAACTACTGGAACAAAAAGCACTGGCGCTGCTGCGAGAACTACCTGCTTTCCGGAAGTTCTTTGACAAGTATTCTTTCTTAGGAACGATGTTCCGGCTACCCGGACAAATGGAAGACCTGGACGCCTCGATGCTCGAAGGCCTGCAAACCCGCACGGCCGTGATGGAGCAGTTGGTTGACCGAATGGGCAGCACCGCCACGGCGCAGCAGGCCATCAACCAGGGCATGGGCCAGGGCCAGGCTGAACTGGCTTCTTTGCAAAACAAATTGTCGAGGGCGCTCGAAAGCGGCGAGAGCCTGGAAATGCCCGGTTTTATACCCAACAATCAGAGGAGCAAATCTTTTCTTAAGCGCATCGAACTGGGTTCCAACCTGCAAACGGTGCAATCGAGCCGTTTCTACCCCGTAACCAGCGATATCGGGGTAAGTGTGGGTTATAAGCTCAACCAGAAATCAGTGATCGGCGTGGGCTTGAGTTACAAGATGGGTTGGGGCCAGGACATACGTCACATGACCATTACCCACCAGGGCATGGGTATGCGCAGTTTTGTGGACATCAAAATCCAGAAGAGTTGGTGGATCACCGGTGGTGGTGAATGGAACTACCGGCAAAAGTTCAACAACCTGTCGATCCTGAAAACAGTGAACCAATGGCAACAGAGTGCCCTACTCGGCATACAGAAAAAACAAAAGCTGGGTAAGTACAGCACCACCGCTTCTGTTCTCTACGATGCCTTGTGGAACCAACATGTACCGCAAAGCCAGCCGATCCTGTTTCGGGTGGGGTATAATTTCAAATAAGAAGAATTCGAATAGTTATGCAAATACGAATTATTAAAGGGATTCGCCTCTTTTTATTGTTAACGCCGATGGTTGCCAGTGCACAAACACCAGCGATCCCCTATCGAGATATCAATATTGCTTCACCAACCGCCGCGTCTTTGGGCAAGTTTGTTGACCAGCCGGTTAACTATGGGCAGGGCTTACCGGAAATCAGTTATCCGATTTATGAAGTAGTAGAGGGGCCACTAAAAATGCCGATTAGCCTAAATTATCATGCACAAGGCTTGAAAGTAATGGAGCCGGCAAGTTGGGTAGGCGCCAATTGGTCTTTGAATGCAGGTGGCGTTATTACAAGAAGTGTGCGGGGAACGCCCGATGAAAAATCAATCAACGGCGCTTATAACAACAACCATGGTTACTATACCAACTTTGGTATCAGCGGTGTTGGTATGGTAAACTTTTCCTACCCCGGCTGGACGTCGACCTGGGGTTGGGATTGGCTTGAAATCACCCGCGGAAATAAGGACGGTGAACCGGACTTTTACACGTTCAGCATGCCGGGTTATTCGGGCAAGTTTTGTTTCAGAGACGATAGGCAACCTATTTTTTTTCCGGATCAGGACATAAAGGTTGAAGTCGATTATCCGGGATCAGGATCCATTCAGGCATTTACATTAACAGTCAGTGATGGAACCCGCTATTATTTTGGGAAAACGCCATCAACGACCGACGTTGATCCCATGGAAGTAACCAAGGTGTCCAGTGAAGACAATATGACCTCACTGGGTAATGTGGTTTCTTCCTGGTTTTTAAACAAGATCGAATCTGCTGACAGGTTGTTTTCAATCAATTTAGTGTACAGCCAAGAACGCTATAGCTATTTGGGATTGACTTTTAACTCACTGCATGAAGCAAATACGGTCGACAAAGAATACCATTTGATCAAAAATACAGTGTTGGGGGTCAGGCTTCAATCCATTCAGTTCAGTAATGGGCGGGTTGATTTTGTGCCCGGTGCATTACGGGAAGACCTACTTGGCTTTGCCAATTATTATATGGCAGAAGATGCCAATACTGAAGCCAAAACACTGGCAGCAATTTCTGTATATAAGGCAGATAACGCTCTTTTAAAGTCGTTTAACCTATCAACAGCCTATACGATAGACAATACCTCGCCGTTGAATGGTAGCATACAGGGCATGTATCCATCATTGGTAAATGACAAGAAAAAACTTCGACTTAATTCCATTACGGAGACTAACAGTCAATCACAAACATTGCCCCCCACTACGTACGAATACTTTCCGGAGACCGTTACCAGGCGACTTAGTTTTGGGCAAGATCACTGGGGATATGCCAATGGAGTTACTGCTAACGCTAAAATGATCGCTACTTATACGGAGAATACGTACACGGTAGTGGCAGGTGCCAATAGAGAGCCTGCGTGGCCGCAAATGAGGGGCGGGTCACTGAAGCGAATTAATTTTCCGACGGGTGGGTATGTTGATTTTGATATGGAACCCAATACGGTTTGGGTAACTAAAAGTGGACTTGCTGATGTGTTCGCTGTTTCCAAACAGGTATCGTATACGGCGTCCCAAACAAGTCCTGGTTCTGTTTTTGCAACCCTGCCGCAGGCGCAACATAAAATAACCCTTTCCAGCAACGGCGGAACGGAAACCGCGTATGCTACTGTCAGAAATGGAACAACCCTGGCAGCCATTATAACTATCTCTGCTACGCCTGGCCAGACCACATCAGCGTTGTTTAACATTCCAACGGCGGGCAGCTATAAATTAGAAGTCCAAAAATCATTTACCACCAGCGGCAATGGCGCCACTGCTACGCTTTATTCTCAACAATATGTTGACCAGTCTGAAAATATGATGGCTGGCGGATTGCGGGTTAAGACGATTACCCAAGTGGACAATGGCCCCAATCCAGATTTGATCACGAATTTTGAATACAACTACAACAGCAAATCGACAGCGGCTTTGTATGGCAGGCCGGTGTACGCGCAAGTGCTGCGAAATGATGTCATCAAGAACAATGGCTTCATGGGTGTAACCGGATATGAAAGTTCTTGTTCGCTGAATGGCTGCCTTTCTTGTGACAACCAGGCGGGTCTTCGCGTGGTGTTCTACAAGTCTCCTGGTGTTTTACGAGCAATGGACAATTTGCAAGGAAGTCATATTGGGTATACAGAAGTAAAAGTGTCAAAAACAAACAATGGGTATACAATCTATCGGTATTATGGTCCTCCGGCCTATCAAATGGACTACCGTGACGTAGTGGGTCGGAATGTGGTAACAACTACTTGTGACGCTAATGTGCCGAACTACCCGGAGACACCCTTGCCGTTTGATTACAAAAGAGGTGAATTAAAAACGGAACTACACTTTAGTCAAGCTGGAGATTTATTAAAGCAAACCGACTACACGACCGCCTATGATACCGTGCTTAATTCTTCAGCACCCGGTCATATTAGCCAGGTGACTGTTTTTGGTGCCGGTTCATATTTGGGCAGTGGCGTTGTCCAGACGGGTGGTTACACTATGGTCGTGGGCTCCAACTACAGTCTCGGGACAAAGTTCAAAAAGTATTCGGCAACTTTCACCCAGGAGCTGGTTCCGGGTCAGGGCTATCTTTCAAAAATAGACACCGTCTTTTACAGCAGTCCCTACCACCGACAACAAAGTGCTTCTGTAACCATTAATTCAACCGGCCAGCGCGACGAAAAGCTGATTAAATATGCCGCAGATATTAGAAACGCCTCCTGTGACGCCATTGCCGACTGTTCCGCCTCCTATTCCAGCCAACTTTCCAATTGTTGGAATACAAAAGTAGCTGCCGATGCTGTTTGCGCTACATACCAAAACACTGCTAATGATCCGTATAAACAGCAAAAATGTTATGGCGAAGCCAAATGCAATTATGATAAGTGCCGGGAAGATGCCCGTTACGCCTGGGCGGCGACTTGTCGGCAGAATTACCTGAACCCGGCACTAAGCTCGAGTTACACCTATTGCCAACTAAATGCAAAAAACAGTGCAACGGGCGATTTAAAAACGGATTATCAGTTAAGAGACATATATGCCAACCCTCCGGTAGAGATTACCGATTGGTCAGCGGGCAAGCTTACCAGTGCACAATATATCGCCTTTTATACGGAAGACGCCAATGGCTATATGATTACGCCTGACAAGGATTACCGAGTGACTTCTACCACCAGCCTGAACAATTTTTCTCCGGTCTATGTATCTGGCAACAGCCTGGTAAAAGACAGCCGGTACGTACAAGAAAACGACATAGACATTAGTCAGGGGCTTTTGCGGTCGGTTACCGCGAAAAATGGCGTGCCCAAAGCGTATTTGTGGGATGCGACAAAGACTTTTCCGGTGGCTGTTGCGACCGGTGCCAAGGAAGCCGATATTGCCTTCTCTTCCTTTGAAGATGCTGCGAAAGGAAGCTTTGTATACGCTGGAACGCCGACGCTGGTCAGCAGTGCACCTTTTCCGCCAACGGGAAAATATTATCTCACTTTGAATGGCACTAGCAGCACATTGTCCCGCACAGTAGTCAATGGCGGGAACTACACACTGTCTTATTGGCGCAACAGCACTTCGCCGTTTACCATTAGCGGCGGCACGGTGCAGAACACCAAAACTGGCAGTACTATCAATGGCTGGACGTTCTTTGAGCAAAAGATACTGGCCACCAGCACTACACTGGCCATTAATGAATCAGGCAATATTGACGATGTTCGACTCTATTCCTTCGGCGCCCAAATGAAATCCTACACGTATAATAAACTTATTGGGATAACGGCGGAAACTGACGAACGAGGGGCTATTGTTTATTACGAGTACGATGCATTCAACCGCTTGTTGCAGGTCAAGGATATGCGCGGCAATGTGGTGAAACGAATGGAATATTTATACAACCAAACTTATTGATACAGAGCATGAGAAACACGCAACCATACACACGCCTGTTGGTAATAGCGCTGATACTGTTTAGTAAACAGCTTAGTGCCCAGTCGCCGGATCAACTATTGTTAAATATTAAGGATACCGTGAAAACCCTGGCCGACTTAAATGTGTCGGTAGATATAAACCGGGTGGACGGCAAAGAATTTTCTTTTCCGCAAACAGTTTCTTTTGGCAGCGCAACCGACACTAAATCACTGCTAACTTACCTGGTGGAAAAACACGATGGCGATGAGTACAAACCATTTTCTTGTAGTTGGCGGGTGAATCAGTCGATGCGTTGGCGCAACGAAGAGAACAAACCCGCCAGGTACCTGGCGTTGACCGTATCGGGCGTGTTGTCAGAGGTATCATGTTTGGTTCCTGGTAACTACCGGATCAAGGTGTTTTATGACAGCCGAAGAAAGAAAGATGGACTGGCCACGCGCGATGGCAGTTTGCAAAGTGAGTGGCGCTATTTCTACCTCACTAAATCGGTGGAATAGCGGAAACGTCAATACCATTTACCATTAAACCTTATTTGCATGTTTGCAGATTGTTTTTGTTCGCCAAGAATAGTACGCCAGTGGCTGGCGTTGATGGCCTGTTTACTGATCGCAGCCTTGGCCTTTGGACAAACCAAAATCAACATGGTGCGGGCATGGGACGTCCAGGCACCGGCCGTAGATCCGAACACCCTGGCATCGCAAACTGTCAAAACAGCCAAACTGACAACCGAATTTGTAGATGGACTGGGTCGCCCGCTGCAGACCGTTTTAAAGCAGGGTTCTCTCATCACGGGTGGTACGGCCTATGACATGGTCTCCTATCACGTGTATGATGCCATGAACCGGGAAGTGTATCAATACCTGCCCACGGTAGCCAATAACACGGGCGGCAATACCTCGCTGTCTGATGGCAACTATAAAACATCTGCTGCGGCACAACAAACAGCATTCTGGAGCGCTGGCAACGCTAGTAGCCCCATTTATGGCCAGGGAGAGACCTATTTTTACAACCAGACCAATTTTGAAGCCTCTCCTTTGAACAGGCCGGTGAAACAATTACCCGCTGGTAATAGCTGGGTGGGTAGTAACAGAGGGGTTGTTACCTATTATGGCATTAACACAGCAATCGACGAAGTGGCGATATTTACTGTAACCCCACCGACGGGGATTGCTTATTCGAGCTTCAGCCGGAGTGGATCCTATGCAGCCGGATTGCTATACAAAACAATTACGACCGACGAAAATGGCAACCAGACCATCGAGTTCAAAAACAAAGAAGGCCAGGTAATCCTAAAGAAAATGCAACTGACGGCGAGCGTTGACGGAGGCGGGGGGTCAGCGCACACAGGTTGGATCTGTACCTATTATATCTACAACGACCTCAAACAACTCGTTACGGTGATCCAGCCAGAGGGCGTAAAGTGGCTGATAGCCAATGGCTGGAACACCAGCGATGCCATCTTACTGCAAGAGCAATGTTTTCGGTATGCCTATGACGCCCGCGGTCGGCTGGCCATGAAAAAAATCCCAGGGGCGGATCAATCAACACTACTGGTGTACGACCAGTGGGATCGGTTGGTGCTGACACAACCGGGGCATTTAAAAGCCAGCAACCAGTGGATCTATACCAAGTACGATGTGTTGAACCGGCCGATTGTAACGGGTTTGTACACCAATAGTGCCACTACCCAAGATGCCATGCAGACCATCGTCAATAGTTCAGGCCTGGCTCGATATGAAAACTTCACTGCTGGTGCCACGCAACCACAATACAGCTTGAACCTGAGTTTTCCATCGGTGGCGGCCAGTTCAGTGACGACGGCTACCTATTACGACAACTACGACTGGTTGACGAACCTCGATGCAAGCTTCAAAACACGGACAACGACCTGGGATGCCACGATGACGTCGGCCAACCAGGCCAGTTACCCGGAGGCGATGACCCAATCGAACCAAACCATGGGACTATCCACGGGCACCTGGCAAAATACCAGTCCCGCCACCTACAGCGCCTTGCTGTACGATGAAAAAGGCCGGGTGCTGCAAACCAAACAAAAGAACATCACGGGGGGTACAGACATCAGTAGTATGCTGTATTGCTTTAATGGCAGCGTGGCAGTCACCGCGCAGGTAACCCAAAACGCGGGTGCGGGCGGCTATACCCATGAAGTGTGGACACGACTGACCTATGACGACTTATGGCGGGTTACCAAAACGGAAAAGATGCTGAAACACCCGCAGGTCGCCAGCGGCGCTTATAGTGCTTGGAAAATAACCAGCCAAACCAGTTATGATGCGTTGGGTCAAGTGAAAGCAAAGAACCTGGGCATTAAAGCTGGCGGTAGTACCCCACTGGCATTGAATAACTATGAGTATAATATTCGGGGCTGGTTGTTATCATTAAACAAACCGTTTGTCACTTCGAGCCAACCAGATCAATACTTTGGTATGGAATTAGGGTATGAAAAAGCGTCTGCGAACTTAGTGAGTGCTACGCTACAATTCAACGGTAATATTTCTGGTCAGGCTTGGAAGTCATTGGGAGATGGTGTGAAACGATACTATACCTATTATTACGACAGATCGAATAGGTTGAACAATACGGGCTATTCTGCCGTTGATGGCGGAAGTTATCATTCATATCTAGGTGATGGCATGGACCCAAATACTTGTTATGATCAAAATGGCAATATCAAGCGTCTGGTGCATAGAGGTTGGGCAAACGGCACAGATGGGTACACTTTTGACATACTTGATTACACTTATTCCTCTGGTGGTCGCAGTAATCGACTTGAAAAAGTAACTGATTTAGCAACAGCACCGAGTAAGCCCATTGGCGACTTTACCGATAGCTATACCGGCTCTGTAGACTATTTGTATGACGGTGGTGGTAACCTGACAAAGGACTTAAACAAGAAAATCTCGTCCATTACCTACAATTACCTGAGCCTGCCGCTGGTGTTGACAATACGAACAGGCACCAATGATACCGATCCCATTAAAGGAACCGTCGCCTACTCCTATGATGGTGCTGGTCAGAAACTAAAAAAAGAAGTGGTGGAGAACAGCACCAGTATTACCTACAATGGTGTCAGTTATACCAGCAGCATCACTACCACCACCACTTATTTGGGTGGTGCATTATATGAAAGCAAGAGCTATGGCAATGCTACCCTGAACACGGCCCTCTCCTACAGCAACCGACTAATCTTCCTGGGCCAGGAAGAAGGCCGCATCCGGCTGGAACAGGCGACTACAGCTACTTCGCCCGCCCAACCCATTCGCTGGGCATGGGACTACTTCATCAAAGACCACCTGGGCAATACCCGTTCGGTGGTGACTGAACAAGCAGAAACCTTGGCCTACCCGATGGCTACCATCGAAGATGCCAGTTGGCAAGCAGAAAGCAAATATTACAAAATCGAGGACGGCCGCAGAACAGCAGTTAGCAGCGTTAGTGGCGCCTCCACCACTGACTTTAACCAGAAGTTCTACAAAGTATTCGGCACGAGCGCCAGCGGAGGCAATACGGGATTGGGCATTGTGTTGAAAGTAATGGCGGGCGATGTGGTAAATATCACCGGCAAGTCTTATTACAATACCAATGTCACCCAAGCCAGCAGTACCAACACACTAGTGGCTGCCGACCTGGTAACAGCGTTGTTAGGCAGCGTGGGCTTCCCGGCCGATAAGATCACGGCAGGTGGCATGACCAATATAGCGGGAAACCCCGGGGCAATTGGTAACTTCTTAAGCAGCCGCAGCAACACAGGCAGCAATCCCAAAGCCTATCTCAACTACATGCTTTTTGACGACCGGTTCAACTACAAAACTGGCAACGTGAGCGCCATAGGCACCAGCGGTGCCACCGCCACCCACAGCCTGGCAACAGGACCAATCGCACAAAATGGGTATATTTATATCTATGTATCGAACGAGAGTAGTACGATACCGGTGTTCTTTGACAACCTGGCAGTGAGCCACACCCCAGGCCCCTTACTGGAGGAAACACATTATTATCCCTTCGGGCTCACCATGGCGGGCATATCCTCCAAAGCCATGGGCCGCGTAGATAATAAGTTCGAATACAACGGAAAAGAAAAACAGGAAAAAGAGTTCAACGATGGTGCTGGTCTCGACTGGTACGATTACGGCGCGCGCATGTACGACCCACAAATCGGCAGATGGCATGTGGTGGATCCAATGAGTGATTCTAGTAGAAGATTTTCGCCATATGCCTACGCATTAGATAATCCAATAAGGTTTATCGATCCGGATGGAATGAGAGCTGCCGACCCAGGAGATAAATTTAAAACTGTTATTGAAGCAGCGAAGGACTTTGGGAGGTTGTATAATGATAATTCAATTGTTGAAAAAAGAGAATATGGGGCAACCATATACAAGGCAACTGATGACAAAGGGAATATATTCTATAGTTACTCAACTCCAAATGCAGCCGAAAGAGAGGGCGGAACAGTGACGGTTAGCAGTGCGCCTGAAGGCACCACACCTGTAGCTGATGCACATACACATGGCAACGCAGGCGGGGTAGATGTATCATACAGCGATAATAATTTTTCCAATCAAGACAAGCGTGGAAATATTGCAGCTGGTATTAATGGTTATGTAGCAACCCCTGACGGATCGCTTAAAGAGTATAACTCTAAAACAGGAGAAGTGCAAGTCATTAGCACAAATATGCCAAGTGATCCGAAGGATGCGACGAGAAAAAATGGCAATGACGCATCAGCGGCTCCTCTACGCAAAAACGAACCAAAGGTTGATTTGAGAGAGCAGACGAAAGAATATAAACTGCTCAATCCATTTAAAAGTACGCAATAGCTAGGTATGAGATTTTTATTTGTTATAGTTTTATGGCTACTGTTTGGGTGTACTAACAGCGAAAAAAAACAGCTGCAAATTTCGGATGATGTATTTGCTGCATCAATTCCTGGCGATTCAGGAGTTAATTACTTTCCCAAGGGCGTCGATTTTGGCTATGGGGCTAATAAAGTAAGTATCGATTCTTTTGTTAAAAGATGGTATTCTGACGTGTTATACAATTTCCATGAACCGGTTTTGTATAATTATGCTGGAAACGCTGAATCTGTTCGATTTTTATTATTGCCGTCGTTTGGAAATGCAGTTGTTGTTAGGCTGAGTCAGTTAGACGGTATTGTATATGCGAAAATAAAAGAGTTGTCAACTGCGTCGAGTGAGAATACGAGGCAGCGAGTAAAAGTTGACACACTCTTAGTTATTGAGCCAATTAGATGGCAGGAGATGATATCAAGGTTGACAGAGCATGATTTTTGGATTGCTACCGCCTCTGACTCATCATCTCAGTTTTCTAAGGATGGAACTACTTGGTTGCTGGAATGTCGCCTTAAAGACAGGTATCATTGCATTGAAAGATGGGACAACGGATCGTTGGCTTCATCGGATATGAGACTTTTCGCCGGCAGTTTAATGGAAATAGCCAAGACGACCGTTTCTATAGGGTCAGAAGCTCGATAGTTGTCTGTCGTATAGTTTTTTTGTAGAGGAGCTTATATCAATTTTTTCAATCTTTCATTGATGGTGTTATCGGAGATATTATCGAGATCGCTTTTGTCGTAGATGGCGAGCAGGTAGACGGTGGTGTTGGTGACTTGTACGTGTGTGATGATGCGAGCGCCGCCGGATTTTCCTTTTCCTTTGGAGGTGATGGCCAGGCGAATCTTGTAGCAGTTGTTGCCGAGGTCGGTACCGGTGGTGGGCTGCTGCTCAAGTTGTTCAACGAGTGCCGCCAGGTCTTTTTTGAGGGAGCGGTGTTTTTTAGCCAGGGCCTTGAGTTCCCGCTCAAAGAAGGCGGTAGCCAGCACATTATAGCTCATCGAGGAGCGCTTTGGCCGACTTCAGATTGGCTTTGCCGTCCTTATGCTGGTTGACTTGCCGAACGGCCTCTTCGAGGTCTTCCAGCCATTTTTTTTCTTTTGCAGAGAGATCAGCGGGTTCCAGCACTTCCACGTAATCGAAAGCCTGCAAGAGTTCTTTGATGAAGGCCAGCTTGCTTTTGTTTTTGATGTGTAAGACCAGTTGTTCCATGGGGTTGTTTTTT
>Ga0209793_1001593_pt1 | contig 13678 bp, 11 predicted proteins | sample EBPBio122009_DNA_FD_185863 | JGI IMG/M metagenome (GOLD analysis project Ga0209793, IMG submission 185863) | Wastewater treatment Type I Accumulibacter community from EBPR Bioreactor in Madison, WI, USA - Reactor 1_2/2/2009_ DNA (SPAdes) (version 2) | ecosystem: Engineered > Bioreactor > EBPR >... | reverse complement strand
AAGACCTGGTTCGCCCGCGGCTTCAAGTCGGGCAAGCTGGAAGACTGCGACACGTTCAACTCCGACATCTGAGCGGCGGGGACGGAGGCGCGGTTGGCTTTGCTCAGAAGCACGGTGGCGCTGGCCTGCGGGGTCGCCGGCGCGCTGTGTCTGAGCCAGGCGCCGGAATTTTCGCAGCAATACCGCCAAAGGCTGGGCGGCGCGCTGGACGAACTGGCGCGGGTGGCGGTGGATTTTGACGCCGACGCCGCGAAGAACGGGCTGACGCGCGAACAGGCGCTGGCCGTCTACCAGGCGTCGGACCAGCAGTTTCTCAAGGATCGCGGCGTGCGGATGGCGTCTGTCCTCGGGCGGATGGAGCTATTGTCCGCCCAGGCGCGCTGGTTCGAGACACTGCCGCCGCTGGCGCGGCCGGTGGCGCTGGCGCGCGGCTATGACGAGGCGCTGACAAGCGGGGCGTGGCGCGACTACCGGCCGGGCCTGCCGCTGACCGTCGACGGCGCGGTTTGGGCCGGCGCCGGTTTCCTCGCGGCGGCCGGCCTGTTCGGGCTGGCGTCGATGCCGTTCGCGCGCTGGAAGCGCAGGCGACAGGTCAGGAAGGCGGCGCAGGCGCATCAGGCGGCGCAGCACAAGAAGCCGGCGCCGCCGCGCCGCCCGGGGCGGCCGACAGCGGCGTGAACACTTGCCTCAGCGTTCGGCCAGCGCCGGCTCGCCGCGCTTTTCGCGGATCAGATTGACGAAGCGGCGGAACAGATAGTGCGAATCCTGCGGGCCGGGCGAGGCTTCGGGATGGTGCTGAACCGAAAATACCGGGCGGCCGTCAAGCGCGATGCCGCAATTGGAGCCGTCGAACAGCGAGACATGGGTTTCGGTGACGCCAGCGGGTAGCGAGGCCCGGTCGACTGCAAAGCCGTGGTTCATCGACACGATCTCGACTTTTCCGGTGGTGTGGTCCTTGACCGGATGGTTGGCGCCGTGATGGCCCTGGTGCATCTTGACCGTCCTGGCGCCGAGCGCCAGCGCCAGCATCTGGTGGCCGAGGCAGATGCCGAAGACCGGCATGTCGGTCCTGAGCAGGTCCTGGATCATCGGCACGGCGTAGCCGCCGGTGGCTTCGGGATCGCCGGGGCCGTTGGAGAGGAAGACGCCGTCCGGCCGCATGGCGATGATCTCGGCGGCGCTGGTGGCGGCCGGCACCACCGTGACCTTCGCGCCGAGGCCGGCGAGCAGGCGCAGGATGTTGCGCTTGACGCCGTAGTCGACCGCGACGACGTGCATGTCGGATGCCGGCAGCCGCGCATAGCCCTCGTTCCAGACCCAGGGCGTTTCGGTCCAGGTCGAGGTCTGGCCCGATGTGACCTCCTTCGCGAGGTCGAGGCCGACCAGGCCGGACCATGCAGCGGCCTTGCGCTTCAAGGCGTCGATGTCGAAGACGCCATCGGGCGCATGGGCGATGACGGCGTTGGCCGCGCCCTTTTCGCGGATCATCGCGGTGAGGGCGCGGGTGTCGACTCCGGCCATGGCGATGACGCCGCGGCGCTCGAGCCAGTCGTCGAGCCCGACCGCCGACCGGTAGTTGGACGGATTGGTGACGTCGGCCTTGAAGATGGCGCCGACGGCGCCGGCGCGGGCGGCGGGCGTCAGATCCTCGATGTCCTCGCCATTGGCGCCGACATTGCCGATGTGGGGGAAAGTGAAGGTGACGATCTGGCCGGCATAGGACGGGTCGGTGAGGATTTCCTGATAGCCGGTCAGCGCGGTGTTGAAGCAGACTTCGGCGACCGCTTCGCCGACGCCGCCAAGGCCGCGGCCAAAGATCACCGTGCCGTCGGCCAGCACCAGGCAGGCGGTCGGCCGGGTCGTGGTCCAGGGCTCTGTCTTGGCCATCGGGGCCTCCTTGAGGCCCTTGCAGTTTGCACCGATCAGGGCCATATCACGCGACGAAAAGCACAAGGGCGGCGTGGCCATCCTTGTGCGCAACCTTTGTCCGGTCGTCTTAAGGACGCGGACAATAGGCGAACGGCAAGGCCTGGTCAATCAGCGATCCGCGTTCCGAGGCTGAATATGTTCCCTAGCTAAATCAATGATTTAGCAGGAAAAATTCGGTTTGCGCGGCGTTTGGCGCAGGTCTATTGTCGTTTCGCTTCGACGGAGTTTGAAATGCGCGAGAAACTCGCAGCAGAGCTGAAAGATGCAATGAAGGCCGGCGACAAGCGCCGGCTGTCGACGATTCGCCTGATCCAGGCGGCGATCAAGGATCGCGACATCGCCAATCGCGGCGCCGGCAAGGACCCGGTGCAGGACGACGAGGTGATGCAGATCCTCGCCAAGATGGTGAAGCAGCGCGAGGAATCGGCGCGCATCTACGAAGAGGCAAACCGGCTGGAACTGGCCGAGCAGGAGCGCGGCGAGATCGAGGTGATCAAGTCGTTCATGCCCGAGCAGATCGATGACGAGCAGGTGCGCAGCATCTGCCAGAAGATGATCGCCGAGGCCGGCGCCGACGGGCTGCGCGACATGGGCAAGTGCATGAACCTGCTGAAGGAACGCTATTCCGGCCGGATGGATTTTTCCAAGGCGAGCGGCATGGTGAAGGACCTGCTGAAGTAGACTTGCGGCAGACAGACGACGGAAATTGCGCGGCCCGGTCTCGACCGGGCCGTTTTGCGTCTACTGCATCGGCCCGAAAATCGGAATCGATTTTCGAAAGCGCGATGCCGCAGATTCAAAGTGTTAGAACGTCCTTTGCGCGTCCAATTGGACGCACGGCGCTCTAAAGCGCCGGCAGATAACGCCGGTCGAACCGGCGGCCGAGCCGGGTGAGGATCTCGTAGCCGATTGCGCCCGACCGCGCCGCGACATCGTCGGGCGATTGGCCGGGGCCGATCATCTCGACCATGTCGCCCTCGGTCAGCGGGTGCGGGCAGTCGGTGATGTCGACGATCAGGCTGTCCATCGACACGCGGCCCGCCGCCGGCAACCCGGCGCCGCGAAACAATGCGCCGGCGGTGGAGGCGCGCGGCCAGCCATCGGCATAGCCGATGGACAAGGTGGCGAGACGGGTGGGGCGCCGCACCGTGAGTGACCAGGCGTAGCCGACCGAGGTTCCGGGGCCGATGTCGCGGATCTGGGCGATGCGGGCCTCGACGCGCACCACCGGCCGCATCGGATTGGGCAGATGCGGCGTCGGGTTGAGGCCGTAGAGCGCCGCGCCGGGACGGCCGAGGTCGAAGACATAGGCCGGGCCAAGGAAGAGGCCGGACGAATTGGCCAGCGAGGCAGGGGCGGGTGGCAACAGGCGGCGCAGGCGCTCGAACTGAAACCGCTGCGCTTCGTTGGCCGGGTGGTCCGGTTCGTCGGCGCAGGCGAGGTGGCTGATGACGAGGCTGACGTCGAGCCCGGCGAGCAGCGTAGCGTCGGCGGCGATGCGGTCGATATCGGCGGGGGCGAGGCCGAAGCGCGACATGCCGGTGTCGAGTTGGACGATGACGGGAATGGTCTTGCCGGTTTGGCCGGCGAGATCGCGCCATAGGGCGAGTTCGGCGAGCGAATTGATCACCGGCGTGACCTTGCCTTCATAAAGGTCGCGGGCCGCTCCCGGCGGCGTGCCGCCGAGCACGCCGATGCGCGCCGCCTGGCCGATGGCGGCTCGTAGCGACAGGGCCTCGTCGACGGTGACGACAAAGAAATCGGCGCAACCGGCATCCTGCAGGGCCGCCGCGACCTGATTTGCGCCAAGCCCGTAGGCGTCGGCCTTGACCACCGCCGAGCAGCGGGCCGGGGCGGTGATGGCGGCGAGACGCCGCCAGTTGGCGACGATGGCGTCGAGATCGATCGTCAGGATCGCGCCGGCGCGGGTGGGGCTCTTGTCTGTCATGTGACGACCTCCACATGCGAGCAAGGCCTTCCCCCTCTCCGTCTCGCTTCGCTCGACACCTCTCCCCCGATCGACAGGGGAGAGGATGGCCGGCATCGAGGTCGCGCGAAGCGAGACGGAGAGGGGGACGTGTCCAACTCCGTGACGACCATGCCTTCTGTAACGCTCATCGATAACGGGCCGGGCCGAGTTCAGAGACGTCGATGTCGGGCGTCCTGCCGGAAATCATGTCGGCGAGGACCCGGCCGGAGCCGCAGGCCATGGTCCAGCCCAGCGTGCCGTGGCCGGTGGAGACGAACAGGCCGTCGAGCGGACCCTTGCCGATGATCGGCGGGCCGTCCGGGGTCATCGGCCTGAGGCCGCACCAGAACGTCGCCTTGTCGAGATCGCCGCCGCCGCCGAACAGGTCGGTGACGGAGAAATCCAGCGCGCCGCGGCGCGAGGGCCGCAAGGTGAGGTCGAAGCCGGCGATCTCGGCGGTGCCTCCGACGCGGATGCGGTCGCCAAGGCGGGTGATGGCGACCTTGTAGGTTTCGTCCATCACCGTGGAGACCGGGGCGCGGCTTTCGTCCGCCATTGGCAGGGTGATCGAGTACCCCTTGATCGGATAGACCGGAATGTTGAGCCCGAGCGGCCGCAGCAGGGCGGGCGAATAGGACCCCATGGCGACGACGATGGCGTCGGCGGCAAACGGACCCTGATCGGTGTCGACGGCGGTGGCGCGGCGGCCGTCATGGACGATGCCCTTGATCGTGACGCCAAAGCGGAAATCGACGGCAGGCGCGGCCATCTCGGCCAGCCGGTTGGTGAAGATGTGACAGTCGCCGGTCTCGTCGCCGGGCAGGCGCAGGCCGCCGACGAATTTTTCGCGCACATGGGCGAGCGCCGGCTCGGCGCCGGCGCAGCCGTTGCGGTCCAGCACTTCGTAGGGCACGCCGTATTGCTTGAGCACGGCGATGTCGTCGGCGGTGTGGTCGAGCTGTTTCTGGGTTCGGAACAGTTGCAGCGTGCCCTGGCTGCGCTCGTCATAGGCGATGCCGGTCTCGGCGCGCAGCGCGCGCAGGCAGTCGCGGCTGTATTCGGCGATCGGCACCATGCGCGACTTGTTGACGGCGTAACGGTCGGCGGTGCAGTTGCCGAGCATCTTCGTCACCCAGGACCACATTTTTGGGTCAAGCGTCGGCCAGATGGCGAGCGGGCCATGCCGCATCATCAGCCATTTGACCGCCTTGACCGGAATGCCGGGGCCGGCCCAGGGCGAGGCGTAGCCGGGCGAGATCTCGCCGGCATTGGCGAAGCTGGTCTCGAGCGCGGGACCTGGCTGGCGGTCGAGCACCGTGACCTCGTGGCCGGCCTGTGACAGATACCAGGCCGACGTCGTGCCGATGACGCCGCCGCCGAGGATCAGGACCTTCATTGTCAGGCTCCAAAAAAGCCGCTTCGCGCGGCGTCCAGTTGCGCGGGCGACAATAGCCGCCCTGAAAAAGCTTTCAACCGACAGACCGCGCTGGACCAATGGTCGCGGCGCTTTACTGGCGCGCGATCCTGGGATAGCGCAGGCCCGACAATATCGGAATGACCAGCATGCTTCGCCACATCGTCTTCTTCAGCGTCAGGGACCCGAAGGACCGCCAGGCGGTGTTCGACGGTCTGAGCATTCTCAAGACCGTGCCGCACGGGCGCAATCTCGAAGTTGGCGAGGTGGAACTGCGCGACCCGATCTCCCAACAGGTCGATTTCGTCGTTTATGGCGAGTTCGAGGACGAGGCGGAGCTGGCCGCCTACAAGGCGCATCCTGTCTACCAGCAGTCGATCGCCATCGTCAGGCCATTGCGGGAACTGAGGGTGGCGGCCGACTATGCGACGCCCGAACGCTGAATGTCGACTGATCCTAACGCCGGGGGCAAGACAATGGCGACTTATCTGATTACCGGCGCGGCGCGGGGCATCGGCGCGGAACTGGCGAAACAGGCGGCGGCGCAGGGCCACCAGGTGTTCGCGACTGTGCGGCGAACGCCGGCGCGGCCGCTCGACGGGGTGAGCTATATCGACGGCGTCGACATGCTGGCGCCGGCCACGATCGGCCGGATCGGCGAGGCGCTCGGCGGCCGGGCGGTCGACGTGCTGATCAACAATGCAGGCGTAATCGGGCCAAAACGGCAATCGACGCTGGCGATGGATTTCGACGGGTTCGCCGAGACGCTGGCGGTGAACACGCTGGCGCCGCTGAAGGTGACGCAGGCGGTGCTGGCGAACCTGAGGGCGGCGCGCGACCGAGCGGGTATCGCCAAGGCGCTGACGATCACCAGCGCGATGGGGCGGATGTCGTACGCGGCGTCGGACCGCATCGCCTACCGGGCGTCGAAGGCCGCGGTGAACAAGGTGATGCAGGGGCTGGCGACGGACCTTGCGGCGGAGCGAATCGCGGTGCTGCTGATCCACCCGGGCTGGGTCAGGACCGACATGGGCGGGGCAGGCGCGGATGTCGGTGTGGAGGAATCGGCCGCCGGCATCCTGGCGCGCGCTGATGAACTGACGATGGCGACGAGCGGCGGCTTTGTCGATTATGCCGGGCGCAGGATCGAATGGTGAGGCGGGCGGCGGCTGTCGTCGCCCTTCGCGGCGGGGGAGGAAACCCTGACCCGGCCGATCACACCGCCTTCAAACGCGAGCCGCCGAGCATGCCGAGTTCCTCGAGCACCGGATAGGCGATCGAGGCCAGCAGCGAATTGATCTGCTTCAGGTCGCGGATGGTGTCGAGGTGGATGGAACTGGTCTCGACGCTTCTGGCGGTGCCTTCGCGCAGACGCTTGAAATGGCTGGAATTGGCCTGCTTCTCGAGATCGCGCATGCGATCCTTCTCGCGCACAAGCTGGCGGGCCGATTCGATGTCGCGCGAGACGAGAATGTTGAAGGCCAGGCGCGCATTGGCGAGCACGGCGGCATGGAAATCGCGCAGTTCGGCCCAGCCTTCGGGGGTGAATTCGAGTTTTCGCGACGCCTTCTTGCGGACATGGACCAGCATGTTGCGCACGACGATGTCGCCGACCTGTTCGAGCTTAACGCAGGCGCCGAGCAGTTCCTGGCAGCGCAGCGCCTCGTCGGCGCTCAGGTCGCGGGTGGTGAGCTTGGCCAGATAGAGCTTGATCGCCTGGTGCTTCTTGTCGACGCGATCATCGAGGGCGGCCAGCGCCGCCGCCTTCTCGTCGTCGAAATTCTCGTAGAGTTCGAAAATGCGCTGCAGCATGATCTCGATCAGCTCGCACACCCGCACCACCTCGCGCGCGGCGTTGCCCAGCGCCTGCATCGGCCGGTCGAGCGCGGCCTCGTCGAGCACGGAGATTTCGGCCAGTTCGACGCCGGCCTCGTCGTTTTTCGATCCGGCGGAGGCGATGCGTTCGGCAAGCCTGGTGACCAGGCCGGCGAGCGGCATGCCAAGGACGATCAGCAGGGCGTTGAAGGCGATGTGCCAGTTGAGCATGGCGGCCTGCGGTGTGGCGCCGAGGCGCTCGAAAGGCGGCGCGGCGAGCAGGATGACGATCAGCGCGACGAGGGCGCCGGCGGCGCGGATCATCAGATTGCCGATCGGCACGATGCGGGCGCGTGGCGGCGAGGCGCGCGACAGCATGACGGCGATGACGCCGCCGCCGATATTTGCGCCCAGCACCAGCACGACGCCGAGGTCGAGCGGGATGAGATGGCGCTGCGCCAGCGCCGCAAACAGCAGGATGGCGGCGACGGAGGAGTGAAACAGCCAGGTGAGCACGGCGGCGACGAGGACCGCGGTGATCCTGTCGCCGGCCAGATATTGCACGATGACCGGCAGCAATTCGCTGTGACGCAGCGGCTCGGACGCCTCGCCGATCAGGCGCAGCGACAGGATCAGCAGGCCGACGCCGATCAGGATGCGGCCAACCTGCAGCGCCTCGCGCTTGTCGGTCGACATGAACAGCGCCGTGCCGACGACGAGGCACAGCGGGGTCAAGAAGGACAGGTCGAAGGACAGCAGCTTGGCGACGACGGCCGAGCCGAGGTCGGCGCCGAGCGCGGCGAGCAGGCCGGACGTGCCGCCGATGATGCCGGAGCCGACAAAGGCGCCGACGATGAGCGCGACCGCGGTGGCGCTTTGCAGGCAGATGGCGAGCACCGAGCCGGCGCCTACGGCGAGCAGCGGGTTCTTCAGGATGCCGCGCAGGCGCCGCCGCAGCACGTCGCCATAGGCGCGTTCGACGCCGGTGCGCACCATGCGGGTGGCGAACAGCAGCAGCGCGACGGCGCCGGCAAGGTTGAGCAGGACCAGCGAGCCGCTCATCCGGCGGCCTTGCGACGAGTGTGTTTGAAGTCGGGAGATGCGTTCATCGTCGCTGTTCTTATGCTCCGAAATTTCGAGTCGGGCAACAGCGATTCATTTAGCCGGGTAATTTTTTCCAAGGCAGAATTCGCGGTGGTTCAGGCGGCTTGCGCGCCCGATCGGAGCGGCGTTGGAGCGGGCCGGCCGGCGCGGCGTTCGGCCCAAAAGGAGGAAAGCGCGACCAGGGTGGCGAGCGTCATCGAGGCGACGCCGAGCAGCGGAATGGCGCGGTAGGGCAGGCCGGCGTTGAGCAGCACCGCGCCAAGCGAGGCGGCGATGGCGATGCCGATGTTGAAGCCCGACGGGATCAGCGCCGAGGCGAGATTGGGGGCGTCGGCGGTCCAGCCGAGAATGCGCGCCTGGACCGGCGCGCCGATGGAGAAGTTGAGCGCGCCCCACACGACCAGCACGGCGACCATCGCGACCGGGTGGGGAGCGGCGAGATACATCAGCGCCATCATCAGCGCCTGCGCGGCCAGCATGGCGATGAGCGAGGGCATCAGCCGCCAGTCGGCCAGGCGGCCGCCGATCAGCACGCCGACGGTGGAGCCGGCGCCGACGAGCAGCAGAACGTAGGGAATCGCGGTCTCGGCGACGCCGGTGACCTGCAGCAGGATGGGAGCGATGTAGGTGTAGGGCATCATCTGGGCGATCATCAGCATCAGCATCAGGATGAGCGAGGTCCACACCTGCTGGCGGCCGAGCGCGCGCACCTCGCGACCAAGATTGCCGGGCTGGTGGGACGGGCCGACGCCGCGCGGCAGCAGCAGCGCGATGAGGGCGAAGCCGACAATGCCGATGCCGAACATCGCCCAGAAGGTGGCGCGCCAGCCGAACACGCCGCCGATGGCCGACCCGATCGGCACGCCGATAATGTTGGAGACCGTCAGCCCGGCAAGGATCAGCGCGATGGCGCGGCCGCGTCTTTCCTGGGGGACGAGCGACACCGCCACCACCATGGCGACGCCGAAATAACAGCCGTGCGAGATGGCGGCGGCGAAGCGGAAGGCCATCATCGAGGCGAAATCAGGCGCAAGCGCGCAGGCCATCTGTCCGGCCGAGAAGGCGGCGAGCAGGCCCATCAGCAGCGTCTTGCGCGAAACGCGGGCGGTCGTCAGCGTCAGCACCGGGCCGCCCAGCGCGACGCCGAGCGCGTAGCCCGAGACGAGATAGCCGGCGGTCGGCACCGAAACCGACAGGCCGGAGGCGACTTCGGGCAGGATGCCGGCGATGACGAACTCCGTCGTGCCATAGGCGAAGGCGGCGAAGAACAGGGCAAAGAGGGACAACGGCATGTGGTTTGCTCGCGCGAGGCGATCTCATTTCACGGAGACCGCCGGCGTTCAATCGCGAAATTGTGTGTCAGGCGTGCAGAAAAACTGGACCAGGGCGGGGGCGGCGTCAGTCCGACTTCGTGGTCTTCCGCTTTTCCGGCATGTAGTGGCGCAGCACCGCATTGATGCGGGTCTGGTAGCCCTTTCCGGTTGACCTGAAAAAGTCGAGCACGTCGCTGTCGAGCCGGATCGAGATCGGGTCCTTGGGCACGGGCACGGCCAGCGTCGCCGTCATGTCGGGACCTGGCGAAAACCGGTTGATCTGCGATGCCGTTCAACAATGCATGAGATTCGCGGTCTGCCAAGGGTGAACCAATTCACCCCCAAATCGATCTGTATATACAGCTGTCATTTACGCAGGGCATGTTGTGGATATTGAGCGTCGGGGCAAAAACGCTCGCAACCCGGGTCCTGCTCGCCTAAATAGCCTGTATGCGCTTTACGCCCGGCTTCCTTGACGAGATACGCGACCGCGTGCCGATCTCATCGGTGATCGCGTCGCGCGTGTCGTGGGACCGCAAGAAAACCAACGCCTCGCGCGGCGACTACTGGGCGTGCTGCCCGTTCCATGGCGAGAAGAGCCCGTCGTTCCACTGCGAGGACAAGAAAGGCCGCTACCATTGTTTCGGCTGCGGGGTGACGGGCGACCATTTCCGCTTCCTGACCGAACTCGAGGGACTGTCGTTTCCCGAAGCGGTCGAACGCGTCGCCGACATGGCGGGCGTGCCGATGCCGGCGCGCGACGAGGCGCAGGAACGGCGCGAGCAGCAGCGCGCCAGCCTGACCGACGTGATGGAACTGGCGACGCGCTGGTTCCAGGAGCGGCTGCAGGGGCCGGAAGGGGCGAAGGCGCGCGCCTATCTGCGCGAGCGCGGGCTGACCTCGGCGACCCAGCAGGCGTTCAGGATCGGTTATGCGCCCGAAAGCCGCAACGGACTGAAGGAATTTCTCGCCTCCAGGAGCGTGGCGAAGGACCAGATCGAGGCTTGCGGACTGGTGCGCCACGGCGAGGGGATCGCCGTGTCCTACGACTATTTCCGCGACCGGATCATGTTTCCGATCGAGGACCGCCAGGGCAAGGTGATCGCGTTCGGCGGTCGGGCCATGTCGGCGGACGCGCTGGCGAAATACATGAACTCGCCCGACACCGAACTCTTCCACAAGGGCAATGTGCTCTACAATTTCGCCCGCGCCAGGAAGGCCCAGGGCAAGGACCAGCCGATCATCGCGGTCGAAGGCTATATGGACGCGATCGCGCTGTCGCAGGCCGGCTTCGCCAATGTGGTGGCGCCGCTGGGCACCGCGCTGACCGAAAACCAGCTCGAACTGTTGTGGCGCATGTCGGGCGAACCGGTGATGTGTTTCGACGGCGACAAGGCTGGGCTGAAGGCGGCGTGGCGCGCCGCCGATCTGGCGCTGCCGATGGCGCAGGCCGGCCGCTCGCTGCGCTTCGCGCTCCTGCCCGAAGGACAGGACCCCGACGATCTGGTGAAGGCGGAGGGGCCGGCGGCCTTCGCCAAGGTGCTGGCGGAGGCCAGGCCGATGGCCGACCTGATCTGGATGCGCGAGACCCAGGGCGGGGTGTTCGACACGCCCGAAAAACGAGCCGAACTGGAAAAGTCACTGCGCGAACTGACCGGCCGCATCCGCGACGAAAGCGTGCGCTACCACTACAGCCAGGAAATGCGCGACCGGGTGCAGACATTTTTCGGCGCGCGGCCGCAGGGGCAGGGCGGGCGGCGCGGCGATTTCAGAAAGTCGGGGCCGGGCCGACCGGGCGCGGCGGACGCGCGGATGGCTGTCACCGAAAGCCTGGCGCGCTCGGCGCTGGTCAAGGGCGGGGCGATGCCGATCCGCGAGGCGGCCATCGTCGTAGCCCTGTTCAGCCACCCGGCGCTGATCGACGAACATTACGACCAGATCGAGATGCTCGACCTCAGCCATGCGGACCTCAAGCGGCTGCACGCGGCGCTGCTCGACGCGCTGGCGCATGGCGCGCATGAGCGCGACGACCTGATCGCCTCGGTCGAGACGGCGGGACTGGCCGAGCCGTGGGAGCAGGCGCGCGAGATGGTGCGGCGGGTGCGCGGCTGGCCGGCGCTGGAAACGGCGGCGATCGACGACGCCCGCGACGCGTTTGCCCAGGCGCTTCACTTGCACCGCAGCCAGCGCACCCTACATAGGGAACTCAAGGCCGCCGAGGTGGCGCTCGCGTCGGATTCGACCGAGGAAAACTTCAACCGGCTGGTGGCCATACAGGCCCAGTTCCGCGACATCCAGGCAACCGAGGCGCTGATCGAAGGTTTCGGGGTCCAGTCGGGGCGCACGGGGCGAGAATAGTTGCAAACTGCGGGGCTGATTCGCTTTTTGGACGCGAATCAGCTTTGTGGCGCTTGACGTCGAGTGATTTAGGCGGAATCAGAGCATCGCGAATCTGCGCGATTGCCCGGGTCCTTCGCCGAATATCAGGGAAATGGCCGTTTGGCCGGACAAGAATTGGAGCGCTGGCCCGCTGTCCGCGACGCGACCGGACAGGGTTAATCAGGAATTAATCGGCTCCCGATAGCTAGATCTGGAGCGATTCGTCGTCAAACGCGCTGGAGCGCCCTCGGCAAGGCCGGGCGCGCGCCCTATCTACCAGCAGCGCGGTACAGACGGAAGAGCGTTTGGAGATTTACTGAATGGCAAAACCGGAAAAGGAAGAGGTCGACAACGAACGCGAAGGCGCCCCCGACGGCCCTTTGCTCGATCTTTCCGACGACGCTGTCAAAAAGATGATCAAGGCCGCGAAGAAACGCGGCTACGTCTCGATGGCCGAACTTAACGCGGTGCTTCCGTCCGAGGAGAACGACCCGGACCGGATCGAAGACATCATGGCGATGCTGTCCGAAATGGGCATCAACGTCGTCGAGGACGCCGAGGCCGACGAAAACGAGCAGGACGGCCAGGGCGACGGCGAGGAGGAAGCCAACGAGTTGGCCGAGCAGACCGGCACGGCGGTGGCCGCGGTCGCCAAGAAGGAGCCGACCGACCGCACCGACGATCCGGTGCGCATGTATCTGCGCGAGATGGGCTCGGTGGAGCTGTTGTCGCGCGAGGGCGAAATCGCCATCGCCAAGCGCATCGAGGCCGGCCGCGAGACGATGATCGCCGGCCTGTGCGAAAGTCCGCTGACCTTTCAGGCGATCATCATCTGGCGCGACGATTTGAACGAGGGCAAGGGCCTGCTGCGCGAGATCATCGATCTCGAGGCGACCTATGCCGGGCCGGAGGCCAAAGCCGCGCCGACGGTCGAGCGCGTCGAGGAAGAAAAGCCGAAGGAAGACCCGCGCGCGGCGCGGCGCCCGTCGCGCCAGGACGAGGACGACATCACCAATGTCGGCGGCGAGAGCCGTTCGGAAGAAGAAGAGGACGACGAGGACGAGCAGAACCTGTCGCTGGCGGCGATGGAGGCCGAACTGCGGCCGCAGGTGATGCTGACACTCGACGTGATCGCCGACACCTACAAGAAGCTGCGCAAGCTGCAGGACCAGGCGGTCGAAGCCCGGCTTGCCGCCGCCGGTTCGCTGTCGTCGAGCCAGGAGCGCCGCTCCAAGCAGCTGAAGGAAGAGCTGATCACGGCGGTCAAGAGCCTGTCGCTCAATCAGGCGCGCATCGAGGCGCTGGTGGAGACGCTCTACGACATCAACAAGCGGCTGGTGCAAAACGAAGGCAAGTTGCTGCGCCTGGCCGAAAGCTATGGCGTGCGCCGCGACGAGTTCCTGAAGGAATATCAGGGCTCGGAGCTCGACCCCAACTGGACCAAGTCGATCGCCAACCTGGCGGGCAAGGGCTGGAAGGAATTCTCCAAGAACGAGAAGGAGATGATCAGGGAACTGCGCGTCGAGATCCAGAACCTGGCGCAGGAAACCGGCATCTCCATCGGCGAGTTCCGCCGCATCGTGACGCAGGTGCAGAAGGGCGAACGCGAAGCGGCGATCGCCAAGCGCGAAATGGTCGAGGCGAACCTGCGCCTGGTGATTTCGATCGCCAAGAAATACACCAATCGCGGCCTGCAGTTCCTCGACCTGATCCAGGAAGGCAATATCGGCCTGATGAAGGCGGTGGACAAATTCG
>Ga0209793_1001592_pt1 | contig 13689 bp, 9 predicted proteins | sample EBPBio122009_DNA_FD_185863 | JGI IMG/M metagenome (GOLD analysis project Ga0209793, IMG submission 185863) | Wastewater treatment Type I Accumulibacter community from EBPR Bioreactor in Madison, WI, USA - Reactor 1_2/2/2009_ DNA (SPAdes) (version 2) | ecosystem: Engineered > Bioreactor > EBPR >... | reverse complement strand
CGGCCACTTCCCGTCCACTCAGGCCCGACCGCAGGTTGATAGCGCTGTATTTCTTGATCTTGGATTTTAACATAAACGATACCAGCATACTGATCCCGACAAAGAGAAGAGACACCAGCATAATTGAGGGTTGTTGATACATAGCCTAAAATTGTTGTTTATAAGTTCTACAAAGCTAAATCCAAACTGTTTCCGCCGCCATTTCGGCCATTAAAAAACGGCAAAACCCGACGTCTTGTCAGAAGGGTGAAATCACCCGATTCCCGCCTGAAAATATGTCGTTTTAACAAGGCTGTTCAAATTTGTTAAAGTTCAGCAACTATTTAATAATCAAATAGTTAAAGATCATTTTTGCGCCCCCGGCAGGGCCTTTTAAGGGGCTTTCAAGTTATCAACAGGGTCAAAAATTTATTTTGAAATGTGACCCTTATTCGTAATTTAGTGGAAGAATTTAATGGGTTAGTAAGTAAAGGGTCGGCAGTGATGCTGGCCTTTTTACTTTTTATTAAAACAGCGTTTTTTCTCACTCTATTTTCCTCCGTTTTTCGCACATGAGCAAACTGAAGTCAGCATTCTTTTGCCAACATTGTGGATTTGAAAGTGCCAAATGGTTGGGTAAATGTCCGTCGTGTCATCAATGGAACAGTTTTGTTGAAGAAATAAAACAAAAATCAGCCAAACCAATCCCCCACTGGCGACCTGATCAAAAAAATAACCCCGTTACAAGACTTGAAGATATTCCTATTGTTGGTGAACAACGCATCATTTGCAGCGACACCGAACTGAATCGTGTGTTGGGCGGCGGCATTGTTCGCGGCAGTATTGTTTTAGTTGCCGGTGAACCTGGTATCGGAAAATCAACCTTGTTTTTACAGGTTGGTTTGCAAATGCAAAACCTGAAAGTGCTGTACGTGAGCGGTGAGGAAAGTGATCAACAGATTCGTCTTCGCGCAGAGCGCATTCCTTTTCGCAACCCTGAATTTTACCTGCTCACCGAAACAAACACCAGCGCCATTTTTCAGGAAGTAAAAAAACTGCAACCCGATTTGATCATCATCGATTCGATACAAACTTTACAAACCGATCTGATTGAATCTTCGCCCGGCACTGTTTCACAAATTCGCGAATGTGCCGCCGAATGGCAACGCTTCGCGAAGGCTTCGCATATTCCGGTTTTCTTGATCGGTCATATCACCAAAGACGGTGCTATCGCCGGACCAAAAATCCTGGAGCATATGGTCGATACCGTGCTGCAGTTTGAAGGCGACCGGCATTTTGCGTATCGCTTGCTGCGCACGTTGAAAAATCGGTTTGGCTCCACGCACGAACTGGGTGTTTACGAAATGACAGGGGCCGGCATGAAGCCAGTACTCGATCCCGGCGATATACTAATGGGCGAGAAAGACGATTCGCTCAGTGGTGTTGCCATCGCTGCGGGCATTGAAGGCATGCGTCCTTTTCTCATCGAAGTGCAGGCACTGGTTACCGGCGCATCCTATGGTACGCCGCAACGCGCCGTTACCGGTTTTGATGGCAGGCGATTGCAATTGCTCCTCGCCGTGTTGGAAAAAAGAGGCGGATTTGCTTTCTCTGCGCGTGATGTGTTTTTGAATATCGCAGGCGGTATCAAAGTAGAAGATCCTGCCATCGACCTGGCCGTTCTTTGTGCATTGCTTAGTTCGTTCGACGACCAGCTATTGCCCAAGAACATGTGCTTTGCCGGCGAAGTGGGATTGAGTGGCGAGATTCGTTCGGTGAACCGCATCGACCAACGCATTGCAGAAGCAGCGAAACTCGGCTTCGAAAAAATGCTAATCCCCCGTAACAATTTCAAAAACCTGCCCGCTACCAAACTCAGCATCGAGATTGTGCCGGTAGGCAAAGTGGAAGAAGTATATCGACTGCTTTTCTAATGGTGTGCTTTCACAAATCGGGTGTTTTCAACCTTGTGCAACAATCAACCGACGGTTAGATTTGCGCCATGTGGAACCTGCTGCGTAATATTTCAACCTCCTTAACAACACTTATTTATCCGCACTGTTGTACTGCCTGCGGAACCAATAACCTTCCGGCGGCGGATGGCATTTGCAGCTACTGCTTGCAACACTTGCCGCTAACCGGTTTTATGCAGCAGCCCGACAACCCGGTTGCGCGCGTTTTCTGGGGACGGCTATCGCTTGAAAACGCCACCGCCCTGGTTTGGTTTCAAAAACATTCTGCTGTGCAACAAATCATGCACGGCATCAAATACCAGGCAAGAAAAGATGCGGCTTTCCAGATTGGTCGATGGATGGGCCACCAATTACAAGATTGCAGTTGGTTGCAACAGATCGACTATTTGGTGCCGCTTCCCCTCCACAAAAACAGGTTGTTGACCCGCGGCTATAACCAGGCCGCCTGCATTTGTGAAGGCATCGCACGGGTTTGTGACCTGCCGATTTTGTCGACCGTTGCACAAAGATCTTCGGCCACTGTTACACAAACCCAGCAACACCGCAAAGCACGTTGGGAGAACATGAAACAGGTATTCAGCATCAACCCCGACCTGCCGCTCGACTACAAACACCTGCTACTGGTTGATGATGTCATCACCACCGGCGCCAGTCTCGATGCGCTGGGTCAGCAACTCCGCCATATACCAGGCATCCGTTTATCGGTTTGTTGCTTCGCGTATACTGTTCCGCACTAAAGAAGGAATCATTATTTTTGGCCATATGTTTCGTCTATCCTTGCTGCTGGCAACCTGCCTCGTGATTGCTTCTGCCTGTACAAGAGAGCGGTTCTCCTTTTCTTCAGATGCACAACCCACCATTGGCATCGATACCCTTCATTTCGATACCCTGTTTACACAATCTGGTTCTAAAACTTTTCATTTCCTGGTGCACAACAACAACAGTAGCGGGTTGCGGATCAGCCGCATTGAAGTAGCAGGCGGACAATCGGGTTATTTTCACCTCAATGTAAATGGTATCGAGGGGCCGGCGATCAGCGATATCGACATCGCGCCGAACGATAGCGCGCATGTTTTTGTGAACGCCTTTATTCCCAATTCGGCCACCCAGTTGCCCTTTGTGATTACCGATAGCATCGGCATCCATTGCAATGGACAAATACAATGGGTGCAACTCGAAGCCTGGGCGCAGAATGCACACTATATTAAAAATGGGGTGATCAACAGCAATACAAACTGGAAAGGCGATTTGCCCTATGTGATTATTGGTCCGCTGCAAGTAACCACCGCTGCCACCCTTACCATCGAACCAGGTGCGCGCATTTACTGTCATGCCGATGCAGCTATCCAGATCGATGGCAGCCTGCAGGCCCTGGGCGATTCAACCGAAAGCAATCGCATCCTGTTCACCGGCGATCGCCTCGATGCACCTTACCAGGATTATCCCGCCACCTGGCCAGGCATTCGTTTCGGCAAAGACAGTCGCGAAAATCTGTTGCAATATGTAAGCATTCGCAATGCTTATCGTGGCATTACCCTCGATGCACCACTCACCAGTTGGCCTTCGCTGATATTGGAACAAACCGAGATCAGGAATATGCTCGATGCCGGCTTGTTTGCCAGCGGCGCCTATATTCGGGCGAATAATTCGGTGTTTCTGAATTGCGGTCGGAATGTACACCTGGAGTACGGCGGACAATACTTCTTCACCCAATGCACCATCGCTACTTTCAGCAATAATTATTTTGCGCACAAAGAGCCGGTGGTGTATATCAGCGATAGCAAAACAGAAAACGGCCATACTGAAACTGCCGCACTCACGGCAATATTTACCAACACGATTGTTTGGGGTGAATCAGACGATGTGCCCAACGAATTTGTTGCCGATCGGCAGGGCGCAGATCCCTTCACCGTTCAGTTTAACAATGGTATCTGGAAAATGGCTACCCTGCCCGATGGGTATAATACCGTTGGCACCCTGAGTAATGCCGATCCATTGTTTATTTCCACGGGTAAATTTCACCAGGCCACCGACTTGCACCTGCAGTCGGGGTCGCCCGCGATTGGGCTGGGCACCGCCACCGGCATCCGGATTGATTACGACGGTCGCCCACGCTCATTAATAAATCCCAGCACGGGCGCATTTGAACAACAATAACAGGATATTTGTAGAACCAAAAAGAACAACATGAAAACACTCTTAATAGCCATGCTGGCACTGGCATTTACCAGCATCTACGATTTTAAGCTTACCTCGCTCGACGGCAAAGCGTTTGACCTGGCCGCCTACAAAGGCAAAAAAATCCTGATTGTGAATACGGCCTCAGCCTGCGGCTATACGCCACAATATGCCGATCTCGAAGCCCTGTACGAGGGCCACAAAGACAAGTTGGTGGTAGTTGGTTTTCCGGCCAATAATTTCATGAACCAGGAAAAAGGCACCAATGCAGAAATCGCCAGCTTCTGTAAAAAGAATTATGGTGTTACTTTCCCGATGAGCGAAAAAGTATCGGTGAAGGGCGATGATATTCATCCCTTGTTTAAATACCTCACCGAAGAAGCCGAAAAGCTGGGGGTGAAAGATCCCATCAAATGGAATTTCACAAAGTTCCTGGTAGATGAAAATGGTAAACTGCTGGCGGTTTTCCCCAGCAAAGTGAAGCCCACCGACGAAGCGATTACCAAATACCTGAACTGATAACGGATGCGATTTGAAGAAGTAACCGGCCAGTTGCCGTTGAAAACGCAACTGACCGAAATGGTATTGCAAAACCGTTTGAGTCACGCGTTGCTGGTATTGGGTCGCGAAGGTGCCGGCAGCTTACCCATTGCTCGTGCATTTGCGCAATATGTGGTGTGTGAAATTGCCGTGGCGCAAGGGCTTGAAGATGCCTGCGGCACTTGCGCCGCCTGCGTGAAAGCCGCCAAACAGGTACATCCAGATATTCATTTTTCCTATCCGGTTATTCCGAAAAAACCGGGGGATAAGCCCCTTAGTACCGATTATGCGGCCGAATGGCGCAGCTTTCTGCTCGATCAACCTTATGGCAATCTGTTCGACTGGCTGCAATTCATCCGCGCAGAAAACCGGCAGGGAAATATTACGGCCGAAGAATGCAATGATATCATCCGCAAGCTCAGCCTGAAAACGTTCGAGAGCAAGTACAAAGTGCTCATCATGTGGATGCCCGAGTACCTGGGCAAAGAAGGAAACAAGTTGCTCAAATTGATTGAAGAGCCGCCGCCCAATACGTTGTTTTTACTGGTGGCTGAAAACGAAAGTCTGGTACTTCCTACCATTATATCGCGCTGCCAGTTGGTGAAAGTGCCGGCGCTTACCGATGCAGATATCAATAACTATTTGCAACAGCAGTCGGGGCTCGATGCCAGCGAAGCCAGGCAACTGGCGGTGATCAGCGAAGGCAATTTGCGCGAAGCCTTGCAACAATTGAAAAATGCCGATGGCAACTTTCAACAGTTGATTCGAGATTGGTTGAATGCGCTGCTGAAAAACGGGCCCATTGCACTGGTAAAATGGATTGACGAAATCAGCAAAGAGGGTCGCGAAAAACAGAAACAATTTTTGCGCTATTTCAATCATTTGCTGGAACAGGCCATCCGGTTGGCGGCCCTGGGCAGCGACAGCGAGTGGGCGCATAGTCTACCGCCCGAAGAAAAAGACTTTATCGGTCGACTGAACAAGATGGCAACACTGGCGCAGCAGTGCGCAATTGTAGAAGAGCTCGATAAGGCTGCTTATTATATTGAGCGCAATGCCCACGCGAAAATGCTGTTTCATGCGTTGAGTATTAAGATGTTCCATATTCTGCGCGACAAGGCAAGGATATCGACCTGGTAGAAAACTGTATATTTGTCAGATTCAATTAATTAATATTCATATTATCAATATATGGGATGCAGTAGTTGTGGAACGGGAGGTGGATCGCCCAAAGGTTGCAAAAGCAATGGTGGCTGTTCTACCGGCGGCTGCAACCGCATGAATACATTCGACTGGTTACAAAATCTCCCCTTTGCCGATATTGATTCGGCTTGCAAAGTGGTGGAGGTTTCGTTCAATAAAGGAAGCCGCAAAGATTTTTTTCGAAACAATGCGCTTCAGCCTTTTGAGAAAGGAGATATGGTAACGGTAGAAGGTGTTAGCGGTGTAGACGTGGGTGAAATTAGTTTAACGGGTGAAATCGTGCGCTTGCAATTGAAGAAGCGCGGCGCCAACGAGTTTGATTCGGAAATGAAAAAAGTATTGCGGCGTTCGAACGACCGTGACCTGGACCTGATGAAGATCAACAAGGCCCGCGAGCCGGAAGCAGTGATTCGTTCCCGTGCGATTGCGCGCCAGCTCAACCTGAACATGAAGATCAGCGAAGTGGAAATCCAGGCCGATGGCCGCAAAGCCACTTTCTTTTATATAGCGGATGACCGCGTCGATTTTCGCGAATTGATCAAAATTTACGCCACCGAATTCAAGGTGAAAGTGGAGATGCGCCAGATCGGCGCCCGCCAGGAAGCCGCCAAAGTGGGTGGCATTGGCAGTTGCGGTCGCGAGCTCTGTTGCAGTACCTGGCTCACCGATTTCAAAAGCGTGAACACCACGGCTGCCCGGTACCAGAACCTGAGTATCAACCAAACCAAGCTCAGTGGGCAGTGCGGCCGACTGAAATGTTGTCTCAACTACGAACTCGATACGTATATAGATGCCTTGCAGGGTTTCCCCGACCGGGCCGACACCTTGAAAGTGGCCAGGGGCAATGCCATCCTGATCAAAAAAGACATTTTCAAAAACCTGATGTGGTATGTGTTGCCGGAAAGCAATAAGCAGTATCCGGTAACCATTGAAAGGGTTCGTAAGATTCAATCGCTGAATGCACAGGGTGTGATACCCGATGAGCTGGAAGCAGTTGAAGTGACCAGCAGCAAAGTGAAAGAAGTGGAACCTGAGTTTGTAGATGTGGTTGGCCAAATCAGTTTACGCAGCCTGGAGAAAAACGATCGCCGCCGCAAGCAGCAGCAAAAGCAGAAAAGCGACAACCAGCAGCGGCCCAACGGCAATAACCGCGGCCAAGCTACTAACAGGCAGGCACAACCGAATAATGGCGGCGAACAGCCCGCACCACCACAGCGTCGTCCGCAGCAGCCACAACAGCAGCGGCCGCCTCAACAGAAATCACAACAGCCAATGCCGCCCAAAAACCAGGGGCAACAAGGTGGCGGCAATCGAGGTTCGCGGCCCGGGGGCCAGCCAAATCGCAGTGGCGACAGACCGCAAGGGCAAAGGCCAGGTGGTGATCGTGGACAGGGTGGTGATCGCAGGAACCAGGGTAATGAGTAGTCATCCGACCGACAAAACAAGCTTTCTTAAAAATAGCCCAGATAGAACGAAGCTGTTAGTTGGCATGCAAGTAAACTGTTGATTATTATACCAGGTTCAACATTTCAAAGGGTTCAACATTTTACTGGGTTCAATATTTTACTGGGTTCAATATTTTACATGTGCAGCGTTCATCAACTGCTCAGCATTAATTAATAGAATAAGAGAGGCCGCATTTTTCGATGCGGCCTCTCTTATTCTATATTTTTTGCTGCTTATGTACAATTTCAATGGCGAAAATTCAACCTTCAATCGCGGTAATTCAACGCCGGCTTACGATCGCCCAGTAACGGTACATACTTGAAATCAGGGCCGCGCGACTGATCAAACTCCGCCTTCGCCGCCGTAATATTTGACGGCACCATAAACAGGTCGATGGCCGTGAGCGTCATCGCTTTGGCTGCCACCATCATGCCCTTGGTACCGATTTCAGTACCACCCGCCGCCACCGCCTGCCAGCTATGCGCCGGTGTACCGGGTACCCAGGTGGCGGCCGACATACCAACCGTTGGCACCGTCCAGCTTACATCACCCACATCCGTTGAACCCATCGCTGCGTTTTCCGTTTTCTTCAACGGTTTTACTTTACCGGCATTGGCGATATCGGGCGCTTTGAAACCAAGCGTAGATTGTATGGATTGTCCGAAAGTTTTTTCTGCATCGGTATAACTGAAACCACCCACTTGTTCCAGGTTGGCTTGCATCAGTTTAGCGAGGCTGGTATTCAACAAGAGATCATAGGTGCCACCGATGATTTCAAAATCCATTTTTGTTTCCGTACCAATGGCGGCACCTTCACCCGCTTTGCGGATGCGTTCAAAAATATCTTTCACTACTTCGCGGCTCGGGTGCCGTGAATAATAATATACCTCCGCAAAATCCGGTACCACATTCGGCGCCTTGCCGCCATTGGTGATCACATAATGAATACGCGTTTCACTGGGGATGTGTTCACGCATCATGTTCACCATATTGTCCATCGCTTCTACGCCATCCAGTGCCGACCGGCCGCGCTCGGGCGAAGCCGATGCATGCGCTGAAATACCATGAAATCGAAATTTCGCACTTTTATTGGCGAGGGCGCCATCGTAAGTAGTGGTATTCTCATCACCCGGGTGCCAATGGATTACTGCATCCACATTATTGAACAATCCCTCGCGCACCATATATACTTTACCGGAACCACCTTCTTCTGCGGGACAGCCATACACTTTTATTGTGCCCTTGAACAAACCCTTCTCCATCAATTCTTTGATTTCAATCCCGGCAGCTACCGAAGCTGTACCGAACAAGTGATGCCCACAACCATGCCCCGAGCTACGACCCTCGGCCGCTTTCTTCTCCGGCACCGCCTGCTGCGTTAAACCTGGCAATGCATCAAACTCAGCCAGCACAGCAATCACCGGCGAGCCGCTGCCATACGTAGCCACAAAAGCAGTGGGAATGCCCGCTACACCAGCTTCTACCGTAAATCCTTTGTCTTTTAAAGTTTGCTGCAGCAGCGCAGAACTCTTCACTTCTTTATAACCGAGTTCAGCATAATCCCAAATCTGTAATGCAATACCTTTATACTTATCATACTGACTACTGATATCGGCAATGGCATCGGTCTTTGCTTTGTTCAGGTTCTTAACTGGTTTTTGTGCGTGGCTGACCACTGCAAACAAACTCATCAATGCCAGTAAAAAACAGGCTGGGGTATTTCGCATGTGCGTTGCTTATTAGTGGTACAATTTAGTTTATTTATGAAAAGATCATTGCTGATACTTAGCCTGATATTGATCAGTTGGTTGGTATTTGCGCAAAGTTGTATGCGCTTTCGAACAGCCGACAGTAAAGCAATTGCTTCGTTCGGTGCCAAGGGCATTGTGCTTACTGCCCATACCGCGCAAATGCAGGGTCACCATGTACATTATGTACAAACGGGTGCCGATAGCCTGCCTACTCTTTATTTTGTACACGGCACGCCGGGAAGCTGGAATGCATTTGAACCCTATCTGCGCGATTCATTGTTGCGCAGCCGCTTTCGGATGATTAGTATCGACCGGCCGGGTTTTGGCTACAGTGATTTTGGCGATGCTTATCCTTTACCGGTACAATCGAAGATTATGGGTCCGGTGTTGTTGCAAACAAAAAACAACCGGCCTTCCATACTTGTGGGGCATTCCTTGGGTGGGCCCATGATATTACAACTTGCCATCGACTATCCTTCACTGGCCGACCAATTGGTGATTATCTCCGGCAGCATTGATCCCGCCGCCGAAAAGCCTGAAAAATGGCGACCCGTACTATACAAAACATTTTTGAACTGGTTGGTACCTGGCGCCATGCGGCAATCGAATAAAGAGCTCTGGTACTTAAAAACAGACCTGGTTGAACAAGCCCCATTGTTAAAGGATATTCATTGCCCGGTGTACTTCATTCATGGTCGACAAGACACCTGGGTGCCACCGATGAACGTAGCCTATGGCGAACGCATGCTTACCGGCGCAGCGCGATTAGATACATTATGGCTCGACGGAAATCACTTCATACCCTGGTCAAAATTTACCAGCATCCGCGACCTGCTCTTACAACTGCCAACCCAGCAATAATTCATTAGTCCTTCACCTCAGACAACTCCACAAGCACAAACCCAACAAAACTGAGCCGAGCCACCTGTTACAATTTAGTATGCAAACCACACCCACAGCAACCTTAAACTTTAAACCTTAAACCTTAAACTCTTGCTTCTTACCAACCATCCCCATCCAACATATTCCCAATCCCACCCAGTATACCACCTTCTTCTTTCCGACTGGTCGTGCCATATTGAAGAATGCGGCTGGCGAGTCGGCTGATCGGCAGGGTTTGGATCCATACGGTACCAGGACCACGCAGTGTTGCAAAAAACAATCCCTCACCACCAAAAATAGTATTGCGGATACCGCCTACATATTGAATATCGAAATCGACAGTTTGTGTATAGGCCACCACGCAACCCGTATCGAGTTTAAGGGTTTCACCCGGCTGCAACTCACGCGCAAAAACATGGCCACCGGCATGCACAAAAGCCATCCCATCGCCTTCCAACTTCTGCATTATAAAACCTTCGCCACCAAAAATGCCCGTACCCAGTTTGCGTTGCAACGCAATGCTGAGGTTCACGCCTTTGGCACAACAGAGAAAAGCATCTTTCTGACAAACAATGCGACCTCCGAGTTGAAACAAATCGAGTGGAATGATTTTACCCGGATAAGGCGATGCAAAACTCACCCGTTTTTTTCCTTGTGATATATTGGTGAAGGTGGTCATGAACAGGCTTTCACCGGTGATGACGCGCTTACCGGCACTTACCAGTTTACCAAGCAAGCCACCGCTGCTGCTTTGCTTCGATCCATCGCCAAAGATGGTGGCCATCTGAACACCATCATCCATCATCATAAAGGCGCCGCTTTCACCCACCGCCGTTTCATTGGGGTCGAGTTCTACTTCAACAAATTGCATTTCTTCGCCATAAATCCGGTAGTCAATTTCGTGGTTATTACGCATGTACAAGGTTTTTTAAAAGATGAACCGCTGGTGCCAAAGGTTGCCAGAAAGAACAAACTTTAGACCAGCGGTCAAAACTACTGATAATCAGAACCAGCTACCAATAAATGCTTCATTAACTTTCATATCGGGTCGGCCGGCCAGCCGTTTGCGGCGACGCGACACCGTGACACGTTGAATAATCATTGTGACAATCATCATCAGACCAAAAATGATGGTGAATGGCGGGATACCCAAAAAGCTCACCCACTTGCCACCGAAATGACGACGCATCGGGCGACGTAATCTTTCAGCGATCAAATACATCGACGGCACAATCACCAGCGTCATGAAGAACGCAAAAGCGAGACCAAAAATGATTGTCCAGCTCAAGGGTTTCCAAAACGCAACATTATCACCACCGAAGAAGATATGCGGGTTCAACTCAGAAAACAGCGTTACGAAATTGATATTGAAACCAACCGCAATCGGTATGAAACCCAATATCGCGGCCACGGCTGTGAGCAATACCGGAATGATGCGGGTTTTACCTGCCTGTACAATCGCTTCGTGCGAGCGCAGGCCACGGTGACGCAATTCTTCTGCAAATTCAATCACAAGGATACCATTCTTCACCACAATACCCGCAAGACCTACCACACCTAAGCCGGTCATCAGTACCGACGCTTCCATACCAAAGATGGAGAAGCCCAGGAACACACCGATCACACTGAATACAACTTCCGTCAAAATGATAACCGACTTGCTGATGGAATTGAATTGCAATACCAGGGTCAGCAATATCAACGAGAGGGCAATCACCAGGGCCTTGCCCAAAAACGCACCTGTTTCAGCTTGTTGTTCACCCTCACCGGTTTGTTTGATGGTCACCCCTTCGGCCTTGCCTTTGAAACTTTCGAGGTGCTGGGTGATCACCTGGTTTACGGCAGTTGCATTATACCCCTGCGTGGTAAGCACGTTTGATCTGATGGTGATGGTTCGCTTTTGGTTTTTGCGTTTTACGCTACCAAAAGTGCTGGTTGGTTCGACTTTAACCAGGGCACCAATCGGAATTTCCTTGATGGCGCCACCACTGGCCATATCGCGAAATACGATACGCATGTTCAGCAGGGTCGACAAGTCTTTGCGCTGGAACTCGTTGTTGCGCAATTGTATTTTGTATTCTTCTTTTCCTTCTTTGATCTTCGAAACTTCGCGACCAAAAAGAGCCGTACGAATGGCCTGACCAACCTGCGCACTCGATACCCCTTGTTGCAAGGCGCGTTCGCGATCAACTGTGAGGGTGATCTCCGGGTTGCTCAGGTCCACATCCATTTTCAATTCTTCTACACCAGGTACCTGTATAGAGTCGAGGTAGTTCTTGAGGTTCACCGAAGTTGACACCAGGGCATCGAAATTCTCGCTCGATACTTCGATGTTTACCGGGGGATCCGTTGGCGGACCGCCGCTTTCCTGGTCAACACTGATCTCGGCACCCGGAATGCCTTTCATCGCTTTGCGGATTTCGTCGAGATAAGGCTTGGTGTCTTTGCCATGTCGCTTTTCAAATTCCACAAATGAAACCTGGATGCGACCCAACTCACTGCGCGTACTTCTATCGCCCGCATTGGGATCACTGGCGCCAATGGCAATATTAGTGATCACACTTTCAACAATCGGGTTATTGATATTCTTCGCATAGTCGATGCCCAACACTTTGTCAACACGCTGTTCCAACACCCTGGTAACACTGTCGGTATATTCAACCCTTGTACCCACCGGTAGTTTCAGGTAAACAAAGATCTGGTTCGGATCGCCCTTTGGAAAAAAGGCCAAACCCACACGTCCGCTCGCTACCGAAGCAAAAAAGACAACAGTAGAAACGATCAGCAGCAAGATGGTACCTACCAGCATCCACACCGGTCGCCAACCATCGAGTGCCCAACGAAGCAGGCTCTCGTAATGGTTCATGATCCAGGGCAATGCATGGTTCTGGAAATAGTGGATGGCATCATCCAATACATATTTATTCAGTAGCACCAGCAGCAGGAAGAAAATGAGCAGGTTACCAAGGAAGGGCACACCCACCAGGTCGAGCAACAAGCCTACTGCGAGGGTAACCCAGAACACCGGTTTGCGGAAGATGGCCGACTTGGGTTCTTTTTGCCCTTCGGGGTGGTTCATGAAATCAACGGCAAATACCGGGTTCATGATAAAGGCCACCACCAGCGAAGCGGCCAGGGTAAAGATCAGCATGGCTGGCAAGTACACCATGAAGCGACCAATGATGCCCGGCCAAAACAGCAACGGGAAGAAAGGCGCCAGCGTGGTAAGTGTACCCGCCAACACCGGAATAAATACTTCACCGGCGGCCATTTTGGTGGCTCGTTCAATTTGTAGCCGCCCGGCTCCTTCTGTAAATATGCGGTGGGTGTTTTCAATCACCACAATAGCATCGTCTACGATTATACCCAGGCCAAATAGCAGGGCAAATAACACCATGAAATTCAAGGTAACACTGGTACCAATGATGAGCTCGGCAAAGGGCAGCATCACAAAGGCCACGAACATACTCAGGGGCACACTCAAAGCCACAAAGAAGGCATTGGTTACACCCATGAAGAACATCAACACGATCAATACCAGGATAAAACCGATGATGATGGAGTTAACCAGTTCGTTGAATGAAGCGCGGGTAGCGATACTCGAGTCGCCGGTAATCACCGCTTTCAGGTTTGTTGGATACGACTGTCCTCTTTCTTCGTTCATCACACGCTGCACTTCTTCACTGGTGGCAATGAGGTTTTCGCCGGCGCGTTTGATCACGTTTAGGGTAACCACA
>Ga0209793_1001590_pt1 | contig 13708 bp, 12 predicted proteins | sample EBPBio122009_DNA_FD_185863 | JGI IMG/M metagenome (GOLD analysis project Ga0209793, IMG submission 185863) | Wastewater treatment Type I Accumulibacter community from EBPR Bioreactor in Madison, WI, USA - Reactor 1_2/2/2009_ DNA (SPAdes) (version 2) | ecosystem: Engineered > Bioreactor > EBPR >... | reverse complement strand
TATTCGCTGTTCGACGCGGCGGTGAACGGCTGGCTGATCGAAAAGGGCGTACTCGACATCCATGGCGGCAACCAGATCGGCCTGGTGGTCGAAACCGGCTGCCGCTATTTTGGCGAACTGGCGTTTCCCGACCTGGTGCATGCGGGATTGCGGGTGGCGAAGATCGGCTCGTCGTCGGTGCGCTACGAGGTCGGGCTGTTCCGCAATGACGAACCGACGCCGGCGGCGGAAGGGTTTTTCGCGCACGTCTATGTCGACCGCGCCACAAGGCGGCCAAAACCGCTGAACGAGGCGCTGCGGGCTGTGCTGCAAGAGATTGCGGTGTGAAATTGACGTGCGGGCCGAAGCGGCTGCACGTCGGGAAAGTTTCTACCCCCACCCCGTACCCTCCCCGCAAGGGGGAGGGGGATTCCGGGACGTCGACGCTTACCCTCCCCACAAGGGACAGGGTTCTGAGCGGTTGAAGCCTCCCTCCCCCTTGTGGGGAGGGTGGGGGTGAATTATTCAGACAACCAAGACGCGAAATGTCCTAGCCGTTCTCCAGCCGGTCGATCAGCCAGCGTACCGCCAGCGGATAACCTTTTGCGCCGAGCCCGGCGATGACCGCGGTCGCGACCGAAGACATCAGCGAGTGATGGTAGATTGCCTCGCGTCGGTGGATGTTGGAAATGTGAAGTTCGACGATCGGGCCGGGAAACATCTTCAGCGCGTCGAGCACCGGGATCGAGCGAAAGGTCAGGCCGGCGGGATTTATCAGAATGGCGCTGCCGTCGTCGATCGCCTCGTGGATCCAGTCGACCATCTGGTGCTCGGCATTGGTCTGCAGGAAGCGCAGAGGATGTTGTCTCGCCGCCTCGTGGCACATCGCCTCGATCTGAGCGAGCGTCGTCGTGCCGTAGACCTCGGGCTCGCGCATGCCGAGGCGGTTGAGGTTCGGCCCGTTGAGGACATGGATCGGTTTCATCGCGTTATCCCTGGTAGCCCATCAGACGAGGCAGCCACAACACCACCGACGGGAAGAAGGTGATGACGCCGAGCCCCGCCAGCATCGCCCACAGGAACGGCATCGTGTCGCGCACCAGATCGCGCAGCGGCACGTTGGCGATGCGCGTCATGATGAACAGTAGCAGGCCGTAGGGCGGCGTGATCAAGCCGAGCATGATGTTGACGACGACCATGACGCCGAAATGCACCATGTCGATGCCGAGCGCGTGGGCGGTGGGGATCAGGACCGGCACGACGATGAGCAGGATCGTCGTGCCTTCGAGCAGGCAGCCGAGCACGAGCAGGATGACGTTGACCAGGATCAGGAAACCGGTCGGCGACAGCTCCCACGACTGCAGCAGCGTCGATAGCGCGGTTGGGATGTTCTCGACGGTGACGACGTAGTTGAACACCAGCGCGCCGGCGATCAGCATGCCGATCGAGGCGGTGGTGCGCGCGCTCGACAACACCGAGCGGTAGAACTGGGCGAAGGAGACGCTGCGGTAGAGCAGCACCGAGATGACGAGCGCGTAGGCGGCGGCGATGGCGGCGGCCTCGGTCGGCGTGGTGACGCCGGAATAAATGCCGCCGAGCAGCACGACCGGCATCATCAGCGAGGGGAACGCCTGCCAGGCGATGCGCGGCAGTTCGCGCAGCGGCGTCGGCTTTTCGACCGGGAAATTCCTGCGCCGCGCGTCATAGGCGACAATCAGCATCTGGGTCAGCGCCAGCAGCAGGCCGGGGATCATGCCGCCGAGAAACAGGTAGCCGATAGAGGCGTCGGAGACGAGCGCATAGATGATCATCGGGATCGACGGCGGGATGATCGGGCCGATGACGGCTGTCGCGGCGGTGAGCGCGGCGGCGTAGCTCGCCGGGTATTTGCCGTCCTTGGTCATCAGCTGCTGCATCATCTTGCCGGAGCCGGCGGCGTCGGCGATGGCCGACCCGCTCATGCCGGCGAATATGATCGACTGGACGATGTTGACATGGGCGAGGCCGCCGCGAAAACGCCCGACCAGCGCGTTGCAGAACACCATCAGCCGGTCGGTCATCGAGCCGATGTTCATCAGTTCGGCGGCAAGAATGAACAGCGGCACCGCCAGCAGGATGTAGTTGGTGTACATGCCGTTGAGGATCTGTTCGGCGGCGGTGCCCATGTCGAGCCCGGCCAGGAACAGATAGAGGATCGAGCCGGCGATCATCGAATGGCCGATCGGCAGGCCGAGAAACGACAGCGCCGTGATCGCGACAATGGCGAGCGAGAAGGGGCTTGCGAAATTCATACGCCGGAGCTGGCCTTGGTTGGGTCGACTTCCTCGGGCGCCTTGCCGAACACCGCGTTCCAGGACAGCCAGAGATAGCGGACAAGCACCGCGACGACGAAGATGACGTAGATCGAATAGAGCCAGTCGAAGCGGATCTTCAGATAGGCGGTGCTTTCGACCTTCATGAAGGAGACGTAGCTCCACACCGCAGGCAACGACATGCCGTAGAGGGCGATCAGCGCCGCGGCGGACGCAAGCAGCATGACGCGCCGGGCGCGGGGGCCGGCGGCGGAATAGATCAGGTCGAAGCGGATCTCTTCTTCCTCGCGGACAACGAAGGCGGCGCCGAACAGCACCATCCATATCCACATCACGACCGACAGTTCCTGTGTCCAGCCGACCGGGAAATTGAGCAGGTATCGGAAAGCGATCTGCAGCAGGAAGGCAAAGAACATGGTCGCCAGCATCGCCGCCAGCAGGTTTTCGGCGCGGGCGTAAAGCCATCCGAACACGCCGTTGCCGCTACCGCCCATCGTCGTCCTCCTTCAACGGCCGCGACGGCCTTTGGGAACATGCGCAGGGGACCGGAATGACCGGCCCCCGACGCAAAAATGTTACAGGGCGTTGATCTTGTCGAGCATGCCGGTCGGCCAGTCCTTGGCGAGGTCCGACTTCAGATACTGTTCCTGGACGTGGGTGCGGAACGCCGCGACATCGGGTTCATACAGCTTCAGCCCACGGCTCTTGAAGCTCTCGGCGAGCTCCTTCTCGCGGGTCAGGTGCTTTTCGGTCGAGAACCCGATCGCCTTGTCAGCGGCGGCCTGAACCTTGGCCTGCCTGTCGGCTCCGAGCGCGTCCCATGCGGTTTTCGAAATGGTCAGCATGTCGAAGCCGACGAGGTGCGAAGTCAGCACGATCTGGTTCATGACCTCGTAGAACTTCATGTTCTCGACATTGGGCAAAGGGTTGTCCTGGCCGTCGATCGCGCCGGTCTGGAGCCCGGTATAGACTTCCGCGTAGGCCATCGGGGTCGGGTTGGCGCCGAGCGCCGAGCCGAGGAACTGCCAGGCGTCGCCGCCGGGCATGCGCAGCTTGACGCCGGCCAGGTCGGCGGGGGTCTTGATCTCCTTGTCGCCCCTGAGGCCGACCTGACGGACGCCGAAATAGGTTGGCCCGAGAATCTTGATGCCGAGCTGGTCCTCCGCGAGCTTCTTCAGTTCAGCGCCGGCGTCGGAGGCGAAGAACGCCTTCAAGTGCGCAGCGTCGCGGAACAGATAGCCGGCGGTAACGATCGAGAACGCCGGCACCTGCTTGGAAATGTCCTGCGGCGCGATATTGCCCATTTCGAGGTTGCCGCGCTGCAGCGCGACGAGCTCGGTGCCCTGCTTGAACAGGTTGCCGCCATAGTAGCCTTCGAAGGCGATGTCGTCCTTCAGTTCGTCGGCGAACATCTTCATCATTTCGGCGCGGATGTCGGTTTCGGCGAAGACGGCCGAGAAACGGACCTTGGCCTTGTCCTGCGCCATTGCGGGCAGAGCGGCGACCAGCGCGAGCGCGCCGGCGGCGGCCATCAGGGTGCGGCGTGTAACGTCGAATGCCATGCTAGTTCCTCCTTGGATTTTTGACTGCGTCGACTTGGTTATGCATTCGCCGCGCCTCGTCGCTGGCGGCGGCGGTTCGGAAAGTTCTGGGCGGGCGGGCGCGCTCATGCCGCCGCCTCGAAATGATGCGCCATCGCGGTGCGGTCGGCCTTGCGGCCGGAAAACAGTTCGAAGGCGCGGACAGCCTGGCAGATCGCCATGCCGATGCCCGGCAAGGTGCGGCAGCCGATCGCCCGCGCTTGGCGCAAGAGTTCGGTTTCGGCGGGAAAATAGATGATGTCGGAGACCCATTTGCGGGGCGTCAAGAGGGCGGTGTCGAAGGGCGCGCCAGGGTATTTCGCCATGCCGACCGGCGTCGTGTTGACAATGCCGTCCGCCTCGCGGACCGCCGCCGACGGGTCATCGGCGGTCCTAACCCGGTCGCCGAACGACTGACGCATGCGATTGGCCAGCGCGGCGGCGCGGGGGTGGTCGCTGTCGACGACGGCCAGCTCGGAGACGCCAAGCTCCATCAACGCATAGGCCACGGCGGCTCCGGCGCCGCCAGCGCCAAACAGCGCGACACGGCCCGTCGGCGCGCCGGCCATCGCCTCGCGAAAGCTCTCGGCATAACCCCAGATGTCGGTGTTGTGGCCGCTGCGGCGGCCATTGTCGAACACGGCCGTGTTGATCGCGCCGATGGCGGCGGCCTGCGGCGACAGTTCGTCCATCGCGGCGATGGCCATTTGCTTGAACGGATGGGTGATGTTGAGACCGCGAAAGCCGAGCTCGGCGGCGGCCAGGATGACGGGGCCGATCTTGGCGTCGGGCAGGCCCATGCGGTCGAAATCCAGCAGCACGTAGGAATAGGGGAGACCGAGCCGACGCGCTTCGCGCTCATGCATGCCCGGCGTGCGCGACAGCTGGATGCCACGGCCGACAAGGCCGACAAGCATCGAGCCGGCGGCGGCAAGGTCCCGTTCAGACAGCACTGCCTCGATATGGCCGACGACGTCGTCCATGGCTCCTCCATGACCGGCGTTCCTCCAACCGGCCGCGACCTTTGACCAGATCGCCTTGTCATTGCGAGGCGTCGCCGGATAAATGCGACTGCGCTCATTGCCAACAATGTACTAACTGGTTAGTTTAGTCAACGACCGATGCATGGCGCGTCAATGGAAGGTTGCTATGGCGGCGGAAAAGGCAGATCGGAAACGCAAGGGCGATGCGGGCGCGACGCGCGCCCAGGATCCCGAGGGGACGCGCCGCAACATCCTCGAAATCGCGTCGAAGGAGTTTGCGCTGAACGGTCTCTCGGGCGCGCGCATCGACGAGATCGCGGCGGCGACGCGGTTCTCCAAGCGAATGATCTACTACTATTTCGGCGACAAGGAGGGGCTTTATCGCCACGCGCTGGAGAACGCCTACCGGCAGGTGCGCGAGGGCGAGGGCAAACTCGATTTCGAGGGACTGCCGCCGATCGAGGCGCTGGCGCGACTGGTCGAATTCACCTTCGACCACCACCAGTCGCACGAAGAATTCATCCGCATGGTGATGATCGAAAACATCCATCACGGGGAATATCTGGCGCAGTCGGAGGCGATCCGCGACCTCAACGTCACGGCCATCGACCACATTTCGCGGATCTATCGCCGCGGCGTCGAGCAGGGCGTCTTCCGCAACGGGCTGGAGCCGGTCGAACTGCACTGGCAGATCAGCGCGCTGTGCTTTTTCAACGTCTCCAACCGGGCGACCTTTTCGAAGATTTTCGGCGCCGATTTCGCCGGACCAGAAAGGCTCGACCGGCTGAAGCGGAACACCGTCGAGACAATGGTGCGGTTTGTCGTCAAGTCCGAGCGACTGGTGGAGCGCGACGGATAGGCAAAGGAAGGAAGCCCGGGTGAAGACGTCCATCGCAACGGTTTCGATCGCCGGCGACCTTGCCGAGAAATTCGCGGCGATCTCGGCGGCCAGATTCGATGCGGTCGAAATCTTCGAGAACGATTTTCTCGCGTTTGACGGGTCGCCGCGCGACGTCGGACGGATGGCCCGGGACGCCGGACTGGAGATCGCGCTGTTCCAGCCGTTCCGGGATTTCGAGGGCCTGCCCGAGCCGCAGCGCGGCCGCGCCTTCGACCGGGCCGAACGCAAGTTCGACGTGATGGCCGAACTGGGAACCGACCTGATGCTGGTCTGTTCGTCGGTGTCGCCGGTGTCGTTGGGCGGGGTCGACCGGGCGGCCGCCGACTTTCGCGAACTGGGCGAGCGTGCCGAAAAGCGCGGCCTGAAGGTTGGCTACGAGGCGCTGGCCTGGGGCAGGCATGTGTGGGACCATCGGGACGCTTGGGAGATCGTGCGCCGGGCCGACCACCCCAGCATTGGCGTCATCCTCGATTCCTTCCATACGCTGGCGCGCAAGATCGACCTGTCGTCGATCCGCTCGATCCCCAGGGACAAGATTTTCATCGTACAACTGGCGGACGCGCCGAAGATCGATATGGACCTGCTCTACTGGAGCCGGCATTTCCGCAACATGCCGGGCGAAGGCGACCTGCCGGTGCGCGCCTTCATGCAGGCGGTCGCCGCCACCGGCTACGACGGTTATCTGTCGCTCGAGATTTTCAACGACCAGTTTCGCGGCGGCTCGGCCAAGGCGATCGCCGCCGACGGTCACCGCTCGCTGGTGTGGCTGGTCGACCAGGTGAAACGCGAGGAGCCGTCGCTCGACATCGACGCGCCAGCGATGCCCGACCGGGTTCCGGTCAAAGCGGTCGAGTTCGTCGAGTTCGCCACCAACCGGGCCGGGGCGCTGGAACTGGCGAGACTGTTCGGGGCGCTGGGCTTCAGGCAAACAGCGCGGCATGTCTCGAAAGACGTCGCGCTCTACCGGCAGGGCGGCGTCAACCTGGTCGTCAACACGGACCGTGACGGCTTTGCGCATTCGAGCTTCGTGGTGCACGGAACGTCCGCCTATGCGATGGCGCTGCGGGTCGGGAACGCGGCAGCGGCGATCGAGCGGGCGCGGGCGCTTGGCGCTGAGGTCTTCGACCAGGCGGTCGCCAGCGGCGAACTGAAAATCCCGGCTGTGCGCAGCGTCGGTGGCGGCCTGATCTATTTTGTCGACGACGCGTCGGGGCCGGGCAGGCTTTGGGAGGTCGATTTCCGTCCGGTGGAGGCGCAGGCGGACGGCGACGCCGGGCTGACGTGCGTCGACCATGTCGGCCTCACGATGGGCCATGAGGAACTGTCGACCTGGCTGCTGTTCTGCGTGTCGCTGTTTGAGGCGACCAAGACGCCGATGGTCGATGTCGTCGATCCGGCCGGCATCGTCCGCAGCCAGGCGATCGAGAGTCTCGACAAACGTTTCAGGTTGACGCTGAACGGGGCGGAGAATCGCCGTACGCTTGCCGGGCATTTTCTCGCCGAGACCTTTGGCTCGGGCATCCAGCACCTGGCGCTGGCCTGCGACGACATTTTTGCCACCGCCGCCAGGCTGGCGGAAAGCGGTTTTGCGCCGCTGGCGATCTCGCCGAACTATTTTGACGATGTCGAGGCGCGGTTCGGGCTCGAGCCGGATCTCGCCGACCGGCTTCGCGCCGGCAATATTCTCTACGACCGCGACGAGCAGGGCGAATTCTTCCAGCTCTACGCGCCGGCGCTCGAACACGGTTTCATCTTCGAGATCGTCGAGCGCCGTGGCGGCTACCAGGGGTATGGTGCGGCCAATGCGCCGTTCCGGATCGCGGCGCAAAAGCGGCTGATGCGCCCCAAGGGCATGCCAAGAGCCTGATCCTGGCCGCCGCGTCCCGCCGCGGACGGTAAACGAAAAGGGCCGCCCCGAAGAGCGGCCCTTGATCGGCAATTGCGAGATCAGCCGCCGAAGCCGAAACCGACCGGCATGTCGTCCAGCGTGATGCCGAGCGGCTCGAGGCTCTTGACGATCCAGGTCTGGTTGTTGCCGATGCGGCGGTTGTAGGCGGCCCAGCCGGAGACGAAGCTTTTCCACACCTCGTCGGACTTGTAGTTGACCGCGACGACCGAGGGCGTCGACAGCACCGGCGTCGGCACCATCACCTTGCCGACGGCGGCCGTCTTCTTGGTCATCGCCAGACCGTTCAGCATGGTGTTGATCAGGCCGTCGGCCTTGCCGGTGACGACCGCGACGATCGCCTCGTCGCGGGTCTTGAACCGCAGCATGTTGGCCTTGGGCAGATATTGAGTGGCGATCAGGTCCTGCGCGGAGCCGAGATCGACCGAGAAAGTGTATTTCGGATCGTTCAGCTCGCTCCAGGTCTTGCCCTCAAGCTCGGGCTTGGCCGAAACCAGCACGAAGGAGTTGAAATAGGTCGGCTCCGAGAACCAGACGGAAAGCGCGCGCTTGGGCGTCGCCGTCACCGCAAACGCCATGTCGACCTTGCCCGACTGAACGTCGAGGATGGCGTTCGACCAGCTGGATTCGACGACTTCGAGCTTCACGTCGAGCGTCTGCGCGATGTCGTTGGCCATGTCGATGACAAAGCCCTTCCACTCGCCGGTGCGCGGATCCTTGTTGAAATAGGGCACCTCGTTGAGGATGCCCGGGACGCGCAACACGCCGCGCGCCTTGATCTCGTCGACGGTGCTTTGCGCCTGCGCCGCTCCGCTTGCCAGGCCGAGCGCAACCGCTGCGCCAACCAGAATTTTCCTCACCAGATTCATCTGAAAAATCCCCTCCTAAGTTCCCGTGCCACAACGCCGCGGGTCGACTTCATGAAAAATCCTTGCGCAGCCTATCGTCGGAGCGGCAGGCGACAATGCTAGACAATAGCGGCGACTTATCAGGTTTTTTGTAAGTTGACGCCGACCGACACGGGTCGGATCAAGCCGAAATCGGGTTGGCGCGCGGCTCGTCGAGCTCGCGGCCGACGAGTTCCTGACGGCAGACGTCGAACAGTTCGCGCACCGCCGGATGGTTCTGCAGGAATTCGGCATTGCCGAAATAGACGCCGACGGCGGGCAGGTTGGTGAGCTTGACGGACACGATCGAGCGGTCGTCATCGCGCACGCACCAGGAGGGGATAATGGCGAATCCCAGCCCGACCTCGACGCAGCGTTTGACGCTGGAGCTGCCGGAGGCCGAGATCGCCGGCTGCGCCGCGGCGCCGTCGCGGCCAAGGAAATCGAGCGCCATGTTGCGCAGGGTCTGGCCCGGTTCATAGGTGACAAACGGACGCCCGGCGCTCCAGGCCGGCACATCCTCGGGCGCCGGCGGCGGCCCCCAGTCGCGCGGATAGACCAGCGACAGGCGGTAGGAGCCGAGCAGTTTCTGCGGCACCACGGGATCGCCGAAATGACGCTCCGAAATACAGACGTCCAGGCTGCCGTTCTTGACCATCTCCGCCAGGACCGTGTCACGCTCGGCGGCGGCGATTTCGAGATCCGGGTGGCGCTGGCGCAGGATCTTCAGAACCTCGGGAAAGAGATAGAAGAAAACCGCCTGCGGCATGCCGATGCGCAGCGCCGACCGCTGGTTCTCCAGCAGCTTGGACAAGCGCTCCAGCATGGTCTCGAATTCGGGATGGAGCAGATTGTAGAGCGCGACGCCGCGCGGGGTGAGCGAGATGCGCTTCGCCCCCTGTTCGGACTCGATCAGCTTGGCCTTGAGGATCTGTTCCAGCCGCCTGACATGATTGGCTGCCGACTGATAGGAGATGTTGAGCTCGCGCGCCGCGCCGGAGAACGAGCCGTGGCTGCCGACCTGGTAAAATGTCTGGATCAGGGTCAGGCTGACGCCACCCAGCGATGCACGCGTCTTGGTCACGGGGTCTCGGTCGCCCTACAAATTTCCTGTTCAGCCAAGCCCGGCTTCTTGCATCGACAGCCCGATGCGGCCCGCTGAATACTGCCCGACAGGTTTTGGCACGGATCGCGCGGGCAGTCGATGGCGGCAATCTCGGCAGGAGAAACAGTAGTTGTGGTGGGGGCCGGCATTGTCGGCGCCGCCTGCGCCTATTTTCTGTCGCGGCGCGGCTTCAAGGTCAGGCTGCTCGACGCGTCGGCGCCGGCGGCCGGCGCCAGCGGCGCGGCGGACGGCGCGGTGTCGGTGGCGAGCAAGCGCCCCGGGCCGATGATGGCGGCGGCGCTGTCGGGCATCGCGCTCTACCGGCAGCTCGACAATGAGGGCATGTTGGCCGGCCTGTTCAAGACCAGGCCGACGATGATGGTGGCCGAAGACGCGGCCGAGGCGGAAATCCTCGCCGCGCATGCCGATGCGCTGGCCGGTCAGGGCCGGCCGATCCGGCTGATCGAGCCGGCGCAGCTGCGGCGCGAACTGCCGACGGTGTCGCCCGGCGTCAGGCTGGCGATCGAGGTCGGCGACGAAGGGCACGCCATCGGCTACGAGATCGTGCGCCGGCTGATCCGGGCCAGCGGCGTCGCGGTCGAGCGCGACAATCCGGTTCTTGGCCTGATCGAGAGCGATAGCGGACGCTCGGTCGCGGCGGTCGAGACGCCGCTCGGCCGCATCCGGGCCGATCATGTGGTGATCGCCGCCGGCGGCGGCGCGGCCGCGCTGGCCGGCCTGCAGGGACTGACGACGCCGCGCAAGGGACAGTTGGTGGTGACCGAACGAAACCCGGGCCTGGCGGCGTCGCTGCCTGGTTCGCTGATGTCGTGCCGTTACCTGCTCAGCAAGGACGCGATACCGGCAAAAGGCGCGAACGCCGGGCGGCGCTTCGGACTGGTGATCGATCCGCTGCGGACCTCGCAATTCCTGATCGGCGGCACGCGCGAGGACACCGACAGCACCGGCAACGACCTTGCCGCGATCCGGCAGATGCTGGCGAGCGCGGTCAGGCTTCTGCCCGGGCTCGCGGCGGTGCGGGCGATCCGCGCCTTTGCCGGCGTGCGCACCGCGACGAGGGACGGTATGCCGATCGTCGGACGGCTGCCCGGCCTCGACAACGCGATCGTGGCGACGGGTTTCGAGGGCGACGGCATCTGTCTTGGCCCGCTGATCGGCCGGTCGGTGGCCGAACTGGTCAGCGGCGACAGGACCGGGATCGACCTAGGACCATTTGCGCCTGGCCGGTTTGCGGCGCGGAGCCTCGTGGCATGAGCGCGGGACGCTTTTTCTGGCTCGGTCAGTCAATCGGCTTTCGCTCCGGCGAAAGCGTCGCCTCGGCGCTGATGCGCGCGATCCCGGCAGACCTGGGTGCGGACGCGAACGGAAGCGAGCTTCGCTATTTCTGCGGCATCGGCGCATGCCAGAACTGTCTTGTGGTGATCGACGGCACGGTGATCGAATCCTGCCTGACCCCGGCCGCCGACGGTCAGGTCGTGGCGCCGCCGGGAGGCGCAAATGACTGACGCCGGCCTAGAATGCGATGCGCTGGTCGTGGGCGGCGGCGCGGCGGGCGTCAGCGCCGCGGCGGCGCTTGCAAGCGCCGGCTACCGGGTCGAACTGGCCGAGCAGCGCGCGGCATTGGGCGGCGCCTATCATCGCCAGCCACTGGACGCCGCCGATCTGCGTTACCGGCCGCGCGGCGTCCGCGCCTGGTCGGCGCTGATGCGGGACCTTACGGCAGCGGGCGTGACGCCACTCTGTCGGCACGTATTCCTCGGGCTCGACCAGGACGGGCTGGCGATGCTTGACGACCGAGCCGGGCGGCGTGTCGTCGCTGTGCGGGCCAGGGCGATCGTGCTGGCAGTCGGCGCGATCGAAAAGGTGCTGCCGCGCCCCGGCTGGCAAATGGCCGGCGTGACGACCGCCGGCGGATTGCAGATGCTGCTGAAGGAGACCGGCGAGGTCCCGCCCGGCGACATATTGATAGCCGGAAGCGGGCCACTGACGTTGGCTCTGGCAGCCGACCTTGTCCGCGTGGGCAGACCGCCGCTCGTGGTGGTCGAGGCCGGCGATCCGGTCGCCCGCGCCGCTTCGGCGCTGGGGCTGGCGGCGTTTCCGGGATTGCTCGGCGAGGCGGCGGCCCATCTGGCCAGGCTGCTGACGTCGCAAACCCGCTGGCTGCGCGGCGCAACCGTGACGCGGATCGAGCGCGCCGACGGCCGGCTTGTCGCGACCGTGACGGGCAGGCGCGGGGCGGTGTCGACGCTTGCCGCCGATCTGATTGCGCTCCACGACGGGATCAGGCCGAACGATTTCGGCCTGCCGGCGCAGCCGGGGGGTGAACCGTTGGTCGTGCGCGCCGGCGACTGCCGCGAGGCGCTCGGCATCGCCGCCGCAAGCGCCGACGGCAGAGCCGCCGCCGAAGCCGTTATCGCCGCGCTGTCGGGCGCGCCGCCGTCGGTGGCGCCTAAAGCGATCGAACGGCAGCGCCGGGCGCAGGGGATCCTGAAACGGCTGTTCGCGCCGGTCGCCGGTCGCGAGGTGATGGCCGGACTGCCGGACGAGACAATCATCTGCCGCTGCGAGGGCCGGACCGCCGGGGATCTGCGCGGCCTGCTTGCGGGCGCCGACCAACCAGGCCTGCGCGAAATCAAGCTCAATGGCCGTTTTGGCATGGGCCTGTGTCAGGGGCGTTTCTGCGCCGACAATGTGCGCGCGTTCGTCGCTGCGCAAAGACCGTCTAACGACATCTCGACAACCGCGCTCAGCCGCGATCGCTGGCCGCTCAAGCCGGTGTCGATCGCCTCGCTGATCGCCGACCACACTCCAGAAGGACAATGATGACCCTTTCCGCGCCCAGACCCATTCACCAGGCGATGCCGACCATCGTGGTCGCCAGCCCCTTCGACGGCAGGCCGGTCGGCGAGGCGTCGCCATCGAGCGCCCAGGACATTTCGCGCGCCGTCGCCAGGGCGAGGACCGCCCAAGCTGAGTTCCGCCGTTCGACGCCACACCAGCGCAGGAGCCTCCTCGACGCGCTGGCGACCCAGATCCACAACAATGCCGCCGAACTGGCCGGCATCATTTGCGGGGAGGTCGGCAAGACCATCGGCGAGGCCCGCAACGAGGTGCGCCGGGCGCAGAATACGCTGAGGCTGTCGGGCGATGCGGCAACCTTTCTCGACGGCGAGGTGCTGCATTGCGGCATCGTCTCGGGCGGCGTCGACCGTCGCGCCACCGTCACCTATGAGCCGGTCGGCGTGGTCGGCGCGGTGACGCCGTTCAACTATCCGCTCAACCTGTTGTGCCACAAGCTCGGGCCGGCGATCGCCGCCGGCAATGCGATGGTGGCGAAACCGTCTCCCAAGGCGCCGCTGGCGGCGGCCCGGCTGGCGGAACTGGCGATCGACGCCGGCTTTCCCGAAGGTCTGTTCCAGGTGGTGCACGGCGGCGCGGACGCGGCGCTTGCACTGGCGCGCGCACCGATCAACCTGCTGTCGTTCACCGGTGGCCCCGCCGCCGGCCTGGCGCTCAAGAACGCCAGCGGACTGGTGCGCTGCCTGATGGAGCTTGGCGGCAACGACCCGCTGTTCGTGATGGCCGACGCCGACCTCGAGCGGGCGGTGGAGACGGCGGTGACGCATCGGTTCGAGATCGCCGGACAAAGCTGCGCCGCAGTGAAGCGGCTCTACCTGCACCGCGACATCGAGGCGCAATTCACGAAAATGCTGCTGGCGCGGGTGGCGGCGGTCAGGACGGGCGACCCGTCGCGCGACGACACCGATATGGGGCCGGTGATCGACGAGGCCGCGGCGCGGGTGGTGGCCGACCGCATCGAGGCGACGCTCGCCGGCGGCGCGTCGCTGCTGGCCGGCGGCTCACGCGACGGCACGCTGATACAGCCGACCGTGCTGGGCGGCGTCGTCGCCGACGCACCGGTGGTGGCCGACGAAACCTTCGGCCCGGTGATCGCGATCCGCGGTTTCGAGCGGGCCGAGGACGCAATCGCCGAAGTCAACGCCGGCGATTACGGGCTGCAGGCAGGGGTGTTC
>Ga0209793_1001588_pt1 | contig 13722 bp, 10 predicted proteins | sample EBPBio122009_DNA_FD_185863 | JGI IMG/M metagenome (GOLD analysis project Ga0209793, IMG submission 185863) | Wastewater treatment Type I Accumulibacter community from EBPR Bioreactor in Madison, WI, USA - Reactor 1_2/2/2009_ DNA (SPAdes) (version 2) | ecosystem: Engineered > Bioreactor > EBPR >... | reverse complement strand
AGCCCCGCGACCACGGCAACATCGCCGATCGTGGCCCGGCCTTCCTGTCGCAGCACGATCGCCCACCACACCGCCGCACCAGCACCGAGGCCGTAGATCAACCAGCCCAGGCTGGTGTAGATCACCGCCAGTCCGCGCGCATAGAGCTCGTGTGCGGCCATCTCGTCCCACAGCGCCCGCGCGCGCTCGTCCAACCGGGCGCCAGAGCCGGTGGTCAGGAGCTCCTTCAGCGGGCCGGCACCGACCGCGATCGCACTCAGCTGCTCGTCGAGCCGCAGCAGATGAGCGTTCTTGTCCACCGCGAGGAGATAGAGATCGCCGGCCCGGCCGGCCAACAGGATCGGCGGGATCGCACACAACGCCAAACCGATCAAGGCCGGGTGGATGCGAGCCAGCACGGCCAGCGACACGATGACGGAGACCACGGAGGACACCAGGGCTACCGCAGAGATGGCCGCGTGGCCGAGCCCGTTGCTACGCCGGACCACCACCGACAGACGGTCCAGGAAGACCGGATCCTGCAGGTGCTCGATGGTCGCCGGGCTCGTCGTCCAGTCCAACAGATCGTCGATCAGCAATAGCTCGACCGCATCGGCGATGTCGCGCTCCAGGGTCGCTATCACCCGATAGCCGACGAAGGTCACCACAGCGAAGACGGCACCGACCACGACCGCGAGCGTCACCTGACGATCGAACCCGGCCGGGGCGTGCTGGATCAGCGACCCCTGCACCAACGCCAGCACGGTGGCCGCGATCGCGTCGATGGCCAAGAGCAGCAGCGTGACCGTCGATGCCACCGGCTTCACCCGGAAGCAGTGCGCGAGAACGTGCCGCAACACTCCGATCCGCCGTCTCATGCGAACCTGCTCGCCTGCAGCCGGAACATCCGGGCGTACTCCCCGTCGCACCGCATCAGCTCGTCATGATTACCGGCCTCGCTGATCCGGCCGTGCTCGAGCAGCACGATCCGGTCCGTGGACCGCACCGTGGAGAGCCGGTGGGAGACCAGCACGATCGTCGCTCCGGTCAGGGTCTTGACCACGCGGTCGTAGAACTCCGCCTCCTGGCCGGCGTCCAGGTGCGCGGTCGGCTCGTCCATGATCATCAGTCGGCGCCCGTGCTGCACACCGTAGATCGCACGGGCCAACGCGACCTTCTGCCACTGTCCACCAGACAGGTCGACACCGCCGTCGAACTGTGCCGACAGTGGCGTCTCCATCCCGGCCGGCAGTGTGTCCGCCAGCTCGGCGGCGCCGGCGAGCTCGAGCGCCCGGATCGCGCCGGCCCGGTCGTCGCTGCCGGGTGCGGACAAGGTCACGTTCTCCAGCAACGACAGCGGATAGCGGACGAAGTCTTGGAAGAGCACCGCCACCTCGGCACGCGGCAGCACCATGGCACGCCCGCTGGTCGGCGCGGTCAGACCGGCCAGCAGCTTCATCAGCGTGGTCTTGCCGGCGCCGTTGGGCCCGACCACGGCAAGCACCTCGCCCGGTTCGATCACCAGGTCCAAGCCGTCCAATACCAGCGGGCCGTCCCCGTAGCGGAACCCGAGATCGGCCAGTTCGATCGCACCATCGGATGAGGTCAGATCGTCGAGTTGCGGCGCCGATCGCAGCCGTTCCCGGACGCGGTCCAAGGCGTCGAGCACCACCTGCCCGTACGCGGCCTGCCAGCCGACCGAGCCCTTTCCGATCAGACCCACCAGTCCAAGACCGGCGACGATGTAGCGCGCCAGGTCGGCTGCTGTGATCGCACCGCGGGCGGCCGACCAGGCCGGGAAGGCCAGGACACCGGCGGCCGTGAGCAGCGCCAGCCCGAACGGCAACACCAAGCCGCGGAACAGCACCGCGTGCCGATGCCAGCGCGGCAGCAGGTAGGTTTCGGCCTCGATCCGTCGTCGCTGCCGCACCCAGTCGCCGATGCCGAAGATCCGGATCTCTTTGGCGACGCCGTCGCCGGTGCCGAGCTCGGTCCAGTACGCCGTGCGGCGCTGACCCCGGGCGCCCTCCGCCTCGGCTGCCGCTTCCCGTTCCCAGGTACGCTGCAGCGCCCATCTGCTGACCAGCATCATGGCGACGGCGGCCACGGCGTAGATCGGTGACAGCGGCACCAACACCACTCCGACCGCAGCGATCTCCAACAGCTCGAACCAGCGCGCGAGCTGGGCCCAGGTGGCGCTGCCGAGCGACTGCTCCCAGCCACGGGCGCCACCGGTCGACATCACGTGCGCCACGTCATCCCGGAAGTCAGGGTCGTCCACCACATCCAGCGACGCCGCGGAAGCGATCGCCAGCCTGACCTCCGAACGCACCTGGCCGTCGACGATCCGGGCCACATACGTATAGAGGAGCCAGACCGCGTGACCCACCGATTCGCCGAGCCACAGGGCGGCAACGAAGGCCACCAACGCCAGCGCGAGAGCCGAACTGGTCGAGGCCCCCGCCTGTGCGACCACCAGACCGGTGGCCCAGGCCGAGACCGGCACCAGTCCGGCCCGCAACACCTGCAGCACCATCAGGAGCGCAACCATGCCTGGAGGCACCATGCGCAGACCCGACAGCAGCCGCAGGCTCCGCACTGTGGATGTCCTCTCTGACTCAGACCTCTGCCGAGGCCTCGCACCGAGCAGGACCCTAGCGGCAATGTCGGACAAACGGGTAGGGCATTTCCTGCGGCATCGTGGCTGAGGTCAGAGCAGTCCGCGCAGGACGTCGTACGCCAGCCGCACGATCAGCAGCGCAACCACAGCAAGGAAGACCTTCCGAACGAAGGTGTTTCCCCTGCTGATCGCGGTCCGGGCGCCGAGGAAGCCGCCGACCAGATTGGCGGCTCCCATCAGCAAACCGAGCTGCCACAAGATCACCCCATGGGCCGCGAACACCGCGATCGCCGACAGATTGGTGACCAAGTTCGCGATCTTGGCCTGGGCGCTGGCGTCCAGGAAGCCCCAGCCCAGCACCCCGACCAGCAAGATCACGAAGAAGGTGCCGGTGCCTGGACCGAGGATCCCGTCGTAGGCACCCACGCCGAGCCCGATCGCCAGCGTCAGCAGATAATGCCGGCGGCCGACCTGCTTGCGCTCGGTCACCAGGCCGAGCTGAGGACGGCGCCAGGTGTAGATCGCCACCACGATCAGGGCCACCAGCACGATCGGGGTGAAGACCTCCTTCGGCAGATAGCGCGCGACCGAGGCGCCCAGGGCGGAACCGACCGACGAGCCCACCACCAGGGGCAGCACGCTGCGCCAGTCGGGTCGGACCTTGATCGCGTACAGGATCGAACTGGTGGCGGTCCCCCACACCGACGAGATCTTGTTGGTGCCCAGGATCGCTGCCGGCGGAGTGGACTCGGGCAGCCCGATCAGCAGCGCCGGCAGCTGGATCAGGCCCACGCCACCGACGACCGCATCCACCCAGCCGGCCACGAAAGCGGCCAACACCAACGTGAGGACAGTGACAAGGCCGAGTTGAGCCAGCTCCACCTGTTCGGTCTGCCGGGGTCAGTCGATCGACGGGCGTCCGCGTACGACGGCGATGATCCGGCCGACCGCCTCGTCGAGTGGGATGTTCTCGATCTCGCCGGTCTTGCGGTCACGCAATTCGACCAGTCCCTCGGCCAGACCACGCCCGACGACGACCGAGGTCGGCATGCCCATGATCTCGGCGTCGGCGAACTTCACCCCCGGGCTGGCCTTGCGGTCGTCCAGCAGCACCTTGATGCCGGCATCGTCCAGCTCACGAGCCAGATCGGTAGCCGCATTCAGTACGGCTTCGCCCTTGCCGGTGGCCAGGATCTGCACGTCGTACGGCGCGATCTCCCGTGGCCAGCACAGACCCTTCTCGTCACAGGTGCCTTCGGCTACGACAGCCACCGCCCGGGACACCCCTACCCCGTACGAGCCCATGGTGACGGTGACCAGCTTGCCGTTGCTGTCCAGCACCTTGAGACCCAATGCCTCGGCATACTTGCGACCGAGCTGGAAGATGTGGCCCATCTCGATGCCACGGGCCAGCCGGAGCGGCCCCGATCCGTCCGGAGCCGGGTCGCCTTCCTTCACCTCGGCGACGTCGATCACACCGTCGGCGGTGAAGTCCCGGCCGCACACCAGGTCGAAGACATGCCGGCCCGGCTGGTCGGCACCGGTCACCCAGCGGGTGCCCTCGACGACCCGCGGGTCGGTGAGATAGCGGATGCCGGAGGCGTTGTTCTCCCCCAGCACGCCAGGACCGATGTAACCCTTGGCCAGGCTCGGATGGTCGGCGAAGTCCTCCTCGGTGAAGGCCTCCGCCTCGTCCGGTTCGAGGGTGGCGGCGAGCCGTTTCAGGTCCACCTCGCGATCACCGGGCAGCCCGATGGCCAACGGCTCGCGGGTTCCTTCCAGCTTGCGGACCATCACGACCACGTTCTTCAGTGTGTCCGCGGCCGTCCACGCCCGATCTTCCCGGGGCACCTGCGCGTTGGCATGGTTCACCAAGGTCTCGATGGTCGGGGTGTCCGGGGTGTCGTGGACGTGCGCGGCCGGCGCGTTGTCGTACGGCACCGGCTCCGGCGGCACCACATGGACGGCCTCGACATTGGCTGCGTAGCCGCCCGGCGAGGCGACGAAGGTGTCCTCCCCGTTCTCGGCCACGGCCAGGAACTCCTCACTCGCCGAGCCGCCCATCGCGCCGGACATGGCGTGCACGATGACGTACTCGAAACCGAGCCGGTTGAAGATCTTGATGTAGGCGTCTCGATGCGCGTCATAGGACTTCTGCAGTCCGATGTCGTCGATGTCGAAGGAGTAGGAGTCCTTCATCACGAACTCTCGGCAGCGCAGCAGCCCGGCGCGCGGCCGTGCCTCGTCGCGATACTTGGTCTGAATGTGGTATAGGTGCAGCGGCAGGTCCTTGTAGGAGGAGTACAGGTCCTTCACCAGCAGGGTGAACATCTCCTCATGGGTCGGCCCGAGCAGATAGTCGCCGCCCTTGCGGTCCTTGAGCCGGAAGATGTTCGGCCCGTAGTCGATCCAGCGACCGGATGCCTGATACGGCTCGGCCGGCAGCAGGGCCGGCAGATGCGCCTCCTGCGAGCCGATGGCGTCCATCTCCTCACGGACGATCTGCTCGATGTTGCGAAGCACCTTGTAACCCAGCGGCAGCCAGCTGTAGATCCCCGGCGCGGCGCGGCGGATGTAGCCGGCACGCACCAGCCAGCGGTGGCTGGGCACTTCGGCATCGGCCGGGTCCTCGCGCAGGGTTCGGACGAACAACTCCGACAGACGCGTAATCACCGGGCCACCCTATCGGCCGGCGACGGGGGCGAGCACGTCCTATTCCGGGCGCTCAATAGTGGGCTCAGTAGTGGATGGTGGCGAACTCGCCGACGTCGGTGAAGCCGACCCGGGCGTACGTCGCCCGCGCCGGCTTGTTGTAGTCGTTGACGTACAGGCTGACCGTCGGTGCGATGGTCCGGGCCAACTGCACCACCTTCGCCATCGCGGGGGCCGCCAGCCCACGTCCGCGCAGCGCCGGGTCGAGCCAGACGCCTTGCACCTGACAGACCGAGCCCGCGACCGAGCCGACGTCGGCCTTGAACACCACTCGACCGTTCTGGATCAGTCCGAACGCCCGCCCGGAGGAGATCAGCTGCCGGACGTAGAACCGATAGCCGGCCGGATTGCCCTGGACAGGAGAGACGCCGACCTCCTCGGTGTACATCTTCACCGCGGCCTCGTAGTAGCTGTCCCAGTGCTCCAGACCCATCCGGCGGACACCGGGGTCGGGCGTCACCAGCGGCTGATCGAAGATCGCCATCACCGGTTGCCGCGGCCGTACCTCGCGTACCTTGCTCCACGTGCTGCCCCACCGGTGCGAGAGCCGGCGCCACAGGTCGAGGGCCACCTCGGACGGACCGATGATCGAGAAGCAGGTCCGCTCCGGACCAGCGAACTCGACCCAGGCGGCCACCGCGTCGGAATCGGCGTTGACCGGCACCAGATTCGCCCCGGCATGACACATCGAGCGCAACTCGCCATCGCGTTCGTAACCCCAGATCGGGCAGCCCAGACTGGCCGCAGCGACACCGGCAGCCCGGATCCGCGAACCGACGAACACGTTCTCGATCGGCCGCTGCCCCAACAGGCGCAGCACCGCAGGGAGATCCTCCCGGCCCAACACCCGCACCCGGCCCACACCGCCGCCGGTCGGCATCAAGGGTGGGCGCAGGGCGGTCACGTCAGGTCACGCTAGCCCACGCTGACGGTGGGCGTTCCCTCAGCGGCCGGCATCTCGTCGGCGAGCCGCATCGCCTCTTCGATCAGTGTCTCGACGATGTCGGCTTCCCTGACCGTCTTGATGACCTCACCCTTGACGAAGATCTGGCCTTTGCCGTTGCCGGAGGCGACGCCGAGGTCGGCCTCCCGCGCCTCGCCGGGACCGTTCACGACGCAGCCCATCACCGCGACCCGCAACGGGACCTCAAGACCTTCGAGGCCCGCGGTGACGGCGTCGGCAAGCTTGTAGACGTCGACCTGGGCACGGCCACAGGATGGGCAGGAAACGATCTCGAGCTTGCGGGGCCGGAGGTTGAGCGACTGCAGGATCTGCAGGCCGACCTTGACCTCCTCGGCCGGCGGGGCTGACAGCGACACCCGAATGGTGTCCCCGATTCCCTTGCTGAGCAGGGATCCGAAAGCGACGGCGGACTTGATGGTGCCCTGGAACGCCGGCCCTGCCTCGGTGACCCCGAGGTGCAGCGGATAGTTGCAGGCGTCACTGAGCATCTCGTACGCCCGCACCATGATCACCGGGTCGTTGTGCTTGACGCTGATCTTGAAGTCCCGGAAGCCATGCTCCTCGAACAGACTGGCCTCCCACAGCGCCGACTCGACCAGCGCCTCGGGGGTGGCCTTGCCGTACTTGGCCAGCAGTCGCTTGTCCAGCGAGCCGGCGTTGACCCCGATCCGGATCGAGGTGCCGGTCTCCTTCGCGGCTTGGGCGATCTCGCCGACCCGGTCGTCGAAAGCCTTGATGTTGCCCGGGTTCACTCGTACGGCGGCGCAGCCCGCCTCGATCGCGGCGAACACGTACTTCGGCTGGAAGTGGATGTCGGCGATCACCGGGATCTGCGACTTCCGGGCGATCGCCGGCAACGCCTCCGCGTCGTCCTGGCTCGGCACGGCGACCCGGACGATGTCACAGCCGGTCGCGGTCAACTCGGCGATCTGCTGCAGGGTGGCGTTGATGTTCGCGGTCAGGGTCGTGGTCATGGACTGGACGCTGATCGGCGCATCGCCGCCGACGAGCACCTTGCCGACCTTGATCTGCCGGGTGCGCTTGCGCGGTGCGAGGGTGGGTGGTGGCAGCGGCGGTAGCCCGAGATCAATAGTCGTCATGTCGCCCTCTAGCGTAGGTGCTCGGTCACCAAGTTGCCCAGTGCGGTGATGCCCTGCACCAGCCGATCATCGTCGATGCCGGAGAAGCTCAACCGGGCATGGTTAGGCTGCTGGGTGATCGGGAAGAAGGTGCCACCGGGCACGTACGCCACCTTCGCCCGCGGCAGCAAGGTGTCGGCCATGAACGCGCCGGCATCGAAGCCCTCCGGGAAAGCGAGCCAGGTGAACAGCCCGCCCTCGGAGTGGGTGTAGCTGACTCCCGCCGGAAGCGTGGCGGTGAGGGTCGAGAGCATCAGGTCGCGTTTGTGCCGATACACCGGTCGGGCCTGTGCCAGGTGGGCGTCGATGTCGTACCGGCTCAGGTAGTCGGAGGTGGCAGCCATGTTGAGGGTGCTGTTCTGGGTGTCGGCCGCGAGCTTGAGCAGCGCGAGCTTCTCCAGGATCGCCGGCGCGGCGACCACCCAGCCGAGCCGCATCGACGGCGCGAGGATCTTGGAGAAGCTGCCGAGATGGATGACGCGGCCCTCGGTGTCCAAGCTCTTGAGGGTGGGCAGCGAGGTCCCCTCGTAGCGCAGCGCACGGTATGGGGTGTCCTCGAGAACGATGAGATCGTGCTGGTTGGCCAGTTCGATCAGCCGATGCCGTCGCTCCAGGCTGAGGGTGACACCGGTGGGGTTCTGGAACTCCGGCATGGTGTAGATCAGCCGCGCCCGGGGATTGGCGGCCAGGACGTCGGAGAGGTGGTCGGTGTCGATGCCGCGCTCGTCGGTGCCGACGACGGCATACTCCGGTTCGGTGGGAGCGAACGCGATCAGCGCGCCGAGGAAGGTCGGGTCCTCGGTGACGATCACGTCGCCGGGATCGACGAGCAGCCGCGCGGTGAGATCGAGACCCTGCTGCGCGCCTTGGATGATCAGTACGTCGTCGGCGGTGCAATCGATGCCGTCGGCGGTCATCCGTGCGGCCACCTGGGCTCGCAGTTCGGGAAGCCCATTGGAGGCGGTGTATTGCAGATTCTTAGCGTGCTCGGGGCGCAGCAGCCGGGCGTAGATCTCGGCCAGTTCCTCGACCGGGAACAGCGCCGGGTCCGGGTAGCCGCCGCCGAAGGAGATCACCTCGGGATCGGCGCCGAGTCGCAGCAGTTCGCGAATCGCCGACGGCTGTACGTGCGCGGCGCGCCGGGCAAAGTTCTTCACGAGAAGCTCAGCTTGCTGGGCTCGCCGGCCTGCAGCCGGGCCAGGTGCGCGTCGAAGTCGACGTGGTCGAAGAGCGACTCACCGGCGGCGATCGCACGCTGCAGTCCCTGCTCGCGTTGCTGGATCTCCTCCGCCATGTCGATCACCGAGGCGAAGGCTTCGGCCCCGGCGATCACCACGCCGTCCTCGTCGCCGACCACGATGTCGCCCGGACAGACCTCGACTCCGCCGACGGTGATCGGCACCTGCACCACCGGCTGAGCGGAGGACGCGCCGGGTGCAGAGGGCACGGCGCCTCGGGAGTAGACGGGAAGCTCGAGGGTCGCGAGCGTACGGGTGTCGCGGCAGTAACCGTCGATCACGATGCCGGCCATCCCGCGTCGCAGGGCCTCTGTCCCGAACAACTCGCCGGCCACGGCGTGCTCGGAGCTGCCAGCCACCATGAGCACATCGCCGGGACCGGCCAACCGCAGTCCGGCGAGCATCGGCATCAGATCGTCCCTGGCCTCGACGGTCACCGCGGTGCCGAGGATCCGCAAACCTGGGCGTACTGGCCGGATCTCCGCCGGCAGCACGCCGACCACGCCGCGGCCCGCATCAGCGAGGGAGGTGGTGTCGATGCCGGCGAGCCGGAACAGCAGGTTACGCAGATGCTCGGGTGCGGGAGAGGTCATGGACCCAAGCCTCTCATCCATCCCCTCGCCTATCGTCGACTACATGACTGCCCCAAAGCAGACCCTGCTCCGCTACCTCGGCAAGGAGCGCGCCGCGCTGCTCGCCACTCTCGACGGCCTGGATGATCGCCAGGTCCGCTGGCCGCTGACGCCGTCCGGCACGAATCTGCTCGGCATCGTCAAGCACACCGCCAGTGTCAGTCTCGGCTACTTCGGTGAGACCTTCGGTCGCGATCATGGGCAGGCACTGCCCTGGTTCGATGAGGATGCTGAACTGAACGCCGACATGTGGGCGACCGCCGACGAGTCCCGCGAGCAGATCGTCGCCCTATACGAGGAATCCGCACGCCAAGCCGACGCGACCATCGAAGCACTGGAGCTGGACTCGCCGGGCCGGGTGCCCTGGTGGCGACCGGAGAAGGCCGACGTCACGCTCGGCCAGATCATCGTGCACATGATCGCCGAGACCGCACATCACGCCGGCCACGCCGACATCGTCCGTGAGCTGCTGCTGGATGCTCCCCCGACCCAAGACCCGAATCTGCCGGGCTGGACGCCCGAGCGCTGGGCGGCGTACCGCACCCAACTGGAGCAGATCGCCGACGCGGCTCACTCAGGGCGCTGATGTTTCAAAGCGCGGAGTTCGCCTGCGCTGAATCAGCTCCGGCCCCGGTGCTAGAAACCGTCTCCCAGAGTTGGCAAGTCCAAGGCCCGTCGCCGAGCAGCAGGGTGCCTTGGTTGGTGACGATGCTGATCCAGCCGTGGGGTGATCGCCACACATACGTACCCAGGCTCGGACTTCGGACCTGCCAGCCACCGACGGTCTTGGCCCGATGCTCCGATCTGGCCAGCGGTGCGAGACTGTCGACCGAAGTCTGACCCGGTGGTCCGTTCTTGCGATAGCTCCTGGTGTGGTCCAAGTCGAGTCGGCCACCGGTGCTGATCTCGGTAACCGGGCTGAACGGCCACACCGACCCCGGATGCCGGGTGTGCACGGCCTCGCGGATCGCCATCGGGATTTCATAGCTGTCCACGGGTGCGACCGCCGCCGGATCCAACACTGGTCGGATCGTGATCGTGGGATCAGCATCGGTGAGCCAGCGCCGGAACTGTTCCAAGGTGATCGGCCCGTCCGCGGTCCGCAGCACCCCATGTTGGTCGATCAGCGTCTGATCGGTGACATGGACGTGAATGACGGCCTTGGTCGCACATGCGGCGAGACCAGCCTTGGTGAAGGGCCGTAGGTCATACGTCGACCCACATGCCCGGCACGCGCCACGCTCATCACGAGAGGTCGCGCAAGAGCCGGGCTCGGCGGAACCGAAGGCCGCGGGAGAAGGCGAAGCATCCATCCCGGCCGCCTCCACGGCCTCTTCCGAGCGTCCGTCCGCCGCAGCCGGCCGAGTATCACGCTGCTCGTCGAGCCAGGCCCGATCGTCCTCATCGACCGGCGACTCCGAACCGTCAGCCGTGGCACCACCCTCTGACACCGGTTCTTCTGATGCAGGCTCGGATTGGGCGTTCCAGCAGTCCTCGAGGTCGTCGAGATCATCGAACCCAGGCTGATGATAGTTCCCATGCCCAGCGGTCTGCCATCCCGCCTGAGGGACATCGTCTTCCGCCCATGGATCCGTTGGGTCGTCCAAGTGCGCAGCCACCCGCTCTTCCGGGTGTCGTGGATCGTCCGGATCGGCGGCGTGCCGCGCGAGGATATCCCTCAGCTTGGCCTGGTGAGCGATGATCCCCATCGCCTTCGACCGGCGGATCCCGACAGGATCTTCATCCCCTTCCTCCGCCAGACACTGCGCAACCCGGTTCACCAGCGCCATGAACGCGGCGTCATCGCCAGCCTCCATCCGAGCGACCAGAGTCCGCAGCCCCTGCTCCCCACGAAACGAGCGCACGTCTCGCTGCCCGGCAGCCTCTTCGGCACGACGCCGGTAGGTGTCTTCGTCGACCCGCAGTAGCGCCGCATCGAAGATGTCGAGGAACCGTGCCCACGCCACCTGCTCGACCCACCGGGTGATCTGCATGTCCAGGCACCACGACGTCAACGCCCCGAGATGCGCGGAGCGCTCGGCAATCTGGCGAACCTTCCACAACCAGACTTCTCCGGCCTTCACCCGCTCCCACAGCCTGGGCAGCCGATAGCGCACAATCAGGGCCACTCGCATCAGGCTCTTGGCCGCTGCCGGTCCGGTCTGCAGCGCCTTTCCCAGCTCGGCGGGCGAGCACTCGGCCACCAGCGGCGTACCCGTTGGCCCGATCCGGACGAACCGGTCAACCAACGCACTCTGTGCCTCGATCGCGGCATCATCAGCAAGCTCCAGCTCCGCCGGCGCACCATGACAGCCCGCCCACGCCGCAGCGATCACCAGCTTCCGACAGCCAGCCTGCCGCTCGGCCGCCACCGTGTCCGCAGCCAGCCGGAGCAAGGCGCTCGGATCACCGAGCGCTTCCTCCAGCTTCGACTCGAACATGTATCTGATTATAGGCAATATTCGAATGTTTGTCCAGCGACCCGGACGCGGATGTCTAAACGAGAGTGCCCTGGCCGTACTCGGCAACGCATCGAGTGTCCTTCTCCCGATCCGAACAGCACTCACAGCAGCCACCTAGCCGCCTCCCGGACCGCGCCCAGCAGACCTTGACCTAATGGGAAGCCACTTCGAAGGAAGGCTCCTCATGTCAGGTGTCAGTCGCCGCGGCTTCATCGTCGGTGGGCTCGGCCTCCTCGCCGGAATCGGCGGCACGGCGGGCTGGGCAGCGGATCGCTATCTGATCCCGCACGTCGAGGTGACCTCGACCGACACCCTCGGCACCGGCGACGTCACCGTCGCCGCCGCGGCCAAGAACGGGCAAGCCAGCGCGACCGGATATGCGAGCAGTACGGCGACGATCTCCATCGACACGGTGGTGACCGGCAGCGGGAACGACAAGGTCACCGTCTACGTCGCCGACGTACAGGTCAGCGACGCGACGATCATCCGCGCGGCCTTCGCCGAGGACACATTCGGCACCAACGTCATCGCCAAGACCTCCGACATCGCAGCGCAGGCGGGCGCGGTGCTGGCGATCAACGGTGACTACTACGGCTTCCGAGACACCGGCATCGTCATCCGCAACGGCGTGGCCTATCGCGACGCCGGCGCCCGTCAGGGTCTGCTGTTGCGCACCGACGGCACCCTTTCCCTCTACGACGAGACGAGCACCTCCGCCGATGATCTGCTCGCCAAGGGCGCCTGGCAGACCTGGTCCTTCGGACCCGGGCTCGTCAACGGTGGAGCAATCGTCGAAGGCATCGACGACGTCGAGATCGACACCAACGTGGGCAACCACTCCGTTCAGGGCAATCAGCCCCGAACCGCGATCGGGATGATCGCTGCCAACCACTTCCTGTTCGCAGCTGTCGATGGCCGCAGCGCCGGCTACTCACGCGGCATGACGATGACCGAGTTGGCGCAGCTGCTCCTCGATCGCGGCGTACAGGTCGGCTACAACCTCGATGGCGGCGGCTCGACCACCATGGTGCTCGACGGAGATCTGATCAACGACCCGCTGGGCAGAGACCGCGAACGCGGCACCTCCGACATCATCTACGTGGCCGGATAGGTCGACAGAGATGATCGTCTTGATCCCGTCCTACCAACCTGGCAAGGCGTTGGTCGATCTGGTCGACGCGCTTGCGGACTCCACAGTGGTGGTCGTCGACGATGGTTCGGGCTCGGACTATGCCTCGGTGTTCGCGATGGTCCAGGCCCGCGGCGTCGAAGTCGTCAGCCATCCGACGAACCTCGGCAAGGGTGCGGCTCTGAAATCCGGTTTCGCCTACATCGCCAAACGGTTCCCTGGTCACTCCGTGGTCTGCGCCGATAGCGACGGGCAGCACCGCCCGGTCGACATCGCGAAGGTCGCTACCGAACTCGAACTGGGCGATGCCGCGATCATCCTCGGTGCCCGCGGCTTCACCGGAAAGGTCCCGCTGCGTAGCCGGTTCGGCAACACCGTCACTCGGACCGTCTTCGGCGCGCTCACGGGCCGCCGGCTCCGCGACACCCAGACCGGCCTGCGCGGCTATCCGGCAGAGCAGCTCAGCTGGTTGCTGTCGGTGCCCGGCAACAGGTTCGAGTACGAGCAACAGGTGCTTTTGCAGGCTGTCGACGAGGGTCACGACATCGCCGAGGTCGAGATCGCCACCGTCTATCTGGCCGCGAACGCCTCCTCTCATTTCCGTACGGTCCAAGACTCCTGGGCCGTCTATCAGCCCTTGCTCCGGCACGCGCGACATGTCGGCAGGTTCAGCCTCAGCTCGGCTGCCGGCTGGCTGATCGACGTGACCGTGTTCGCGATCTTGACCATGCTCAGCGTGGGTCCGCTGCTCGCCCTGCTTCTTGCCCGGTTACTCAGCGCATCGACGAACTTCGCCATCAACCGCCACTGGGTGTTCGGCGGGCGACAGTTGCCGCCCCTGCTCGGT
>Ga0209793_1001583_pt1 | contig 13734 bp, 6 predicted proteins | sample EBPBio122009_DNA_FD_185863 | JGI IMG/M metagenome (GOLD analysis project Ga0209793, IMG submission 185863) | Wastewater treatment Type I Accumulibacter community from EBPR Bioreactor in Madison, WI, USA - Reactor 1_2/2/2009_ DNA (SPAdes) (version 2) | ecosystem: Engineered > Bioreactor > EBPR >... | reverse complement strand
CATTGGCTTCCGACGCGACGATGCACTCGACTTCCGAGCGCAGCGCGCCAACCGTCTTGTTGAACGTAGCCTTGTCGTCGGCGAACATCACGTCGACGCTTTCGCCGGCCGCGCCGTGCGGTTCCGTCGTGGCCGACCACCACTCGCCGGACGCGGCGTCGCGCAGGAAGATGAACGATCCGAGGCGGTCTTCCACCGGATCGGCGTGCCAGCGGGTTACCGCCAGATCGCCGAAACGGCTGTAGCCGGAGCCGGTCGACGACACCATCACCGAATAGGCGCCGTTGGACAGAAGACATGTCGCCTTGGGCGCATGCAGCGGATCGGCGATCACCCTCAGGTCCGGCGGCGTCTCGTCCGCGTCGAGCCTGATCCGCTCTTCCGCCTCGGAGCGCACGGTTGTGACCGGAATGTCGCGCGGCGCCTTTTCTTGCAGCAGCAGCTCGGCCGCCTCGATCACCGGGTCGGAGTGGAACCGGTCGCGAATGCGGCCGTGATGGACGACATTGCCGATGGCGACGATGCACATGCCCTGATGGTGGGCGTAATAGTTGCGCACGACGGCGCAGGTCTGACCTTCGGGCACGCGCGCCGGGGTGAAGTCGACCGCGTCGTAGAAGCCGAACTGCCCAAGCGCGCCGATCGACGCCAGCCTGTCCAGATTGTCGACGGCCGGCGCGGGCGCAAACTGCGCCGCCATCACGGTGGCGTAAGGGGCGATGACCAGGTTCTGCGACAGGCCGCGCTTCAACCCGAGACCCGGCACGCCGAAATTGGTGTATTGGTAGGTCATCTCGCGGTCGCGCGCATTGTATGCCGCTTCAGAAATGCCCCAGGGCACGTCGCGCTGCTTGCCGTAGGCGATCTGCCGCTTGATCACCAGCCGGCAGGTCTGGTTGAGAATGCCGCCCGCCGGCTCGTTCATCACCAGCGGCGGCATCAGATATTCGAACATCGAGCCCGACCACGAGATCAACGCGCCGCGGAAACCGATCTCGACGATCGGCCGGCCGAGCCTGAACCAGTGTTCGGTGGGAATGTCGCCCTTGGCGATGGCGAACAGGCTGGTCAGCCGCGCTTCCGACGCCAGCAGGTCGTAACAGCTTTCGTCGAGCTGGCGATCCTCGACCCGGTAGCCGATCGACAGCAGTTTTCGGTCCGGCCGCATCAGGAACGAAAACTCCATCTGGAAGGCGATGGTCCGGGCGCGCCTGGACACCTCCTGCATGCGCCGGCGCAACTCGGCCAGGCGCGCTTCCTCGAAATGGGCGTCGGCGATGTGCGACTCGCACGCCGCCAGCAGCCGCTCCGCCCAGGTCACCAGATACTGGCTGTTGGCCGTCCCGGTGCCCTCGTTGACCTGCCGCGCCAGTTTCAGCAGTTCGCGCGCATTGATCGCGAGGTTGAGCGTGCGGATCGCGGCCGTCTCGGGCTCGCTCTGGATCGAGCGCACGGCGCGTTTCATGCCGACGATGCGCTCGTTCAGCCGTTCGCGCACCGGCCGCGTCTGGCGGCGGTCGTCGGGGATCGAGCCATGCGCCGACTGCAATACGCCGACCGTGTCGATGACGCCTTCGAGATCGCCCTGCAGGAAAGCGGCGGGCGCTTCCGCCCATTCCGCAAAGGCGCGCGCGATCGCGACCAGATGGCCGGCCAGATTGCCGCTGTCGACGCTGGAGATATAGCGCGGGTGGAGAGGAGCCATGGTCCTGGTGTCGTACCAGTTGTAGAGATGGCCGCGTTCGCGATCGAGCTTTTCAACCGTATCCAGCGTCTTTTCCGATCGCTCGATGGCTTCCGACAGCGCGATCCAGCCAAAATCGCGCGCCGCCACCACCGACAGCAGATACATGCCGATATTGGTCGGAGAGGTGCGGTTGGCGACGACCGGATGCGGCGTCTCCTGCATATTGTCGGGCGGCAGCTGGTTGTGTTCGTCGGTGACATGGGTCTCGTAGTAGAGCCAGGTCCGCCGCGCGATCCGGCGCAGCTTCTCCTTGTCGCCCTCGGTCACCGCCAATTCGTCCTCGACCTCGGCCGAGCGGCTGACATACCAGGCGATCGCCGGCGCGAGCGCCCACAGGATCGTGTAGCACAGCGCCAGATTGGCGCCCGTCGTCTGACCCGCAATCGCCACCAGGAAGGCGCCCGTCGCCACCACAACCGAGCCGGCCATCAGCCCGTAATAATAGGTCAGCGTGTCGGGCTGCGATTTCTGCACCTGCGAGGCGGTGCGCCATTCCAGCAGGTTCTTGCGGCTGACCAGCAGCCGGTAGAGCGTGCGCACAATCGCGTCGCCCATCATCCAGGCGTTATGCGCGATGAAGGTGACCTTGAGCGCCACCTGCGCCGAAGCGTAGACGAATTCGCGCACGAACGCCGCGATGTGGCCGCGCAACGTCGTCTCGGACGACTTCGGCGTCAGCGCGTGGATCAGGTCGAAGGTCGGCGCAATGAACAGCGCCAGCACCAGCAGCGTCATCCACTGCGCCGCGAAGGCAAACGACATCGACGCCCAGCCGATAGCCGCGGCGATCACCCAGAAGATCGGCGTCAGCGTGCGCCGCAGATTGTCGACCATCTTCCAGCGCGAGATGCCGTCGACGCCGGACGCCGGATCGAGGATGAACGGCAGCAATTGCCAGTCGCCGCGCGCCCAGCGGTGGTGGCGCGATGCATCGACCGGATATTGCGCCGGATAGTCCTCGACAACCTCGATGTCGCTCACCAGCGCGGCGGAGACGAACGCGCCTTCGAGCAGGTCGTGGCTCAGCACCGAGTTTTCGGCGATGCGGCCGCGCAACGCGGCGATCATCGCGTCGACATTGTAGAGACCCTTGCCGGTGAAGGTGCCCTTGCCGAACACATCCTGGTAGAGATCGGAGACGGCGAACACATAGGGGTCAAGGCCACGATTGGCCGAAAACACCCGCTGGAAGAACGAGGTTTCGTCGCCGGTGGTCAGCGACGCGGTGACGCGCGGCTGCAAGATGCCGTAGCCGCGCACCACCAGACGGCCGGCCTCATCGAGTTTCGGCCGGTTCATCGGGTGCGCCAGCTTGCCGGCAAGATGCGTCGCCGCATCGCGCGTCATCCGCGTGTCGGCGTCAAGCGTCAGCACATGCACGATGTCGGGCGGCAGCGCCGCGTCGAGCGGCATGAATGTCGTGTCCGGATCGCCGCGCAGCAACAGGTTCAATTCGTCCAGCTTGCCGCGCTTGCGCTCCCAGCCCATCCAAGCGCCTTCCGCCTCGTTGAACAGGCGGCGGCGGTGGAGCAGGTGGAAACGCTGTGCGACGCCCGGCGGATAACGCCGGTTGAGTTCGGCGATCTCGGCCCGCGCATAGGCGAGCACATCGAGATCGCGTTCGTTCTCCTCGGTCTTGGCGTCCGGCCAGTCCGACAGCAGGGCATAGTAGACCTCGCCCCGCATATTGGCGAGGTAGTGGACCTCCAGCCGGTGAACCATCTCCTCGACGTCGGCGCGCGAGCCGATCAGCGTCGGCACCACCACAAGCGTGCGCGCCTCGGCGGGAACGCCATCCTTGTATTCGTAGCCGATCAGTCGGGTCGGCCGCATGAACAAAAGCGTCAGCGTGTTGAACAGGCCGACTGCGCCTTCAACCGCCGGCAGCACAAACAGCGCCAGCATCAGAAACGCCCAGCCGCCGGAAATGCCGGCCGCGCTGGTGACCGTCGCGGCAATGGCGACGAAGACCGCCGTCAGCGCCATGATCGGCACGGCGAGCGACAGCCAGCTGCCGCGCTGGAAAACGCGAAACAGCCTTTCGTGCGGGGCTGCCTTGTAGCCGATCCCCCGCTCGAGTTCCGGCCGGCGCGAGCCGACCAGGAAATAGCCGATATCGGCAAAATCGGGATCGCCGCCGGCGTCAGCGGCGGCGGCATTCGACATCTCGATCGCCTGTCGCGCCACCTCGGTTTCGCTTTGCGCCGACCGGCGCGCCAGACGCTCGATTTCGGCGCGGTACTGGTCGCGCGACTGGAAATCGAGCAGTTCCAGATTGGTCCCCGCCCGCAGCAGCGCGTCGACGCGGCTGACGCTCTCGAACCATTCGGTCCAGTCGACGTCGTTGCACAATCTCAGGCCGCGAACGATGTTGCCCATCGTGACGTTGCCGCTGGCGAGCGTCTGATGCTCGATCCGGGTGATCGCCTCGGCGTCCAGTCCGTGTCGTTCAAGCTCGTTTTCGAGCCACATCAGCGCCGCGCCGGCGCTCTTCGATCCGTCGCGCAGGCGATAGAGGAACTGGGTTGCAAACGATGCGTCGCGCGCGTGCTCGACATAGGCTGACAGCAACTCGGTCTGCGCAGCGCCGTTGTCTTCCAGCAACAGCTTGTCGGCCGTCTGGTTGGCGATCACTTGCATCAGCCGGGCGCGTTCGACGCGCATCGCCAGCCGGCGCAGGTTTTCCACCAGCACGAACCGGATGAACGACGGAAGCGCCCACAATTCGCCGATTTTCAGCGGCTCGACGTCCTGGTAAGACTGCACGAGCGCGCGCAGGCTGTCGGGCGAAATGGTGCTGTCGGTGTGCGCAACATAAGCCCAGGCGATCACCAGCGTCCGCGGCGCCGCCGCCCCGCTGGGAAGCTTGACCGACGGCAGTTCGCGATAGAACCGCTTGGGCAGGTCGCGCCTGATCTGCACGATGCTTTCTTCGATCAGGTAGTTGTTGTCGAGCAACCATTGCGCCGCCGGCGTGATGGAGTCGCCGTGCGCCTGCGCCGCATTGGTCGACTGATAGACCCGCAGAATTCGGGCCGCGTCGTCCTTGATGCGCGCATGAAAGTCGAATTCGCCGAGGCCCTGGAAGCTGAGTTGCTCGCCTTTGGCCAGATCCGCGCCGAGGCGGCGCAGCCGGTCCTCCTGGAAATAGTCGTAGCGGATCGGCAACTCCGCCGACGGGGGCAGTGGATTGGCCGTTGGCTTCGCAGCGCGCGACTTAAAGGGTGCGTTCATGTCGGGTTTCTAGCACAATTGAGCTGCTATCTAGGGCACGGTCCGGTCGGCGTAAATTGCCCCGAGCCGATTTCGTTGCACTGCAACAGCCAGTAACGCAAATTTACCGATCGAATTGTTGCGGCGCAATGGAACCCAATCTATCTGCTCGCGTTGTAGCGATCTAGTTGCCGGCAAAACTGCCTGCAGATTGAAACCAGATCGTTGGGCAGGACAAAATGAACAGATCGATCCGCAAAGCGGTTATCCCGGCTGCCGGTTTCGGCACTCGCATGCTTCCGGCCACCAAGAGCATTCCCAAGGAGCTTCTGACGATCGTCGACCGTCCGCTGATGGATCACATCGTCGCCGAAGCGTTTGCCGCCGGAATCGAACACGTGGTCATCGTCACCGGTCGTGGAAAGGGAGCGATCGAAGACCATTTCGACCACGGTTTCGAGCTCGACGCGACGTTGCGCGCCAGCGGCAAGCACGCGCTGGCCGACAAGATCAAGAGCCAAACGCCGGGCGTCGGCTCGGTGTCGTTCGTGCGCCAGCAGGAGGCCCGCGGCCTCGGTCACGCCATCTGGAGCGCCCGCCACATCATCGGCGACGAGCCGTTTGCGGTGCTGCTGCCAGATATGCTGATGATCGACGACACGCCTTGCCTCAAGTCGATGGTCGACATGCACAGCCGCTACGGCGGCAATCTGGTCGCGGTCGAACGCTGCAAGCCGGAGGACGCGCACAAATTCGGCATCGTCTCGCTGAAACTGTCGGGCGACGGCCCGCTGATCAACGGCATGGTTGAAAAGCCCGCGCCCGGAACCGCGCCGACCAACCTGTTCATTTCGGGCCGCTACATCCTCAACCCGGAGGTTTTTGCGCTGCTCGAGAACCAGGCGCCAGGCGCCGGCGGCGAGATCCAGCTCACCGACGCGCTGGTCTCGCTGATGGCGTCGCAGGAGTTCCGGCCGTTTGAATTCACCGGACGCACCTTCGATTGCGGCTCGCCGGCAGGTTTTGTCGGGGCAAATCTGGCGATGGCCATGATGAGGCCCGAACTGGCCGACGCGATGGCGGGAGAGATCGCCGACGCAGCAAGCCGGCTCGGCCTGCTTCACGCCAAGGTCGCCTGATCCGCAACCGCGACAAAATGCGCTGGTGGACAAGCCGGCCCGCCACAAATCAAGCGTCATTCAATACCAAGTGACGCCTCGCCGACAGCCTGACCGTAAAGGATACGAGCAGGTCGGCGGTCAAGAATGAAATGAAGTGAGGACAGGGGGCCCACCTTGATCAGGACGCTGACATCCGGCATTCCGTTGGTTCGCTCCAGGCGACACCGGAGCCAAGCCTCCGCCGCACAGGCGGCAGGCGCCAATGCGGCCAGCGACCGGGCCAGCCTTACCGCGATCTACTGGCGCGCCTTGACCTATCTGTCGCCGGCCAAGCGGCAGGTTGCCCTGATCTGCATCGCCAACATCGTTCTGGCGATGGTCGTCATCGCCGAGCCGATCCTGTTTGGCCGCATCATCGACGCGATCTCCGAAAAGCGCGATGTCGTTCCGACGCTTGCCCTTTGGGCCGGCTTCGGCCTGTTCAACATTGTCGCCGTCGTCGCCGTCGCGCGCCAGGCAGACCGTCTCGCCCACAGGATGCGCGTCGACGTGCTGACTCGCTCCTTCGGCAATGTCATGACCATGCCGCTGTCGTGGCACTACCAGCGCGGCACCTCCAGCGTGTTGCACACGCTGCTGCGCGCGGTCGATACGCTGTTCAGCCTGTGGCTCGAATTCATGCGCACCCATCTGGTCACCGCGGTGTCGCTGATCCTGCTGGTGCCGACTGCAATCGCGCTCGACTGGCGTCTGTCGGTCGTGTTGTTCGCGCTCGGCGCCGCCTACATCTTGATCGGCCGCTTCGTCATGCGCCGCACCGAGCAGAACCAGAAGACCGTCGAGCAGCATCACCACCGCGTGTTTGCCCATGTCAGCGATTCCGTGTCGAACGTCGCCCTGCTGCAGAGCTACAATCGCGTCCAGCAGGAGACGCAGGCCTTGCGCGCGCATGTCGAGCGTCTGCTCAACGCCCAGTATCCGGTGCTCGACTGGTGGGCGCTGGCCAGCGGCATGCACCGCGTCGCCTCGACCCTGTCGATGATGGTGGTGCTGGTGATCGGCGCGCTGCTGGTGTCGCGCGGCGAACTGAAGGTCGGCGAGATCGTCGCCTTCACCGGTTTCGCCTCGCTGCTGATCAGCCGCCTCGACCAGGTGTCAGCCTTCGTCAACCAGATTTTCGACGGCCGCGCCCGTCTCGAGGACTTCTATGAGCTCGAAGGCGCCACGCAGTTGCGCGCCGAACCCGACAGCGCCGAAACGCTGGGCAAGGTCGTCGGCCATGTCCGTTTCGACAATGTCAGCTTTCGCTTCCCCAATTCGCAACAGGGCGTCGACAATGTTTCCTTCGCCGTCGAGCCCGGCAAGACCGTCGCCATTGTCGGCCCGACCGGCGCCGGCAAGACGACGCTGATCAACCTGTTGCAGCGGGTCTACGATCCCGCCCAGGGCGAAATCCACATCGACGGCGTCGACACCCGCGCCGTGTCGCGCGCGTCGCTGCGCAACTCGATCGCCACCGTGTTCCAGGATTCGGGCATGCTCAACCGCTCGATTGAGGATAACATCCGCATCGGTCGCAACGACGCGTCGAACGAGGACGTGCATGCCGCGGCGAACGCCGCCGCGGCGCACGACTTCATTCTCGGCAAGAGCGACGGCTACGACACCCATGTTGGCGAGCGCGGCGGCCAATTGTCGGGCGGCGAGCGTCAGCGCATCGCCATCGCCCGCGCCATCTTGAAGGATTCGCCGATCCTGGTGCTGGACGAGGCGACGAGCGCGCTTGACGTCGAGACCGAAGAACGCGTCAAGAACGCGGTCGACGATCTGCGCGAGGGACGCACCACCTTCATCATCGCGCATCGCCTGTCGACCGTGCGCGACGCCGACCTGGTGCTGTTCATGGATCAGGGCCGCATCGTCGAACAGGGTTCCTTCGAGGAACTGGCGGGCCGCAACGGCCGTTTTGCGGCGCTGCTGCGCGCCGGCGGCCTGATCGGCGACCGCAAGCAGTCAGCCGTCGTCGTGCCTTTTGGTGTACAGGCGGCCTGACACCCGCGGATGTCCGCTGGCTAAAGTCGTGACAACCTGTCCGGCAGCAGCGCGATGGTCGTCGCATCCGCATTGGCGAAGGCAAATCTGAGATTTGCCTCCTGCCCGTGCCCGAAATAGCCGCCAGGCAGCACCAGAACGCCTGCCTCCCGCGCCATACGTTCCGCCACCTCGTGCGACGCCCGGTCGCCGAACGGATGCCGCACGAAGGCGAAATAGGCTCCGACCGATTGCAGTTTCCAGCCCGGCAGCCGCGCCATGGCGTCCTTCAGCGCAACCGTTCGCGCCATGATCTCGCGACGATTTGCCTCGCGCCAGCCGTCCAGCGCCGTCAGCGCCGACGCCACCGCGATCTGCGGCGGGCGCGGCGCGCAGATCTGCATATTGTCCATGACTTTGGCGACCTGCCCGACCAGTGGCGGCGACGCCGCAATGGCGCCGAGACGGTGGCCGGGAATGCAGAACGATTTCGAGAACGAATAGAGCTGGACCAGATTGTCGCCCCAGTCAGGCTGGTCAAACAGCCGATGCGGCGTCTCCATGCCCGTCGGCAGGAAGTCGCGATAGGTCTCGTCGAGGATCAGCCAGGCGCCGCGCCGCCGGCACACCGCCAGCAGGTCCGCCAGCAGGCCGGCCGGATAGACCGCGCCGGTGGGGTTGTTCGGCGACACCGCGGCGAATGCTTTCGCGCCGCCGGCCAGAACCCTGTCGACGGCGGCCGGGTCGGGCAGGAAACCGCCGGCGGGATCGAGGTCGACATAGTCGACGCCGATCCCCAGCACGGCGAGCGTCGTCTCGTGGTTGAAATAGCACGGATTGGTCATCGCGATGCGGTCGCCATGCCCGGCGGTCGCGATCGCCGTGGCGAAGAACGCCTGATTGCAGCCGGCCGTGACATGGATGTTCGCGGCCTCGACCGGTCCGCCATAGAGCCGGCGCATCTCGGTCGCCAGCGCCTGGCGCAGCACGTCCTCGCCCTCGATCGGTCCGTATCCGGCCAGCGCCGGATTTGCCGCCGCGTCGGCCAGCCGCGCCAGCAGCTCCGGTGGCGGCGGGTAGCCGGGCACGGCCTGCGACAGGTCGATCAATCGGCCAAGCTCCCCCTTGTAGGATCGGCCCCAGCCCTGCACTTCCGGGATCGGCGGCATCGACTGTTCCGACACCAGTGCGTTCGCAGCAGGTTTATGTGCGCTCAAGTCAGGTCTCGCTGTTGTCGTCGCCGGCCAGTTTCAGCCGCCGGGCCCGGCCAATGTCAATTGCCATTCGCATCGCCCTGCGGTTAACGTGCCCGCCGCGGCGCAGCTTGTTGCGGCGCGAACTTGTGCCGTGGAGCAGCCATTTATGGCGTTTGACAAGAAGGCCCTGCAATCGCTGCGCGACAAATACGCCGACAGCGGTGGCGGCGACATTTTCGATCCGCGCTTCCGTCAGGTGGCCGACCGCATCTTCGACAAGGCCGGCACCCGCATGGCGCCCTATGCCGGCGTGCCCACCTTCCTGGCCGCGCCGCTGCACGCCGTCGACCCGGCCAATCCCGATTTCGGCGACCTCCAGGTCGCGCTCCTCGGCGTGCCGATGGACCTTGGCGTCACCAACCGCAACGGCTCCCGCTTCGGCCCGCGTGCGCTCCGCACCATCGAGCGGATCGGCCCCTACAACCATGTGCTCGAATGCGCCCCCACCCACGAACTGCGCGTCGCCGACATCGGCGACGTGCCGTTCCGCAGCCGCTATCGCCTCGAGCAGAGCCACGAGGACATCGAAGCCCATGTCGACAGGATCGTCGCCTCCGGCGTCGCGCCGCTGTCGGTCGGCGGCGATCATTCGATCAGTCACCCCATCCTCAAGTCGGTGGGCGCCGACAGGCCCGTCGGCATGATCCACATCGACGCCCATTGCGACACCGGCGGCGCCTTCGACGGCACCAAGTTCCACCATGGCGGGCCGTTCCGCAACGCGGTGCTCGACGGCGTCCTCGACCCCACCCGCACCATCCAGATCGGCGTTCGCGGCCCGGCCGAATATCTGTGGGAGTTCTCCTACGAGTCCGGCATGACGGTGATCCATGCCGAGGAAATTTCCAGGCTCGGCCTGCCCGCCATCATCGGCAGGGCGCGCGAGATCGTCGGCGACGGCCCGACCTACCTGTCGTTCGACATCGACAGCCTCGATCCCGCCTTCGCGCCCGGCACCGGCACGCCGGAGATCGGCGGCCTGACCACCCGCGAGGCGCTGGAACTGCTGCGCGGGCTCAAGGGCGTCAACCTCGTCGGCGGCGACGTCGTCGAGGTTGCGCCACAATATGACTCGACGACCAATACCGCCCAGGCAGGCGCTCAGATATTGTTCGAAATCCTGAGCCTGATGGTGTTCAGCCCGTCGATCGGCGGGCGCAAGGTTTAGAAGTACAGGCATGGGAACAGCCGCAAAAGCGGCACAAGGAGGATGACATGAACAGACTTCTCACAGGCCGGACGTCCCGGCGCCAGGTGCTGGCGACCGGCGCGGCCGCCGCCGGCGTACTGGCGATGCCGGCGATCGTGCGGGCGCAGGACAGGTCGATCAAGATCGGCGTCTATGGCGGCTACTTCAAGGATTCGTTCGACAAGCACATTTTCCCCGAATTCACCAAGGCGACGGGCATCGCGGTCGAATCGGTGGCGGAACCGACCGGCGAGGCCTGGCTGGTGCAGCTCGAACAGGCGGCCAAGGCCAACCAGGCGCCCGCCGACGTGTCGATGATGTCGCAGACTTCGACGCTCAAGGGCCAGTCGACCGAACTGTGGACGCCGATCGATTCCTCCAAGATCGCGTCCTTCAACGATCTTCTGCCGCAGTTCATCAACAAATATCCCGACGGCCGCATCGCCGGCGTCGGCGCCGTCTCCTGGTTCATCACGCTGGTCACCAACACTGACGCCTATCCGACCGCGCCCGACAGCTGGGCGGCGCTTTGGGACCCCGCGAACAAGGACAAGCTCGGCCTGCTGGCGCTGGTCTCCAACTCCTTCCTGCTGGAAGTCACCGCCAAGACCTTCATGGGCGGCGTCAACGCGCTCGACACCGAGGAAGGCCAGCTCAAGGCGTTCGAAAAGCTCGCGGAGGTCAAGCCCAATGTCCGGCTCTGGTACCGCGACGAGGCCCAGTTCGAACAGGCGCTGAAGTCGGGCGAAATCCCGATGGGCCAGTATTATCACGACGTCACCGGCCTTGCCGCCGCCGACGGCCACCCGGTCCGCTCCACCTTCCCCAAGGAAGGCGGCATCCAGGATTCGGGAAACTGGGTCCTGTCGCGCGCCTCCACCAAGGTCGACGAGGCGCACGCTTTCATCGACTATATGAGCCAGCCGCCGATCCAGGGTCTGATGTCGCGCAAGGTCGGCACCTCGCCGACATTGAAGCGCGACAAGCTCGATCTGACGCCGGAGGAATTCGCCGCGGTGTCGTCGGACATCGAGCCGATCATTCCGCGCTACGACCTCTACACGTCAAAGGCCGACTGGCTCAATCAGAAATGGACGGAACTGATCGTCGGCTGACGCCGCGCCCGCCGCCCCGCGAGGCGGGCGATCGATCGCGACCCCTCCTGTCGATCGAGGGGTCGTCCCGTGACCGGGCGCGCCGCCGGCGCGCCATCTGAAAGCTGCCCCATGTCCGGTCTGTCGATCAAGAACGTCACCAAGGTTTTCGGCGACTTCAAGGCTGTCGACGATGTCAGCCTTGACATGCCCAACGGCAAGTTCGTCTGTCTGCTCGGGCCGTCGGGCTGCGGCAAGACCACGCTGCTGCGCATGATCGCCGGGCTCGAGGACCCGACCAGCGGCTCGATCCGGCTCGACGGCCAGGAACTGACGACGGTTCCAACCCACAAGCGCGAACTCGGCATGGTGTTCCAGTCGCTCGCCCTGTTCCCGCACCTGACGGTTGGCGAGAACATCGCCTATGCGCTGCGCATCCGCGGCGCGACGAAGGCCGACCAGGCCAGGCGCGTCGACGAACTGCTGGCGATGATCCATCTGAAAGGTTTTGCCGACCGCCCGGTGACGAAACTGTCCGGCGGCCAGCGCCAGCGCGTGGCGATTGCCCGGGCGCTGGCGATTTCGCCAAAACTGTTCCTGCTCGACGAACCGCTGTCGGCGCTCGACGCCAAGCTGCGCGAGGCGATGCAGGTCGAACTGCGGCAACTCCAGCTGTCGCTCGGCGTCACCACCATCGTCGTCACCCATGACCAGCGCGAGGCGATGACCATGGCCGATCTGGTCGTCGTCATGGGCCAGGGCAGGATCAGGCAGGCGGCGACGCCGACCGAAATCTATCGAAAGCCCGCCGACGCCTTTGTCGCCGACTTCATCGGCTCGACCAACCTGCTGCCGTTCGGCGACGACGGCACGATCTTCGGCGCAAGGCTCGCCGGCGTCAGCGGCGCGAAAGGGCAGAAGCTTTCGGTTCGCCCTGAGGACATATCGGTCACTGCGCCCGGCAACGGCGTATTCGACGGAACCGTCACCTTCGTGCGCGACCTGGGCGGCGCGATCGAGACCTTTGTCGATGTCGGCGGCGAGACCGTCACGGCGGTCTCCACCCCGCGCGACCGCCCGCATGTGACGCCGGGCCAGACTGTCGGCCTCGCATTCCCCGCCGACGCCAGCGTCGTGGTGTCGTGATGGACAGAGTGTCGCTTGGACACATACCCCCACCCCGTACCCCTCCCCTCAAGGGGGAGGGGGACTCTGAGATGTTGACGCCCCCCTCCCCCTTGCGGGGACGGGTAACGAGTGGGGGTGTTCGTCGCGCGCCGGGTCCAGAACACCGGACGATTGCGCCATGAAGCGCGAGCCGCCCCGCAGCCTCGCCGACTACGCGCCGCTGGTCTTTCCCGGCGTCATGCTGTCGGTGTTCTTTGTCGTCCCGTTTTCGATCATGCTGGCGGTGTCGTTCTTCAAGCGCAATCCGGCGGGGTTCTACACGCCCGATTTCGTCCTCGACAACTATGCCCGCTTCCTCAGCCTGTTCTTCGGCAAGGTGCTGGGCTTTTCGCTGATGCTGTCGGTGGGCGTGGCGCTGATGTGCGTGCTGGTCGCCTTTCCCTTCACCTACCTGCTGACAAGACTGTCGCGCCGCGCCCAGACGCTGTGGCTGGTGGCGCTGCTGTCGGTGCTGTCGATGTCGGAAGTCATCATCGGCTTTGCCTGGTCGACGCTGCTGTCGCGCACCGCCGGCCTCACCAACCTGTTCGTCTGGCTTGGCCTGATGGCGGAGCCCGTCGCGCTGATCCCCAGTTTCTGGGCGGTGCTGACCGGCATGGTCTACCAGGCCCTGCCCTACACCATCCTAGTTCTCTACCCGGCGCTGGTGCGGCTCGACCCGACCTTGCTGGAAGCAGCGCGGACGCTGGGCGCGTCGCCGGCGCGCGCCTTCGTCAACGTCGTCGTGCCGGCGCTCAGAAACACAATCGTCGCGACGCTGATCATGGTCTTCGTCTTCGCGCTCGGCTCCTATCTGCTGCCGCAGATTCTTGGCCGTCCGCAGCACTGGACGCTGTCGGTGCTGATCACCGACCAGGCGATCTACCAGTCGAACATGCCGTTCGCCGCGGCGATG
>Ga0209793_1001582_pt1 | contig 13740 bp, 15 predicted proteins | sample EBPBio122009_DNA_FD_185863 | JGI IMG/M metagenome (GOLD analysis project Ga0209793, IMG submission 185863) | Wastewater treatment Type I Accumulibacter community from EBPR Bioreactor in Madison, WI, USA - Reactor 1_2/2/2009_ DNA (SPAdes) (version 2) | ecosystem: Engineered > Bioreactor > EBPR >... | reverse complement strand
ATCCGTCACACTGGCAGGAGAAAACGCGGGAGATTGAAGATCGCTTGTCGGATGCGCTGCATGAACGGTTGACGAAACGCTTCGTTGATCGCAGGACATCCGTACTTATGAGGCGCTTGAGAGAGAACTCGATGCTCGAAGCCGAAATCAGCCCAGCCGGCAGTGTCACCGTCGAGGGCCACCACGTTGGGGAGCTGCAGGGCTTCCGCTTCACCGTCGACGCCAGCGCCGGCGGCGAGGACGGCAAGGCCGTGCGCGCGGCCGCCCAGAAGGCGCTGGCCGCCGAATTCGAAAGTCGCGCCGACAGGTTTGCGGTCGCCGCCAATGGCGACTTCGCGCTCGCCCATGACGGCATCGTCCGCTGGCTCGGCCAGCCGGTCGCGACGCTGACCGACACCGACGACATTTTGAAGCCCCGCGCCATCCTGCTGGCCGACGAACAGCTGACCGGCCCGACGCGCGACAAGGTGGCCGAGCGCCTCGATCGCTATGTCGGCTACCAGGTCGACAGCCAGCTGAAGCCGCTGGTGGATATGAGGAATGCCGATCAGTTGTCCGGCATCGCCCGCGGCGTCGCCTTCCGGCTGGTCGAGAATCTCGGCCTGATCGACCGGCGCGAGATCGCCGACGACATCAAGTCGCTCGACCAGGAATCGCGCGCCGCCTTGCGTCGCCTCGGCGTGCGCTTCGGCGCCTATCACATATTCCTGCCCGCGCTGCTGAAGCCGGCGCCGGCCAATCTGGTGACGCTGCTGTGGGCGCTGAAGAACGACGGCAAGGACAAGCCGGGTTTTGGCGATGTCGTCCACGCGCTTGCGGCGGGCCGCACCTCGGTCGTCGTCGACCAGAGCTTTGACCGCGCCTTCTACAAGCTCGCCGGCTATCGCACGCTCGGACGCCGCGCCGTGCGCGTCGATATTCTGGAGCGCCTGGCCGACCTGATCCGTCCCGCCCTGGCGTGGAAGCCCGGCGTCGGCGCGCGTCCCGACGGCGGCTATGACGGCGGCGCATTCATGGTGACGCCGCAGATGATGTCGATCCTCGGCGCTTCGCCCGCCGACATGGAAGAGATTCTCAAGGGGCTGGGCTATCGCGGCGAGCCGAAACTGCCGGCCGAGATCGCCAGACGCATGGCCGATGTCGACGCCCGCGCCGAAGCGCAAAAGGCCGCGGCGGCCGCAGCAGCCGCCCCCATTGGGGAGACGCAGCAGCCGGCATCGGACGAGGCGGCGGCCGAAGAGACCACGGCGAATGAAATCGCCGAGGTCGTCGACACGGGCGTCGTGATTGCGGCGGGGCCGCTTCCCGAGGCGGCAATCGCCATTGCCCCGGTGACGTCGGACGAGGCGCAAGAGGCCGAAGACGCAGCAGGCGCCGACGATGCGGGCGCGAACGACAGCTCGCCGATGGCGGCGGACGCGATTGCGCCGGTCGCGGAAGCGATCACCGCCGAAACGCCGGCGGGCGAGGCGCCCGCAGTGACGGCCGAAGCCGCCGAGGAACCAAAGCCGGTGCTGATCTGGCGGCCCGGCCGCTTCGACGGCAATCGACGTCACGGCCGCGACCAGCAGCGCGGCGGTCGCCGCCGCCAGGGCGGCGAACAAAGCGAGCAGGCGGCGCAGGATGGCCAGCGCCCCGACGGGCAGAAAAAGGGCGGCCAGCGCCGCGGCGGCCGCAACGCCGGCAAGAAGGACGAGACGCCGCAGGAGCCAAAGGTTCTGTGGCGCGCCAGCGATCCCCGGCCCGGCCGGCCGCCGCGCGCCGACGGCGACGGTCGTGGCGAACAGCCGCGCCGCGAAAACCGTGGTCCGCGCCGCGACGACAAGGGCCCGCGCAAGGACGATCGCGCGCCGCGCAATTTCGAGGCCGGGCCGAAGCGCGACGCCGGCAAGCTCGACCCGGATTCGCCGTTCGCCAAACTGGCGGCGCTGCGCGACCAGTTGCGCAAATAGGCGGCGGCGTTCCGCTCTGTCCATGCGCGACCTGACGCCCCCGCCGTTTACCCGTCCTCACGAGAGGGGGAGAGGCGCGAGCATATCGGAATCCCCCTTCCCCTTCCGGGGAGGGGTACGGGGTGGGGGTAAGGCGGCACAATCCGCGACCACGAGAGGCAGGCGCTAGACAATGGTCGCCGCCGGCAGCCAGCGCATCGACAAATGGCTGTTTTTCGCGCGCGTTGTGAAATCGCGTTCGCTCGCCCAAAAACTTGTCGCCTCGGGCGCCGTGCGCATCAATTCGGTCAAGACCGACCTGCCCGCCGCTACCGTCATGCTCGGCGACGGCGTGACCATCACGCTGGAGCGCCGCGTCATCGTCTACCGCGTGCTCGCCCCCGGAATCCGTCGCGGCCCCGCCGAGGAAGCGCGGAAACTCTATGAAGACCTGACGCCGCCGCCCGCGCCGGCGGAGCCCAAGCAAGCGGCGCGCGAACCTGGCGCAGGACGGCCGACCAAGCGCGAGCGCCGGGCGCTCGATCGCTGGCTGGAACCCGGCGACGACTGACGCGCGAGGGCGCAAACTGGAATCCTGTTCTCCAGATGCGGCAAAACGCGGCAATGCGCCCCTTGCGCCGCCAGCCCAATGAAGCTACGCCACGGTCGCTTTCGACTGCCCGGAGCCATCCGATGACCTATGTCGTCACCGACAATTGCATCAAATGCAAATATATGGACTGCATTGAAGTCTGCCCCGTGGACTGTTTCTACGAGGGCGAGAACATGCTGGTCATCCATCCGGACGAATGCATCGATTGCGGCGTGTGCGAACCGGAATGCCCGGCCGACGCGATCAAGCCGGACACCGAGCCCGGGCTCGACCGTTGGCTGAAGATCAATGCCGACTTTGCGGTGACCTGGCCCAACATCACCCAGAAGGGCGTGCCGCCCGAAGACGCCAAGGAATTCGACGGCGAGACCGGCAAGTTCGAGAAATATTTCTCCCCCGAACCCGGCAAGGGTGACTGACGTTAGACCCCCGGCGCGATTAACCGTCGCGCCTGTCCGGCCGCCGCAATCCGTTCGCGGTTGCGGCAAAACCTTGATTTGCGTACGAAATTATGTTACGCAATCATGACATGCCGGTAACACCACGCTCTTGATGGCGCGAAGCCTCATTCACTGAAAGGTTTGTACTGCTTTCGAACCAGGTAACACTGGGTTTGACGCGGTTCTTTTGCTGCGCCTGACCGGTCCGCGTTCGACGGCCGTATCTGTGTGACCGCATGGCGCCTGGCCCGCGACGAGGCCACTGGAAGCACCCCGATTCACAAGGGGAGCGATAAGGAGTTTGAAGCGTAATGGCAACCCCGCAGAAGAAGTCCGCAGCGCGTAACGGTTTCAAGACCGGCGAGTTCATCGTCTACCCGGCGCACGGCGTTGGTCAGATCGTATCGATCGACGAGCAGGAAGTCGCGGGCCACAAACTCGAGCTTTTCGTGATCGATTTCCAGAAGGACAAGATGCGCCTCAAGGTTCCGGTCGCCAAGGCGACCTCGATCGGCATGCGCAAGCTGTCGGAGACCGATTATGTCGACCGCGCGCTGAAGGTTGTGCAGGGCCGCGCCCGCGTCAAGCGCACCATGTGGTCGCGCCGCGCCCAGGAATATGACGCCAAGATCAATTCCGGCGACCTGATCTCGATCTCGGAAGTCGTGCGCGACCTCTACCGCGCCGAGAACCAGCCGGAACAGTCCTATTCGGAACGCCAGCTCTATGAAGCGGCGCTCGACCGCATGGCGCGCGAGATCGCCGCCGTCAACAAGATGAGCGAGACCGAGGCAGTGCGCCTGATCGAGGTCAACCTGAACAAGGGCCCCAAGCGCGGCGCCAAGGCCGATAACGAGGCCGAGGCCGATGCGGAGCAGGACGAAGCCGCCTGATACCGGGCAACCGCCGTCGGAAACCAAGGCCGCGTCGCCCGACGCGGCCTTTTTCATTTCCAGACCTGTCTGAGCCCAGACCTGTTTGAGCTTTGCGGACTTGCGGCCCGTAGGCCGGCCCAATACTGTCCCGCCGGCAATGCACAAGGACCGAGACATGCGTTTTGAAGGAACCGACGCCTACGTCGCCGACAAGGATTTGATGGTGGCGGTCAATGCGTCGATCGCGCTGGAGCGGCCGCTGCTGGTCAAGGGCGAACCGGGCACCGGCAAAACCGAACTGGCGCGACAGGTAGCCTCGGCGCTAGGCCTCGACCTGATCGAATGGCACGTCAAGTCGACCACCAAGGCGCAGCAGGGGCTCTACGAATATGACGCGGTTTCGCGCCTGCGCGACAGCCAACTGGGCGACGCCCGCTTCAACGACATCCGCAACTACATCAAGAAGGGAAAGCTGTGGGAGGCGTTCGCCGCCGGCAGGAAGGTGGTGCTGCTGATCGACGAGATCGACAAGGCCGACATCGAGTTTCCCAACGACCTGTTGCAGGAACTCGACCGCATGGAGTTCTTTGTCTACGAGACCGGCGAGACGGTGAAGGCGAGCGTCAGGCCGATCGTCATCATCACCTCCAACAATGAGAAGGAACTGCCCGACGCCTTCCTGCGCCGCTGCTTCTTCCACTATATCCGCTTCCCCGACGTCGACACGCTGCACCGCATCGTCGACGTGCACTATCCGGGCATCAAGCAGAACCTGGTGCGCGCCGCCCTGACCCAGTTCTACGAGGTGCGCGACATGCCGGGACTGAAGAAGAAACCCTCGACGTCGGAGGCGCTCGACTGGATCCGCCTGCTGGTCGCCGACGATGTCGACCCCGAGACGCTGCGTTCGGACCCGAAGAACGCCCTGCCGAAACTGCACGGCGCGCTGTTGAAGAACGAGCAGGACGTGCACCTGTTCGAGCGGCTGGCGTTCATGGCGCGGCGACAGGGCTAAAGCCCGTCGCGTGTTAGATTCCGAACGCTCAAGTTTTCAATTGATCCGATCCGGTGTTTTACGGAATATCCCATCGCCGAGGGGAATTGGATCATGGGGTTTCTTGTCGACGTCGCTCGAATTATTCAGTCCGGTGTGTCGGTCGTTTTGCTGATCGGCATTGTTATCGCCTATCTATCATGGAAATCGAAACAGAACCAGGACAGGAGAAACGCCGCGATCGGTTATTCTCTGACGAAGAACAGCACCTATTTCGAAGCGAGGACGAACATAGAAAGAAGCTTCGAGGGGGAATTCAGAAGCCGATCGACCGCCAGCGCCTTCGAGATTCAAACGCGGGTTGAGCACAATCAACAGACAGCGAAAGACATCAGGCTTCTCCTGGCCCATTGGGAGATCATGAGCCTGTCGATCTTCCACGAGATTCTGGATGAAGAGACCTGTTTCGAAATGGTCGGATTGACGCTTGTCAACACGGTTCGGGTGCTCGAGAACTATATTGTCGAAATACGCAAGAACCCGCTGAACTCCAGGCGCTACGACTACGTTCTCATTCTCTATCGCGAATGGTCGAAGAGACTGGATTCTGAGGCCAGGGACGGTGGAAAGCTGAGTCGATTCGATCAATACAAGGACGCAGCCGAAGATCGAAAGAAATTCGTGAGAATGCTCGCTTTCGACAAGCGTCCGTGGCTGCCGTTTTTCGGACGCAATATCTGAAAGGCGAACCGCTTCAGTCAGCAACCACCCGCATTTCCTCGGCGTCGGGCGCTTCCCAGCCGATTTCGCCCCTGCCGACCATGTAGTTGACATGCGCGTGAACTTCCGAGAAGGCGAAGGACAACTGGTGCGGGTCGAGCGGCCGGTGAAAGATTGCCGGCACCAGATCCGCCACCGAATGCGGTGACTGGCGGCAGGCCTGCGCGATCATCTCGCAACGCTCGTGATGATGCGCCGCCAGTTCGGCGCAGCGGCGCTGCAGCCCCACAAACGGCAATTGGTGGCCAGGCAGCACCAGCGCGCCCTCGGGGATGGCGACGCTCAACTGCCCAAGCGAGCGCAGGTAGAGCCCGAGCGGATCGCCGTCCGGCTCGATCGCCCAGACGCTGACATTGGGCGTGATCTTGGCCAGCACCTGATCGGCGGCGAGCAGCAGATTCTCCTCGCGCAGATACAGCATCAGCTGTTCCGGCGCGTGGCCCTCCCCGGTCAGCACCTCGAAATCGCGCCCGCCGATCGCCAGCACATCGCCGGCCACCAGTCGCCGGAACGTGTCGGGCAGGGGCGACACCATTTTCAGATAGCCATTGCCCTGGGTGGCGACGAGTTGCGCCACCTCGTCGCCCATCCCGTGGCGGCGATAGAAGTCCATATAGGTCTTGTCGGCCATCCGGCCGGGGCTGAGCGAAATGTTGATGCAGCCGAGATACCCGGTCTGGCTGGTCAGCAGCGGCATGTCGAACTGTTCGCACATCCACCCCGCCAGGCCGATATGGTCGGGATGGAAATGGCTGACGATCAGCCGTGTCAGCCGCCGCCCGGCCAGCGCGCCGTTGACGAGCGCCTGCCACAGCTCCCGCGTCGCCCGGTTGGAGACGCCGGTGTCGAGCACCGCCCAGCCGTCACCGTCCTCGATCAGGAAGATGTTGACGTGGTTGAGCCTGAACGGCAGCGGAATGCGCGTCCACAATACGCCCGGCGCGACCTCGACCACCGCACCGGTCTCGGGCGGCTCGGAGAACGGATAGACCAGTTCTGCCTCGGGGAGGCGTTCGGGTTTCAGCAGCACGCGACGTCCTGGCACAATTGTTGATCGTTGAACAAATTCGCGCTTTCCGCTTACCTGCCGCCGGCGGCACTGGCAACCGCGCCGGCCGGCTTGAGGGAGAATTCGATGGCGAAACTGGACATCCGTCCTCTGGCGCAGTCCGACCATGCCCAATGGCGGCGGCTGTGGACCGATTACCTGGCGTTCTACAAGACGACCGTGCCCGAAGACGTCTACGCCACGACCTGGACGAGGCTGTTCGACGCCGGCGAATTCGAGCCGAAAGGCTTCATCGCGTTGCTCGACGGCCAGGCGGTCGGGCTGGTGCACTATCTCTACCACCGCTCCTGCTGGGCGACAGTGAACAACTGCTATCTGCAGGACCTCTATTCGGACTGCGCCGCGCGCGGCGCAGGCGTCGGATCGGCGCTGATCGAGGCGGTGCGCGACGCCGCGGCGACGCGTGGCGTGGGCAATGTCTACTGGATGACGCATGAGACCAACGCCACCGCGCGCAGCCTCTACGACAAGGTGGCGCGGCGCACCGGCTTCATCGAATACGACCTGCTTTGAGGCCGGCCGCTATGCGCCCAGCTCTTCCATGATCGTCGCCATCAGCGCGACGCGGCTGTCGAGCTCGCGCCACAGGATATGTTCATGCGGCGCGTGCGCCCCGGTTCCGGCGCAGCCGAGTCCGTCAATGGTCGGGATACCGAGTGCGGCGGTGAAATTGCCGTCCGAACCGCCGCCGCGATGCATTTTCGTGATCGACAGGCCGGTCGCGGCGGCCATCGCCCTGACCCTGTCATAAAGCGCCAGGCTTTCGGGCGTCTCGGCCCAGGCCGGCCGGTTCATGCCGCCGGTGACCGCGACCTTGCAGCGCGGATCGAACGGCTTCAGGCCGAGGATAGCGTCCACCGCCCGCTCGCCGGCCGCCGCGTCGGGGACCCGAAGGTCGACGCCGGCGTTGGCCCTGTCGGCAATGACATTGGTGGTGTAGCCGCCCGAGACCGGCGCGACATTGACCGTGACGTCGGCGTCGAGATCGACAAGCTCGTTCAGCCTGACGATCTGCCGGGCCAGTTCGAGCACCGCGGAGGCGCCGTCGGCGAAGGCGCTGCCCGCATGCGAATTGACGCCCTGGATCTCGACGTCGAAAATGCCGACTCCCTTGCGCGCGGTGACACAGCGCCCGTCATGCCAGGCGGGCTCTGGAATGATCGCGGCTTGCGCCAGCGCCGCCTCCGTCTCGATCAGCGCCTGGCTGGTCGGGCTGCCGACCTCCTCGTCAGGCGTCAGCAGCAGCACGATCGGGGCTTTGGTCCTGATCTTGCCGGTCAGGATCGAACGCAGCGCGTAGAAGGCGGCGAAGCTGCCGGCCTTCATGTCGAGAATGCCGGGGCCATGGGCCCTGTCGCCGTCGATCCTGAACGGCATGGCGTCGATCGTGCCGACCGGCCACACCGTGTCGAGATGGCCGGCGAACAGGATCGGCCGCGCCGAAGGATCGACCGCCTGCGCCGAGGCGCGCACCGCCAGATTGTCGCCAAATCCGTCGCGCCCGGGAATCCGTTCGACCGTAGCACCGGCCGCCGCCAGCTGCCGCGCCGCCAGGTCGACCAGCCGGTTGACCTGCGCCGCGTTGCGCGTCGGCGTCTCGATCTTCACCCAATCCGAGAGTTCGGCGAGCAGGTCTTGCGAGGAGGCGATGGGGGCTGAGGGCAATGGACAGGTCCTTGTGGTCTGGTGGCGTCAGGTGTCCGACAGAAGCACGCAACTGCCGGCGTCGATTTCCGGTCTGGTCCGCAATTTCCGGCAAAGCGTCTCGTCGGCGGTGACGAACCGGCAGCCTTCGATCCGGGCCAGAGCCAGATAGAAGCAATCATGGGCCGGGTGATCATAGGCGAGCGACATGGCGACCGCCTGTGTGACGAGGCCCCGGTGCGAAACCGTTTCGACCGGCAGGTCGTCGACAAGCAGCGCGAGTTCGGCGGCCTGCGCTTCGGTGATTTCGCCGCGCCGCGCCTTCTTCCAGATAATGTTGGCGCATTCGGCGAAGATCAGTTGCGGCGCGATCAGCCTGCGGCCGTCGCGCAAGCCCAGCGCCAGCGCCGAATCATGTTCCGGAACCGTCCACTTGATGGCGACGCTGGCGTCGACCACCAGCGGCGGCGTCACCGCTCGTCCCTGGAATCGCGCAAAAGCACCTCCGACTGCGTCTGCGTCCGGCCATGCAGTTTCTCGCGAAGGCTGGCCGCACGGTCATCCCAGGACGGCCCGTCCTCCGATCGGGGCGGCCGTTCCCATTCCAGCGCGCGCTTCAATATTTCCCGATGTTCGGCTTCCGCCGAGCGGCCGTGACGCAGCGCGCGCGATTTCAGCTTGGCGACGATCTCGTCGGCGACATTTCTGACATGCAAGCTGGCCATCGTTTGAATTCCGTTTTCTGCGCTGGTGCTAGCATATTGCTAGCAGCCATTCCAACCCTTGCCATCCGGCCCGGGCCGATTGATAACCCGGTGATGTTCATCCCCTTCTTTCTCGAGCTCAAGGCTGCAAAGATACCGGTGTCGCTGCGCGAATACCTGACCTTGCTCGAAGGCATGGAAGCCGATCTGGTGACCTGGGACGTCGAGGCATTCTACTATCTTGCCCGCGCCGCGCTGGTGAAGGACGAGCGCTACATCGACCGGTTCGACCAGGTTTTCGGCCATGCCTTCAAGGGGCTGGAGGCGCTGTCGGCGGACGGCGGCGTCGATGTCGCCAACCTGCCCGAGGAATGGCTGCGCAAGCTCGCCGAAAAGCACCTGACGGAGGAGGAAAAGAAGCTTGTCGAAGCGCTCGGCGGTTTCGACAAGCTGATGGAGACGCTGAAGAAGCGGCTGGAGGAACAGCAGAAGCGGCACCAGGGCGGCTCGAAATGGATCGGCACCGCCGGCACGTCGCCCTTCGGCGCCTATGGCTACAACCCCGAGGGCGTCCGCATCGGCCAGGACCAGGGCCGCAACCGCCGCGCGGTGAAGGTGTGGGACAAGCGCGAGTTCAAGAACTTCGACGACACGGTGGAGCTTGGCACCCGCAACATCAAGGTAGCGCTGAAACGCCTGCGCCGCTGGGTGCGCGAAGGCGCGGATGAAGAGCTGGACATTCCCGGCACGATCCATGCCACGGCCGAGCACGGCTATCTCGATGTGCAGACGCGGCCGGAACGGCGCAATGCGGTGAAGCTGCTGATGTTCTTCGACGTCGGCGGCTCGATGGACGACCACATCAAGGTCGTCGAGGAGCTTTTTTCAGCGGCCCGCGCCGAGTTCCGCCAGCTTGAATTCTTCTACTTTCACAACTGCCTCTACGAAGGCGTGTGGAAAGACAATCGCCGCAGGCTGGCCGAAACCACCCCGACCTACGACGTGCTGCACAAATACGGTCACGACTACAAGGTGATCTTTGTCGGCGACGCCTCGATGAGCCCCTACGAGATCGCCACGGCTGGCGGCTCGGTCGAGCACTGGAACCCGGAGGCCGGGATCGTGTGGCTGAACCGGGTGCTGCAGCAGTGGCCGAACACGGTCTGGATCAACCCGGCGCAGGAAAAGCACTGGGGCTACACCCACTCGATCCAGATGATCCGCGACATCTTTGCCGACCGCATGTATCCGCTGACGCTGCGGGGGCTGGAAAAGGCGACCAGGGAACTGTCGTGGAAGCATTGAGATGATCAAGTTGAGCCGCCTCAGATCGCGAACGCCTCGCGCCATTGCGCATCGACGCAAGTGTAGCCGCGCCTCGTCAGCTCGCGTAGCACCGCCCTCATATGAAGTGCGCCATAGATGATCGCGATGCGCTTTCCAGTATCACTAGCATCGGTGAGTTCGGCCTTGAGACACTCGGTCAATCGTTTGTCTCGCGCGTCCATCACGGCTTCGAAAATGCCCGCAAGCGCCGGGTCCCAGCTCAACGTCTCCTCTCTCGATTCAAGATCCTCTAGCGCCAGCCGGTCTGCAATGGTTTCGCGCGACGCAAACAGTCGCCTGTGGATGCCGACAAGTGGCGCGAGGCAGAACAACATCGCGCGATAGCGCATGGAAACACCGCGCCACGCCTGTTCAAATTCCTCTGTCGACAGATCGGCGTGAACAATGCGAGCGGCAACGTCCGCCCGTGGCGGAGTCTTTGGCTGGAGAACAAGGCCGAGGCGCTCAAGGTCGATCCAGCGATAGGACCGTGTCAGATTGCGACCAACCGGAGAGCGGACGCCTTCGACGAGCGCGACGTCATGCGAAAACGCGTCCTGAAATGCCTCGCGATAAAAGCGCGCGTCGCCTACATGCACCATCGGGAGCAGGGTGACCGAGACTAGACCGTCGGCCTTGCGGAAGACCAGCCTTGCAGAACGTAAGCCAAACGATGATGTTTCAAGTATCTGCAATCGCCTGCCGCTCTCTGCCTTCCCCGCTCACCGCTGCGACAAGAGCAGGTTCGCTCCGAGGCCGATCATCACCGACCCGGCAAGACGCCGCATCCAGCGGCCGGCGGAACGCGAGTTGCGGACAAAGGACGCGACGCTGTCGGCGAAGATGACGCAGGACACTTCGACCAGCGAAAAGATCAGGTTGGCGACAAAGCCAAGCACCATGATCTGCGCCCAGAGCGGCCAGTCGGCATGCGGGTCAGCGAACTGCGGCAGGAAGGCGATGAAGAAGACGGCCGATTTGGGATTTGTCAGCTCGACGAAAAAGCTCTCCTTCAGCGCCTTGATGTGAGAGTCCTGGTCGCTTTCAGCCATCCCGTCATCAATTGGCTCGTCGCGCGTCAGGAAACGAAAACCCAGCCAGAACAAATAAAGCGCGCCGACGACTTTCAGTGCCAGATAGGCCGCGGGCACGAGCTGAAGAAACAGGCTGAGACCAAACGCGGCGGCGGTGATGTGGATGTAGCTGGCGAAATGCGTACCGACAGCCGCATGCCAGCCGGCCTTGCGCCCTCGCGCGATGGTCTGCGCGGCGATGTAGAGCATGCCCGGACCCGGCACGATCGACAGCAGCAACGCCGTAATGACAAAGGTCGCAAGGATTTCGAAGCCGGGCACGGTCTGCCCTCCATCATGTTTCGCCAATCCTAGATCAATGCGGCAACGCGTGAAAGACCGGCCGCGCTGCGACACGATCCATTGCCGAACGCTGCATATGACCCCATATTTGGGCCTGACCGCCAGCAAATCCGGAGGCTCCCGTGGACACCCATACTTTCCCTGTGACCCGCACCGACGCCGAATGGCGCGAGCGGCTGACGCCGGAACAGTATTACATCATGCGCCAGCACGGCACCGAACGGCCGGGCAGCTGCGCCCTGCTGCACGAGAAGCGCGCCGGCACGTTCTCCTGCGCCGGCTGCGACCAGCCGCTGTTCAGGTCGACGCTGAAGTTCGAGAGCGGCACCGGCTGGCCGAGCTTTAACGATCCGCTGCCGGGATCGGTCGAATCCACCGTCGATCGCTCGCACGGCATGGTCCGCACCGAGGTGCATTGCGCCACCTGCGGCAGCCATCTCGGCCACGTTTTTCCAGACGGCCCGCCGCCGACCTTCCAGCGTTACTGCATCAACGGCGTGGCGCTGGAGTTCGAGCCCGACGCCGCCTGAGCGCAAGGTCCGGCGCAAATGCAAAAACGCCGCCCCAGGGGGCGGCGTTTTTGTATGCGTCAGGACGCCGACAAGCGGCGCGGCTACTCGGCCGCCTTCTGATATTCGACCGGTGTTTCCGCCTCGGCCTCGGGTTCGCCGGCGGTTGCGGAAGCGGCCGCCTTGCGCCCGAACAGCCGGTCCTTCAGCCGTCCCAGCCAGCCGCGATGGCCTGCGGGCCGCTTGTCGCGCGTGAACACCATCAGCATCGACGGCGTCACGACCAGCGTCAGGATGGTCGCAAAGGTCAGGCCGAAGACGATCGCCGACGACAGCGCCACCCACCATTGCGTCGACGGCGCATTGATCGTCGTCTCCTGGTGGAAGATTTCCAGGCCAAGGCCGAAGGCGATCGGCAGCACGCCGAGAATGGCCGACAGCGCGGTCAGCACCACCGGGCGCGCCCGCTCGCGGCAGGTCTGCAGCACCGCGTCCATCTTGTTCCAGCCTTCGTCACGCAACCGGTCATAGGTGTCGATCAGCACGATATTGTTGTTCACCACCACGCCGGCCAGCGCGATCATGCCGATGCCCGACATGACGATGACGAAGGCCTGGCCGGTCAGCAGCATGCCGAGCAGCGCGCCGATCACCGCCATCACCACCGTCACCAAGACGAGGAAAACGGAGGTAAACTTGTTGAACTGCGCCAGCAGCACGATGAAGATCAGGAACATCGCCGCGCCGAACGCATTGGTGAGGAAGGCGCCGGCCTCTTCCGAATCCTGGTTGGAGCCGGCGAGCTTCCAGTCGACGCCGGGCTGCTCCATGCCCGAAACCGCCTTCTCGACCGCAGCCTGCACAGCCGCCACCTGGTAGCCGTGGGCGACATTGCCGGTCACCGTCACGGTGCGCTTGGCGTCGATGCGGTGAAGGATGCCGACCGTGTGCTCCGGCTTGCGGGTGACGAAGTTGGAGATCGGCACCGAGCCTTGCGCCGTCTCGATCCGCAGTTCGTCCAGCGCCGACAGGGTGCGCCGGTCTTCGGGCAGCCGCAACCGGATGTCGACAGCGTCGTCCGCGCCTTCCGGCCGGTAGTCGGTCAGTTTCAGCCCGCCGGTGACGAGCTGCACCACCACGCCGACCGACATCGGACTGACGCCGTATTGCGCCGCCTTGGCCCGGTCGACCTCGAGCGCCCAGTCGATGCCCGGCGGCGGCAGGCCGTCCGAGACGTCAATGGCGCCGGGCACTTTGGCGACCGCGGCGGCGACCTTTTGCGCATAGTCGTTGAGGCCGGACGGATCGACCGCCGACAGCCGCACCTGGATCGCCTTGCCGGTCGGAGGACCGGCGTCGGGCACCCGCACCTCGACGTCGACGCCGGGAATGCCGGCCATCGCGACGCGCAAATCGTCGAGGATCTGGTTGGCCGGCTTGCGCTCGCGCCAGTCGACGAACTCGTACTGGATGACGCCG
>Ga0209793_1001581_pt1 | contig 13743 bp, 13 predicted proteins | sample EBPBio122009_DNA_FD_185863 | JGI IMG/M metagenome (GOLD analysis project Ga0209793, IMG submission 185863) | Wastewater treatment Type I Accumulibacter community from EBPR Bioreactor in Madison, WI, USA - Reactor 1_2/2/2009_ DNA (SPAdes) (version 2) | ecosystem: Engineered > Bioreactor > EBPR >... | reverse complement strand
CAGGCCGGGCTGTCCGTTGGGGGAGGTGAAGCTGATGGCGACGTCGTCGAAGCTCTCGCCGATATCGGTGCCGAGCCAGTCCTCGACCCGGCCGCGGGTGCCGGCGATCTCGAGTTCGACCAGCTCGATGTGGCCCTCCAGGGCCTTCGGCTGCAGCTCATGCTCGGAGAGCCAGTGGATGAAGAACGGCAACTGCGGATCGGCCAGCAGACCCTTGACGCCGATCTGCTCCCATTCCAGCCTGCGCCCGTCGGGGAAGTGCCGCATCCCCAGCACCGACTGGCGGTCGAGCCGCTCCTCGTACGGTGCCAGATCGTCGACGGAGATCACCCAGCCCAGCCAACCGCCGCCCATCTCCGAGCGGGCCCGCACGGCCTGACCGAAGGGTGCCTTCTCGGCCGCCGGGTGCTCCAGCACCTCCACCACCTCGATGTAGCGGTCGCCGGCCAGCGGCAGGATGTGATTGCGGGTGCCGAAGCGGGGGTGAAAGCCGCCGTCCTTGAACTTCTCGCCCAGCAGGTCGCCCAGTCGCTGCGATTCTGCGATCAGGCCGGCGGGGCCGACTGCGAACGTCACGTGATCGACATGCATGGCCCCATTGTCGCCACCCGAGCCGGAATCCACGAAATCGGCGGTGGAAATGGCCTTGTCCGGCGGTTGCTGGTGAGGGTGTTTACGATGGACGCCGTGACGCATCCGCCTCGGAACCCACTGATCTCGCTGTCGACCTCCTCGGTGTACCCCGAATCCAGTTCGCGGGCCTTCGCGATAGCCCGGGAACTCGGCTACGACGCGATCGAGGTCATGGTGGGGATGGACGCCACCTCCCGCGATGTCGACGCGCTGCAGCGGCTGCGCGACTACTACGAGGTTCCGATCGCCTCCATCCACGCGCCCACCCTGCTGTTGACCCAGCGCACCTGGGGCACGGATCCGTGGGAGAAGCTGGAGCGCTCAGCGGCTGCGGCGAACCGGCTGGGGGCGTCCGTGGTGGTCGTCCACCCGCCGTTTCGGTGGCAGCGCAGCTACGCGGCCTCCTTCACCACCGGGATCCGGCAGCTGAGCCATGCCACGGGCCTGATCTTCGCCGTGGAGAACATGTTCCCGTGGCGAGGCCCGCGCACCACCGAGGTGCGGGGCTACGGGCCCAGCTGGGATCCGTCCGAGCTCGACATCGACCATCTCACCCTGGACCTCTCCCACGCCGCCACGGCGCGGCAGCAGTCGCTCGATCTGGTCGAGGCCTGGGGCGACCGGCTCGCCCACGTCCATCTCACCGACGGTCAGGACGGGGCCTCCGACCAGCACCTGCTGCCGGGGCAGGGGAACCAGCGTGCCGACGAGGTGCTCGCCGAGCTGGCCCGCCGCCAGTTCACCGGGCAGATCGTGCTCGAGGTGAAGACGAACGGCAGCGACAATCCCGGCGCCCGCCTGCAGCAGTTGGCGGACGCGCTGGAGTTCACGCGGACCCATTCCCGCCTGCCGCAGGAGGACAAGCTGTGACCGGTGCCGACGGCCTGGCCGGCACGATACCCGGCCGGCAGCGCCCGGGCATCGACATCCTGCTGGTACTCGGCGTCTCGCTGGGCCAGTCCGCGGTCTATTCGCTCCTGTCGCTGATCCGCAAGCTCACCTACGAGGTGCCGCTCAACCAGCAGACCACCACGATGAACCCGTCGATCACGCCGGACCAGCCGTGGCTCGACCTGACCTATCAGATCGCGGGCATCGTGTTCCCGCTGGTTCCGGCGATGCTGGCGCTCTACCTGCTGCACCTGGCCGGGCAGCGCCGCCAGATCGGCTTCGACCTGCGCCGGCCGTGGTTCGACCTGGGTTGGGGGGCGGCGATCTTCGCGGCGATCGGGATCCCCGGCCTGGCCTTCTACTATCTGGCCTGGACGATGGGCTTCAACACCCAGGTCTCCCCGGCCAACCTCGCCGCGAACTGGTGGACGGTGCCCGTCCTGATCGGCCTGGCAGCGATGAACGGCATTCTCGAAGAGGTCGTCATGCTCGGCTTCTTCTTCTCGCGAGCGGCCTGCCTGAACTGGAAGCCGTGGGTGATCATCGTCAGCAGCGCGGTGATCCGCGCCGGCTATCACCTCTACCAGGGCTTCGGCGGCTTCTTCGGAAACCTCGCCATGGGACTGGTGTTCGGCCTGCTCTACCTCCGGTTCAGGCGGGTGGGGCCGCTGGTGGTGGCCCACATCCTGCTCGACATCGCGGCCTTCGTCGGCTACGCGCTGATCGCCCCCCTGGTCGACTGGCTCTGAGCCCGAGTGGTTGCCGGCCGCTCCCGGGGGAGGCGGCTACGCTGAGCGCATGGGTGCTCCAGGGGACATGTTCAGCGGGTTCGACACGATGTTCAGCCTGTTCGCAGGATTCGTCGGGCTTTTCATCGTGGCGGTCGTCGGCGTGATCGTCTATCAGGTGATCCGGGCCGCGTCCCAGCGCCGGCAGGACAGCGTCGCCCCCGAGGTGACCGCGATCGCCCGGGTCGCTGACAAACGGATCCAGGTCTCCGGCGGGGATGACTTCCCGATCCGCGAGGAGCATTTCGTCACCTTCGAGCAGCCCACCGGCGAGCGCTTCGAGTTGCAGGTTCCCGCCACCGACTACGGATTGCTGGTCAACGGCGACCAGGGCACCGTCAGCATGAAGGGCAGCCGCTTCCTCGGTTTCAGCCGGGAACTGATGCGCTGAGCCATCAGCCCGGACGGCGTCCGTGGCTCCATCCACTTCGAGTGGACTCCGCACGTCCCATCGCGGCGCGGAGCGCTGCGGCGCGAGCTGAGTGTTGCCTCGGGCGCCCGTTCGGGCCTGTAGTGATGTTGTTTTGTCTTGACATGTGTCTGAATCAGTGGTTTTATCCTGGTTAGCACTCCGAGCGACCGCCCGGAGTTCCCAGTTGGCAACGACGTCTAGGGGATTCACATGACTACGGAAGTCACGGCGCCGAAGGGTTCGGCCCGAGTAGCGGTACAGAAGTTCGGCACCTTCTTGTCGGGCATGATCATGCCCAACCTCCCTGCGCTCATCGCGTGGGGCATCTTCACGATGTTCTTCATCGGTGATGGCTTCACCCCCAACGCGGACCTCGCGACGATCGTGGGTCCGTTCATTCACTACCTGCTCCCGATCCTGATCGCCTACACCGGCGGGCACATGGTCTACGGCGTGCGGGGCGCTGTCGTGGCGGCGATCGGCACCTTCGGCGTGATCGCCGGCTCCGACCTGCTCATCGCGCAGTTCAACGCGTCCCTGCCGGCCGGCAGCAAGGAACTCGGCCAGGTGCACATGTTCATCGGCGCGATGATCATGGCTCCGCTCGCGGCGTACAGCATGAGGTGGCTCGACCGGCTGTGGGAGGACAAGATCAAGGCCGGCCTGGAGATGCTGGTCAACATGTTCTCGGCCGGCATCTGGGGCTTCGTGCTGGCGATCATCGGGTTCTACCCGCTGGCCTGGATCGTGAACGGCATCATGAACGTGCTGAGCTCCGCGGTGCAGTTCCTGGTCGACAGCCACCTGCTGCCGGTCGCGAGCATCATCATCGAGCCGGCCAAGGTCTTCTTCCTCAACAACGCCATCAACCACGGCGTGCTGACCCCGCTGGGCACCCAGGAGGCATCGGCGACCGGCAAGTCGATCCTGTTCCTGCTGGAGGCCAACCCCGGCCCGGGTGTCGGCCTGCTGCTGGCCTTCACCGTCTTCGGGATCGGCGCCGCCAGGGCATCGGCCCCGGGCGCCGCGTTCATCCAGTTCATCGGTGGCATCCACGAGGTCTACTTCCCCTACGCGCTGATGAAGCCGGCCCTCATCCTGGCCCTGATCGGCGGCGGCATGACCGGCGTCACCACCAACATGTTGCTGGGCGGCGCGCTCCGGGCGCCGGCGGCTCCGGGGAGCATCCTCGCGGTGGTCGCCCAGATTGCGCCGGGAGCCTACTTCGCCGTGCTGGCGTCCGTCGTCCTGTCGGCCGCGGTGAGCTTCCTGATCGCCGCCGTCATCCTGCGGGCGTCGCGCAAGCGCGACCTCGCTGCCGAGGCGGCCAACGATGAGAAGTTCAGCGCCGCGATCAGCCAGACCGAGGCGAACAAGGGCAAGAGCTCCGACGCGCTGTCGGGCCTGCTGTCAGCCGGTGCCGCGAGCGGTCCGATCACCTCCATCGTCTTCGCCTGCGATGCCGGCATGGGCTCGTCCGCCATGGGCGCCTCGGTGCTGCGCAAGAAGATCAAGGATGCCGGCTACGCCGACGTCACGGTGGTGAACAAGGCCATCGCCAACCTCGAGGACACCTTCGACGTGGTGGTGACCCACAAGGATCTGCTCGACCGGGCCAGCCAGCCGACCCCCTCGGCGGTGCACGTCGCGGTGGACAATTTCATCGGCAGCCCGAAGTATGACGAAGTGGTCGAGATGATCAGGCAGGCCAACGGCGCGCCGGTGAACAGCTGACGTGACTGACCCAGAACGGAGAACACAGATGTCCCACGACTCGATCCTCGCGCCGGGCTCGGTGCGCCTCGGGCTGGCATCCGTCGCCAAGGACGAAGCCATCCGGCTGTGCGGCCAGGTGCTGATCGAGGCCGGGGCGGTGGCCCCGGAGTACATCGACGGCATGTTCGCCCGGGAACTGCAGGTGTCGACCTATGTCGGCGAGGGGGTGGCGATCCCGCACGGCACCAACGAGTCGCGCGGTTTCATCAAGGCGCCCGCGCTGGGGTTCCTGCAGTTCCCGGACGGCATCGACTGGGATGGCAATGAGGTCAAGGTCTGCATCCCGATCGCCTCGGCGGCCGACGACCACCTGGAGATCCTGGCGGCGCTGGCCGAACAGCTGATGGAAGCCGATGCCGCCGAACGCCTGCGTACCACCGGTTCGGTGGACGAGGTGCTCCGGCTGCTGAATCCGGGCGGGGAGGGCTGAGATGAAGGTTCTGCGGTTCTACGCTCCCGGCGACGTCCGGATCGAGGACGCCCCGATCCCCGAGATCACCGACGACGAGGTGCTGCTTCGCGTCCGCAACTGCTCCACCTGCGGCACGGACGTGAAGCTCTTCCACAACGGTCACCAGAACCTCACCCCACCCCGGGTGCTGGGTCACGAGGTGGCCGGCGAGGTGGCCGAGGTCGGCGCGAACGTGGCCGGCTGGTCGGTGGGCGACCGGGCGCAGGTGATCGCCGCCATCCCCTGCGGGGAGTGTCACGAGTGCCGCAAGGGCTGGATGGCGGTCTGCGCCAACCAGACCTCGATGGGCTACCAGTACGACGGCGGGTTCGCGGAGTACATGGTCGTCCCGCACGCGGTGCTGAAGGTGGACGGGCTCAACCGGATTCCCGAAGGCGTCGGCTTCGACGAGGCGTCGGCCGCCGAGCCCTTCGCCTGCGCGATCAATGCCCAGCAGTTGCTCGGGATCGAGGCGGGGGACACCGTGGTGATCTTCGGCGCGGGGCCGATCGGGTGCATCCACACCCGGATCGCCCGAGGCGTCCACGGTGCCGGGCGGATCATCCTGGTCGACGTCAACGCCGAACGGCTGGAGATGTCGGCGGCTGCCGTGCAGCCGGAGGTGACCATCAACGCGGCCACGACCGATGTTGTGGCCGAGGTGATGCGACTGACCGATGGCCGGGGCGCCGACGTGGTGATCACGGCGACGGCCGCCAACGTCACCCAGGAACAGGCGATCGCGATGGCTGCCCGGAATGGGCGGATCTCGTTCTTCGGCGGCCTGCCGAAGACCAATCCGACCATCAGCTGCGATTCCAACCTGGTGCACTACCGCCAGTTGCACATCCACGGCGCCAACGGCTCAGCTCCCGAACACAACCGCCAGGCGCTGGAGTACATCGCCTCCGGGGTGGTGCCGGTGAAGGACCTGATCACCGTCCACCTGCCGCTGGAGCGCGCGCTGGAGGCCTTCGAGATCGTGGCTGCCGGCAAGGCGATCAAGGTGACCGTCGAGCCGTAGCCAGTGGGAGGCAGGAGGCCCCGCCACCGATCGCGGTGACGGGGCCTCCTGGCGCTCAGCCCGACCATCACGCCGGTGGCGGGGTGCCTGTCGCGGTGGGCGACTCAGGCGATGGTGCCGGCAGCCGGGGACCGGAAGGCGGTGGCGGTGTAGTCCCGGGCTCGACCGGCCTGCCCGAAGACCTCCATTCGCTCGGCGATGATCTCCGACATCGCCGCCCGTCCGGCGCTCGCGGCCGGCGCGGGGTCGGCGGCCAGCGGATCCGAGGCCAGCGCCGCGCGCATGGCCGCCGCGTAGGCCATGTGGGAATCCATGCCCTGGTTGATCTTGGTCACGCCCAGCTTGGTCGAGCGCGCCTTCTCGTCCTCGGGCACACCCCAGGATTCCGGGAGGTTGCCGCCGTGCGCGTTGATGATCTCGCGCAGGTGCGCGGGGAGCGAGGACGAGCCGTGCATCACCAGGTGGGTGTCCGGGATGCGTTCGGCGATCTCGACGATGAGATCCATGTGCAGGACGGTGGAATCCGGCGGGCTGGTGAACTTGTAGGCCCCGTGCGAGGTGCCGATCGCCACGGCCAGCGCATCGACGCCGGTGCGCGCGACGAACTCCGCCGCCTCGTCGGGGTCGGCCAGGATGATCTCGGCGTGGGTGGCGCCGTCCTTCGAACCGCCGATGGTGCCCAGTTCGCCCTCGACCGAGACTCCCCGGGCGTGCGCGTACTCCACCACCTGGCGGGTGACCGCGATGTTCTCGTCGAAGGTGGTCGGCTGGTGGGTGACCGGATCGAGGCTGCCGTCGATCATGACGCTGGAGAATCCCGCCTCGATCGCGCGCAGGCAGGTCTCGGCGTCCGGCCCGTGGTCCAGGTGCACCACCACGGGGACGTCCGGGTAGTGGTCGACCGTGCGCAGCAGCAGATCCCAGTACAGCTCGTCGGAGGCGAAGGCGGAGGCACCGGCGATCGTCTGGACGATGACCGGGGACTGCGTGCGCCGTGCCGCGTCAAGGACTGCCTCGACCTGTTCGATGTCGGTCACGTTGAATGCGCCGACGCCGTAGCCGCCGCGCCGGGCGTGATCGAGCACCTCGCGGAGAGTGCACAGTGTCATGAGGCTGCCTTTCTGGTACTGGTGCGGGTGAAGGCAGGCGCCCTCCCTGGCCCTGGTGTATGGCCGACGCACGTGAGGTATCATAACAGAATGCATGGTAATGGGTTTGGTTTCATTTCGTTTAACTGCCATGACTAGCTCTCCGGGCCGCGATTCGGGTGAGCAGGTGGTCGTTGGCGTGGACTTCGGAAGCTCCCGGATCAAGGCCGCCGCCTACGGTCGCGATGGTGCGCTCGTGGCCAGCACCGCCCTCCCGACGCCGCTGTTCTCAGGCCCGGAGGGGGACGACTTCCTGGTCGGCGGCATGCTCGACGCCGCCCAGCGCGCGATCGCCGCCCTGCGGTGGCCGAATCGCAGCGCTGTCGGCGTCGCCATGACCTCCATGGGCGAGGTCGGAACCGTGCTGTCGGCGGGCGCCCTGGCCGACCTCGCCTTTCCGTCCTGGTACGACTCGCGTGGGGCGGAGGTCGTCGAGGACCTCGAACGCAGGTGGCGCCCGTCCGAGCTGCGGGAGCGCACCGGGGGTCACCTCCGGATCGCCTCCACCGTCGCCAAGCTCGGCCACCTGGCCCGTTCGGGGGTGACCGTCCCGGAAGGCACCTTCCTCGGTATCTGTGGCGCGCTGGCGTGGCAGCTGACCGGAGAGGTCTGGAACGAGGCCGGGCTGGCGACGACCGGCGGTGTCTACGACATCCATGACCGGAGCTATCTCCACCAGGTGTGGGCGGCGGCCGGGCTGGCGCGCGTCGTCCCCCCACCGGTACGGCACCCGGGGGCCTGGAGCCCGGCAACGGGTGACCTCGCGGCCCGGCTGGGGATAGCCGAGGGAGCGCCGGTGATGATCGCCGGCCACGACCATCCGGTGGCCGCGGTGGGGGCGGGCATCACCTCGGACGAGGTCGCCGACTCGATGGGCACCGGCGAGGCCATCATCGCCGTGATGCAGCAGGCCGGTCCCGCGGAGGTGCGTTCGAGGGTGGCCGACCTGCTCGCGAGCGATCCCTACGTGAGCGTCGAGATGTGGCCCCCGACGGGTGACCTCCTGGTCGTCTGGGAGCGCATGCGCCCCGGGCTGGCCATGCGGGCCTTCCTCGACCGGGCGGAGGTCACCCGCGAGGAACTCGACCGCCTGGCACCCGCTCCCGCCGTCCCGCTGCGCATGAAGGACGAGATGTCCCTGCGCCTGGAGGCGGGCCGACCGCTCGACGTCGACTACGACGCTGCCATGTGGGGCGAACTCGTCGATCTCTATGTTCTGCTGGCCCAACGTGGCGAGGCCCTGGTGCGCGAGGTCACCGGGGCCCAGGGGGTCAGGGTGCTGACCGGGGGCGGCCTGCGCTCGCCTCGCTGGCGCGCGGGCAAGGCTGCCCTGGCGACGCGGCCGATCGAGGTCTCGGTGGTTCAGGAGACCGCCACCCGGGGCTGCGCGGCGATGGTGGGAACGGCCTGCGGCTGGTGGACGGAGCCGAGTCTGATGCCCGGCGCGGAGCGGATCCGGGTGTCACCGGGTTCGACGGCCGACATGGATCGGGCCGGCCGACGGCTCTCCGACGCAGCAGCGGAGTGAGACTCCTGTCCGTCCGGCAGCGGATCGTCCAGGCCTTCCGGCCCGGTCCCGGGCGCGAGCGGAAGTGAGCATCCTGCGTAATCGGCGCGCATATCTTCCGCACCAGGCGGGTCATGTTGAGTAGCATGTCGGGCGTGCATGCATCCCAGCGTCGTGCCGCCATCCTGACGGCGGTCTTCGAGCAAGGCACGGTGCTCACCCGCGATCTGGCGGCCATGCTCGGGGTCTCCGACGTGACGATCCGGGGGGACTTCGACGCTCTGGAGAAGCAGGGCCGGGTCGCCCGGGTGCACGGCGGGGTGACGATGTCCGAGACGCCGCTCATGGGATTCGACGCCCGGTCGAGCCAGAACGTGGAGGCGAAGCAGCGCATCGCCGCGGCAGCGGCCAGGATGGTCACCGACGGGATGACGGTGGTTCTGGATTCGGGCTCGACGGTCTTCGAACTGGCGCGTCTGCTGTCCGCCAGCAACGACCTCGTGGTGTTCACCCCCGGCATCAACATCGCCCTCGCGCTGATGGATGTCGACGGCATACAGGTGCGTCTTCTCGGGGGGCGCACGGTCTCCCGCATCATGGCGACGGTCGGGTCGCCGCGCCAGCAGGGGATCGAGGGGGAGATCGGGCACGTTGCCTTCCTCGGGGCCGGTGCCATCGACTCCGATCAGGACGTCGTCGAGGGATCGCTGGACATCGCGGAATCCAAGCGGACGCTCGCCGCGGTGGCCCGCCGCCGGGTGCTGCTCGCGGATTCCTCGAAGTGGGCGAGCTACGACCGGCACAAGGTCATGAACGTCGCGGACTTCAACACGGTTGTCACCGACGACGGCATGCCCGAGGAACTCCGCGCGGCCATCCGCGCCACCGGCGCCGAGCTCATCGTCGTCTGAGCGCCGCCCTCGAGTCCGATCGGCTCGAGGCCTCCAAGCCCGGTTCCTCGTTGTCCGTGGGCGGATCGGTTCCGCGATCAGGCCGGCTTCGGGTGACGGCCGGGGTTCCTTGTGGGCAGGCAATCCGAGCGAGGTGTAGTGCCGGCTCAACGTGGGGATGTGACGGCTGGTCTACGTGGGTCCGGCCGGCGCTTCTCCGGACGCCATCGACGGGCCGGGGCCGGCTGTCCGGCTGCGTCCCCGAGCATCCCGTAACGATATGGATACGAAGCTTGCCGCTTTCGTTATCTATCGTATAGGGTCTGAACAGGCCATGGATCGGATCTCGTGGGCTCAGATGCTTGCGCGATGACACGGCTTTCCGTTCTCGAGGAGGAGATGAATCATGCAGCGCATGCTTGCCAAAGTCGCCGCTTTCGGGCTGGCGGCAACCCTCGCTTTGGCGGGTTGCTCGTCCGGCTCCGGCGGGGACGCCAGCACCCCGGGTCAGACCCCGGGCGGAGGCGAGGAGATCACGCTCGACTTCAGCCAGTGGTGGGAGGTGGAACTGCCCCCGGCATGATGCGGGGGCTGATGGATCGCTTCGAGGAGGCGAACCCCGGGATCAAGGTCAACCTGATCTCCAACCCCTACTCGGCCACCGTCGATCTGCAGACCGCTGCGGCGGCCGCGGGCACGCTCGCCGACATCGTCGCGATCAACGGCGCCAGCGTCTACGACCTGAAGACCCAGGGGGCGATCACCAACCTGAGCACCCTCATGGACGATGCGGGCTTCGACCCGGCCCAGCTGGTCAGCAATGACCAGATCGACGGAGCGACCTACATGGTGCGGGCGCTCAACTTCGCCTACCCCATGTACTACAACAGCGATCTGCTGAACGCCGCGGGAGTCACGGAACTGCCGGACACCCGGTCGGAGTTCGAGGCCGCGGCCAAGGCGGTCACCGACCCGGACAAGAACATCTTCGCCTGGTCGCTGCCGATCAACGTCCAGTCCCCGGCGGGATTCGATTCGCAGGCCTGGCTGTGGGCGTCGGGCGGCCGGTTCCTGAAGGACCGCAAGCCCAACTTCCAGACCCCGGAGATCGCCAAGTGGCTTGAGTTCCTGAAGGCGCAGTACGACGGCGGCTTCATCACGCCCGGCGCGTTCACGCAGGCCGAGCAGCAGAAGGTCGAGGAGTTCACGGCCGGCCGGAACGCCATGATGAACGGTTCGCTGGCCCACATCGGTGGGATCCGCGAGTCGAACCCCGACCTCAACTTCACGATCGGCTTCGTTCCGACCGAGGACGGGTTCACCGGCAAGCGCGGCCTCGCCGGCGCCAGCTGGGGCATGGGCATCGCCGAGAACAGCGAGCACAAGGCCGAGGCCTGGAAGCTGATCCAGTACGTCATGTCGACCGACATCAACTCCGAACTGGCGACCGCGGCGACCGGCTTCCCGGGCAGTGTGGACTCGGTTCCGGGGTACGTCGACGGCGATCCGCTGTACGAACTGGCCTTCAAGGTGTACCAGGAGAGCGAGTTCGTCACCGAACTCGAGGGCCTTCCGCAGGCGCTCGATCTGAACCGGAACCTCAATGAGAACCTGGTGCGGCTGCTCCAGGGTGAGGCCACAGTGGAGCAGACGCAGGCATCGCTCCAGGAGTACTGGTCCGGCGTGCTTGGGTGATTGATCGATAGTACGAGTCTGCCGTGGCGCGGCGCCTGGATGCCGCGCCACGGCTGGCTCTTCCAAAGTGACCGGCCACCTGTGAGGCTCCGATGCAAGTAAGCAACGCTCGCCCGAGTGCAGAGCTCGCGCCGAACAAGCCGAAGCGACGGCTGTCGCCCCGGCTCAGAGGCAACCTGGCTGCCTACTCGTACATGTCCCCGACCATCCTGGTGATGGCGGTGATGATGGCGACCCCGGTCGTCATGGTCTTCATCTACTCGATGCTCAGCAACGTCGTGATGGTGAAGGATTCGGAGTTCGTCGGCCTGGACAACTTCGTTCAGCTGTTGTCGGACCCGGTGTTCCGCAAGGCGATCGGCAACACGCTGATCTTCACGGTGGCCTCGGTGGCCTTCCATCTGATTCTCGGCATGGTCTTCGCGTTGATGCTGAACAGCGGCCTCGTCCCGCGCTGGCTTTCGGCTCTCTTCCGGGCGGCGTTCATCGTGCCCTGGGTGTTCACCGCCTCCATCGTCGTGATCCTCTGGCAGTTGTTGCTGAACCCCAGCGGCGTGGTCAACTATCTGCTGCGGACATTCAATATCCTCGGTGACCGCGTCGAATGGTTCTCGAATCCCAGCCTGGCGTTGTTCACGGTGATCTTCATCAATGTGTGGGCTGGCTATCCGTTCTTCATGGTGAGCCTGCTGGCGGGCCTCCAGGGCATTCCCGGTGAGCTGTACGAGGCGGCTCAGATAGACGGAGCCGGCCCCTGGAATCGGTTCTTCCACATCACCCTTCCGCAACTCAAGCCCATTATCGTCGCCATGGCCATGCTGGATTTCATCTGGAACATCCAGCATTTCTCCATCGTCTGGCTGGCAACCGGCGGTGGGCCGCTGAACGCAACCGAGACCATCGCGACCTACACCTACAAACTCGCGTTCTCCAAGCACCAGTTCTCGGTGGCCGCGGCGAGCGGCGTGGTGCTGTTCGTCGTCTCGATGATCGTGGCCCTGGCCTATGTCCGCCAGCAGAAGGGAAGGGATTGACATGACACTCCAGGTCAGTCAGAACGTTCCTCGGCGACGCCTCCTTCTGCGGATCGGGCTGTTGCTCGGGCTGACGGCGGGCGCGCTGTTCGCCGGTGGGCCCGCGCTGTGGATGCTCATCAACTCGTTCAAGCCGAACACGGAGATCTTCGCCTACCCGCCGACCTTCATTCCGGAGACGTTCACGCTGGACGCCTACGTGAAGATCCTCACCGATCCCGGCAAGGTGCGCTTCTTCATCAACAGCTACGTTGTCGCCGGCGGCGTGGTGCTGCTCACCCTCTTCGCGGGCATCATGGCGGGTTTCGCGCTCAGCCGGTTCGACTTCCCGTTCAAGCGCTCCCTGAACGCGGTCATCATCTCCATCCAGGCGGTGCCACCCATCACGCTGCTGATCCCGTACTTCGGCCTGGTGGTCTGGCTGCGGCTCTACGACACGCTGTGGGCGCTGGTGTTCACCTACATGGTGGCGACGATTCCCTACGCGATCCTGATGATGACCGGCTACTTCAACACCATTCCCCGTGAGCTCGACGAAGCGGTGGAGATCGACGGCGGCGGCAGTTTCCGCGCCCTCTGGCAGGTGTTGGTACCGGTGGCTCGCCCGGGCATAGTCTCGGTCGGCGCCTACACCTTCATGGTGGCCTGGAACGAATATCTCTTTGCGCTCACGCTGACGCAGAATCGAGCGAACCGAACTGTTCCCGTTGGAATCCAGTTGCTCATGGGCGAGCATTCCTTCGAATGGAGCGAAATGATGGCGATGAGCGTGCTGGGCAGTATTCCCGTGCTGATCCTGTTCCTCCTCTTCCAGCGGCAGTTCGTGAGTGGTATGACCGCCGGCGCGGTGAAGAGTTGATGGATTCCGTTGTTGTTAGCGTAGCGAGAGGTACATTTTCATGTTGATGAGTGGCGCCGAGGTCGTCGGGACGGCCTACCGGCACGGGTTCGCGGTTCCGGCCTTCAATATCTCCGATTACGGCATGCTCGCCGCCCTGGTGGCCGAGTGTGAGGCCGCCGAATCACCCGTGATCGTCTCCATCCACCCCGCCGAGTGGGCGCTGGTGGGGGACGCGTTCCTGTCGTCCGCGCGCGAACTCGCGGCGGGAGCCTCGGTGCCGGTCGCCATCCAACTCGATCACGGCTCGACCTTCGCCCAGGTGGTGGGCGCCATCCGGCTCGGGTTCTCGTCGGTCATGATCGACGGCTCGCTCCTTCCGTACGAGCAGAACGTGGCGCTGACGCGCAAGGTGGTGGAGGCTGCCCACAGCGTCGGGGTCTCGGTCGAGGCGGAGATCGGGACCATCGGCCCGCGCGACCCCAAGAGCGCCGCGGAGATGAAGGACTTCTCCTACACCACTCCCGAGGAGGCGGCGGCGTTCGTGGCCGCCACCGATGTCGACTACCTCGCGATCGCGGTGGGAACGGCGCACGGGGTCTACCCTCCGGGCGTGGAGCCCGAGCTCAAGCTCGACCTGGTGTCGCAGATCCGGG
>Ga0209793_1001580_pt1 | contig 13747 bp, 17 predicted proteins | sample EBPBio122009_DNA_FD_185863 | JGI IMG/M metagenome (GOLD analysis project Ga0209793, IMG submission 185863) | Wastewater treatment Type I Accumulibacter community from EBPR Bioreactor in Madison, WI, USA - Reactor 1_2/2/2009_ DNA (SPAdes) (version 2) | ecosystem: Engineered > Bioreactor > EBPR >... | reverse complement strand
GACCACATAGGCGACAAGTTAGCCAAGGCTCTATCCGATGACCGACCGCGCAAGCGGCCTTGGAGAAAGTCACTATGGCTGAACAGAATTTGCCGCTGCGGGAACTGTCCCGGTCGATCACGTCTCTAGGCGAAAACGGCTTCGCCTATCTCGAAGAACTGGCGCAACACAAGCTGCTGCTTGGTGCCTTTGATGAGCGTTGGCGCAAAGTCGTCTGGCTCGGCCGCGCCGTCAACACAGAATGGCAAGCGGGCAAGATGACCGAGGACTTTCCTAACGGCGCTGGTCTGCCCTTCGGTGTTCCGGGGTCTCAATTCGCGGTCGGCTTCTCCGGCGAGACGAACATTCTGACGATTGGCAGCGCCGGAGCCGGGAAGAACGCCGCCGCCATCATGCCCACGCTCTTGCTCAATCAGGAAAGCGTGTTCGTCAACGACATCAAGGGCGAAAACTGGTGGGTCACTCACGCATGGCGGGAGCGCGAATTCGGGCAACGCATCATCTGCCTGAACCCCTTCAACCTGTTCGGTGAGGAATTGGGCTTCGCGCAGCCCATGACCAACTATTACAACCCGCTGGCGGCGCTCGCGGACGGCAAGCATCCCAAATTCGGCCAGCGTATCAGCGGCCTTGCCAATGCCCTTATCGTGTCCGAAGGCAAAGAGCCGCACTGGTCGAGCCGCGCCCGTGATGTCGTCTCCTGCCTGATGGCGATTGTCGCCACCAGTGCCGATGAACAGCGCGCCGGCACGAACCATCTGCCCCGCGTCATGGATTTGCTGAGTTACCCGCACGCAAGCCGCTATCAGATGGACGGCGACAAGCCCGCCCTCGATGCCAGCGGCCAGCCCGTCTTGCTGCAACAGGGCTTGGCCGATTACGTCGCCGCGGCGCTCAACTGGTGCAAGCTGCCCGTCGTCGTCAACAACGCTGAATTCATCCTTGAAGGCGGCAAAGAGTTTTCCAGCATCATCAGCACCGCCAAGGGGCAGCTTTCATTCCTCAATGACCCTGCCCTGCGCTCGTTCCTGAGCAAATCCGATTTTGATTTTTCGGATCTGCGAAAGGAACGCACGACCATCTACTGCATGATTCCGCCCGCCGAGATGCAAACCTATTTCCGCTTTGCGCGGGTGCTGGTGCAAGCCTGTCTCGATACCCTCGCCGCCTCACCGATGAACGAACGCGATTCGGTGCTGGTCATTCTCGATGAACAGGGCAAGCTGCGCGGCATGGAAGTTATCGAAACTTCCGCCGCCACGCTGCGCGGCTACAACGTGCGAATCTGGTCGGTCTATCAGGACGTAAACCAGATTAAGCGCGACTATGAACAGTCGTGGGAAACCTTCGTTGCCAATGCCGGGACGGTGCAAATTCTCTCGGTAAACGACGACACCACGGCGGAATATTTCAGCAACAAGGCCGGGGATGTCGGGGTCTTTGCCCACACTTGGGTAAACGGTGAAGGGCGGCAGCTTGGCGAAAACCTCCAGCGTGTCCGCTTCCTGTCGCCGCAAGAGTTCTACGGGATGAACAAAGCCAAGAGCGTGAATTTCGTTCAGGGCTTGCGCTATCCGGTGGTGTGCGACCGGCAAGGCTATTTTGAAAGCGAAGTGTTTTTCCGCCGCTGGCTCCCCTTGCCTGACCATGACGGCCAAGGCGGGCAAGTCGCATGGGAACTGATGCGCAACACCACGGCGGAAGCCCGCGAAAGGCAGCAACGCCGCAGCGAAGCCGACACGCTGGGCATTCCGCAAGGTGTGCCGTTGGATGATGCGCGGATGGAATTTTATCGGGGCAGAGGTGCAAATTGTCCGGCGTAAATCGACAACACCAAGCCGGGGTCGCGGCGAGAAACCCGGTTCGCATAGGAATCCGATGGGGCAGAAAGCCGCTGGCGCAAACGCTTTGCACGCTCGGCGGCTTCCTCTGCCGCCCGACGCTCAAGTTCCTCAAGCCGCGCCCTGCGCCATTCTTCGTGAATGTCCCGGCCTTCGCTGTAATCAATCATCCGGCAGTGATAGCAAACGAGGCCAAACCATGAACAGCAACGAATTACTTTCAGGGGCAGCGCCTGAATTTGGCGGCTTCCTCGAAAAGCTCGACGAATACGGGGCTGGCTCCTGCTTCGGCTGCGGCGGCGTGGTCTCGACCTACAAGGAACCGGCCACGGGGCGCATTCTCGACCTGTGCATGACGTGCGGCGAAGTCGTTCAGTCTCCGCGCATGGTCAACGGCAAGCTGCAAGATGGTTTCGCGCCGGGAACCGCCCCGCCCGATGACGGCAAGGAAATCCCGTATTGAATGAAAAGCTGTTTTGATGAAAGGATGAAAACAAGGCTTTGCTGCAAGAAATCCCCGATGACACCGCCCGCTGCATGTCCTGCCTAGCGGGCAAGGTCTCCCTCAAGGCCGATGGGTCGCGCTATGCGTTTCACTGCACGGCCTGCGGCTATGTCGTTCCCTGCGCCGATTACAACGCCCGCGCCGAAACCGTGCGGGCTTACTGCGCTCCGGGCTGGGACGATGACAATATCGGCAAGCCGGTGCCTGCCAAGGGCGACTATGCGCCGCGTGAATTTGCGTGGGGCTGCCTCACCTGTCTGGGAACGGTCACGGCGATAACCTGGCTCTCCCCGCAAGCTGGCCTGCTCGTCCACGATCACGGCCAGTGCGAACGCTGCGGCCATGTCGTGCGGGTCTCGCCGGAAGCTGAAAACGCCGCCCGCTTCCGCGCCTTCGCTGCTGACGGCTCCAAACGGCCAGCCAATGCCTGAAACCCTCCCCAGTCCCCTGCCCTGCCCGTCCATCCGGTGCCGCTCCTGCGGTCGGCACGGTGTCGTGTCGTGCCTCGTCGGGGAACGGTTCAACCGTTTCGCCTGCGTCACCTGTGGTGAGGTCGTCCCCTGCTCTGGCGGATGGGCGCGGCCTGCCGATGTCAACCGCTTCGCGGAATCGCAATCGGCGCTGCGCGAAGTTGGCGGCTGCCTGTCCTGCGGCTCTGATGTGCTGCATCCGCAAGGCGAAGGGGTGGAAGCTGGCGAGTGCGTCAACTGTGGCCGTGTCGAGCGTCTTACCGGCTCCGGGCTGCGGTTCCGCCGCGCCGCTGGCTGGCCGTCGCTGGAACTGTTCGGACTGCCTGCCCGCGCCTGAATCGCCCAAACCTCATCAGAGGCGTTTTCCGGCTCGCTGGCGCGTTTTGGCTGCTCTGGGCTACCTGACCTGTCAGAAACGCCCGTATCGTCGCTCCTGCCTCATCCTGCCAAGCCTGCCGCCCTCTCCGCTGGCTCTGTGTTGCCCTTTGGGCGCTGCCGGTCGGTTCCCTCCCCCTTGCCAAGCCTCTTTGCGGTCTCTCCGGTCGCGCTGTGGCTGGGTCTGACTCCTACCGTTTCACCGTGCCTTGCTGGCCGTTCTGCGCGAGTTGTCCACAATTCGCGCCGCCCTACTACAGGGAATCTATAGGTTTAACTAAAGGCTAGTGTTGGGAAGTGGCCGTGCTTTTGGGCTGTTTGCGTTGGGAAGTGGCCGTGCTTAGCGTTGGGAAGTGGCCGTGGAAAACTCTCCAAATTCGGGATCGGCGGCAGTCTGTGGATAAGTCCAATAAGTCATTTATAGATAATGGCTTAGTCTATTTGCCGTTGGGAAGTGGCCGTGCTTTTTCTGCACAGGCTAGCGGGTCACTTCACCACGGTTAGACGGCCTGCCACGGGCGGCGGGCTATGGTGCAACGTCAACCCCTCGGCAGGCGGGCTTGTCCAGTCTGGCAACCCGTCCCCGCGCCTCATCGCAAGTCGCGCTGGCTTCGCCGGGGCGTCCTCGATGCGCGCCGCCTGATACACGGCTAGCACCTGTCGCAACGCCTTGCGGAAGTCATGGCGGAAATTCTTGGTCGCCTGCTCCCCGGTATAGGTCTGCCCGAATTGCAGGAACAGCACCGGCCACGACAACGGCACGGGCTTGCCCTTCGGGATGCGGTGCAGCCGTTGCGCCAGCCAAGCGTAAATATCGAGCGCCATAGGGCTGTGCGCCAGCGCGGCTATGTGCTGCTCGTCCAGCGGCACGGCATGGCTTTGCAGGCTCTCCCAATAGTCGAGCGAAAGCCGCAAGGTGGACGGCCACAAGACGCGCTGATTTTCGTTCTTGGGAAACCAGATATCGAAGGCGCTGACGATCTGCGAATTGACCGTGACCGCCCGCCCGTCCTTCACCACGCCCAGCCGGATGCTGGCGGCGGATAGCCGCGCAAGCTGGTCTTTGACGGTGCGAATGGTGCGCCCTCCCCCGCTGCCGCCAAGCCCCAGCGTGTGACTGACAAAGCGCGTTAGGGTGTTCTCGACTTCGATTTCCGGGGACTTGGCGCGCAAGGCAAGCTGGTTGATGTGCATCAGCACAAGCCGCGCCTTCGCCCCGAACGGCAAACCAACCGGCACGAATTGCCCTTCAACGGGGTGCATCGCTTCTCCGGCCAGCACCTTCATGTGAACGGTGCCGTTAAGCCGCTCCCATGTCCGGGCGTCGTCGCCGGGGTCGCGGTAAGGCAGGAAGGTTTGGCATAGCGCGCTGTGCTGATAGAGGATTTCGCGGGGCGTGTCGGGGTTCTCGGTCGCGTGGGCGGCGGCTTCCATGATGCGGCGCTGTATCCGCGTGGGCGGCTTCACCTTGGCCTGCAATTCCTTGAATAGCGGAATCTCGCCAAGCTGCTGAAACCCGTCTTTGCCGCCCCGTCTCGTCATGCTCTCCCCTGCCCTTCGTCGTCTCCTGTGGTGATGCCTTCGGCGCGGAATTGCCGCCCGATAGCCCAGATTGCGCCCTCCATTTCGGCGCGCTCGGCGGCGTTGGCCGCTGCCGATGTGGTGCCGATGATTGCCCCGCGCTCAAGGAATTTTAGGAAGGCTTCGGCCTGCTCCGGCGTCAGGCGCAAGGTCACGTCCACGACAACCGGCTTGCCCTGCTCCGCATCCTCGGCAAGCGACTGCGCCGCCACGTCGGCCAACAATTCGGCCATGTGGTCTGCGCGTTGCTTGCGGGTGTGGCGTTCGGTCATGCCTACTTGCGGCCTTTCATGTAATCATGAAAAACTGCATTCAGTAATTCATTCAGCTTCATGTCGCGGTCGAGCGCCTCTTGCTTGAATGCCCGCACAAACTCCGGGGGCATCCGAAATTGCATCGGCACAAGTTCCGCCGATGGCACAACGCCCCGCTGCCGGGTGGCTGCCAGCGGTCGCACTTTGGCCGGTATGAGGTCGTCCCCGCTCAATTGCACTGCCTTAGCCATTCGCTACGCTCCTTTTCTGTTTGGCTGCTTTGCTGCTTTCATTAAAGCATGATTTCACGTCTTGCCACAAGGCTGCGATTTCCTCGGCGGCGGGGCTGCGCGGGCTGATTTCCGGCGCGGTGCGTCCCCCTGTGATGGCGACGGCATACGGCACACGGTCGGCAATGAAGGCTTGCGCTACGCGGCCATGCTGCGACAGGGCGGCAATCGCTTGCGCGGTGATGCTGGCTTGCGGCTTGGCCTGCGTGATGACGAACAGCAGGGGCTTGCCCGCGTCCTTCACGATTTCAACGGTTGATGACACTGCCCAAAGGTCGGCGGGCGAAGGGCGAACCGGAATCAGCACCAAGTCCGCTAGCTGAATGACGCCCTTGTTCTGTTCGGAGTGCGCCGGGGCGGTGTCTATGAAGCAATAGGCCGCGCCTTCGTTCTGCATCTGCGCCAAGGCTTGCGGCAAGCGGGGTAGGGCAACCTCGAACAGCGCGGGCGTCTCGGCCTCGCGTCGTTGGTGCCATGTCGTCAACGTCGCCTGCTGGTCGGTATCAATCAGCCATGCCGCGCCGTCGCCGCTGCGCTCAGCCTCTACGGCCAAGTGCGCGGCCAGCGTGGTCTTGCCGCTGCCGCCCTTCTGCGATGTGATGACGATTGTTTTCATGAAAACCGCCTTTCAACTCTTCAATACGGCAGTATTTCATGAAAACAAACGATTCGTCAAGCTAACGGGCGGCGCGGCTCCTGCCGTTGTCGGCGGCGTCCTCGGTCTCGTCGTCGGGCACGTCGCTGCCGTCAATGGCGATGACCTGTTTGCGGCCTGCCGGTCGGCGCTTGCCGCCGTCCTCTGGCAAGGTCTCGCCGTGTTCGCCGTTCCACAAAATGCCCGGATGGGGCAGGCGGTAATAGTTCGAGTCCTCGGTCTCGTCGCGCAACAGCTTGGCCTGCTGCTCGTCGGTGCCGTTCTCCTGCTGGAAGCGTCCAAGCGCGCCGGTCAGGTAGTCCTGTGACAGCTCCGAGCAAACCCATTTGCGCTTAAGCCGCTCGGCCACTTCGCCGGTTACACAGCTGCCGCCGAAGGGGTCGAAAACCATATCGCCCTTGTCGGTCAGCATCCGAATGAAATACTCCGGCAAGGCAGCCGGGAAGCGGGCAGGGTGCGACTTGATGCCTTTGCTCTGGCAGTAGCGCAGATAAAAACTGTTGCTCTCGGTATTCGGGATGGCAATCAGATTTGGCGGGATGGCCGCGCCGTTGTTAACGGCAAAGTTTTCGCTGATGTCATGGCCGGAAGGCCGCTTCTTCGCTTTGTAACCCTTCTCCAACAGCTCTTTCATGCTGGGGCTGTAGGGCTGCAACACGCGGCGATTGCTCGCCTTCGGCCACGGTGACAGCGACAGCCACCAAACTGTATTGACCGCATCCTTGACGCGAATGCGCCGGATGTTGACCCACTCGGCGGGTGAGGGCAGCTTTGACGGGTTCCACCAATAGAACTCTTGGGCAAGGTGGAAGCCGTATTCTTCGCACAGCATCAGCAGCAGCTTGAAGTGATACAGGCTTCGCGTCGGCTGTCCGGGTATCCAAGCGCCGCCGATGTCGATCACAAGGCTGCCGCGCTCCTTCAACACACGGCGGAACTGCCCCGCGAATGGTCTGAACCAGTCCAGATATTCGTGCGCGTCGGCGTTGCCGTATTCCTTCTTCCGCACAAGCCCAAAGGGCGGGCTGGTCATGATGAGGTCAACGCTTCCCGGCTTCATGCCGTCCAGCACGTCGAGGCTGTCGCCTAGCAAAATCTTGCCGTGCTTGGTCTTGTGAAACAGCTCGGGCTTGGTCTCTGTTTTCTTCGTCATGTCGGTTGTCCCAAGTCGAGTTGCTTCAAGGTCATTGCGTTGTGTGCCTCCCGTTTGAAGGCGTCCACGATGCTGGCGGGGTTGGTTTTGATGGCTTCAAGGTCTGGGCGGTCAACCATGACGATGCACAGATTGGAATCCTGCATCACCTTGTTCGCATAGCGCCGCGCATCGCCGCCGATGTCGCCGGTGCTGACAATCACGATGACGTTGCTCTTGAGAAAGTGGGTTAGACCGACTTCCTTGGCCACGTCATCGAGCGCCACGCGGGCGGTGTTCTTGCACTGGATTTGCCAGCGCGAATACACAAGCCGCGACGAATGAAAGATGAGGTCAATTTCTGCGCCGCCCGTGGTGGATACATTCCGCAAGCGCGTGGCGATGTAGTCCATGCCCAAGATACGCATCAGCTTGAAGCCGAGGGCTTCCAGCGCCAGCCCGGCGCGGTAGCGATCGGGGCTGTCTATCTCGGCCAGAATGTCGGGCAGGGGGGTCTTGAGTAGGTCTATCAGCTTCGGGTCGATCTGCGTCTTGAGCTGGTCAAGCAACGGCTCCACAAGGTCAACGCGCAGCTTGTCCGTGGGCGTCACCAGCATCGGCTTTGCGCCGCGCCCGCCCGTGGTTTTCTCGAAAGTGATATAGCCCGCGTCCCGCAACGCATTCAGCACAACCTGCGGCAAATTCTTGTCGGGGAAGCGAACGCCATAGGTGGCCGTCGCCAAGTCCCTGATGATGTTCGCGGGCTGCGCCTCGGTGACGCCGCTGTTCGCCAGCGCCAGCAAAAACGCGCGCTGCTCGGCGGTGAAACGGGCAAGGGCTGCAAACTCGTCGCTATCGGTGCCGGTGAGGCTCCGTAGCTTCGCCTCGTCAACGCGCCAGCTCGTGCCGATGAATACCCCGGCCTTCGCCAGCCAAAGCCGCATCATGCTGGGGTGCTTGCCGCCCTTGGGGAAGTGCGTCCCGCGCTCCTCTAACGCATGGCGCAGCGAATCCAGCGTGACGCGCTCGCCTGCAATCGTCATTTCCTGAATGCAGCGAACCAGCGCCATGCCGCGAAGGTTCAACAGGATGTGCGCCGCCAGCTTGTCGTAAAGCGCCGCGTCGGCGCGGATGTCGTATAGCTCCCGGCCAAAATCGGTGAGGGTCGCGCTCTCGTCTATGAGGCCATAGGCGCGCATCCCAAGGCGGCAATTCATGGCAAGGGTGCGCTGGTTCTTCGCGTTGCCGCCGCCGTGGGTCGAGAAAAATTCGGCCTGTATCGCGTCTTGCAAAGCCGACTGGTCGCCTTCGTGTTCGTCGGCCAATTCCAGCAAGCGGGGCAGTTCTACCTGTGACGGGGAAAACTCGCTGCCAAATGGAAGGTCACTTTTCTGTTGTGTGTTCGCCAAGTCCCCGCCCCTAGTCTCTGTTGTTCTTGTTCGTCATGCCGCTGCCCGCTGCAACGCCCGATAGACGGTCGTGCGCTCTACGCTCAAGAGCCGTGCGACTTCCGGCACGGGTTCGCCGGATTCCACCAGCTTGCGGGCATGGGCAATCTGCGGGGCTGTGAGTTTGGGCTTGCGTCCGAATTTGACGCCACGCGCCTTTGCCGCCTTCACGCCTTCGCGGGTGCGCTCTGCGATATGCGAACGCTCCAGCTCGGCAAACACGCCAATCATCTGCCACATGGCGCGCCCTGTCGGCGTGGTCGTGTCTATGGCCTCGGTGAGCGATTGGAACCTGACGCCGCGCTCCCGCAAGTCGTCAAGCATGTGGATGAGGTCGCGCAAGCTGCGGCCTAGCCGGTCGAGTTTCCAAACTATCAGCGTGTCACCGGCCTTGAGCGTTTCAAGGCAGCGCCGCAGGGCAGGGCGGTTGCGGGTCGCGCCGCTGATGCCCTCGTCTTTGAACAGCTGACGGCAACCAGCTTTCTTCAACGCTGCCAGTTGCAGCGCCGGGTTCTGGTCGTCGGTTGAGACTCGCGCATAGCCGTATTTCATCAATCCATTGTGCAACAGACTTATGCAACACGCAACCCCTTGATTCGTCGGGGCTGTCGCGCTGTTGCAAAACTTACCCTTTCTGCAACAGATAGCCCCTTGTTCGATGGCCGCGCCAGCGAACAAAAAATGTCGCCCCTCGTCCCGATGCGCTCGGCGCACCCTCTGAACTGCGCGGGGTCAAGGCTTGCGAAGCAACCGCGCAGCGGCTTGGCCTTGACGCCGCACAAGCAGGGCAGGGGGTAAGCTGAACGCTTGAGGGTCGAGGCAAAGACTCGGCGGCTCTGCCGCCGCTATTTGTCGGCCAGCCCTTGCAGCGTCTTGCGGTGCCGTTCGATAAAAGCCGCGATGCGCTCGCTCTCCGGCTCCGGCGTCTGCATCGGGGCGCGGCAATCGCCGCACAGCAACGGCGACGGTTCGAGCGCATAGGCTTCATTGCCGCATGACGGGCAAACCCGCTGGGCAAGCTGCAAGGCGTGGAGAACCTCGGCGGCGACTTCCTGCCGTCCCGCGTAGGGTTCGCCGCTCTTGGCGGCAATCACACGCGCCAGAAAGCGCCGCAAGGTCGGGGGCTTCTTCGTCGCCATGCTCTTAGTCGGCCTTCCAGATACGCCGCTCAGGCGCAATGGTCGCCCGATAGGCTAGGATTTTTTCGGCCTGTGCGAGAAACAGCGGCAAATGTGCGTCGTCCGGTCGGTCTGCGACAGCCTGCGCCATGTTGTCCCGAAACCTGACCCATCGCGCCGTGCTGGCAAGCCTGCTGGGCGGGTCAATGAGATAGTCCAACAAGCCGACGATCTCCGGCGACTCGTCGGGATGGTCGGATAGCAGTTGGCCGTATTCCTCATGGGTCATGGCTTCACTGTAACGCAACGCATGTTTTCAGCAAAGCAACATTTGCGGCAAGAGGGCAGCGCGACGTTGCCGCCGCGCCGCCCGTGCCGATCACTCGGCCTTTTCCTTCGGTTCGTTGAGGCGCAGCACTAGCCGCCCGTCAACGGGCAGGGCATCAAGCGCCACGTCAAAGCCCTTGCCGTCCTTGTGAACCCATGCCGCGCCGATTTCGAGCCAGCGCCCCTTTTCCTGCCCGTCGCTGGTCTTGTATTCCCGCACGGTGAAGGCGGTATGTGTGGGTTTGTTCGCCATGATGCTTGCTCCTGTTGCTTGTCACCTTCACGCGAAGGCGGCGGGAACTCGGCACAGGCTCATGGCCGTGCTGTCACCGGCAACACGGGAGCAAAGCGAATGGAGCGGGCAGCCGATTGATGGCAAGGCGGCGTGTGCCAGCTTCCCCAGACGCTTCGCCCTGATGGGGTGACAACCGGCAAGGCGTCATGGCGAATGACCGCAGCTTGCAACCCCGCAACCGCAGCGGGATTAGACCGGGAAGGGTAAAGGCGACGTGCTTAAGGCTTGGTAAATAGGGCAGGGGTCAGTGGCGCTTGATGCCGCGAAGCTGCCGGGTGACGTTGCCCGCCCATGCCTCAAGGTAGCTATCGAGCGGGACGCCCTGCGCGTCGGCCTCGCGCTGGAAGGGTGCCAGGTCGTCGGGGGTGACACTTTCAGCAATTATTGAAAGCATCCTTGCATGAAAATCAGCGGCGCGGCGCTTCATCGGGATACATCGCGTAAAACTGTTGCAGGGTGCCGCGCTGGGCGTGCCATGCGCGAAGCTGGGACAGGGTGAGGGATGCCGCCTTGCGGGCTGGCGGTTTCGTGATGATGCGCCCCGCGTCGGCAAACCGTTTGGGTATCGAGCGCCGCCGCCGTGGCTTCGCGTGGCGCGTCGTCTCGCTGGCCGCAACGGCGAAAACCGCCCGCGCCGGGGCAGGGGTTACGGCTGCGAGGGTGCGGAAGGCTCCGGCTCGTCTTTGCGCTCGTAACGGTCGCAATCCGCTATGTCCGCCCAGACTGGCTTGCGGTCGAGCAAACACACGATGATGACGCCCCCTTTCGTCCCCCGTCTCGTCCAGCCAGCGGCGCAGTTGGCGCAATGGGTGATGGCAAAGCCGGAGATAGTCGGCGGCAATGGCTCCGCTGCCGCGTCGGATTCGGTGTCTGCCATGTTCCCCCCATCTGTTGCCCGGTATGCCGTGGGCTGGGTGCCTGCTCTGCCCAGCCCCGCCTATCGGTCTCGGTCGCGCTCGTCGTCGCGACGTTTCTTCTGCTCGGCCTCGCGGGCGCGGCGCAAGCTGTCCTGAATTTCCGGGTCGAGCTGCAAGAGCCGGTGGCCGTAATTCGCCTCGATGTCCTGCGCTCCTGCAAGTGACTTGTCGGCGCGTTTGCTGGCCTCGCGGGCTTCGGTGGCAAGGTTGCGGCGCGGCGCCAGTGGCTTGCCCCGCTGCTGCGGCTTGCGGTCGGCCAGCCAGCCAAACAGAAATTCAACCAGCCCGCCGATTGCTGCCCGCGCCAGTGATGCCATGTTGCGGACGGGACGCGCTGCCGGTTCGGCCTGCCGATCTGGCTGCGCGTCTATGACGGCCTGCCGCGCTTCATTGAGGGTGGGCAGCTTCATGCCTGCCGCCTTTTCCATGCGCTCGGTCGCCTTGGCGTCGTCCAAGGTCGCGCCGTCGAGCCGGAAACCGAAACCCTGCGCGTTGTAGGCCACGAGTTCGGCCTTGCTGTAAACCGGCGCGCTGCGCGACGGGTCACGGCCTGCGGTCGCCTCGGCATCGGCTCGGCTCTGGCGGGCGTCCTGTGCCGTCACCCGCGCCACGGTGAAACCTTGCGCCTGCGATGCTGTGAGGAACGCCGCCGCGTTGTCGGCGCTGTGCCATAGGTCGCGCAAGGTCTGCACGTCCGCCAGCCCTCCCAGCTTCGCCGCCTGCGTTGCCCGCTGCTGCTCAGTCACAACCGCCTGCCGTTCGTGATATTCGGTCGCCCGCTCGTCCTTGGCGGCGAGCCGGATTTCTTCCCGTTCCAGTGCCGCGCCCTGCTGCCGCAATGCCCGCCGTTGATCGTTGCGGGCTTCGGTCGCTTCCCATGCGTCCCCGCGCTCGGTCGGGATACCCTTGCGCTCCAAGGCCACGGTAGCGCGGCCTAGATGCTTGGTCGGCTCCCGGTCGGCCAGTTCGGCGGCAAACTCCAAATCCCCCCGCGCCCGTGCAAGCTGCTCTTGCTCCGGCAATTTCAGGTGTGCATGTCGCCAGCGTTCGGCCTCAAGTGGCAAGCCCGCCCGCTCAAGCTGCTTCGCAGATAGCGCCGCCCAACGCTCCCGCATGGCGACAAGCGCCGCCTCACGGGTCGCAAAGCTGGTGCCTTCCCGGTCTTTAGTCTTGGCGAATCCTGCCGCCGTCAAAGGCCGTTCGCTCCACATGACATGCGCGTGATAGTTCCGCTGGTCGCCGTCCTTGTCGGGGGCGTGGATGCTGGCCGTCCAGAGCAACCCCTTGCGCCCGAATTGCTCGCGCATGAAGTCGGTCAACATGCGCTGGCGCGCTTCGGCGTCGATACCGTGCGGGAAGGCCAGCCCGTCAATGACCTTGGCCGTTTGCGAGTTCTTGCGCGTCTCGGCGGCTTCAACGGCATTCCACGCCTGCGCAACGTCGCGTGACCATTCCGGCGCGTCCTTAAGCTGGGCATGTAGCACGGCCTCAACCCCGCCGCGCCGGGTGTAGTCGTGCAGCTTGCCCGTGCGCTCGTCCGCCAGCTTGCCGCCCGTGATGTAAGCCGCCTTGGCAACACTGCTCTTGCCAGTGCTGCGGCTCATGGGGACAACGGAAAGATGAAACGCGGTGGCGGGCATGGCGGCGGGTGCGTCCTATCCTTTCAGGGCGTGGAGGGTTTGCCGGATGGCAAGCCCGAAACCGCCAAACGGCGCAAGCTGTGACGGGTCACAGCACGGCGGCGCTTCTTCCGGTTCGGGGCGAACAGCACCGAAGCGGCGGCGGTTGCTAAACCGCCCGCGCCGCAGGCCGCACGCAAACGCAGTTTGCATAAGTGCGCTCTTCCTCTCTTCGTTCGGTCGAGAAGCGCCGCCTTCGGATGTCGCGTCCACGCTTGTTGCGTGTCCGCTCTGCCTTGTCGGCGTCCCCCTTCCGTCCCCCAAAGGGGGAGACGCAAGTTTCAGCAAGGATGATAGCGCGAAGTGGTATTCAAAAGATAGACACAACCGGCAGGCGCGTGATACACTGTTGGCGCGTGGCGAGTTCCGCAAGTTCTAGCCACGTCAAGGGTGATAAAAGCCTGTGGGCGTGGTGCTTGGTGACAGGTGCCACGCCTTCCTAAAAGTGAGATTGAATGGCACGGTCAACGGCTGAACGCAAAGCGGCGCTGCTGGAAAAACGTAAGGCGCTCGATGCCCAGCTACGGGATTTGCAAGCCCGCGAAAGCGCGGCGTCCCGCAAGCTGGATACACGGCGCAAAATCGTCCTCGGCGGGGCGGTCATGGCGCATTGCGGTCATGATGCGGATTTCGCTGATGCGGTTCGCAAGGCGCTGCGCTCGGCTTTGACCAATGAACGCGACAAGGAATTACTGGCGGACTGGCTGAAAGCTGGCGCGTCTAACGGCACCAAGACCACATAGGCGACAAGTTAGCCAAGGCTCTATCCGATGACCGACCGCGCAAGCGGCCTTGGAGAAAGTCACTATGGCTGAACAGAATTTGCCGCTGCGGGAACTGTCCCGGTCGATCACGTCTCT
>Ga0209793_1001579_pt1 | contig 13758 bp, 7 predicted proteins | sample EBPBio122009_DNA_FD_185863 | JGI IMG/M metagenome (GOLD analysis project Ga0209793, IMG submission 185863) | Wastewater treatment Type I Accumulibacter community from EBPR Bioreactor in Madison, WI, USA - Reactor 1_2/2/2009_ DNA (SPAdes) (version 2) | ecosystem: Engineered > Bioreactor > EBPR >... | reverse complement strand
TGTTGGCCAGAAACGCGTCCGCCGCTATTTCGGCAAGATCCGCGAAGTTCTGGAGATGCCGAACCTGATCGAGGTTCAGAAATCCTCCTACGACCTGTTCCTGCGGTCCGGCGACAGCGACAAGCCGCTGGACGGCGAAGGCATCCAGGGCACGTTCCAATCGGTCTTCCCGATCAAGGATTTCAACGAGACCTCGGTCCTGGAATTCGTCAAGTACGAGCTGGAAAAGCCGAAATACGACGTCGACGAATGCCAGTCGCGCGACATGACCTATGCCGCGCCGCTGAAGGTGACGCTGCGCCTGATCGTGTTCGATGTCGATGAAACCACCGGGGCCCGGTCGGTCAAGGACATCAAGGAACAGGACGTCTACATGGGCGACATGCCCCTGATGACCTCGAACGGGACGTTCATCGTGAACGGCACCGAACGGGTGATCGTCAGCCAGATGCACCGCTCGCCCGGCGTGTTCTTCGACCATGACAAGGGCAAGACCCATTCCTCGGGCAAACTGCTGTTCGCCTGCCGCATCATCCCGTATCGCGGCTCGTGGCTGGACTTCGAGTTCGATGCCAAGGACATCGTCTTCGCCCGCATCGACCGCCGCCGCAAACTGCCGGTGACGACGCTGCTCTATGCCCTCGGCATGGATCAGGAAGGCATCATGGATGCCTATTACGAACAGGTTTCGTTCAAATATGTGAAGAACAAGGGCTGGGTCACCAAGTTCTTCCCCAGCCGCGTCTCGGGCACCCGGCCGTCCTATGACCTGGTCGATGCCGGCACCGGCGAGGTCATCCTGAAGGCGGGCGAGAAAGCCACGCCGCGGATGGTGAAGAAGTGGAAGGACGAGGGCGTCGTCACCGAGCTTCTGGTTCCCTTCGACCACATCCTCGGCCGCTACGTCGCCAAGGACATCATCAACGAGGAAACCGGCGAGATCTGGGTCGAGGCCGGCGACGAGCTGACCTGGGAACTGGACCGCGACGGCGAGGTCAAGGGCGGCACGGTGAAGACCCTGCTCGACCAGGGCATCACCGAGATCCCGGTGCTGGACATCGACAACGTCAACGTCGGCCCCTACATCCGCAACACGATGGCGGTCGACAAGAACATGGGCCGCGACACCGCGCTCATGGACATCTACCGCGTGATGCGCCCGGGCGAGCCGCCGACCGTGGAAGCGGCCAGCGCGCTGTTCGACACGCTGTTCTTCGACAAGGAGCGGTATGACCTCTCCGCCGTCGGCCGTGTGAAGATGAACATGCGCCTCGACCTCGACAAGCCGGACACCCAGCGCACGCTGGACCGCGAGGATATCGTCGCCTGCATCAAGGCGCTGACTGAACTGCGCGACGGCAAGGGCGAGATCGACGACATCGACCACCTCGGCAACCGCCGGGTGCGCTCGGTCGGCGAGCTGATGGAGAACCAGTATCGCGTCGGTCTCCTGCGGATGGAGCGCGCGATCAAGGAACGCATGTCCTCTGTCGAGATCGACACGATCATGCCGCAGGACCTGATCAACGCCAAACCGGCGGCGGCGGCGGTGCGCGAATTCTTCGGCTCCTCGCAGCTCAGCCAGTTCATGGACCAGACCAACCCGCTGTCCGAAGTCACCCACAAGCGCCGCCTCTCGGCCCTCGGGCCGGGCGGTCTGACGCGGGAACGCGCGGGCTTCGAGGTGCGCGACGTCCACCCGACCCACTATGGCCGGATGTGCCCGATCGAGACGCCGGAAGGCCAGAACATCGGCCTGATCAACTCGCTGGCGACCTTCGCCCGCGTGAACAAATACGGCTTCATCGAGACCCCGTATCGCAAGGTGATCGACAACAAGGTGACCGACGAGGTCATCTACATGTCGGCGACCGAAGAGATGCGGCACACCGTCGCTCAGGCAAACGCGGCGCAGGATGCCCAGGGGCACTTCACCGACGACCTGATCTCGTCGCGCAAGGGCGGCGAGTTCATGCTGAACCCGCCGGATGCCATCGACCTGATCGACGTTTCGCCGAAGCAGCTTGTTTCGGTCGCAGCCTCGCTGATCCCGTTCCTCGAAAACGACGACGCCAACCGCGCGCTGATGGGCTCGAACATGCAGCGTCAGGCCGTGCCTCTGCTGCAATCCGACGCGCCCTTCGTCGGCACCGGGATCGAGGCAGTCGTCGCCCGTGACTCCGGCGCCGCCATCATGGCGCGCCGCGCCGGCGTGATCGACCAGGTCGACGCGACCCGTATCGTCGTCCGCGCGACCGAGATGCTGGAACCCGGCGAACCGGGTGTCGACATCTACCGTCTGCGCAAGTTCAAGCGGTCGAACCAGTCCTCCTGCATCAACCAGCGCCCGCTGGTGAAGGTGGGCGACGTGGTGAAACGTGGCGAAGTCGTCGCCGACGGCCCCTGCACCGATTTCGGCGAACTGGCCCTGGGCCGGAACGTCGTCGTCGCGTTCATGCCCTGGAACGGCTACAACTACGAGGACTCGATCCTGATCTCCGAGCGCATCCTCAAGGATGACGTCTTCACCTCGATCCACATCGAGGAATACGAAGTCGCCGCCCGCGATACCAAGCTCGGGCCGGAAGAGATCACCCGCGACATCCCGAACGTCGGCGAGGAAGCTTTGCGCAACCTCGACGAGGCGGGCATCGTCTATATCGGGGCCGAAGTGCAGCCGGGCGACATCCTGGTCGGCAAGATCACCCCGAAAGGTGAATCGCCGATGACGCCGGAAGAGAAACTCCTCCGCGCCATTTTCGGCGAAAAGGCCTCGGACGTCCGCGACACCTCGCTGCGGCTGCCCCCGGGCGCCTATGGCACGATCGTGGAAGTCCGCGTCTTCAACCGCCACGGCGTCGACAAGGACGAACGCGCGCTCCAGATCGAGCGTGAGGAAGTCGAACGCCTCGCCCGCGACCGCGATGACGAGCTGGCGATCCTGGAGCGCAACATCTACTCGCGCCTCAAGTCGCTGATCCTCGGCAAGGCCGCGGTCAAGGGGCCGAAGGGCATCAAGGCGGGCTCCACCATCGACGAAGAGCTGCTCGGCACGCTGTCGCGCGGCCAGTGGTGGCAGCTTGCCCTTGGCGAGGAAAACGACGCCAAGGAAGTCGAAGCCCTGCACGACCAGTTCGAAGCGCAGAAGCGCGCCCTCGACCACCGTTTCGACGACAAGGTCGAGAAGGTGCGCCGTGGCGACGACCTGCCTCCGGGCGTGATGAAGATGGTCAAGGTCTTCGTCGCGGTGAAGCGCAAGCTGCAGCCGGGCGACAAGATGGCCGGCCGTCACGGCAACAAGGGCGTCATCTCCAAGGTCGTCCCGGTCGAGGATATGCCGTTCCTGCAGGACGGCACCCCGGTCGACCTGGTGCTGAACCCGCTCGGCGTGCCGTCGCGGATGAACGTGGGCCAGATCCTTGAAACCCACATGGGCTGGGCCGCACGCGGCCTGGGCCTGAAGATCGACGACGCGCTGAAGGAATATCGCCGGTCCGGCGACATGACTCCGGTGCGCGAGGCTGTCCGTCTGGCCTATGGTGACGAGACCTACGAAGAGGCCTTCGCTGGCCGCGACGAGGACGAGTTCCTGGAACTGGCGGGCAACGTGACCAAGGGCGTGCCGATTGCGACCCCGGTCTTCGACGGCGCCAAGGAATCCGATGTCAACGACGCGCTGACCCGCGCGGGCTTCGACACCTCGGGCCAGTCGGTCGTCTTCGACGGCCGCTCGGGCGAGCAGTTCCAGCGCAAGGTGACGGTGGGCGTGAAATACATGCTCAAGCTCCATCACCTTGTCGACGACAAACTGCACGCGCGGTCCACCGGCCCGTACTCGCTGGTCACGCAGCAGCCGCTGGGTGGTAAAGCCCAGTTCGGTGGCCAGCGTCTCGGCGAGATGGAGGTCTGGGCTCTGGAAGCCTACGGCGCCGCCTACACCCTGCAGGAAATGCTGACGGTGAAGTCGGACGACGTGGCAGGCCGGACCAAGGTCTACGAGTCGATCGTCAAGGGCGAGGACAACTTCGAGGCCGGCGTGCCGGAATCGTTCAACGTTCTCGTCAAGGAAGTGCGGGGCCTCGGCCTCAACATGGAACTCCTGGATGCGGAGGAGGAGTGACGGATGGGTCGGGAGCGGTGTGTGAAATCACGCACCCTACCCCGGACCAATCGTAGGGTGCGTGCTTGCACGCACCGTTCTTCCCCCGCCGCCCCCATTCCTAAGGAATTGAAATGAACCAGGAACTCTCGACCAACCCGTTCAACCCGGTGGCTCCGGTCAAGACCTTCGACGAGATCAAGATCTCTCTGGCCAGCCCGGAGCGGATCCTGTCTTGGTCCTATGGCGAGATCAAGAAGCCGGAAACCATCAACTACCGGACCTTCAAGCCGGAACGCGATGGCCTGTTCTGCGCCCGTATCTTCGGGCCGATCAAGGACTACGAATGCCTCTGCGGCAAATACAAGCGCATGAAATATCGCGGCGTCGTCTGCGAGAAATGCGGCGTGGAAGTCACGCTGCAGAAGGTGCGCCGCGAACGCATGGGCCATATCGAACTGGCTGCGCCCGTCGCGCATATCTGGTTCCTGAAATCGCTGCCGTCCCGCATCGGCCTGATGCTGGACATGACGCTGCGCGATCTGGAACGCATCCTCTACTTCGAAAACTACGTTGTCATCGAGCCGGGTCTGACCGACCTGACCTATGCCCAGATGCTGACCGAGGAGGAATTCCTCGACGCGCAGGACCAGTATGGCGCCGACGCCTTCACCGCGAACATCGGTGCGGAAGCGATCCGCGAGATGCTGGCGGCGATCGATCTGGAAGCGACCGCCGAACAGCTGCGTGAAGAGCTGAAAGAGGCGACCGGCGAACTCAAGCCGAAGAAGATCATCAAGCGGCTGAAGATCGTGGAAAGCTTCCTCGAATCCGGCAACCGCCCGGAATGGATGATCCTGACCGTGCTGCCGGTGATCCCGCCGGAACTGCGCCCGCTGGTCCCGCTGGACGGCGGCCGTTTCGCCACGTCCGACCTGAACGACCTCTACCGCCGGGTCATCAACCGCAACAACCGCCTGAAGCGCCTGATCGAGTTGCGTGCGCCGGACATCATCGTCCGCAACGAAAAGCGGATGCTGCAGGAAGCGGTCGATGCGCTCTTCGACAACGGCCGCCGCGGCCGCGTGATCACGGGCACCAACAAGCGCCCGCTGAAATCGCTCAGCGACATGCTGAAAGGCAAGCAGGGCCGGTTCCGTCAAAACCTGCTGGGGAAACGGGTCGACTTCTCGGGCCGCTCGGTCATCGTGACCGGGCCGGAGCTGAAGCTGCACCAGTGCGGCCTGCCGAAGAAGATGGCGCTCGAACTCTTCAAGCCGTTCATCTACTCGCGGCTTGAGGCGAAGGGGCTGTCCAGCACCGTCAAGCAGGCGAAGAAGCTGGTCGAGAAGGAACGCCCCGAGGTCTGGGACATCCTGGACGAGGTCATCCGAGAACACCCGGTCCTTCTGAACCGGGCGCCGACGCTGCACCGCCTGGGCATCCAGGCCTTCGAGCCGATCCTGATCGAAGGCAAGGCGATCCAGCTGCACCCGCTGGTCTGCAGCGCGTTCAACGCCGACTTCGACGGCGACCAGATGGCCGTGCACGTGCCCCTGAGCCTTGAGGCCCAGCTGGAAGCGCGCGTCCTGATGATGTCGACCAACAACGTCCTCAGCCCTGCCAACGGCGCGCCGATCATCGTGCCGTCGCAGGACATGGTCCTCGGCCTCTACTACGTCACGATGGAGCGCAAGGGGATGCAGGGCGAAGGCATGGCCTTCGCCGACATCGAGGAAGTGGAGCACGCGCTGGCTGCCGGTGCGGTGCATCTGCACGCCAGGATCAAGGCCCGCCTGCGCCAGGTCGACGAGACCGGCAACGTGGTCTGGAAGCGCTACGATACCACGCCGGGCCGTCTGCGTCTGGGCAACCTCCTGCCCTTGAACGCCAAGGCTCCGTTCGAACTGGTCAACCGCCTTCTGCGCAAGAAGGACGTGCAGACCGTCATCGACACCGTCTACCGCTACTGCGGCCAGAAGGAATCGGTGATCTTTTGCGACCAGATCATGTCGCTCGGCTTCCGCGAGGCCTTCCGCGCCGGCATCTCCTTCGGCAAGGACGACATGGTGATCCCCGACACCAAATGGACCATCGTCAACGAGGTCAAGGAACAGGTCGCCGGCTTCGAACAGCAGTACCTCGACGGCCTGATCACCCAGGGCGAGAAGTACAACAAGGTCGTCGACGCCTGGACCAAGTGCAACGACAAGGTGACCGAGGCCATGATGGCCACGATCTCCGCGTCCCGCACCGACGAGAACGGCGCCGAGAAGGAGCCGAACTCGGTCTATATGATGGCCCACTCCGGCGCCCGGGGCTCGGTCATCCAGATGAAGCAGCTCGGGGGCATGCGCGGCCTGATGGCCAAGCCTTCGGGCGAGATCATCGAGACGCCGATCATCTCGAACTTCAAGGAAGGTCTGACCGTTCTTGAATACTTCAACTCGACCCACGGCGCCCGGAAGGGCCTCAGCGACACCGCGCTCAAGACGGCGAACTCGGGCTATCTGACCCGCCGTCTGGTCGACGTCGCGCAGGACTGCATCATCCGCGTCCATGATTGCGGCACCGAACAGTCGATCACGGCCTCGGCCGCGGTCAACGACGGTGAGGTGATCGTGCCGATGGGCGAGCGTGTGCTGGGCCGTGTCGCCGCCGAGGACGTCACCGTCCCCGGCACCGGCGAGGTGCTGGTCGCCAGGGGCGAGCTGATCGACGAACGCCGCGCCGACCTGATCAACGGCGCGGGGCTCGCCTCGATCCGCATCCGCAGCCCGCTCACCTGCGAGGCCGAAGAGGGCGTCTGCGCGCTCTGCTACGGTCGCGATCTGGCGCGCGGTACGCTCGTCAACATCGGCGAGGCGGTCGGCATCATCGCTGCCCAGTCGATCGGCGAGCCGGGCACCCAGCTGACCATGCGGACCTTCCACATCGGCGGCGTGGCCCAGGGCGGCCAGCAGTCGTTCCTGGAAGCCTCGCAGGAAGGCAAGATCGAGTTCCGCAACGCGAACCTGCTGAAGAACGTCGCGGGCGAGCAGATCGTCGTCGGCCGCAACATGCAGATCGCGATCATCGACGAGGCGGGCCAGGAACGGGCCGCCCACAAGCTGACCTACGGCGCGAAACTTCACGTCAAGGAAGGCGAAACGGTCAAGCGCGGCACCAAGCTCTTCGAATGGGACCCCTTCACCCTGCCGATCATCGCCGAAAAGACCGGCGTGGCGCGGTTCAAGGATCTCGTGGCGGGGATCTCGGTCCGCGAGGAAACCGACGATGCGACGGGCATGACCCAGAAGATCGTTTCGGACTGGCGGTCCGTGCCGAAAGGCGGCGACCTCAAGCCCGAGATCATCGTGATGGACCCGGCCACGGGCGACCCGGTCCGCAACGACCAGGGCGCGCCGATCAGCTACTCCATGTCGGTGGATGCGATCCTCTCGGTCGAAGACGGCCAGGAACTGCGGCCCGGCGACGTGGTGGCGCGTATCCCGCGCGAAGGTGCCAAGACCAAGGATATCACCGGGGGTCTTCCCCGCGTGGCGGAACTGTTCGAGGCCCGTCGTCCGAAGGATCACGCGATCATCGCCGAAACCGACGGCTATGTCCGCTTCGGCAAGGACTACAAGAACAAGCGCCGCATCACCGTGGAACCGGTCGATGAGACGCTGACCGCCGTCGAATACATGATCCCCAAGGGCAAGCACATTCCGGTTCAGGAAGGCGACTTCGTCCAGAAGGGCGACTACATCATGGACGGCAACCCGGCTCCGCACGACATCCTGCGGATCATGGGGATCGAGGCGCTTGCCAACTACATGATCGACGAAGTGCAGGACGTCTATCGCCTGCAGGGCGTGAAGATCAACGACAAGCACATCGAGGTCATCGTCCGGCAGATGCTGCAGAAGTTCGAGATCCTCGACTCGGGCGACACCACGCTTCTGAAGGGCGAACAGGTCGAGAAGATCGAACTGGACGAAGAGAATGCCAAGGCCAATGCCCGTGGCGGCCGCGAGGCGAAAGCCGAGCCGGTCCTCCTCGGGATCACCAAGGCAAGCTTGCAGACCCGCAGCTTCATCTCGGCGGCCTCGTTCCAGGAGACGACCCGCGTCCTCACCGAGGCTTCGGTGCAGGGCAAGCGCGACAAGCTTCTGGGGCTCAAGGAGAACGTCATCGTCGGCCGGCTGATACCGGCCGGGACGGGTGGCGCGACCAGCCGCGTGAAGAAGATCGCCGCCGACCGCGACCACACGGTCATCGAAGCGCGCCGGTCGGAGGCCGAAGAAGCCGCCGCCCTGGCCGCCCCGATGGCGGTGATGGAACCGGACCTCGACGCCGATCTCGACACGGGCCTGGTCGACACGGTGGAAAGCCGCGATTAAGCCGCGCGGCCTTCGGGCAAGACGATACCCCCGCCGGTCGCAGGACCGGCGGGGTTCTTTTTTGTCTGCAACGTTGCCGGGATGCAGGTGGCCTGCTACGGTGCTCCACCGGAACACCAACAAGAGGCGGCGATGAGTGTCCACAAGCAGAGCGTCAGCTTCACCGATGCGGCCTTTGCCTTTGCGCGCGATCTTGTCGAGGCTGGAGAATACCCGAACGTCAGCGCTGCGGTTTCTGGTGAACTGGCACGGGCCAAGGCGGCCAGAGAACGCGACCGCGCTTTGCTCGAAGCCGAGGTGCAGCGGCGCCTGGCCCTGCCGCCCGATCAATGGGAACCGGTGGCTCCGCTGGGCGAATTTACCTTCAACGCCCGCAATCATCTCGCCGCATTGCGGCAGAGGAACGAGAAGCGCACAAAGCTCTGATGCGGCAAAGCAGGCACCCTCTGGTCGAGCGGGATCTGATCGGGATTGTCGAACATATCGTCGAGGTGACGAACGGCGACTTCGCTGCCGCTGAACGACGGCTTGACGAAATCGACGCGTTGCTACGCAGCATTGCCGCAAACCCTAGCTCGGGCATCCGTTTTTCGGGGGCACTCGAAGGTTGGCTGGTCCGCCATGGCGGGCGGGGCAATCGTTTGACTGTCGTGTTTCGCCTGAACCCACAACGCGACCTGCTTCAGATCGCATTGGTTGCCTTTGGCGGGCAGGACTGGATGGCTCAGGGAAAGGGCAGGAAAGACGCCGAATTCTAGCAGGCCATGGTGAAAGCGCTGCCGTAACTTCCATGGAACCAAACCTTTCCACCCGGTTAACGCCTGCACCTAACCTCTTGTTTTCAAACGCCCCGAAAATCTGCCCGCGCGCGGGCACTTCCCCTTCCCCCTGCCGCCTGCTACCCAAGCCTGATCAGGTGAAGGACCCGCGACTTGCCCCCCTCCGAGAACCTCCGCGGCATCCTTCTGATGTGTGCCTCTATGGCCGCCTTCACCGTCAATGACACCTTCATGAAATCGGTGACGCAGAGCCTGCCGCTTTACCAGACCATCGGCCTGCGCGGGATGATCGCCGTCATCGGCCTCACCATCCTCGCCCTCGCCACGGGCGCCTTCGCCTTCCGCCCGAACCGCCGCGACGCGGGCTTCATTCTCCTCCGCTCGCTTGCCGATGTGGCCGCGACGATCACTTTCCTGACCGCGCTCCTGCACATGCCGATCGCCAATCTCTCGGCCATCCTCCAGGCGCTGCCGCTGCTGATCACCCTCGGCGCAGCGCTGGTCTACGGGGACAGGATCGGCTGGCGGCGGATGACGGCGATCCTCGTCGGCCTGATCGGCGTCCTGATCATCATCCGGCCCGGCACCGAGGGCTTCGACCGCTGGTCCCTCCTCGGCCTCGCCTCGGTCGCCTGCGTGGTCGTGCGCGACCTCTCCGTCCGGCCCCTGCAAGGCCATATCCCCACCTCGCTCGTCGCCCTCGGCGCCGCCGTCGCTGTCACGCTCATGGGCTGGACCGGCACGATCTTCCAGGGCTGGCAGACCCCCACCGGCTGGGAGGCCGCCCGTATCCTCGGCGCGGGGCTGTTCCTGATCGTCGGCTACCTCACCTCGGTCGCCGCGATGCGCCACGGCGATATCGGCCTTGTCGCGCCCTTCCGTTACACCTCGCTCCTCTGGGCCATCGCCCTAGGCTTCCTCGTCTTCGGCAACCTGCCCGATGTGTGGACCCTGACCGGCGCCGCCATCGTGGTCGCCGCAGGGCTCTTCACCCTCTGGCGCGAGCGGGCCCTTCGCCGCCGGACAGCCTGACCGGCAGGGCAGGGGGGCCGCATTGACACCCCCCGCGATTCCTCCTATACGCCCGCCAACCCGAAGATCCGGTCGCGACCGGGCCAAGGGCTCAGAGCGCTTGAAGTGGTCATGATCCGGGTGTGATGCACCCCGATCCTCTGGAAGTCCACCGCGTCATCCCCACCGGGGATGGGTGCGGTGTTCGTGTTTTGCGATTCGCGCAAGGCACGGTCGAGAAGCGGCGCCCCCGACGGCTAGGGGGCGAGTATCGAAACGAGGAACGTGAATGCCGACGATTCAACAGCTGATCCGGAAGCCCCGGGAAGCAGCGCCGCGGAAGTCCAAGTCCCAGCACCTGGAATCCTGCCCGCAAAAACGTGGGGTCTGCACCCGCGTCTACACCACCACCCCGAAGAAGCCGAACTCGGCCATGCGGAAAGTCGCCAAGGTGCGCCTGACCAACGGTTTCGAGGTCATCTCCTACATCCCCGGCGAAAAGCACAACCTTCAGGAACACTCTGTCGTCCTGATCCGTGGCGGCCGGGTCAAGGACCTTCCGGGTGTGCGTTACCACATCCTCCGCGGCGTTCTGGACACCCAGGGCGTGAAGGAACGTCGTCAGCGTCGTTCGAAATACGGCGCCAAGCGTCCGAAGTGAGGAGATAACAGATGTCCCGTCGTCACGCCGCCGAAAAGCGCGAAATCCTGCCCGATGCCAAGTTCGGCGACCGGGTGGTCACCAAGTTCATGAACAACCTGATGCTGGACGGCAAGAAATCCGTCGCCGAAGGCATCGTCTACGGCGCGCTCGACCGCGTCCAGACCCGTCTGAAGCGTCCCGCCGTCGAAGCCTTCCACGAAGCGCTCGACAACGTGAAGCCCTCGGTCGAGGTCCGCTCCCGCCGCGTCGGCGGTGCGACCTACCAGGTCCCCGTCGAAGTGCGCACCGAACGCCGTGAGGCGCTGGCGATCCGCTGGCTGATCACCGCCGCCCGCAAGCGCAACGAAAACACGATGGAAGAGCGTCTGGCCGCCGAACTGGCCGACGCCGTGCAGAACCGCGGCACCGCCGTGAAGAAGCGCGAAGACACCCACAAGATGGCAGACGCGAACAAGGCGTTCAGCCACTACCGCTGGTAAGAGGACATCATGGCACGCGAATACACGCTCGACCTCTACCGCAACTTCGGGATCATGGCCCATATCGACGCGGGCAAGACCACGACGACCGAGCGCATCCTCTACTACACCGGCAAGTCCCACAAGATCGGCGAAGTCCATGACGGCGCCGCCACGATGGACTGGATGGAGCAGGAGCAGGAACGCGGGATCACCATCACCTCGGCCGCGACCACGACCTTCTGGGAAAAGACCATCGACGGCACCTCGCCGACCTCGAAGAAGCACCGCTTCAACATCATCGACACCCCCGGCCACGTCGACTTCACCATCGAAGTCGAACGCTCGCTCGCGGTGCTCGACGGTGCCGTCTGCCTGCTGGACGCCAACGCCGGCGTCGAGCCGCAGACCGAAACCGTGTGGCGTCAGGCTGACCGCTACAAGGTGCCGCGCATCGTCTATGTCAACAAGATGGACAAGATCGGTGCCGACTTCTTCAAATGCGTCCAGATGATCAAGGACCGCACCGGCGCGACCCCCTGCCCGATCGCCCTGCCGATCGGCGCCGAGGACAAGCTGGAAGGCATCGTCGACCTCGTCCTGATGAAGGAATGGGTCTACCACGGTGAAGACCTGGGCGCGACCTGGGACATCCGCGACATCCGCGCCGACCTGAAGGGCGTGGCCGAAGAATGGCGCAGCAAGCTGGTCGAACTGGCGGTCGAGCAAGACGACGCCGCCATGGAAGCCTATCTCGAAGGCAACGAGCCTGACGAGGACACGCTCCGCGCGCTGATCCGCAAGGGCACGCTGGCGATGGCCTTCGTTCCGGTCACCGCCGGGTCGTCCTTCAAGAACAAGGGCGTGCAGCCGGTGCTGAACGCGGTGATCGACTATCTGCCTTCGCCGCTGGACATCCCGCCCTACCTGGGCTTTGCCCCCGGCGACGAGACGGAAACCCGCAACATCGAGCGCAAGCCCGATGACGCGCAGCCCTTCTCCGCGCTCGCGTTCAAGATCATGAACGACCCCTTCGTGGGCTCGCTCACCTTCACCCGCATCTATTCCGGTCAGCTCAAGAAGGGCGACCAGATGGCGAACTCGACCAAGGGCCGCAAGGAACGGGTCGGGCGGATGATGATGATGCACGCCATCAACCGCGAGGAAATCGACGAAGCCTTCGCGGGCGACATCATCGCGCTGGCGGGCCTGAAGGAAACCACCACCGGCGACACCCTGTGCGACCCGGCGAACCAGGTGGTTCTGGAAACCATGACCTTCCCGGAACCGGTGATCGAGATCGCCGTGGAACCGAAGTCGAAGGCCGACCAGGAGAAAATGGGCCTCGCCCTCGCTCGCCTGGCTGCCGAAGACCCGTCGTTCCGCGTCGAGACCGACCTGGAATCGGGCCAGACCATCATGAAGGGCATGGGCGAACTTCACCTCGACATCCTCGTCGACCGCATGCGTCGCGAGTTCAAGGTCGAGGCGAACATCGGCGCGCCGCAGGTGGCCTATCGCGAGACCATCTCGAACGCGCACGAGATCGACTATACCCACAAGAAGCAGACCGGCGGCACGGGCCAGTTCGCCCGCGTCAAGCTCCAGATCACCCCGACGGAACCGGGCGAGGGCTACTCGTTCGAATCCAAGATCGTCGGCGGTGCGGTGCCGAAGGAATACATCCCCGGCGTCGAGAAGGGCATCAAGTCGGTCATGGATTCCGGTCCGCTGGCTGGCTTCCCGGTCATCGACTTCAAGGTCGCACTGGTCGACGGTGCGTTCCACGACGTCGACTCCTCGGTCCTGGCCTTCGAGATCGCCTCGCGCGCTGCCATGCGCGAAGGGCTGAAGAAGGCTGGCGCGAAGCTCCTGGAACCGATCATGAAGGTCGAGGTCGTCACCCCGGAAGAATACACCGGCGGTGTCATCGGCGACCTGACCTCGCGTCGGGGCATGGTGACCGGGCAGGACAGCCGCGGCAACGCCAACGTGATCAACGCGATGGTGCCGCTGGCCAACATGTTCGGCTACATCAACAACCTGCGCTCGATGACCTCGGGCCGGGCGGTGTTCACGATGCTCTTCGACCACTACGACGCGGTGCCGGAGAACATCAGCCAGGAAATCCAGAAGAAATACGCATGACGGTGCGGCGGGGGGAACCCCGCCCTACCACCCCGTAGGCCGGGGTTCACCCCGGCACCACCGACAACCGAATGAGGAGATGCCATCATGGCGAAGGCAAAGTTTGAACGTAACAAACCGCATGTGAACATCGGGACGATTGGTCACGTTGACCACGGCAAGACGACGCTGACGGCGGCGATCACGAAGTATTACGGCGAGTTCCGGGCCTATG
>Ga0209793_1001576_pt1 | contig 13808 bp, 10 predicted proteins | sample EBPBio122009_DNA_FD_185863 | JGI IMG/M metagenome (GOLD analysis project Ga0209793, IMG submission 185863) | Wastewater treatment Type I Accumulibacter community from EBPR Bioreactor in Madison, WI, USA - Reactor 1_2/2/2009_ DNA (SPAdes) (version 2) | ecosystem: Engineered > Bioreactor > EBPR >... | reverse complement strand
CACATACTGGATGTCGCGCAGGTCGGCCCCGTCGCGCTGCGCCAGCGCCGGGGCCAGCAGGCGGCCGTCGAACATCACCTGTCCGGCCGAGCGCGGGATCAGCCCGCAAAGCGCGCGGGCGGTGGTGGACTTGCCCGATCCGCTTTCGCCGATCAGCGCCACCGTCTCCGTCTCGCCCAGCGTCAGGTCGATATCCGCGACCGCCGGCGGCGGCGGGCGGCGCAGGAAACCGGCCGGGAAGGTGATCGCCAGCCCGCGCGCCTCAAGGACTGCGGGGTCGTGGCGGGGTGAAGGGGCAGGGCTGTCAGGGTCGGGGACAGCAGCGATCAGCGCCCGGGTATAGGCCTCGGCCGGGTGCCGGACGATGGCTTTGGTCCCGCCGCTTTCCACCAGCCGGCCGCGCTGCATCACCGCGATGCGGTCGGCCAGCGAGGCCAGCAGCGGCAGGTCGTGCGTGATGTACAGCATGGCAACGTCATGGTCCGCACGCAGGCGGATCAGCAGGTCGACGATCTGGCGCTGGACCGTCACGTCCAGCCCGGTCGTCGGTTCGTCCAGCACGATCAGCGCGGGACGGCAGGCCAGCGCCATCGCGATGGCGATGCGCTGCTGCTGCCCGCCCGAAAGCTGGTGCGGAAACCTGTGCAGCAGGGTGGCTGGCTCAGGCAGGCCCACATCGGCTGCAAGTTCGATGCAGCGCGCCGCGATCTCCGCGCTGTTCAGCGGGCTGTGGCGGCGCAGGACCTCGGCGATCTGTGCCCCCACCCGCATCGCCGGGTTCAGGGCGGTGGTCGGGTTCTGCGGCACGAAACCGATCGTCGCGCCGCGCAGCCGTTGCAGCGCCGGGCGGGGCAGGGCCAGGACCCTGGTGCCACCGACGTGGATCTCGCCGCTAACCCGCGTCCCCGGGGCGACATGGCCCATCACTGCTTGGCCAAGCGTGCTCTTTCCCGACCCGCTTTCGCCCACCAGCCCCAGGATCTCGCCCTTCGCGACCGAGAGCGATACCTCCTCGACCGCGACATGCCAGCCCCCGGGAACCGGGTAGGCGATGGTCAGGGCCTCGATGTCCAGAACCCCGGTCATGGCGTGCGCCCCGCGCTGCCGCGACTGGCCATCGCCGACAGCCCCTCGGTGAACAGGTTCAGCCCGACGACCAGTGTGGCCAGCATCAGCCCCGGACCGAACACGGCCATCGGCTGCGTGGTCAGAAGATTGCGGTATTCGGCCATCATCAGCCCCCATTCCGGCGTCGGCGGCTTCAGGCCGAAGCCCAGGAATCCCAGGGTGCCGACAAGGATTGGCGCATAGCCCGCCCGCACCGCGAACTCGACCAGCAGCACCCCCATCGCATTCGGCAGCACCTCGCGGCGCGAGATGGTCCAGGCGCCCTCGCCGCGCAGTCGGGCGGCCAGCACATAGTCGCGCGCAACCACGTCCAGCGCCGCGGCCCGCGACATGCGGGCGACCCTCGGCAGGTAGACCGCCGCCACCACGCCGATCAACAACCAGGGCGACCCCTGCAGTCCCGGCCCGGCCAGCGAGACGATGAGCAGGGCGAAGATCAGGAAGGGGATGGCGAGGAAGGCCTCGGTCAGGCGCATCAGCACCTCGTCGGGCCAGCCGCCCACCGTACCCGAGAACAGCCCCATCGCCGAGCCGAGAAGCACGCCAAGAACCGTTCCGGCCACAGAGAGGCCGATGACAATCCAGCCGCCCGCCAGTGCCCGGCTGAAGATATCGCGGCCCATCTGGTCGGTTCCGAACGGATGGCCGAGGCTCGCCCCCTGGATCGGCAGGCCAGCCATCATCTGGTCCTGCGCATAAGGCGCGAGAAAGGGGCCGAGCACCGCCATCAGCCCGTGCAGCAGCAGGATGGCGAGGCCCCATTTCAGCGCCGCGGGAGTGCCGGCGCGAAAGCTCATTGCCGGCTCCTCAGGCGCGGATTGGCGATCAGCGCCCCGATGTCGGCCAGCAGGTTCACCAGGATGAAGATCGCTGCCGCGATCATCACGCCTGCGCTGATGACCGGCAGGTCGCGCAGTTGCAGTGCGCTGACCAGCGCTGAGCCGAAGCCGGGGAAGGCGAAGACCTTCTCCACCACCACCACGCCGCCGATCATGAAGGCGATGTTCAGCGCAGTGGCGTTCATCCAAGGGATCAAGGCATTCGGCAGGACGTGCCGCCACAGGATGCGCCGGTCGCTCAGCCCCTTGAACTCGGCCATGCGCACGAAATCCGAGCGGTAGATTTCCAGCAGGCTTTCGCGCAGCAGGCGCACGCCATAGGTCGCCAGCAGCAGCCCCAGCGTCAGCGCGGGCAGCGTGAGGGCATGCAGGTAAGCCGGCCAGCCCATCCCGGCGGTCAACTGCACCATCGGCGGGAAGATCGGCCAGATCACCGCGAAGGCGAAAAGCATCAGCGTGGCCGACAGGAACTCGGGCGCGGAAAGGATCGCCACCGTCAGCACCGTGATCGAACGGTCCAGCGCCCGGTCCGGACGGGGGGCCTGGGCGATGGCGGGCAGGATCGACAGCGGAATGTAGAACAGCAGCGCCAGCCCCGAAAGCGCGAGCGTGTTGACCAGCCGCGGCGCAAGATAGTCGGTCACCGGCTGGCGTGAGGCGAAGGAGGTGCCGAAATCACCCTTCAGCGCGGCGCCCGCCCAGCGGACGTAGCGTTGCACCAGCGGATCGTCGAGGTTCAGCTCCGCCCGCAGCCGGTCCCGCGCCTCCTGCGGGGCCTCGCGGCCCAGGATACGGGCCGTCGCATCGCCGGGCAGCCCCTGCACCCCGGTGAATACGACCACGGAGACCAGAAGCAGCGTCAGGACCGAGGCGACGAGCCGGGCGATGATCAGTCGAACGAAACTCATGGGGGTCTCCGCAGGAAACCGGCGGCCGGGGCAGGGCGCCTGCCGGCCGCCGGGGCGCTTATTGGGTGCAGGTCAGCGTTTCGAAGTTGTAGATCGCCGCCGAGGGATGCGGCACGTAGCCCGAGCATCCGGTGCGCAGCACGGCCGTGTCGACGAAGAAGACGGGGATGATGATACCACCCTCTTCCGAAAGGATCTGCTGCGCCCGCTTCACCATCTCGACGCGCTTCTCGGTATCGGTCTCGATCCGCATCGCGGTGACCAGCGCATCGTATTCCGCATTGCTCCAGCGGCCCTCGTTGTATTCGGCGCTGCTGATGAAGGTATAGGCCAGCGCCTCTGGCACGCTGCGGCCGTTCCAGCTGGACGAGAAGAACGGCGACTTCATCCAGATCAGGTCCCAATAGCTGTCGGCGGGATTGTTCACCACGTTCACGGTGATCCCGGCCGGCGCCGCCATCTGCTGGTAGACCTGCGCCAGCATCACATAGCCCGGCCCGGCGTCCGCGGTGTTCAGGTCGACGGTGATGCCGTCGGGATAGCCGGCCTCGGCGAGAAGCGCCTTCGCCCGTTCGACGTCGCGCGGCAGGGTATCGCTGCGGTAGGCCAGCGGGTTGTTCGGGGCAATGGGATTGTCGTTGCCCGCGATGCCGTTGCCCAGAAGCACGGTGTCGACCACCAGCTGCCGGTCCACCACCAGCTTCATCGCCTGACGGACGCGCAGGTCATCGAAAGGTGGCGCGTCGGTCTGCATCGACAGTGTCATGTAGCCCCCCGCGCCGGCCGCAGGCACCGGCTGGGCTGTGGGGTCGTCCTTCAGCGTCGTCAGTGCCGCCGGCCCGGCCGAAAGGATCAGGTCCGCCGATCCGGACTGGATCGCGGCGACGCGGCTGACCTCCTCGGTGATCACCTTGAGGTCGATGCACTCGGCCACCGGCAGGCCCGCGCGCCAGTAGGTCGGGTTCTTGCGGAAGATGCGGGTGTCCTGCGCCAGGTCATAGACATCCTGCACGAAGGGGCCGGTGCCGACGCCCTTCGCCTTCAATGTCTCGGAGGTGGCGCCATCCTGCACGATCATCGTGTACTTGTTGGCGATCAGCAGCGGCAATTCGGCCACCACGTCCTTTGTCGTCATCGTGACCGTGTGGTCGTCGACCGCAACGATGCCAGCGGGGTCGAGGAAGCTCAGCAGCGGCGTGCCGGGCGATCCGGTCGCCGGGTCGATCAGCCGCTTGAAGGTATAGACCACGTCTGCGGCGGTCAGGGGCTTGCCATCATGGAAGGTGACGCCCTCCTCAAGCACGAATGTCCAGGTCTTGCCATCCTCCGACGCCGACCAGGACTTCGCCAGTTCGGGCACCGGCTGGAAGTTCGCGTCGAGATTCACCAGCTTGTTGAAGACGAGGTTCTGCTGGTAGCTGTCGTCGTTCAGGTTGTTGAAGGCGGGATCCATCGTCAGGCTGGTGCCGCCGCCCTCGGTCCCGATGACCTTGAGGCAGGCGGCGGCAGCGGGCAGCGCGAGGATGGTGGAAAGCGAGATTCCGGCAAGCAGCGCCGAGTAATGAAGATGCTTTTTCATTTTCAGGTCTCCCGGTTGTTCAGGTTTCGGCATCGTTCAGGCCGCGATCCGGCCGCCGTCCAGCCGGTCGCGCAGTTTCCCCCAGGCGAGGTAGGCGGGCAGGAACCATGGCCGCCCGCGGTAAAGCGGCCGGGTCTGCATCGGAAGGGCGTCCAGCGGCAGTTCCACCGTCTCGCCCAGCAGGGCGCGGCCCAGGCTGTCGCCCAGATAGGTGCCAAGCGGCATGCCCGCCCCGAAATTGTAGCCCATGGCATAGTGCAGCGGGCCGCTTTGCCCCCGGTGCGGCAGATGGTCGAAGGTGCCGCCACACTGGCCCGTCCAGGCATGGCCAAGCGCGAGGTCCTTCGGCAGGTGCGGGAACAGCCGCAGGAGCCGCCGCCTCAGCCCTTCGCCCGCCAAGGCGATGTCGTCGTGCCGTTCGCCCGTCGCGCCGCCGAACAGCAGCCGCGTGCCGCAGGGCGAGGGGCGGCCATAGATCATGTCGCGCGCGGTGTCATGGAAGGCGCGTTCGGTGGGCAGCGCCTGCCGGATCACCTCGGGCGGAAGCGGTTCGGTGGCGATCATGTAGGCCTGGATCGGCACGATGCGGCGGCGCAGGTCCGGCACCAGCTGGCCGGTATAACCGTTGGTGGCGATGACGATCTCCGCCGCCCGCAGTTCCGTCCCGCCGCAGGCCAGCCGGAAGCCGGCCCCGTCGCGGGCGATTGCGGTGACGGGCGTTTCCCCCGTCAGCGTCGCGCCCGCAGCCCGGACCGCGCGCGCCAGCCCGGCCGAGAACTTGCCGGGGTGCAGCGTCAGGTGTTCCGGCACGACGATGCCGCCGTGATAGAGCGGGCTGCCGAACTCGCCGCCGAGGTCGGCCTTCTCGACCACACGGTAGCCATGGCCCAGATGTTCCGCCCGCAGTGCATGTTCGCGTTTCTGCGCCTCCAGATGCCGGGGCGTGGCGCAGGCGATGAAGCGGCCCGCGGGACGGCGGTCGCAATCGATGTCCAGCCGGTCGATCAATCTGTTTACATGGGCGAAGGCCAGGTTGCACAGGTTGTAGAGCTCGACCGCCCTGTCCAGCCCCAGCCTTTCCGCCAGATCGGCAAGGTGCGGGACGAACTGGCGGCCCAGAAGCCCGAAGTTACGGCTGGAGGCGCCCGCCGCCAGCGGGCCTGCGTCGATCACCGCCACGCGGACGCCGCCCTCGGCCAGCCGCAGCGCGGCGGAAAGGCCGGTATAGCCGCTGCCGATCACTGCAACATCCGCCGTCTGCGGCAGCGGATCGGACGGCAGGTCGCGCGGCGCGGCCTCCCACCAGAACGGGGAAAGAACCGGGCCGCTCATGCGCCCGACCCTTCGTCGGGGCTGGCCAGCAGGGCGCGCACCATGAAACCCGTCGCCTCGGAAATCTCGGTCGTGATGCTTTGCCGGGCGGCGTCGCCATCGCCCCGTGCCAGCGCGTCCATCACAAGGTCGTGGCTGTCCAGCCCCACCCCTAGCGTCAGCTCGGTCCGCATGGCGTTGAGATAGGGTCCCGCGCGCAGCCACAGCCGCTCGATCATCGGGATCAGCAGCGGCGAACGCGCCGCCCGGTAGACGGTGAAATGGAACTGGTAGTTCCAGTCCAGGTATTGCGTGGCATGCTGGGCATCCTCGACCCTGGTCATTTGCGACTGAAGCCGGTGCAGCTGTTCAAGCTCGGCGCCGGTGATGCATTCGGCGGCCCAGGCCACGGCCTGCCCCTCGATCGCGCAGCGGATGCGGCGCAGGTCCAGCAATTCGTCCACCGAACGGATCGGCACCCGCGCGCCGCGATAGGGCTCGTTGCTCAGCGCCCCTTCGCCCACCAGCCGCTGCAGGGCGTGGCGCACGGGCAGGGCGCTGGTGCCGTATTCGTCGGACAGCCGCTTGACCACCATATGCTCGCCGGGCTGTACGTCGCCGCGCATCAGCGCCTCGCGCAGGGCGCGGTACACGGGTTCGTGGCTCTGCCCATCGGGGGCGGCTTCGGCTGCGTCGGCAGAAACGAGGTCGATGTCAGGGTCCGTTTCGGTCATCGACCTTGCCCCGCGGCGCCCATGCCCAGGATCGCCCGCGCTTCTTCAGGCGTGGCCGGATGGTGGCCGAGCGTGCGCACCAGCGCCACGGCGTCGGCCACCAGTTCGGCATTCGCCGCCAGCACACCGCGGCTGCGGTAAAGGTTATCCTCCAGCCCGACGCGCACATGCCCGCCCAGGACGACCGACAGCGCCGCCACCGACATCTGCTCGCGTCCGGCGCCGAAAGCCACCCAGGGCGCGCCCGGCGGCAGCATGTCGCGCATCGCCAGAAGGATACGCGGATCGGACGGCGCCCCCCATTTCAGGCCGAGCGCGAATTGCACGAAGGGCGGGGGGGCCACCAGCCCCTCGTCCACCAACGCCAGTACGCTGACCAGATGGCCGAGGTCGAAGACCTCCAGTTCCGGCTTGATGCCAAGGTTGCGGATCCGGGTCGCCATGGCGCGGATCATCGGCCAGGTGCTGACATAGATCTCGTCGCCGAGGCCCGAGTTGAAGCTGCCGCAGTCGAGGCTGCACATCTCGGGCCGCAGCGCCTCGACATGCACCAGCCGGGTCGCGGCATCGACCACATCGGTGCCGGGGGCCACCGTCAGCGGATCGTCGGGGCCGAAGATCAGCTTGCCGCCCATGCCCGCCGTCAGGTTGATCAGCGCCGGGCAGTCCGCCGCCCGGAGCCGCTCGACCACCTCGGCATAAAGCGCCACCTCGCGGCTGCCGCGGCGGGTCTGGGGATCGCGCACATGGATATGGACGATGGCCGCCCCGGCCTCGGCCGCGGCCATCGCGTCACGGGCGATCTCTTCCGGCGTCACCGGGACATGCGGGCTCTTGCCCGGGGTGTCGCTGTCGCCGGTCAGGGCGCAGGTGATGATGACGGGGCGGCTCATGCCATGTCTCCCTGCTTCGGCAGGATGCTGCGGTGATCTTCCAGGAAACGGTCGAAGGCGGCGACCAGCCCCTCGGCATCCGCGTCGGTATGCGGCAGCGACAGCGCGATCATGCCGCGCGGCGTGACGTACTGGCCCGCCATCATCATCTCCATATGCCACAGCTTCCCGGGGCGCAGGTCCGCGCGCTCCACCGTCGCCGGGGTGACCCCGCCCTTCGGCAGGAAATGCAGATTGAACAGCGAGCCGCAGCCCGTGGTGCAGGCAGCCACGCCATGGGCGTCAATGCGGTCCTGCATCGCTAGACGCAGCCGGTCGCCAAGCGCATTGAACCGGGCCGAGGCTTCGGCCGTCAGCACCTGGGTCAGCCCGATGTGGCCCGCCGCCATCGACAGGACGTTGTTGTTGAACGTGCCGCCATGGCTGAACGCATGCGGCGTCGTGGGGTCGAAACGGTCCATGAGGTCGGCCCGTCCGCCGAAAGCGCCGAAGCTGGCCCCGCCGCCGATATACTTGCCCAGTGTCATCAGATCGGGCGTGACGCCGGTCACCGCGTGCAGGCCGCCGAAATTGAGCCGCGAGGTCATCACCTCGTCGAAGATCAGGAGAGCCCCGATCTCCTGCGTCACCCGGCGCAGCATGGCCAGATAGTCGTCCGTCGCGCGGATGCAACCGCCGCCGCCCAGCATCTGCTCCAGGATCACGCAGGCGATGTCGCCGGCATGTTCGCGCAAAAGCGCCTCGGTCCCGGCCACGTCGTTGTAGTCCGCCATCAGCCAGGGGAAGGGCAGGTTCAGCTCTGACCCGCCATGGGCAAAGGTCAGCACGCCGCCGTGATAACCCTCGCGCATCGCCACCACCTTCGACCGCCCGGTCACGGCGCGGGCGGTCGAGATCGCCATGATGTTGGCTTCGGTCCCCGAATTGGTGAAGCGCACCCGCTCCAGCGCCGGAAAGCGGTGGACGAGTGCGGCGCCGAGTGCCGCCTCGAAGACGTTCGGCCCGCCCAGTGCGATGCCGCCCTGCACGACCTCGATCATCCGGGCCTGGATCGCGGGGTCGGAATGGCCGTAGAGCCCCGCCGAATACTCGCTGACGAAATCCACATACTCGTGGCCGTCGAGGTCGCGGACGCGGGCACCCTGGCCCCCGGAAAGCGCGACGGGGAAGGGGTGATACCACATGACCGACCGGGTGTTGCCGCCGGGCAGACTGGCCCGCGCCGCCAGGTGTCGCGCTTGGCTCTGCGGATTGGAGGCGACATAGCGCGCCTCGGCATCGGCTACCGCCGCATCCAGATCGGCATTCACAAGAAGGTCCTGCATCTTCGCCCCCAAAGTTGATCAACTCGTTGCACTCCAGGCGAAGCGAGTCAACGATCTTGATCGAGTGATGCCACTGAAGTTTGGTCAAGAAGCGACGTATATAGCTCTTACCTTCAACAAACTGCTAAAAATTAAGCATATTCTACGCTTCCTGCTTACACACCACGAACGGGTCGGCCCCTCGTTCACTTGCCGGATAAAGTTGATCAAATATAGTGCTCAACAGGGATCAGATGATCCGAATCATGAGACAGCAGTCGCCGGATGTGCGGGCACTATGTTTAAGGCGGGCTTGGCGCTGTCGCCGCCAGAAAGGCATCCGCCCCCCGGACAGACCTTCCGGCAAGATGCCCCGAAGGCGAACGGGAGGAACGTCGACGCCTTCTTCACCCGTGAACGAGAGGCCAGGCCTTGAACAGACCCGCGACACTCGACCTGACCGGCAAGCGCGCCATCGTCTCCGCCGGAGCCAGCGGTATCGGCCATGCCATCGCCACGGCGATGCAGCGGGCGGGCGCGAGGGTGCAGGTCTGCGAGATGGACCGGACGGCGCTTGCGGAACTGGCGCGATCCTCGTCGTCTTCGTCTGCTCGGACCTCGGCAGGAATATCTCGGGACAGGCCCTCTCGGTAGATGGACACACCCAAACCCTCGTCGCTCGTGACGGATCCTGACCTTGCCGTCTGCTCTGCCACCTCCGCCCCCGAACGGGCGCTGGGTTGACGTCATTTCCCGCCACCAGCGGCTCAAGCAGGTGACGCTGCAGCATAAGTGTGCCCGATGAAACTGGCGGACAGGGGCGTTCAGGGGCTCACGGGGCGCGGAGCGTGGTCTGGATCTCGCGGGCAGTCTGTTGCAGGGCAGCGAAGGCGGCGTAGCGCCGGTCGTGCAGGCGGGCGAGGTCTCCGGTGGCGGAAGGGAAGAGCCGCGCGGTGCCGGACATGGCGGCCATCGCGGCCCTTGCGTCGGGGTGGGTGCCGCTGGCAACCGCGCCCAGCATGGCCGCGCCAAGGAGCACGGGCTCGGGCGCCTCGGGCAGGGCGACGGCAAGGCCGGTGCTGTCGGCAAGCATCTGGCAGGCGAGGTCGCTTTGTGCGGCGCCGCCACTGGCGATGAGGGTGGTGAGGGCGATGCCGCGCTCGGCGAAGCGGTCGAGAAGCTGGCGGAGCCCGTAGCCGATGCCGCAGAGACCGGCGAGATAGAGGCGGGCAAGGCTGTCGATGCCCCTGTCGAGCCCTAGGCCGGAGATCACCGCGCGCGCCTGCGGATCGGCGAAGGGCGAGCGGTTGCCGAGGAACTCCGGCACGACGATCAGGTCTTCCAGCGCGCGGACGGCGGCGAGCGGGTCACGGGCGATGCGGGTGGCATGGTCGGCAACATGGGCGATCAGGCTACGGCCCTGCTGCGCGGCCTCTCCGGCGAGAGTCCCTGCGTCGCGATGCAGGTGGACGAGATGATCGAGCGCGGCGCCCGCGGCCGATTGCCCGCCCTCGTTCAGCCAGAGACCGGGGAGCATGGCGTCGTAGTAGGGGCCCCAGACGCCGGGGACCGGGGTCGCTCCTTGGGTGGAGGCCATGGAGCAGGCGGAGGTGCCGAAGATATAGGCGAGGCGGCGCGTGGGGTCGGGGTCGCTGCCGGGCAAGATGACGCCAAGGGTGCCGAGGCCCCCGGCATGGGCGTCGATCAGCGCGGCGGCGACGGTGACGCTTTCCGGCAGGCCGAGGTCGCGCGCGGCCATGGCGTTCAGGGGGCCGAGCGCAGTGCCGGGGGGGACCACCTCGGTCCCGATGCGGCGGAAGCCTTCGTCGGCCAGCGCGCCGAGGCCGATGGCGCGGAAATAGGCGGCATCCCAGCGGCTCTCATGCGCGAGATAGGTCCATTTGCAGGTCACGGTGCAGGAGGACCGCGCAAGGCGGCCCGTCGCGCGCCAGGTCAGGTAGTCGGAGAGGTCGAAGAAATGCGTGGTCTTGGCGAAGCTGTCGGGCAGGTGACGGGCGAGCCAGAGAAGCTTGGGCGTCTCCATCTCGGGCGAGATGCGGCCGCCGACATAATCCAGCACGGCATGGCTGCCCGCGTTGATCTCCTCGGCCTCGGCTTGCGCGCGGTGATCCATCCAGACGATGACGTTGCGGGCCGGGTCGCCGGAGGGGCCGACGGGGATGCCCTGGCCCCGGTCGCCCACGGCGACGAGCGAGCAGGTGGCGTCGAAGCCGATGCCCTTGACCGTCCCGGCGTCGATGCCGGAGGCCGCGATCGCCTCGCGCACCGCCGCGCAGACGGCTTGCCAGATCTGGTCCGAGGATTGCTCGACGATCTCGCCCGGCTCCTGCCACATGGTGACGGGATGCTTGCCCACGCCCAGAAGCCGCCCCGAGGGGTCGAACACCCCGGCCCGCGCCGATCCCGTCCCGACATCGACCCCGATCAGCATGTCACAGGTCCACCGTATTGGGCAGGATCACCAGATCGCGCACCACCACGCCCTTGCGGCGGCTCAGCATGAAAAGCACCGCCTCGGCCACCTCCGTGGGCTGCATCAGGCTGCCGTTGGCCAGAGCTTCCTCCATCTTCGCCTTGGGCCAGTCGTCCAGCAGCGCCGTGACCACCGGGCCGGGCAGCACCGCGCCGACGCGGATGCCGTGCGGCGCCAACTGGCGGCGGATGGTATGGGCAAAGGCCTGCACGGCGAATTTCGAGGCGGTGTAGATCGGTTCCCACACCACGGGCACCACACCGGCTATGGAGGAGGTCAGCACGATGTCGCCCGTCTTCCGCTCGATCATGTGGGGGAGCACCGCATGGATCGAGCGGAAGGCCGCGTTGATGTTCAGGTTCAGCATCCGGTCCCAGGCGTCGGGGTCGCCGTCCTGCACGGGGCCGCCGACATAGCCCCCGGCATTGGCATGGAAGATGTCCAACTGGCCGGTCAGCGACAGGATGCGGGGCAGGATCCCGCTGACCTGCGCCCCGTCGAGGAGGTCGACCTGAAGGGGCTTCGCCTCTGGCCCAAGCTCCTGGCACAGCGCCTGCAGCCTGTCCCCGGCGCGGTCGATCAGCACGACCCTTGCGCCTTCGGCCAGCATCGCGCGGGCGCATTCCAGGCCGATCCCCGAGGCCGCGCCGGTGATCGCGGCCACTTTTCCGTGCAGTTTTCCGGTCATTGCCGTCTCCTTATCCGCGGCCATGGCTGACGCGCGACTGGCGGGCCAGGCTGTCGACGATCACGGCGATGGCAAGGACGCCCCCGGTGATCATGTAGCGCAGGGATGACGACAGGTTCAGCAGCGTCAGCCCGTTGGAAATCGCCTGGATCACGATGATCCCCAGCACCGCCGACCAGGCCGAGCCGCGCCCGCCGAAGAGGCTGGTTCCCCCGATCACCGCCGCCGCGATGGCGTTCAGGTTCACGTCGCCGGTCCCGGCCTGCTGGCTGGAGGAGGCAAGGCGCGAGGCCGAGAGGATGCCTCCCAGCGCGGCCAGTGTGGAGCAGAGCATGAAGGCCGAGAGGTAGATGCGGCGGACGTTGATCCCCGAGCGGCGGGCAGCCTCCTTGTTGCCGCCGACGGCGAACATGGACCGGCCCCATTTCGTGCGGGTCAGGCCGTAGTTCAGGATCACGGCCAGAAGGACGAAGAGGCCGAACATCACCGGCACGCCGCGCCCGAGGTGCAGGTAGTAGATCGCGCCTTCCAGCGCCACGGTCAGCACGACGGCCTTCAGGACAAGGCGGGTGAGGGGTTGCGAGGACAGGCCCGCTGCCTGGCGCTGCTTCATGACCGACAGGCCGACCCAGACCATCACCGCCCCGGGCACCAGGCCGAGGAGATAGGAGAGCCATGCCGGCAGAATCCAGAGCTGGCCGAAGCCCACCAGCGGCGAGGCGAAGGGCAGGTTGATCGAGCCGGTGGGGCCGAGGATATAAAGCTGCAGCCCGAGGATGGCGAGCAGGCCCGAGAGGGTGGAGACGAAGCTCGGCATACCCAGACGGTTGTAAAGCGTTGCATAGACCGCGCCGATCAGCGCGCCGGAGGCGAGTGCCGCCAGGATCGCCAGCGGCAGCGAGACGCCCGCATTGACCCAGAGGACGCCGATCATCGCCGAGGCAAGGCCGCTCATCGAGCCGACCGACAGGTCGATCTCGCCCAGCATCAGCACGCAGACGATGCCAAGGGAGATGACGCCCACTGTCGCGCAATCGAAGAGCAGGTTGACGAGGTTGTTCGGCGCGAGGAACACCGGGTTCAGCGCTGAAAACACGGTGGAAATCAGGATCAGCCCGACGATGACCGGCAGCATCCCCAGGTCGCCGGACCGCAGCCGGTCGGTGAAGTCCTTCAGGGCGCCTTTCAGGCTGTCGTCGTGGCGGACGCGGGCATCGGCCCGGTCGAGTGTCGGTTTCTCGGTCATGCCGGTGTCCCCCCTGCTTCGGCTGCCAGCCGTTCCTGCCTGCGCGAGACGGAATTCTCGCTGGCCCCGGTGATCGCGGCGACGAGGTCCTGATGCGAGGTCTCGGCGGTGAAGACGCCGTTATTCTTGCCCAGCCGCAGCACGACGATCCGGTCGGCGACGGCGCGGACGTCTTCCATGTTGTGGCTGATGATGATGACGCCGAGGCCGCGGTCGCGGACGCGCTCGATCAGGTTCAGCACCTCGGCGGTCTGCGCGACGCCAAGGGCTGCGGTGGGTTCGTCCAGCATAATGATGCGGGGGTCGAGCAGCAGCGAGCGGGCGATGGCCACCGTCTGGCGCTGGCCGCCCGACAACGAGGCGACGGGTTCGCGGACGGACGGGATGCGCGCGGCGAGTTCCTTCAGGAGCGTCCAGGCGCGGACCTCCATCTGCACCTCGTCCAGCCGCCAGGGGGCGAGTTCGTGCCCCAGGAACAGGTTCGCCACCACGTCGAGGTTTTCGCACAGCGCGAGGTCCTGGAAGACGGTGGCGATCCCCATCTCCAGCGCCTTCGCCGGGGTATCCAGTGACACGGGGCGGCCCATGTATTCGATGGCGCCCTCGGTCGGCTGGTGGACGCCCGCCAGAACCTTGACCAGCGTCGATTTCCCCGCGCCGTTGTCGCCGACCAGCGCCACCACC
>Ga0209793_1001575_pt1 | contig 13808 bp, 12 predicted proteins | sample EBPBio122009_DNA_FD_185863 | JGI IMG/M metagenome (GOLD analysis project Ga0209793, IMG submission 185863) | Wastewater treatment Type I Accumulibacter community from EBPR Bioreactor in Madison, WI, USA - Reactor 1_2/2/2009_ DNA (SPAdes) (version 2) | ecosystem: Engineered > Bioreactor > EBPR >... | reverse complement strand
GGGAGGGCTCCCTATATCGTCTATCTGACCAAGGACTACCCGCATATACGGGCAGCAAACAGAGGTCACCGCACTGGCGGCGACCTTCTAACGGTACGGGGCCCACTCAACAGGGTCAAACTCGCCAAGGTCGATCCTGAGGATCTGCTGACACTGTCCAGCCGACACGCCGACGATAGCTAAACCGAGTCACAAAATTGTCACGAACGGGTTGCGGCACGCCGGTTGGCATTGCTACGTTCTCGCTCGCCCAGTGTTTCGTACGCCAACCTTCGCCACCAGACGCCCTTCGATCCATCCGATATCTCTGCTCCTGACGACGCTGGCTTCGGCCTGGGCGGTCGCCTGTGGGGTAGGCGATCGGTGTCCACCCATCTATACACAGGGTGTGGATAACTATGTGGATGGACTAGGGTTGGGGACGAGACATCAGCGTGTGGAGGAGACGGGGAATGGCCAGCGATGTCCTTCCCGAACTCGGCCCCCGCGGTACTTCCGCTGATCGAGGCGGCAGGCAAGCCCGATCCGCCGACGCCGCGACCGACCGCCAAGACAGAACCTGTGGAGAACGAGGCAGTGACTGACGTGAGCGGCAGCGATACCAAGCTCGCTTGGGAGCACGTCCACGCGACCTCTCCACCGGAGTTGCGACGCTGGCTGGACAACTCCAAGCCGGTGGCCATGCATCAAGACGCCCTGATGGTCGCGGTGCCCAACAACTTCACCCGCAATCAGCTCGAGGGACGGTTCCGGCCCGATATCGAGGCCCAGCTCAGCAACTACTTTCAGCGTTCGGTCCAGCTTGCGGTGATCGTCGACGCCACCATCACTCCCGAGGTGCCCCGGCCCGATCCTGATGGCACCAATGCTCGTCTCGATGGTTCCCTCGGCGTTGCTGCGGCCGGCAGGGCCCTGCCACCCACCGGGACCGAGCAAGCCAGGCCGCCAGCCGACTATCTGACCCCGAGCGCACCGCGCGCCGCCCTCACGAACTCGACGGCGCTGTCCTTCGACGACTCCTACGCGCCCCATCCTGGTGTGGGCCAGCACCCGGGGGCTCCGCCGTACCAGAGTGCGACAGGAATGCCGTCACCTCTCTCGAGCTCGGAGTTCGATGGCGCGTCCCGGCCTCGCAAGGAGATCGACGCCAAGCTCAATCCGAAGTACACCTTCGAGACCTTCGTCATCGGCTCCTCCAACCGGTTCGCCCACGCAGCAGCGGTCGCGGTCGCAGAGAACCCGGGGAAGTCCTACAACCCGCTCACCATCTACGGCGAGTCCGGGCTCGGCAAGACCCATCTGCTGCACGCCATCGGCCGCTACGCCCGCGACTACTTCGAACGGGTCCGCGTTCGGTATGTGTCCACCGAAGAGCTGACCAACGACTTCATCAACTCGATCAGCCAGAACAAGGGCGCCGAGTTCCGCCGCCGGTACCGCGACGTCGATGTGCTGCTGATCGACGACATCCAGTTCCTGGAGGGCAAGGAGCAGACTCAGGAAGAGTTCTTCCACACCTTCAACACTCTGCACAACGCGCAGAAGCAGATCGTGATGACCTCCGATCGGCCGCCGAAGAACCTGGAGAACCTGGAGCCGCGGCTGCGGAGCCGATTCGGCTGGGGACTGATCACCGATGTGCAGCCGCCGGACCTGGAGACCCGGATCGCCATTCTGCGGAAGAAGGCGGCTCAGGAGCGGCTGGTGGCCGGACCGGACGTCCTGGAGTTCATCGCCAGCCGGATCCAGACCAATATCCGCGAGCTGGAGGGAGCCCTGATCCGAGTCACGGCCTTCGCCAGCCTCAACCGGCAGCAGGTCGATCTGGCATTGGCCGAGGTCGTGCTGAAGGACCTCATCCCCGAGGGTGGGGAGGCGCAGATCACCTCGGGGATGATCATGGCCCAGACCGCGGCCTACTTCGACCTCACCATCGACGATCTGTGCGGGCAGAGCCGTACCCATGTGCTGGTCACCGCCCGGCAGATCGCCATGTATCTGTGTCGCGAGTTGACCGACCTGTCACTGCCGAAGATCGGCCAGCAATTCGGCGGCCGGGACCACACGACGGTGATGCATGCCGAACGCAAGATCAAGAACCAGATGTCGGAGCGCCGCTCGCTCTACAACCAGGTCACCGAGCTGACCAACCGGATCAAGCAGCAGGCCTCCCAGCGCTGAGCAGCCTCCCTTGGCCGGACTGGCCTCGTGAGCGCGTCAAACTCTCCCCAACCGGCGGCTGCACCCGGCGTGTCGCTTCGATCCGAGCACGGTCCCGGCCGATGCCACGCAACTCACGGCACGAAATGGTTGCCGAGTCTGAGCCGCCGCCCAGTGATGGACACCGGCGAGGTGTTCGACCAGGTCGACGACCCGCCACTCGCCGCACCACGACACCGGCGCAGCGGGATCGACGTCGCCGATGGTCGCGGCGAACTCCCGCTGCAGGTCTGCCAACAGTTGCAACGGGTCGAACTCATCCACCGAGTTGTCCACAGCACCATCCTGGCCCGAACTACGGCCTGTCTGCGGCAGACAGTGACTCGAAGATCGCGATTGTGTTACAGCGACCCCACACCTGGGGGTAAGTCTGTGGAAAACCATGCCTCCTGGGGATAACTCGTGGATGTCGGCGCCAGAACTGGGCGTACGACGTGGAGACTCGGACACGGCCGGCGACCTGTCCGCAAATCCTCCCCGTGTAGTTTTGCGATGGACACAACGTCGGCCACATCGCCGAACGTGGGCTGACCGGCGCGGACACCTTGTTGTCCACACCGTCCACAGCACCTACGACGACGACTATGAGTTACATGTCATTTGATGACTAGAAGTCAGGTCTGTGTGCGGCTCGGCGGTCTGGTCACCCCGACCAATCGTCGAGACCGATCGACCTAAGACAGGCAACAGCAAAGGAGAGGCGCCGTGGGCTTCTTGAGCAGACTGTTCGGGCGTGGCCACGCCGACGACGAGAGTGACTCGGCGGACGTTGTGATCCAACTCGACCAGGAGTTACGCAAGCAGCAACTGCTGCGGCTGGAGCAGGCGCTCGATCGGCTCACCACCGAGATGCGCGAATGCGACTCACTCGACAATCCGGGATGGCGCATCCGGGTGAATGAGTACGCCCGACTGGCCGGTGAGGCGATGCTCGTACGCCGCAGCGAGGTCACCTGGGACGCGGTCCTCGATCTCGTCTTCGAAGTCAGGCCGTTGTTCAACAGCGACCCGCCACCCGGCAAGGAACACCTGCTGCCCCTACAGGAGGCTGTCCTCGCGGCCGCCGAGGAGTTGCGAGTGCTGGGGCCATCGGAACGACCGTAGGAGACTGAGCACGGCTCAGCTCGGCCGCGACGAGCAGTGCGTGGGCGCCGCTGGCGCAGCACCGTATGATCGTCGTCCAACGCCCCGGGGCATGCCCGGGAGTCGTGTGCGCGGGTTGCCTCGGATGGGCAGCCTGACATCGGCAGGAGGCACAGTGAGGATCCGACTCGAGCGAGACACGTTGGCCGAGGCGGTGCAGTGGGCCGCCCGCAGCCTGCCAACCCGTCCCAGCGTTCCCATTCTCGCCGGCCTGCTGGTCCGAGCCGATGCCACCGGTGTGGTGCTGTCCAGCTTCGACTACGAGACCAGTGCCAAGATCACTGTGCAGGCCGACGTCGCCGACGAGGGGGAGGCACTGGTCTCTGGGCGCCTGCTCGCTGACATCTGCCGGAGTCTGCCGGCCAAGCCCGTCGACCTCACCGCCGACGGCACGCATGTGGAGCTGGTCTGCGGCAGCGCGCGATTCACCCTGCAGACACTGCCGGTAGCCGACTATCCGACCTTGCCGGCGTTGCCCGAGGCGACCGGGACCGTGCCGAGCGACCTCTTCGCCCATGCCGTGGGGCAGGTCGTCGTCGCCGCCGGTCGTGACGAGTTGCTCCCCGTGTTCACCGGCGTACGGGTGGAGATCGAGGGGGAGACCGTCTCGCTGCTGGCCACGGACCGCTACCGGATGGCGTTGCGCGAGTTCACCTGGAACCCGGCGACCCCGCAGACCTCCGCTGTCGCACTGGTCCCGGCCAAGGTGCTCTCCGACACCGCGCGGTCGATGGCGGCCGGTGAGCAGATCATTTTGAGCCTCGCCTCGTCGGGTGCTGGTGACGGCATCATCGGTTTCGAGGGTCACGGCGGCGGAGGCGATCGGCAGACCACCACCCGGTTGCTGGACGGGGAGTTTCCCAAGGTCCGGCACATCATGAACACCCAGCCGGTGATGACGATCCGGCTCAACACCGCCGACACGATCGCGGCCGCGCGCCGTGTGTCGTTGGTCGCCGAGCGGAACACCTCGCTGCGGATGCTGATCGGCGAAGGTGTGGTCACGCTGGAGGCAGCGACCGGGGACCAGGCACAGGCCTCGGAGGCGCTCGAGGCCGTGGTCGAGCAACAGTCCGGCGGCGACCTGGCGGTGACCGCGGCGGGCTTCAACCCGACGTACCTGCTCGATGCCCTGGGTGCGTTCGACACCCCGTACGTGAACGTGGCGTTCACCGCACCCAACAAGCCGTGCCAGCTGACCGGCCTAGCCGAGATCGATGGCGATCCGATCACCGATTATCGGCATGTGATCATGTTGATGCGGCTGCCGAGCTGACTCCCAAAGCCAATGCTGTTGTGACCCCGGCTACATTCCGCGGGTGAGTCGCTGCTAGCGTGCGGGACGACATCCGCCGAAAGGGGCTCTTGCATGCAATTGGGAATGGTCGGGCTTGGTCGAATGGGGGCCAACATCGTGCGGCGCCTCATGCGCGACGGGCACGAATGCGTGGTATATGACGTCAGCGCTGATTCGGTAGCCGAGTTGGCGTCCGAAGGAGCCATCGGAGCGAACAGCCCGGAGGACTTCGTCGCCAAGCTCAGCGGGCCGCGAGCCGTCTGGGTGATGATCCCGGCGAGCCTGACCGGGAAGATCGTCGACCAGTTCGCCGAGCTGCTGGAGCCGGGCGACACCATCATCGACGGTGGCAACTCCAACTACCGTGACGATGTCCGGCGGGCTCGCAAGCTCGCTGAGCAGGGCATCAACTATGTCGACATCGGCACGAGCGGCGGTGTGTTCGGCCTCGAGCGCGGCTACTGCCTGATGGTCGGTGGTCCGGACGAGGCCGTCGAGCGACTGGATCCGATCCTCAAGACGATTGCGCCGGGTGTCGGTGAGATCGAGCGGACCCCCGGTCGCGAGGGCGAGCTGGCTCCCGAGGAGCAGGGCTACCTGCACTGCGGGCCGTCGGGTGCCGGACACTTCGTGAAGATGGTCCACAACGGCATCGAGTACGGGATCATGGCAGCCTTCGCCGAGGGCCTGAACATCCTCCACAATGCCGATGCGGGCATCCGTGAGGCGGCCCACTCCGCGGAGATCGCCCCGCTGGAGGAGCCGGAGTACTACCAGTTCGACATCGACACGGCCAAGGTCTCCGAGCTGTGGCGTCGTGGTTCGGTCATCTCCTCGTGGTTGCTGGATCTGACGGCCGCTGCGCTGCAGGAGAATCCGAAGCTCGACGGACTCGCCGGCCGGGTCTCGGACTCCGGTGAGGGGCGCTGGACCGTCAAAGCGGCTGTCGATGTCGGTGTGCCGGCCCCGGTCCTGGCGGCATCGTTGTTCGAGCGGTTCGCCTCGCGCGATGAGGACCGTTTCGCCAACCAGGTGCTGTCGGCCATGCGCAAGCAGTTCGGCGGGCACTCGGAGCTGCCGGCGGGTCACTCGCTCGAAGCGGGGGCGGCTAAGGCGGACTAGTTTTGGTTTGTTTGTCCGATGTGTGGGGTGGGGAGGGCGTCTCGCCCTCCCTCGCTCCGCAAGCTCCGCTCGGGAACGCCCGACCCACCCTGACGCCCTCCCCACCCCACACCTGCAGTTCGCTAGTCCGCCTGGCCTGGTGGGTTGTTTGGGAGGGCGTTCCGCCCCAAAGCTCCGCTCGGAAACGCCCGACCCACCCTGACAGCCTCCCCACCCCGACTCCCCTCACTGCGCAGATCGACCCACTTGCTGGAGCCTAGTCCGCCTGGCCTGGTGGTTGGTGGGAGGGCGTTCCGCCCTCCTCGCTCCGCAAGCTCCGCGCGAAATGGCCGACCCAGCCTGACGCCCCTCAGTTTCTCGTTTCGCCGGAAAGTGGGTCGTGCCGTGGATAGGGTCGGCCGTTGTGGATCGACTTCAGGTGCGATGGTCCGGGGGGACTCGCACATTCGACGGTGATCGAGTGCTCATCGGGCGTGAGCCCGATTGCGACATCCGGGTCACTGACGGCGAGGCTTCACGGCGTCACGCCATCCTTCATCGAGAAGGAGGCCGTTGGACCGTCGTGGACTCGAGCAGCAATGGGACGTTCGTCGAGGGCCGGCGGATCGACCGTCTCCTGGTGACTGGCCGTCCGGTGACGCTTCGTCTCGGCACACCTGAGGGCGAGTCGGTGTCGGTTGCCAGTCTGACTGCCTTGCCCGAGGCCACCAGGCTCCCGATCGTGCCGCCGGGTCAGTTGGCGCATGGGCAGACCGTCGCTCGGGCCGAGCACCTACAGGCGGGGCGCAGTCTGAGCATTGGCCGTGACCCCGACAATGACATCGTCCTGGACGATCCGCTGGTGAGCCGCCATCATGCGCGGCTCGACCCGTCAGGTCCTCAGCGTCCGGCGATCCTGCATGACCTGGGCAGTTTCAACGGCACCTTTGTCGATGGCCGCCGAGTGCCGGTCAGCGCCGAGCTGACCATGGGCGTCGAGGTGATTCTCGGCAACCAGACATTTCGATGGGATGGCCAGCAACTCGTCGCCTCGGCCACCACCCATGAGTGCACGTTGTATGCCGATGGCATCACCACCGTGCTGCCGGACGGCCGAAAACTGCTGCAGGATGCGAGTTTTCAGCTCCGCCCGTCCAGTCTGACGGCGGTGATCGGACCATCCGGTGCCGGCAAATCGACGATGTTGGGCGCACTGACCGGCCTACGACCGGCAACGCAAGGCCGGGTCATCTGGCATGGACACGACCTCTATGAGCACTACGAGCAGCTGCGGTTTCAGATCGGTCTCGTGCCACAGCAGGACATCCAGCACCCTCAGCTCAAGGTCCAACAGGCCCTCGACTATGCCGCCAAACTTCGGTTGCCGCCCGACACCACCGCTGCGGAGCGGACTGCTCGCGTCAAGACTGTCGCCGATCAACTCCAGTTGACGGCCCGCCTGGACAACAGGATCGGCACCCAGCTCTCAGGAGGGCAGCGGAAACGGGTGTCGATCGCCACCGAGCTCCTCACCGCTCCGCCGCTGCTGTTCCTGGACGAGCCGACATCCGGCCTGGACCCGGGCTTGGATCTCGAAGTGATGAGGCAGCTACGGTCTCTGGCCGACGACGGTCGGGTCATCGTGGTGGTCACCCATTCCGTGCTGGCGCTCGACCTCTGCGACAACATCATGGTGCTCGCGCCCGGCGGCAGAATCGCGTACTTCGGTCCGCCCGACGGTGTCTTGTCCTACTTCAGCTGCAGCAGCTATCCCGAGGTCTTCGATCTGCTCGACAAGCCCGACCTCTGGCAGCGCATCCCTGCCCGCTCCCCGTCTGCCGGGCAGGCTGCTGCGCCGGTGGTCAATCACCACGGCGGGGTCCCTAGCCCTCCTGGTCGATCGCTTGCTCGGCAGTTCGCGACGCTGATGTCACGCAACATCGCTGTGGTGAAGGCCGACCGACTGCTGCTCGGCATGCTGGTGTTGTTGCCGCTCATCCTGGGCGGTTTGAGCCGTCTCGTCCCGGGTGAGAACGGCCTCTCGCTGGACGGGACCAGCAGCTGTCCAACGGGCACTGAACGGGTCCCGGACGGCTGTCGGCGACCGGACGGCGGCATCATCGATCTGATCTTCTATGCGGGTGAGGCAAACCAGCGGCTGATCGTGCTGATTGTCGCGGCGTGCCTGATGGGAACGGCCATCGCGATTCGTGAGCTCATCGGCGAGCGACCGATCTTCAAACGTGAGTATGCGGTCGGGCTCTCCACTTCGGCGTACTTCGCAAGCAAGGTGCTGGTCTTGGGCACGGCGGCGTTCCTCCAAGGTCTGGTCGTCACCTTCATCGCCACGGCCGGGCTTCCAGGGCCGGACAGCACCGACGGAGTCCTTCGAGTGGCCCTGGCCATCGGTGCGCTCGCCTTCACGATGGCTGTCGTGGGGCTCGTCTTGTCAGCTGTGGTGACCAGCACCGAGCAGACCATGCCAGCGCTGGTGGGGGTCGTCATGCTGCAGTTGGTGCTGTCCGGCGCGCTCTTCGAGATCGCCGGCCGCCAGGTCCTCGAACAGGTCGCGTGGCTCTCTCCGTCCCGCTGGGCCTACGCTGCCTCCGCGTCGACCTTGGGCTTGGTCCGCGGTCAGCACGACCGCGATACCGAGGACTGGATCTCTCTCGCCGGCACCGAGCACTATCTGATGGACCTCGGGATCCTGGGATTGCTGGCGGTCGCCTACCTCGGTCTGGGCTTCCTGCTGGTCCGACGAAGCGCCAGTAAGGACTGATACCCGGCTGAAGATCCCGGAGCCATTCATCGTCACCGGCTGCACGAGTCCGCTTCCGACAGGTGTGACCCCGCGATCTCTCGCCCTCCTACACTGACTCAGGTGACTGTGGCGCCCACCACCGAGCCCGAGCGCCCGACCTACCCGGAAGCTCGGCGGGCGCGTACCTGGTGGTGGTTCGGCTCCATCGGTGCTGCGATCGCGTTGGTGATCGGTCTCGTCTGGGTGGCCGGCGGGTTCGAGCCGCGGACCGACGTACGGACCGAGGTGGCCCCGGGGACGACCATCTCCACCGGTCCGTACGAGTTGACCTTCGACCGGGCGACCGTCCAGAAGACCCGGCATTTCTCCGAGAAGCGGCTGGTCTGGGAGGTCGTCGTGCACGGCAGCGGGCGAACCACCGGTGACCAGGCCATTGCGCCCAGCTCGCTGAACTGGTTCACGACTGCCCGGGACCCGGGTTCGGGGACTGTCTTGCAGCCCACCATGCAAGGCTTCCGATCTGTCGAACAGGGCGCCTCCGGGGGTGCCTTCTTCACCCCGGGTCTCGGGCCGATCCCCTATCGACTGACCTTTCAGTTCTCCGGCGACCTCCCGATGCCGAGCAGCATCGACCTCGCGGTGTGGGACCTGGAATTGCGTGATCGGAGTCTGCTGCAGACCGGTGAGCTCGACTGGGCTCGGACCAACCATGTCTCGGTCTATCCGGCGATGCCGCTGCAACAGCTGCCCGACGACGTCAGCTGATCTGACTCGAGGGATTCCTCAGCCGAGCGGGACGAGCACCTGTCGAGCGCCGTGAACGGCGGAGTCCTCGACCACCACTCCGGCGAGCTCACCGACGTACCGCTCCGGGACCTCGAAGGTGATCTCCAGCGGATAGCCGCGTCCTACCTCCATCGACGCCATCGTGCAGCGTGGCTCGAGCGTGCGTGAGACATAGGTGCTGCTCTCCTTCCAGGTTCGCCGATTCGGGCCGAGCAGCTGGAAATTGCAGTACAACGACTCGTTCGGATCCTGGCGCACGACGTCGACTCTGGCGACCACCCAGACCGCGTTGTCGGCCGGCGGCTCGACCTGATCCGTGATCGAGTCGACCAGCTGCGTGGTCTGGACCAGACTCACCAGCCGGAACTCCGCACCCATCGCCCGGGCCGGCTCCCCCGGATCGAGCTGGGTATAGCGTCCGTAGTCGGTCAGGCCTTGGATCGCGACGGTGCTCCACACGTTGAGGTAGGTCAGCACGGCGAGAATCACACAGCAGGCCCGGAGCCAGGCACGGCGGCGTTGGTCGACCGGGCTCATGGCAGTGCCTCGGCGGCTGGAGAAGACTCGACGTCCAGATCGCGCCCACGTGCCGCCTGCCGCCACTGGTCCGCATTGTCGGCCGTGATGCCCAGATGGATCCTGGCCCGCTGGTGATACGTGCTCACGATGCTGCCTGACCAGATCTCCAGAGTCAGATCGTCGATCTGGGCCGGATCGACCTCGAACACCAGCGCTTGACGCTGGCGAAAGCCCGGCTCGGCATCCAAAGCCGTACCTGACCAGTTGCCATAGGTCCGTGCTTGGGTGACCAGGTAGGAGTTGCCGAGCCTGACCGCCTGACGACCCGGCACGGCGAGCATGACGTCGACCTGTACGAACATGCCGCTGGTCTCTGCTGCCACCTGGTCGTTGCGGACCAGACGGGTGCCGACCTGGACCTCGCCGGCGGTCACCTCGGCCTGGTCGATCGAGACAGGTTCGTTGCGGGTCCCTGTGACGTACTCGAAGCTCGGTGGCTCGTTGACTCCGATTCCGATGGCACTGAATGCCAGACAGGCCAAGGCCGCCACGACACCCATCACCCGGGCGCGGGAGACCCGGGTCACTCGACGCGTACGTTCCCGGGTGCTCACGTCGCCTCTTGGTCTTCCGGAGTCGTCTCGACGTCGACGTGGTGCGAGCGTGCCCAGAACAATTCCAAGCAACGACGGAACGCGACGGCGAGCAAACAGATCCGCAAGGGTTCCAGCAGGATGTCCGGGATCAAGTCGAAAGAGGTGCCGTAGGCGTACCAGAAGGCGATCGGCTGGCCGGCGAAGAGACGGTTGGTCAGCATCTCCAGACCGCTGTCCGCCATCACGAGCGCGGAGTAGACCGCCACGTAGGCACCCAGGAACACCACCCCGGCGCGCAGCACCAGGCGCAGGGAGTGGAAGGTCGGCAGATACTTGTCGTCGATGTCGCCGAGAAAGGCCTCCTTCAGTTCCGTGGCCGCCCGACCGACTCCGGCCGGCGGCGGCAGCTTGCCCTTGGCTCGGCGACGCTCGGCATGGCTGGCGAACACCGTCGAGCCGGGCACCTTCGCCAGGTACGGCTGTCCCTTGCGCCAGAGCTCGGCCAGCGACAGCACCTGAGTACCGAACACCAGCGCCGCGACCGCGAGCCAGACGACCGGTTGGACCAGCGCCTCCCACAACAACGGCCAGACCTCGTCGGCGAGGAAGCCCACCATTCGAGTCACGATCACCGGCAAGTGGATGGAGATGACCGACAAGGCATCCAGCAGGTGCTGCCACCAGCTGTCCAACCAGGCCATGAAGGCCCGGTCCGCCAGCCACAGCTTGGCTTGCTGCCAGATCCGCACCCCGCCCATGATGACGACGAGCATGAAGAAGGTCTCGACCAGCGCGACGGTCAGGCCGAGGGCCCGGATCCCGGAGCGTTCGTGCCATGCATCCAAGCCGCGCCGGAGCAGATAGATCGTCACCAGACCGGCCAGAAACCACCACGGGTGCTCGACGGCCGCCTGGTTGAGGGTGCCGAGGATGGATGGTTGGTCGGTGACCACCCCGCTGCGGAAGAGCTGTTCGTACGCCAGTTGAGCGGCCCGCTCGGAGACGTCGCCGAAGACCGCGTAGATGCCGAGAAAGGGCAGCAGAGTGAGCGAGACGAGCCTGGTCAGACTGCTGTCCCGGTCATCGGAGACCAGCTCGGCATCGGGGATCAGCTGCCTGACCCCGAGGTCTTGGCCGACCAACTGCAGCATCACGACGATGGCCACCAGCTGTGCCAGGAAGCTGAAGGAGAAGATGGCCAGGCCGGCCCACGAGTTCCACTCACCTGCCGTGATCGCCAGCCGCTGAGCGAGCTCGGTGCCGAGCCAACCGAGCAGATAGACCGTCAACAGCTGAGGCAGCAGGCGCCACCACACCCGACCGGTGTCGAGCACCAGGATGCGGAGGTCGGCCCAGATCACCCGAGGCAGCCTAATCCGGACACCGGTCAGCCATAGGTGTCGCGTGGCCCGCGACCGTCTCGGATCGAGAGCGGACCCTTCTTCCACGAGGGGCCCTGCGGACCGAGCACCTTCACCCGCGTCACTGTGCCATCGCCGAGCTGCTCGTTGAGCTTGGCCACCAGCTGGGGAGCCATGGTGCGCAGCGAGGTGGCCCAGACAGTCGACTCCGCACGCACCGTGAGCACCGTGTCGGCGTACGACTCGGGCCAGGAGTGTGCGGCGTTCGTCGGACCGACCAGCACCGGCCAGCGGGCCAGCAGCGCGCGGACGCTCAGATCGGTGCTCCAGCCCTTGGCTTCGACCAGCCGGTCCAGCGCCGCACTGAGCAGCTTCGGATCCCGGTCGTCGGGTGCGGCGCCGGAGCGGACCTGGTCGACCGGTGCTGAGCGTTTCGGATGCTTGCGTCGTCGACGCTGCTGGGCGCCGACCGAGTTGGCGATCGAGCGGGCCAGCTCCAGCCCGGTGGGATCGTGCGGGCTCTGGTCCGGTGCACCCTTCTGCACGGAGTCGCTCGCGTTTGTCGGCTTCGCTCCATCTGTAGACCGAGCAGAGCCGACAAACCCGAGCGGATCTGCATCGGAGCGTGGGTCCGACGGCTGAATCGGGGTGGGGTCACTCATCGGCGGTCACGTCACCAGCGGCGACCCGATATCGGTGACCGGCCAGCTCAGCCGGTACGTCAGCACCGACGGCGGCCGTCACCAGGACCTGCTCGGCGCTCAGCACACTGCCCGCGAGTCGCTCCCGCCGGACGCTGTCCAGCTCGGCGAACACGTCATCGAGCACCAGCACCGGCTCGACGGCGTCGGCACGCAGCAGCTGGAACGACCCGAGCCGGAGAGCCAGGGCCAGCGACCACGACTCGCCGTGGCTGGCGTACCCCTTCGCCGGCATCGGTCCCATCATCAACATGACGTCATCGCGGTGTGGGCCGACCAGACAGAGTCCGCGCTGGATCTCGTCGGGGCGTCGTTCCTTGAGCCCGAGGGTCATCACCTCGGTCAGCTCATCGCGGGTCAGCTCCGGGCTCAGCTCCAGGCCCGACTTGTACGTCGCGGACACGTCGGAGTTGGTCGGTGCGATGTCGGCGTACGCGGTTCGTACGTGTGGTGCCAACTCGGCCAAGGTCCGCAGGCGGGCCGCCAGCAGCTCACCGCCGGCCGCGGCCAGATGAGTGTCCCAAACGTCCAGGGTGGAGGCCGCCTCAGACGGCGGCGGCTTACCGCGGGACCGGCCACTGAGTGACTTCAACAGCGTGCTGCGCTGCCGGAGCACCCGGTCGTAGTCGGCGCGTACGCCGGCGAACCGCGGCCAGCGGGCGACGACCAGCTCATCGAGGAATCGGCGCCGCTCGGAAGGATCTCCCTTGACGATCGCCAGATCCTCCGGCGAGAAGACCACCGTGCGGAGCACACCGACCAGCTCGCGGGCCCGTCGCAACGGTGATCGGTTCAGTCTGGCCCGATTCGCCTTTCCCGGCGTGATCTCCACTTCCAGTTGCACCTGACGTTGGTCGTCCAACCCCGCCTGGACGCGGGCCCGAACGATCGCCCGCTCGGCGCCGAACCGGACCAGAGGGACCTCCGAGGACACCCGGTGAGACGACAGCGTCGACAGGTATTCCACCGCCTCGACCAGATTCGTCTTCCCCTGGCCGTTCGCGCCGACGAACGTCGTCACCCCGGCTCCGAGCGGCACGTCGACCTGCAGGTACGACCGGAAGTCGGCCAGCTGCAGATGATCGACGAACACCCGCTAACCCTACGATCCTCCGGCCCAGAAGTGAGGACCCCAGAAGTGAGGACGATGAGGCCTGGCCTGACCGCTGACTGCGATGTAGCTCACCTTGGCTCAGCGAGTGGTCCAGGCCGGGGTCGCGTAGCGGGGGGCGGTCAGACCGAGCGGCGCCGGCTCTCCTCCGTCGGCAGGAACGAGCCAGATGTCCTTGCTCTCGGTTCGATTCCCGTTGCCATCGCGGTTGG
>Ga0209793_1001556_pt1 | contig 14002 bp, 12 predicted proteins | sample EBPBio122009_DNA_FD_185863 | JGI IMG/M metagenome (GOLD analysis project Ga0209793, IMG submission 185863) | Wastewater treatment Type I Accumulibacter community from EBPR Bioreactor in Madison, WI, USA - Reactor 1_2/2/2009_ DNA (SPAdes) (version 2) | ecosystem: Engineered > Bioreactor > EBPR >... | reverse complement strand
AGACAACGATGCTGTTCATCAGCCACGACCTGTCGGTGGTGCGCTACATCGCCGACCGCGTGGTGGTGATGTATCTCGGCCATATCGTCGAGCAGGGGTCGACCGACCAGATCTTTGCGCCGCCTTATCACCCCTATACCGAGGCGCTGCTATCGGCGATCCCGATCGCCGACACATCCGTGGTCAAGCAGCACATCGTGCTGGAAGGCGATATTCCCTCGGCGATGAACCCGCCGCCGGGCTGCCCGTTCCAGACGCGCTGCCGCTGGAAATCCAGCGTCCCGGGCAACAAATGCGAGACCGAACTACCGCCGCTGAAGGATCTCGGCGACGGCCATATGAGCCTGTGCTGGCTGGCGGACGACGTGCTGGCGACGATGGAACCGGTGATCAAGGTGGGCGGCGAGGACATTGTCGACGTTGCTCCGCGTGACGAGACGCCGGCTGCGCCGCGGACAAGGGCCGCCGCCGGAAAGAAAGCGCCGCGCGCGGCCGCCCCGGCGGTCCGGGCGGCGTCGCTGGCCGGCCGCTCGCCCGCCGCGCCGCGCAGCGCGGGTTCGGTCGTCGCCCATCACCGGCAGGGCGGAACGTCGTCGAAGAAGCCCGGGGAGGCCATCGCCGGGACGCCGGCCGTGGCGGCGGAAAAGGGGAGGCCTTCAGGCATCGCCAAACCCGACAGGCCGGACGATCTGAAACTGATCTCGGGCGTCGGGCCGAAGATCGAGGCGATCCTCAACAATCTTGGGATCCACACCTGGGCGCAGGTGGCGAGCTGGAAAAAGGCCGAGCGCGACTGGGTCGACAACCATCTCAATTTCCACGGCCGGATCGAGCGCGACGACTGGGTCCGGCAGGCCAAGGCGCTCGCCAAGGGCGGCGTCGCCGAATACATCAAGGTGTTTGGCAAGAAGCCGAGATAGGCGAGGGCGCGCGCCGCTCCGTCAGCGGCAGCGCGACATCTGCGCTGAATAGTTCTGCGCCATCTCGGCGGCGTCGCGCGCGGTCTTTTGCAGGCCGGCGTTGGAACGCCACGAGCCTTTGCCGAAGGCGGCCCAGCCGGAATAGTAGGCGAGATAGAGGCTGTAGGCGTCGTTCGGGTCGACGCCATAGGTCGACACGGTCCTTGCGTGGTACCAGCCGACGAAATCGACCGCGTCGTCAAAGTCGTCGCGGCTGCGCCCAAGCCCGCCCGCCTCGCTGCGGTATTGCGCCCAGGTGCCGTCCAGCGCCTGGGCGTAGCCGTAGGCGCTCGAGGCGCGTTTGCCGGGAATGAAGCCGAGATAGTAGTGGCGCGGCGGCCGGGCATCCGACTGGAAACCGGATTCCTTGCGGATCGTCGCCATCAGCACCGGCACGGGAATGCCGTGGCGCTTCGACGCCTTGGTCGAGGCGCGCCGCCAGTTGTCGAACCAGCCGTCCTGCTGGTCGAACACGGCGCAGACATTGTCGATGTTGCGCGGCGCGGTTGCGCAGCCGGCCAGGGCGAGCGCCAGGCCGACGCCGACAAATTTTGTCAAATGCCGCGTGTCCATGTCTCAACAGCTAGCGCCGAAGCATGAATCCCGGGTTTCGCGGCATGGTTAACGCGTGCAGGTCGGCTTCTTCCGATGAAACATGATAAGATTTGTCATATTAATTCGGCGGAAATTCAATGGCTTAGCCAAAATTTGACCGATTGATAAAATTTTCGGCTGTGCTAGCATTTCCTCAAACATAGAGCACAGGGGGACGTGCATGGCCGCAGGGCAACACAAGGATGGCGTGGCCGCCGGCCGGCTGTCGTCAGCTCAGATCAAGCATAATTTCGACGATCTGCATCCGCCGCTCGATCATCACGAGGCGCTGGTCGAGAGCGACCGCTGCTATTTCTGCTACGATGCGCCGTGCATGACAGCCTGTCCGACATCGATCGACATTCCGATGTTCATCCGCGAGATCTCGACCGGCAATCCGCTGGGCGCGGCCAAGACGATTTTCGACCAGAATATTCTGGGCGGCATGTGCGCCCGCGTCTGCCCGACCGAAACGCTGTGCGAAGAGGTTTGCGTGCGCGAGACAGCCGAAGGCAAGCCGGTGCAGATCGGCCGGCTGCAGCGCTACGCCACCGATGTGGCGATGGCCAAGAAGAAGCAGTTCTACAAGCGCGCCAAGAACAGCGGCAAGAAGGTGGCCGTGGTCGGGGCGGGGCCCGCGGGGCTGGCGGCCGCCCACCGGCTGGCGATGAACGGGCACGCGGTGACGGTTTTTGAAGCCAAGAAGAAGCCCGGCGGCCTCAACGAATTCGGTATCGCCGCCTACAAGAGCGTCGACGGCTTCGCGCAGGCCGAAGTTGACTATGTCACCGCGATCGGCGGCATTGACATCAAATATGGCAAGGCGCTGGGCAAGGACATCCAGCTTGCCGACCTGGCGGGCAAGCACGACGCGGTGTTTCTGGGGATGGGACTGGCCGGCGTCAACGCGCTCGGCGCGCCGGGCGACAAGAGCGAAGGGGTGCGCGACGCGGTCGATTTCATCTCTGAACTGCGCCAGGCGAAGGATCTGACCAAACTGCCGATCGGCCGCCGGGTGGTGGTGATCGGCGGCGGCATGACCGCAATCGACGCCGCCGTGCAGTCGAAGCTGCTCGGCGCCGAGGAGGTGACCATCGCCTATCGCCGTGGCCAGGAAGACATGAATGCGTCCGAGTTCGAGCAGGACCTGGCGACCGCCAACGGCGTCGTCATCCGCCACTGGGTGCAGCCGAAGAAGATCGTCGCCAAGGGTGGCAAGGTGACCGGCATCGAACTCGAATACACCGCCAGCAAGGGCGGCAAGCTGACCGGAACCGGCGAGACGGTGACGATCGCCGCCGACCAGGTGTTTTCGGCGATCGGCCAGCAGTTCATTGCGCAGACCGTCAACGGCAATGCCGAAACGCTGGTGCTCGCCGGCGGACGTATCAAGGTCAACGACGAGGGCAAGACCTCGATGAAGAACGTCTGGGCCGGCGGCGACTGCGTCAAGGACGGCCGCGAGGATCTGACGGTGGCGGCTGTCGCTGCCGGCCGCGACGCAGCCGACAGCATCAATCGGGCTCTGGCCTCGAACGGGAGGGCGTAAGCATGGCGGACATTCGCAACAATTTCGTCGGCATCAAGAGCCCGAACCCGTTCTGGCTGGCGTCGGCGCCGCCGACCGACAAGGCCTACAATGTCGAGCGCGCCTTCAAGGCCGGCTGGGGCGGCGTGGTGTGGAAGACGCTGGGCGAGGAAGGCCCGCCGGTGGTCAATGTCAACGGCCCGCGCTACGGCGCGATCTGGGGCGCCGACCGGCGTCTGCTCGGCCTCAACAATATCGAACTGATCACCGACCGCGATCTTTATGTGAACCTGCGCGAGATGAAGCAGGTCAAGATGAACTGGCCGGACCGGGCGCTGATCGCCTCGATCATGGTTCCCTGTGAAGAAAATGCCTGGAAAGCGATCCTGCCGCTGGTCGAAGAAACCGGGGCGGACGGCATCGAGCTTAATTTCGGCTGTCCGCACGGCATGAGCGAGCGCGGCATGGGCTCGGCCGTCGGCCAGGTGCCCGAATATATCGAAATGGTGGTGCGCTGGTGCAAGCAGTACACCCGCATGCCGGTGATCACCAAGCTGACGCCCAACATCACCGACATCCGCAGGCCGGCGCGCGCGGCCCATGCCGGCGGCACCGATGCGGTGTCGCTGATCAACACCATCAATTCGATCACCTCGGTCAATCTCGACAATTTCTCGCCGGAACCGTCGATCGACGGCAAGGGCTCGCATGGCGGCTATTGCGGCCCGGCGGTGAAGCCGATCGCGCTCAACATGGTGGCCGAGATCGCCCGCGATCCCGAAACCGCCGGACTGCCGATCTCGGGCATCGGCGGCGTCACCACCTGGCGCGACGCGGCGGAATTCCTGGCGCTTGGCGCCGGCAATGTGCAGGTGTGCACCGCCGCCATGACCTACGGCTTCAAGATCGTGCAGGAGATGATTTCCGGCCTGTCGAACTGGATGGACGCCAAGGGCCATCGTTCGCTCGACGACATCATCGGCCGCGCGACGCCCAACGTCACCGACTGGAAATTCCTCAACCTCAACTACATCGCCAAGGCGCATATCGACCAGGACGCCTGCATCAAGTGCGGCCGCTGCCACATCGCCTGCGAGGACACCTCGCATCAGGCGATCACCGCCTTTGTCGACGGCAAGCGTCATTTCGAGGTGATGGAGGACGAGTGCGTCGGCTGCAATCTGTGCGTCAATGTCTGCCCGGTTGACAATTGCATCACCATGGTTCCGCTGAAGGCGGGCGCGCTCGACAAGCGCACCGGCCAGAAGGTGCAGAAGACCTACGCCAACTGGACGACGCACCCGAACAACCCGTCGGCGAAACAGGCTGCCGAGTAGGCCGGGTCATGGCGATGTTGCGTGGCGCGGACATGCGCTTCGCCGCGCCCGTCGCGGCGGCGTAGCCGTAGCCGCAGTGCCGTGACCGCACCCGCAAGCCACATCACCCACGCCTCCGGGCGCGACAAGCTGGTCGCGCATCTGGCGATGATCCTGTTCTCGGCGCTGGTGGCGGGATCGTTCTCGTTCGGCGCGATCGCCGGGGCCTATCTGGAACCTGCGCCGCTCAACGCGGCGCGGTTTGCGATCGGCGCGGCGATCATGGGCGGCGTGTGCATCGCCATGCTCGGGCGCATCCCGAAACCCCGGGCGCCGTGGCGCTTCGTCATCCTCGGGGCGCTGATGGCGCTGTTCTTCATCACCATGTTCATGTCGCTGAAGATGACGACGCCGGTGTCGTCGGGCGCGGTGTTCACGCTGATGCCGCTGATGGCGGCGTTCTTCGGCTGGCTGTTTCTCGGGCAGGTTCCGCGCGCACTGGTGATGATCAGCCTGCTGGTCGCCGCCAGCGGAGCGCTGTGGGTGATCTTTCGCGGCGACCTGGCGGCGCTCGCGGCGCTGGACATCGGCCGCGGCGAACTGATTTTTTTGGCCGGTGTCGCCGGGCACGCCGCCTATGCGCCGCTGGTCAGGCGGTTCAACCGCGGCGAGCCGCTGGTCGCCTTCACCTTCTGGTCGCTGGTGGCGATCGGCAGCTGGATCGCGATCTGGGGCGCGCGCGACATCGTCGCCACCGACTGGACGGCGACGCCCCTGGTTGCGTGGGCGACGATCATCTATCTCGCGATCTTCACCACCGCGCTGACGACCTTCCTGGTGCAGTTCGCGACGATGCGGCTGCCGGCCTCGAAGGTGCTGGCCTACAATTACCTGACGCCCGGCTTCATCATCCTTATCGAAGGCGTTCTGGGGCATGGCTGGGCGGCGCCGACGGTGCTGATCGGCGCGGCGATCACAGTGGGCGGCCTGCTGGTGATGGCGCTGGCGCCGGATTGACCTTGAATTGGTCGCATCGTGAGCGCGCATTGCGCAAATGATGCTCAAAATGAGGTCAGGACGATGTCAAATGCGATGAGCGTAGCGGCGGCGGGATTTGCCGATGGCGGCGCGCCGTTCCTGTCGGCGGCCCATGTCGCCGGGCGGCAGTTGCATCGCGCTGTGGCGCTGGAACGACGACGGCGCGCCGAAGCTCGAAATCGTCGATCCCGACGACCGGCTGCCCCGGTCCGCGGCGTCGTGGACCGAATAGTCTAAGCCGGCGCCGGCTCTTCGCCAGAGCGGAAGCTCGTCCATTGCCTGACAAGCACCGGCGCGACCAGCGCAAATCCGATCAGCGTCGAATAAAGCTCCGGCGCCACCAGCAGGATGGCCGCCAGGACCAGCAGCGCGTTCTCCCATGCGCGTGTTCGCACCAGCATGAAACGCGACAGCGCCGCGCCCAGGAACATGATGCCGAGCGAACAGCCGATGAAGGCGAGCGCGAAGCTGGACCATGTAAAATCCTTGGTGACCAAGAGCAGCGACGGCGAGAAGACGAACACGAACGGCACCAACGCCTTGCCGAGCCCGAGCCGGAACGCGGTGTTGCCGGTCTTGAACGGGTCGGCTCCCGCCATGCCCGCCGCCGCATAGGCGGCCAGCGCCACCGGCGGGGTGATGTCGGCCAGGACGCCGTAGTAGAAGACGAAGAAATGGGCGACGATCGGCTCGACGCCGAGCAGGCCGAGCGCCGGCGCGGCGATGGTGGCCATAATGATGTAGTTGGCGGTGGTGGGAATGCCGCAGCCCATCAGGATGCAGACGATGCCGGTCATCACCAGCGTGAACAGCAACGTCAGGCTGTTGGCCGCCATCCACGGCACCAGCGGGTCGAGGAACGCGGCGATGTTGGCGGCGGTCGAGGTGACGATGAACGACACCTTGAAGCCGACGCCGGTCAGCGTCACCACGCCGACGACGATGCCGACCGTGGCCGCGGCGGCGCCGACCGCCAGCGCATATTTGGCGCCGTCGCGCAGGCCCTCGAAAATCTCCATCACGCTCATGCGGCGGCGCGGATTGAGCAGGCCGACCGCGATGCACAGCGTGATGCCCCAGAAGGCGGCGAGGTAGGGCGTGTAGCCCGACAGCAGCACGCCGATCAGCACGACCAGCGGAATGATCGTTGGCCAGTCGCGCTTCAGCGCCGCGGCGACGTCGGGCATCTCGTCGGGGCGCAGGCCGCGCAATCCGTTCCGCTTGGCCTCGAAATGCACCTGCATCAGCACGCCGAAGAAATGCATGAAGGCGGGGACGATGGCGGCGAGGATGATCGTCGTATAGGGCAGTTCGAGGAACTCGATCATCAGGAAGGCGGCCGCGCCCATGATCGGCGGGGTGATCTGGCCGCCGGTGGACGAGGCTGCCTCGACCGCGCCGGCGAATTCGCGCTTGTAGCCGAGCCGGATCATCGCCGGGATGGTCAGCGAGCCGACCGTAACGGTGTTGGCGACGGACGAGCCGGAAATCATGCCGAAAAGGGCCGAGCCGAAGATCGAAATTTTTGCCGGGCCGCCGGCGAAGCGACCGGCGACGAAGGCGGCGCAGTCGAGGAACAGCTGGCCGAGACCGATGCGGGTGGCGAAGACGCCGAAAAGCACGAAGTGGAACACATAGGTGGCGACGACGCCGAGCGCGATGCCGTAAATGCCCTGCGTCGTCAGGTAGAGATGGTCGACAAGCTGGGAAACGGTTGCGCCCGGATGCACGAGGATCGAAGGCATCCATGGTCCGTAGAGGGCATAGAGCATAAAAATGATCGCGATGATCGGCAGCGGCCAGCCGACTGAGCGGCGGGTGGCCTCGAGCAGCAGCAGGATCAGCGCGCCGCCGAGCACCACGTCGGTGGTCGACGGATTGCCGACGCGAAACGCCAGGTCGTCGAGCGGGATCAGCGGCACATGGGCGACGGCGACGACGCCGATGACCGCCAGCGCCCAGTCGAACAGGGGAATGCCGAGCGGCGTCCAGATGCTGGAGACGACCGGCTTGTCGTAGGCGCCCTTCCAGAACGGGAATACCAGGAACACCAGCGCCAGCACGAAGGCGAGGTGGATGCCGCGATGCACCATCTCGTGCAACAGGCCGAAGCCGGCGGTGTAGTAGTGGAACAGGGACAGGATGACGAGCAGGGTACCCACCAGCCAGGCGCCTGCCGGCGTCAGCTTGCGGAAGCGGATCTCCGAATCGAATTGTTCCTCAAGCTCGCGCGCTTTCTCCTCGTCCAGCTCCATCGGCGCGAGGTGCACGTCGTCCTGTTTCGAATTGTCCGCCATGGCCGGCCTCCCAACGCGCGCCGCCTGGCGACGGCGTGTCCAAACGACAGGAGGCGGAAAGCTCGCTTCCGCCCCCTGAAGGTTTCATCGGTTCAACGGCTTATTTCAGCGCGCCGACTTCCTTGTAGTAGCGTTCGGCGCCGGGGTGGAACGGGATGCCGGCGCTGGTCACCGCATTGTCGAGGGTGATTTGCTTGCCTTTGGCGTGGCCGGCGTCGAGCGCCTTGCGGGTGCCCTCGCTCCACAGCGACTTGGTGATGTTGTAGACCAGATCGTCGGGCTGCTTGGCGCTGGTCACCCATTGCGCCGCCACCGAAATCGTCTGCATCTCGGGCACGCCCTTGTAGGTTTCCGCGGGCACCGTGTTGTCGGCGAAGAAGCCGTTGTCGGCGATCAGCTTCTCGGCTTCCGGTCCGGCGACCGGAACCAGCGTGATCGAGGTCGAGGCCGCGAGCTCGGTGATCGCGCCGGCAGGGAAGCCGCCGACGAAGAAGAAGGCGTCGAGGCCACCGTCGCGCATCTTTTCGCCCGACGGGCCGGGCTTGAGATATTCGGGCGTGATGTCCTTTTCCGACAGGCCGTAGGCGGCGAGCACGAGGCGGGCGTCGACGATGGTGCCGGAACCTGGCTCGTCGATCGAGACGCGCTTGCCCTTGAGGTCGGCGACCGACTTGATGCCGGCGTCGGCGCGGGCGACGATGTGCAGCGTCTCGGGATAGAGCGTCGCGATCAGGCGCAGGTCCTCGACCTTGCCCTTGCCCTCGTAGAGGCCGGTGCCCGAATGCGCCCAGAAGGCGACGTCGGACTGCGAGAAGCCGGATTCGGACGCGCCCGCCTGGATAGCGTTGATGTTGGCGACCGATCCATTGGACGACACGGCGGTGGCGACAAGGCCCGGAACGCCGTTTTCGCCGGTGGCGGAGATGGCGTTGGCGATCAGGCCGCCGATCGGATAATAGGTGCCCGACGTGCCGCCGGTGCCGATGCGGAAAAAGGCCTGGCTCTGCGCAAAGGCCGCGCCAGCGGCCATGATTGCGGCGGCGCCGATGACGAGCGCGCGCCGCGTGATCCTGATGGTCATTGTTGATCTCCCTTATTGATGCCCCTGTTGTCCGGATGCTTAGGGTTCTTGTCAATGACGCAAGTCATGATCCTGCCGCGAGCCGCGCATGTGGCGGACAGGCCAGGCGGCCCTGCCAGCGACGGCGCGCAGGCAAGGTGATCCAATGTTTACAGGATTTGCTTCAGACCGGCTCGAACTGATCCCAGGCGCGCATGGCGTCCGCAGCGTACATCAGCGCCGGGCCGCCGCCCATATAGACGGTCATGGCCGCCACTTCGGCGATTTCCTGCCGGGTGGCGCCCAGCCGGCGCAGCGCCTTGACGTGAAAACCGATGCAGCCATCGCAATGCTGGGCAATGCCGATGGCAAGCGCGATGAACTCCTTGGTTTTCTCGTCGATCTCACCCGACGCGGTGGCGTTTTTCGACAGGGCCGAGAATCCCTGCATTGCGTCGGGCGCAAGTTTTCGCAACTCGCCGACATAGGTCGAGATGTCCCTGGTGATCTGGTTGTAGTCCTTGGTCATCGGCTGTTCCGTCTTCTGCTTCGTAAACGTAGTTTCGGACAGCCGGACGTCTCGCGCCTTGATACAGGTCAAGTCGCGCCAGCTTTGACCGGATGTTACGGGGCCGGGCGGGGCGGAACGTTACGGATTTGGCCGCAAACCGTCCATGAACAGGTTTTCCAGAAACCGCGCAGCGTCCTCGAACCGGCCGTCGGCGCCGCGGTCGGCGCCCAGCACGGCGCGCACCTGGACGTCGAAATCGGCATAGTGCTGGGTGGTGGCCCAGATCGAGAAGATCAAATGGTAGGGGTCGGCGCGAACGATCTTGCCGGCCTTGATCCAGGACTTGATGACATCCGCCTTTTCGTCGACCAGCGTTTTCAGTTCGCCCTCGATCATCGGCATGATGCGCGGCGCGCCCTGCAGGATCTCGTTGGCGAACAGCCGGCTTTCGCGCGGGAAGTCGCGCGACATTTCCAGCTTGCGGCGGATATAGGAGCGCAATTCCGACAGCGGGTCGCCGATGTCGTCGAGTTCGCGCAGCGGCGCCAGCCAGTTGTCGAGCAGGCGCTGGATCAATGCGGTGTAGATGTCGTCCTTGCGGCGGAAATAATACAGCAGGTTGGGTTTCGACATGCCCGCCGCCGCGGCGATCTGGTCGATGGTGGCGCCGCGGAAGCCTTGCGTGGAGAACGCATCCAGCGCCGCTTCCAAAATTGCCTCGCGCTTCTCGGCCTGGATGCGGGTTCTCGGCGGAGGGGACATTTCATTCATCGATGCGCCATCCCCGAGCCGCGCCGGTTGGCGCAATCGCTCTGGACCAAAAGACTGGACCAGTGAGAATTGCCCCGTGGCGCGCCATTTGATCGTGCGTTGCAGCTATCAAGTGCCTTGACCGCCTTCATGGCGATGCTAACCTTTGTCCATCCGGTCAAAAAAATCCGTAACACAAGACCGGCGGGATGACCAAGCGTTGGCGACGCGCCAGTCGAAAACTCAAGAGGGAGCTTGGTAATGTACCACAAGAATGTCGCGCCGAACGATCTGAACGCATTCTGGATGCCGTTCACGTCGAACCGGCAGTTCAAGAAATCGCCGCGCATGCTGGTGTCGGCCAAGAACATGCACTACCAGACGTCCGACGGGCGCGAGATCCTCGACGGCGCCGCCGGGCTGTGGTGCGTCAATGCCGGACACTGCCGGCCCAGGATCACCCAGGCCATCCAGGCGCAGGCCGCCGAGCTCGACTATGCGCCGGCCTTCCAGATGGGCCATCCGATCGCCTTCGAATTCGCCAACCGGCTGATCGACATCGCACCTAGCGGCATGGAGCACGTATTCTACACCAATTCCGGTTCGGAATCGGTGGAAACGGCGCTGAAGATGGCGATCGCCTATCACCGCGCCAAGGGCAACGGATCGCGCACCCGGCTGATCGGCCGCGAGCGCGGCTATCACGGCGTCAATTTCGGCGGCATTTCGGTCGGCGGCATCGTCAACAACCGAAAGATGTTCGGTTCGCTGCTGACCGGCGTCGACCATCTGCCGCACACCCACAATCTGGCCAAGAACGCCTTCACCAAGGGCGAGCCCGAGCATGGCGCGGAACTGGCTGACGAACTGGAGCGGATCGTGGCGCTGCATGACGCCTCGACCATCGCCGCGGTCATCGTCGAGCCGGTCGCAGGCTCCACCGGAGTGCTGATCCCGCCGAAGGGTTATCTGCAGCGGCTGCGCGAGATCTGCACCAAGCACGGCATCCTGCTGATTTTTGACGAGGTGATCACCGGCTTCGGGCGTCTGGGCGCGCCGTTCGCGGCCGACTATTTCGGCGTCACTCCCGACATCATCACCACCGCCAAGGGCGTCACCAACGGCGTCGTCCCGATGGGCGCGGTGTTTGTGACAAAGGACATTCACGACGCGTTCATGAACGGCCCCGAGCACATGATCGAGTTCTTCCACGGCTACACCTATTCGGGCAATCCGATCGCCTGCGCCGCGGGGCTCGGGACGCTCGACACCTACAAGGAAGAGGGGCTGCTGACGCGCGGGTCGGAACTTGCCGACCACTGGCAGGAGACGCTGCATTCGCTGGCCGGCGAGCCGCATGTCATCGACATCCGCAATATCGGCCTGATCGGCGCGATCGAACTTGAGCCGATCAAGGGCGAGCCGACCAAGCGGGCGTTCTCGGCGTTCCTCAAGGCCTATGAGCGCGGCGCGCTGATCCGCACCACCGGCGACATCATCGCGCTGTCGCCGCCGCTGATCATCACCAAGGGCCAGATCAACGAGCTGATCGACCATCTGCGCGAAGTGCTCAGGATGATCGACTGATGCTCAGGGCGCGGCAAGTCGCGGAACCGACGGTTCTGGTCGATGACGACCGCGTCAGGGTGACGCGCTGGGACTTTGCGCCCGGCGCTGAAACCGGCTGGCACCGCCACGGCATGGACTATGTCGTGACAACGCTGACGCCCTGTTCCTTCCTGCTGGAAGAGCCGGGCGGCGGCGCGCGCCGCGTCGAGATGGCGGCAGGCGCAGCCTATCGCCGCGACGAGGGCATCGAGCATAATGTCGTCAATGGCGGGACCGAGCCGATGGCGTTTGTCGAGGTCGAACTGAAACAGGACAAGTCATGACAGCAGCACCCGGCCAGAATTTGCGCATCAACCCGGATCGTCTGTGGGACAGTCTGATGGACATGGCGGAGATCGGGCCGGGGGTGGCGGGCGGCAACAACCGCCAGACGCTGACCGACGCCGACAATGAGGGCAGACATCTGTTCCGCAAATGGTGCGAGGCGGCGGGCCTTGACATGGGCGTCGACGAGATGGGCACCATGTTCGCGCGGCGCGAGGGAACCGATCCGCGGGCGCTGCCGGTCTATGTCGGTTCGCATCTCGACACCCAGCCGACCGGCGGCAAATATGACGGCGTGCTCGGTGTGCTCGGCGGGCTGGAAGTTGTGCGCACGCTGAATGATCTCGGCATCAAGACCAGGCATCCGATCGTGGTCACCAACTGGACCAACGAGGAGGGCGCCCGCTTCGCGCCGGCCATGCTGGCGTCGGGCGTCTTCGCCGGCGTCATCGACCAGGATTGGGCCTATGGGCGCAAGGACATGGACGGCAAGACGTTCGGCGACGAGTTGAAGCGCATCGGCTGGGTCGGCGAGGAAAAGACCGGCGCGCGCAAGATGCACGCCTATTTCGAATACCACATCGAGCAGGGTCCGATCCTGGAAGCCGAAAACAGGCAGATCGGCGTCGTCACGCACGGACAGGGCCTGTGGTGGCTGGAATTCACGCTGACCGGCAAGGAAGCCCATACCGGCTCGACGCCGATGAACATGCGCGTCAATGCCGGGCTGGCGATGGCGCGCATCTTCGAGATGGTGCAGGCGGTGGCGATGGAGAACCAGCCCGGATGCGTCGGCGGCGTGGGCCAGGTGAAGTTCTCGCCCAATTCGCGCAACGTGCTGCCCGGAACGGTGATCTTCACCGTCGACATCCGCTCGCCCGACCAGACCAAACTCGATGGCATGCGGGCCCGGATCGAGACGGAGGCCGCAGCGATCTGCAAGGCGCTCGGAGTCGGTTGTTCGGTCGAGGCGGTCGGCCATTTCGACCCCGTGACGTTCGACCCGGTGCTGGTCGGACGGGTGCGCAAGGCGGCCGAGGACATGGGCTACACCCATATGGACATCATTTCCGGCGCCGGCCACGACGCCTGCTGGATGCAGAAAGTCGCCCCGTCGGTGATGGTCATGTGCCCCTGCGTCGGCGGCCTGTCGCACAACGAGGCGGAGGAGATTTCCAGGGACTGGGCGGCCGCCGGCTGCGACGTGCTGCTGCGCGCGGTGGTGGAGACGGCGGGGATCGAGGGGTGAGCGTGTCGATTTGAGCCGGTCGCGCCTGACTACCCCCACGCCTGACCCCTCCCCACAAGGGGCAGGGGGAACCGGCGCTGGCCACGCCCGTTGTCGCTTTCCATCGCAGGCAGAGGGCGTTGGCGTCGGCTTCGACCTGTTTCCCTCCCCTTTGTGGGGAGGGGTTAGGCGTGGGGGTATCGCCGCCGCAATCATCGAAGGCTGCCCATGACCCCCTCCACGGTCCTCGCCTTCGCCGCGATGACGGCGCTGCTGATCATGTCGCCGGGGCCGAACGGACTGCTGATCGCGCGCACGGTGCCGACGTCGGGCCGCGCGGCCGGTTTCGCCAACATCGCCGGTTTCGCCGCAGCGTTCTTCGTGCACGGCACATTCGCGATCTTCGGCCTGTCGGTGCTGCTGCTCAAATCGTCGACGCTGTTCACCATCGTGAAATTCGCCGGCGCCGCCTATCTGGCGTGGATCGGCGTCAAGGCGCTGAGGGACGCGTGGCGCGGCGCGCCGGCGGCGCTGATGGAGGTGAAGCCGGCCCGCAACCCCCGGACGTTGCGCAAGGCGTTCACGGAAGGGTTCCTGACCAACATGCTCAATCCGAAGGTGGCGATGTTCTATGTCGCGGCCTTTCCGCAATTCATGCCGCATGACGGCTCGTCGCCTGCGGCCGCTTTCATCCTGGTCGCCATCCACGCGCTGCTCAATCTCGCCTGGTTCGGGCCGATGGTGCTGCTGTTCGACCGGCTTTCGAGAGCGGCGCGCGGCGGAACATTTCAGCGCTGGGTCAAGGGGCTGACCGGGGCCGTGTTCATC
>Ga0209793_1001555_pt1 | contig 14041 bp, 15 predicted proteins | sample EBPBio122009_DNA_FD_185863 | JGI IMG/M metagenome (GOLD analysis project Ga0209793, IMG submission 185863) | Wastewater treatment Type I Accumulibacter community from EBPR Bioreactor in Madison, WI, USA - Reactor 1_2/2/2009_ DNA (SPAdes) (version 2) | ecosystem: Engineered > Bioreactor > EBPR >... | reverse complement strand
CGTGGTCGCCACGGCCGCCGCCCTTGCCGCCATCGTGGTCGCCACGACCGCCGCCCTTGCCGCCATCGTGGTCGCCACGACCGCCGCCCTTGCCGCCATCGTGGTCGCCACGACCGCCGCCATGATGATCACCGCGTCCGCCGCCGTCGTGGTCGCCACGGCCGCCGCCACCGTGGCCGTGGCCGCCATGGCCGTGCCCATGGCCATGACCGTGCCCATGCCAGCCGTCGTAGTCACCGCGGCCGGGAGGGTCGTTGTCGTCGTCGCCGTTGCCCGTGTTGCCGGTCTGCGCGACGCGCGTGAAGCCGGCGGTGGTGTTGGTGCCAGGTGAGAGGACAACGGCACTCGAGGCAAGAGCGCTGCAAGCCGTCATTTCATTCCTGAACCGCCGTTGTACGTCCCGAAGCGCTGCCATGTCGCCGGATGCGAGCGCTGCTTCGCAGGCCGCTTCGGCGCGACCTTGCCTCGTCGTCTGGGCGTCGGCATGAGTAGTATACAAGCCAACGCAGGCCGCAACTGTAGTTGCGGATAACAGGATTCTACGCGAAAACATGATTGATCCTCTCAGTGTTTATCTAGAATATAGAACGTCACCTTCCTTTTCGTGTGGCGTTAACGATACATTAGCCATTCTTAATTGAGAATTCAATTTCATAATCAATGGATTAGAAAAAGGAAAATGGATTTTTATTTGGAAATACCTGTATAATATTTTGAAGATTGCCGTTTTATATTTAAGTATTAGAGGTATTGAATTTATGTCTATTTTTGGGAAGCGCGCGCGTTGTTCCATGTATTCAGGCTGGATATATTAAATTAGAAATACATAATATACGTACGCATCGAAATCGGATGGAGCGCCGCAATCGCGGCGCCGGGAAGTGCCATCCCGTCACTTGTGAAGCGTGTATATCTAAATTAGATATTGCTTGTATTGTTGGCGCAGAATGGCCGGAGCCGGAGGACCGGGCAAGGCCGTGTTCCGTGCGGAACAGCGGGAAGGGGCGTCCCGGTGCATGATTAACAGCATGTTAACCAGACAGTCGCTAGTTTTGGGGACATGGATCGGCTCGTCTATTGCACTCAACGTGCTATGATTCGACCATGGGAGCGGGAGTTGCCTTCAGGCGCTGCCGTTTCGAAAGGGAAAGGTGCGATGTTCCGGATACCGGGCGGCCGCCAGACAATGTTTCGTGATTGGGGAACGTCTGGACCGCATCGCCGTTTTCCACCTGTATGCGACTGGGACGACAGCATTCTCATGTCGCGTCCGGGTGACGGAACCGGATGCACCGGCCCGTTTCAGCGGGCAGGGTGAGATTTGTAGGAGTACTTCATCCGTCTCGATTCTTCTTTTGGAGGCGAGAATGGCAGACGTGGTACGATTGACGGAATGGCGCGCTCGCATGCCGAAGCGTGAGACCGTTCGCCCCGAGGCTCCGGCCCGGATATTGCTCTTTACCGGCGTGCGCTACGAGCGCCTGACGCCCGCGACCCTTGCCCCGCGCGGCAAGTCGGGCAAGCGCGGCGTTTCGGATAGCGCCCGGCGCAAATAGAGCCTTGCGACCGCCGTGTGGCGGCGGTCGGGCGCGATCCGGCGATGGATGCGTGCCTTCATAATCCCGCGTGGCCGCGCTTCGCGCCTGCCGCCGGATGTTTCCCTGTCGATTACTGGTCCGCCGTCAAAGGCTCGCAGCTTGCATCCGCGAGGAAAGCGCTGGCGGCTTCCTGCCGGCTCTGCGTGGGCACGAAGGTGCGCAGCACCGCATACCCTTCCTCGCCCCGCATCTCCACGAGGATCGACTGCTCCAGTTCCGCCGGCACCGCCTTGCGGATGGCGATGAGCTGGATGGGCGTGGCGATCAGCGTGTCGAGCGCGCCGGAGACCGAAGTGCGGTCGTTCATGCTGAAGACCTCGTTGGAGGCCTCGTCATAGACCGCCAGCGACCAGAAGGGCACCTCGCCATCCGCAAAGAGCCGGATGGGGCCGTTTTCCACCGAGAAGGTGCAGACCGCCGTCTTCATGGCCGGATCGTCGTTGACCGGCGCGAGCGTGTTGCCCTCGCTGGCGAGCGGGAAGAAGCGGTTCGCCTCGCCGAAGGCCTGCACGCGCGTATAGGCGTCGCGGCCGGTGAAACTCGGCAGGGAGAGGATGATGACGATGTGCAGCAGCGCCGCGCCGACGAGGCCGATGGCGATGGCATAGAGGAGGTTACGCATCGGCGCAGTCCAGCCGGGTGATGCCGGGCATGGCAAGGTCGATGACGCCCGAGCTGCCGGCGGTCGGCGTGTCGAGCAGCGTCATGACCAGGAGGAAGGGCGCCCGGCCTTCCGGGATCGCCAGCCAGTTGCCCGGCATGGCGGAGGAGGCGATGCGGATGGAGAAATCGCCGTCGGCGCCGCGCAGGGCCGACCAGGCGTTGAGGCCCGTCGGCACGTCCGGGTTCGCGCCCGGCAGCGGGTTGCCGTTGCGGTCGGCCGCATGCAGCGTCCACAGGCGGGCAGGGGGCGTTATGCCGGCGATCTCGTAGCGGCAGTTTGCGACCAGCCTGCGGTTGTCGCTGTCGGTGGCGGCGGTGAAGGTGAGGCCCTCCGCGCCGCCGAGCAGCAGCCGGCCGTCGCGCGCCCGGTGGGCTTTCGCATACGGGTCGGCGTCGACCGTCTGTGCGGCGGGAAAGGCCGTCCACGGCCCGAGCGCGATGGCGCCGAAGCCGACCGTCGCGCGCAGCGCATAGACCGAGCTCAGGATGCCGAGGCCGAAGGCGACGGCGAGCGCTGTGGCGATGAGGAGGGGCGTGCGGAACAAGACGATCGACCGTTGGAATCAGCTTCGCGTCACTCTGTCCGCTTCGCCGGAGCAAGGTCAAGCGTCCCGTGGAGGGCGGCCACCCAGCCGTCGGGCTTCAGCGGCGTCGCTTCCTGGAGCTGGCGGGCGACATCCTTGAGGAGCTTCGTGACGTCGGAGGAGAGCGAACGCGGGCGCACGAGCGCCGGCAGCGGGTTCTCGTCGCTCGGCGCGGCGGCGGCGACTTCGGTCGCCTTCGTGCCGTCCGGCAGCGGGTTTTCGATGCCGGGGATGGCGCGCAGCTCGATGCCCTGGTGGGCATAGTCCATCAGGCGCTTGAAGGTCATGGCGGGCAGCGAGCCGCCGGTCATGTTGTTGGTCGAGGTGTAGTCGTCGTTGCCGAACCAGACGGCGGCGGTGTAATTGCCGGTGAAGCCGACATACCAGGCGTCGCGATAGGCCTGCGTCGTGCCCGTCTTGCCACCCGAGACAATGCCGCGGTCGAGCGCGCCGCGCCGGGCGGTGCCGCTGACGGGAATGGTGACGAAGATCCGGTTCATCGAGGCGTTCGCCCCTTCCGAGAGGATGCGCCGTGCCGGCGGCTCGTCGCGGCCGAAATCGTAGAGGATATCGCCATCGTAGTTGATGATCTGGCTGATGCCGTGGCGGCGCGACTGCATGCCGCCGGCCGGGAAGACGCCATAGCCCGTCGCCTGGTCGAGCACGGTCAGCTCGGAGGTGCCGAGCGGCATGGTCTTGTCGGTGCGCAGCGGCGTTTCCACGCCCATCAGCTTTGCAAGCTCGGCGATGCGCTTGGTGCCGAGCTTGTCCTTGGCAAGGCGCACCGGCACGGTGTTGATGGATTTCGCCATCGCCGTCATCAGCGTGATGCGGCCGGAATAGCTGCGGCCGTAGTTCTGCGGCGACCAGCCGCCCCAGCTGATCGGCGCGTCGACGATGGTCGTCTCCGGCGTCATGCCGGCTTCCATGGCGGCCGCATAGGTATAGGCCTTGAAGGAAGAGCCCGGCTGGCGCAGTGCGCGCGTGGCGCGGTTGAACTGGCTTTCGCCGTAGTCGCGCCCGCCGACCATGGCGCGCACGGCCCCGCCGTTCTCCATCATCACCAGCGCGCCCTGCTTGACGCGGTAGCTCTCGCCATACTGGCGAAGACCGCTCTCCACCGCCTCCTCGGCGGCGGCCTGCAGGCCCATGTCGATGGTGGTGCGCACGACGAGCGAATGCTGCGAGAAGGGCTTTGCGATGCGCTGCACCTCGTCGAAGGCCCAGTCGAGGAAGAAGTCGGGTGCGGTCTTCTCGTTGCGGTCGATGACGGAGGCGGGGTTGCGCCGCGCGGCGATCACCTGGCCCTCGGTCATCAGTCCGCCCTGCACGAGATTGGTCAGCACCTCGTTGGCGCGTGCGCGGGCGGCCGGCAGGTTGACGTGCGGCGCATAGCGCGCGGGGGCCTTGAAGAGGCCGGCGAGCATGGCGGATTCGGCAAGGTTCACCTCCGTGACGTTCTTGCCGAAGTAGAACTGCGCCGCCGCCGCCGCGCCGAAGGTGCCGCCGCCCATATAGGCGCGGTCGAGATAAAGGCGCAGGATCTCCTTCTTGGAGAGGTTCGCTTCCAGCCAGAGCGCGAGGAAGGCTTCCTTGATCTTTCGCTCGATGGTGCGCTCGTTGGACAGGAACAGGTTCTTGGCGAGCTGCTGGGTGAGCGTGGAGCCGCCCTGCACGACGCCGCCGGCGCGCGCGTTCTCGTTCACGGCGCGGGCAAGGCCGAGGAAATCGATGCCGAAATGGGTGAAGAAGCGGCGGTCCTCCGTCGCCAGCACGGCTTTGATCAGATGGTCGGGCAACTCGTCGATGGGGACGGAATCCTCGTGGATGATGCCGCGGTGGCCGATCTCGTTGCCGTAGCGATCAAGGAAGGTGACGGCGAAATCGCTCTGGGCGCGCCAGTCGCCCTTGGTCTCCTCGAAGGCGGGCAGGGCGAGCGCGAGCAGCAGCACGAAGCCGGCCGTGCCGAGGTTCATGCCTTCGCCCGCCACCTCGAAGACCGCCTTCTTCCAGCCCTTCACATGGAAGCGGCGGGAGAAGATGGTGATCTCCTCCCAGATTTCCGACGCGCGGAAGCCGGCATTCCAGACCGTGGAATCGATCCAGGAATCGAGGCGCAGGAAGAAGTGCCGCTTGCGGCGGCGGGGCTTTTGCGGCTGCTGGTCTTCGTCTTCCACGATCGCGGTCTCTCGGGTTCGGGCGGCACGAAATTGCCCGCTGCCGGTTAACGTCTTCTCACCACCGGCTTATTCCGGCACGATATCAGTCTTTTGAAGGCAGCAGAACGGTTTTCACGGAGGCGTCGGCTCTTGACCTTTGTGGGGAAGGGGTTCAGGGGTCGGGCATGACGACGAAGAATGCGCAAACACCGGGCGACCTGCCGTTCTGGAAGGTCAAGACGCTCGGGGAGATGAACGACGCGGAGTGGGAAAGCCTCTGCGACGGCTGCGGCCTGTGCTGTCTCAACAAGCTGGAGGACTGGGAGACCGGCGAGATCGCCTGGACCTCCATCCGCTGCGTGCTGCTGGATGGGGAGAGCTGTCGCTGCTCGGACTACGAGAACCGGCAGGCGACCGTGCCGGACTGCATCCGCCTGACCGTCGAGAGCGTCTCGAGCATTTCCTGGCTGCCGCCGACCTGCGGCTACCGGCTGGTCCGCGACGGGCACGACCTCTACTGGTGGCACCCGCTGGTTTCCGGCGATCCCGATACCGTGCACCAGGCCGGCATCTCGGCCCGCGGGCGCACGATCAGCGAAGAGGGCATCGATATCGACGACTACGAGGATTACCTCGTGACCTGGCCGCTGGAAGTGGGCGAGGAAAAGTAGCGCCGGCTCAGTGGAGGCTTGACGCGACCAGCCGCTTCGGCGCGACATTGCGCCAGGCGGCGGCGATGAGTTCGCGCACCCGTTCGCCTTCCGCGCCGTCGAAATAGACCGACGTCCAGCCCTTGCGGCCCCAGCCGCCGGGAACAGGCGCGCAAAGGCCGGGATCTGTCTCCATCACCATCAATTGCTGATCGGGTGTGAACTTGAGGACGGCGCGCCCCGGATCGGGCAGGGACATGAATATCTTCTCGCCCACCCGGAAGTCACGCTTGCCGAAATGGGCGCTTTCCTGCGCTCCGGGCATGCCGAGCGCCATCGTGACGAGGTCGTCGGATATCATGAGGGGAGGATAGCACTGAATGGGGCGGCGGAAAAGTTTTCGCGAGAAATAGGAAAATAGTCCTTGACGGCGTTACGGTCGTCTGGTAGGGTTATGGCATAGTCGGAAAGGTGCGGGCGGAGGGATCGCCGGGCTTTCCGGAGGCTGGAGACCTGGCGATATCCGCCCGCGGCCGGCTAGAGAGAGAATTTTGACAGGCGCTCGTTCCATTCGGACCGGGCGCTTTTTTATTTTCGGGTTTTGCGATGGAAACGAATCTGGCGATCGATATCGCGCTTTTCGGCGTCTCGCCGGAAATGGGCGTCTATGACGGGCTTGCGGGGCGTGCGGCCGGCTTTGCGGGCGGGGCGGCGCCGGTGCTGGACACCAAGGCGGAAGCGCCGGGCGATCCCTTCCTCGACATGCAGGCCATGCTTCTGGAAATGACCAAGGAGCTGCGCGAGCGCTTCCAGCGGTTTCAGAGCCAGAAGGTTCTGGCCGAGCGTGATGCTGACGATGCCGGCGACGAGACCACGCGGAAGGTAGCGCAGACGGATGCGAAGGCGGCCATCGAGGCCGTGTCGCTGATCGTGCGCACGCTGGAGAAGATCGACAGCCTGCAGCGCACGCTGATCGCCGAGCGAGGGGATAGCGGGGAGCCGGATGACGAGGCGGCGCTGATCGAGGAGTTCGACCGGTTGGTGGAGCAGCGCGTGAAGGAGCGGATGGATGCCGCCAAGACGGAATGGATGCGGGAAATCCGGGCTGGCGGCGATGCTGCCGCGGCAATGGAAAGCGGGCCGTAGGGAGAGGTTGGCCTGCCGGGCGATCGGCAGAAAGCTGGACGGAACTGTGAAGGCGACGGCCGCGGGCTTGAGGATGATCGAGGAAGAACGGGCGGGTTTGCTGGCGGCGGCCGCTGCATTGGAGGCGGGACTGGGGCGGCGGAGGGGCGGTGACGCTGGCGATTCCGGTGGAGATTGCCCCTCACCCCCCTGCCGGGACCTTCTCCCCGCAAGCGGGGCGAAGGAAGGAATGCGAGGCTTTCCTCCCCATCAACCGCCGTGTGAGGATGGGGCATCGCCCCGATCCCCTTCTCCCCGCTTGCGGGGAGAAGGTCCCGGCAGGGGGATGAGGGGCATCCCCGATGAGACGGGGCTGACACCGACACCTGCCAGACGGCTGATACCGCACTCACGGCAACAACTCCGCGGCTGGCACTTCACCCATCGCGACGCGCAGAGGCCGCCGCCGGGGGACTGGTGGGTGTGGCTGCTGATGGGCGGGCGCGGTTCGGGCAAGACGCGGGCGGGGGCGGAATGGGTGCATGCGATGGCGCTGGCGCGGCCGGAAAGCCGGATCGCGCTGGTGGCCGAAACGCTCGGCGATGCGCGCGAGGTGATGATCGACGGCGTTTCGGGCATCTGCCGCATCGCGGGGCGCTCGCGGCCGGAATTCGAGGCCTCGCGCCGCCGGCTTGTCTGGCCGAATGGGTCCATCGGGCAGATCTTTTCCTCCGAGGATCCGGAGAGTTTGCGCGGGCCGCAGTTTCATTTCGGATGGTGCGACGAACTCGGCAAATGGAAACATGCGCAGGAGACCTGGGACATGCTGCAATTCGGTCTGCGGCTGGGCGACGATCCGCGCGTGCTGGTGACGACGACGCCGCGGCCGGTGCCGCTGCTGCGAGCGCTGGCCGGCGATCCGGCGACGGCGGTGCGGCGGATCGCGACCGCCGACAATGCGGAAAACCTCTCGCCGGGGTTTCTGACGGCCATGGCCGACCGCTACGGCGGCACGCGGTTGGGGCGGCAGGAGCTGGACGGCGAGCTGATCGCCGACCGCGAGGACGCGCTGTGGAACCGGGCGCGGCTGGAGGGTATCCGGCTGCGCCAGCCGGGGCCGCTGTCGCGCATCGTCGTGGCGGTCGATCCGCCGGCGACGGCCTCGGCGGCTTCGGTCTGCGGGATCGTGGTGGCGGGGCTGGATGGCGGCGGGCGGGCGGTGGTGCTGGCGGATTGTTCGGTAACGGGCGCAAGCCCGGCGGGCTGGGCGGGCGCCGTGGTGCGCGCTTTCCGGCGCTTCGACGCGGACCGGGTGGTGGCCGAGGTGAACCAGGGCGGCGACATGGTGACGGCGATGCTGAGAAGCGTCGACGCCAATCTGCCGGTCTCGACGGTGCGGGCGACGCGCGGGAAGTTTTTGCGCGCGGAGCCGGTGGCGGCGCTCTACGAGCAGGGGCGGGTCGTCCATGCCGGCGCCTTTGCCGAGCTGGAAGACCAGATGTGCGATTTCGGGCCGGATGGGCTTTCCTCCGGCCGCTCGCCGGATCGGCTCGACGCGCTGGTCTGGGCGCTGACGGCGCTGGTGATCGACCGGCTGGGCGAGCCGCGGGTGCGGGGGATTTGACGATGGGGATCGATCGGAAGCGGTTTTTCGACGGTGTGCGCGGGACGCTCTATGGCGGGCGGCTGGCGCGCGGGCAGGTTCGGGGCATGGCGGCGTTGCTCGACCGCTTCGAGCGGGGGCGGGAGACGGATGACCTGCGCTTCCTCGCCTATATGCTGGCGACGGCGCATCACGAGACGGGTGGGCGCATGCGGCCGGTGCGCGAGACCTTCGCCGCGTCGGACGCCGTGGCGATTGTGCGGCTGGACACGGCTTTCGCGGAGGGGCGGCTGCCGCAGGTTTCCGCGCCTTACTGGCGGCGGGACGCGGACGGGCGGAGCTGGCTCGGGCGCGGGCTGGTGCAGATCACGCACAGGCGGAATTACGAGCGGCTTTCGGCGGTGACGGGCATCGACCTCGTCGAGCGGCCGGAGCGGGCGATGGACATGGCGGCGGCGGTGGAGATCCTCTTTGCCGGCATGCTGCAGGGCGCGTTTACGGGGCGGCGGCTGGCGGATCATTTTTCCGCCGGGCAGGCCGATTGGGTGGGCGCGCGGCGGACCGTCAACGGGCTGGACCGGGCGGAGCGGATTGCCGGGTATGGGCGGACGTTTCTTATGGCTTTGGGCGGGTAGGCTGCCCCTCATCCGGCTGCCGCCACCTTCTCCCCGCAGGCGGGGCGAAAGGGATTGGGGGCGCCCGCTCGCTTGGTAAGCAATGTCGATGGGGAGGAAAAAGCTCCCACATGCCCCTTCGCCCCGCCTGCGGGGAGAAGGTGGCGGCAGCCGGATGAGGGGCGATGCCTCCGCCGGCTTTGTGCTTTTCACAACGACCGAGGACATCATGAAACTGCCATCCTTCCTCAGACGCCGCCAGGGGGCGGTGGAAACCAAGGCGTCGGGCTTTTTCGCGCTGACGGCGGAGGGCCGGGCGCATTGGTCGAGCCGGTCCTATGCCTCGCTGTCGCGCGAGGGGTTCATGAAGAACCCGGTGGCGCACCGGGCGGTGCGCATGATCGCTGAGGCGGCGGCCTCGGTGCCGTGGCTCGCCTATGCCGGCGAGGCGGAGCGGCCGGAGGACGGCAGGCTCGCACTGCTGGCGCGGCCGAACGGGCGCATGGCGGGGACGGATTTCTTCGAGACGCTGTATGGGCATCTCCTGCTTTCCGGCAATGCCTTCGTGGAAGGTGTGTGGGTGGGCGAGGAGCTGCGGGAACTGCATCTGCTGAGGCCCGACCGGATGCGCATCGTCGAGGGGCGGGACGGGTGGCCGGAAGCCTATGAATATCGCGCCGGCAACCATGTGCGGCGGCATGCGGCGGGCGAGGGGCAGGCGATCCTGCATTTGCGACTCTTCCATCCGCTCGACGACCAGCTCGGCTTCGCGCCGCTGGAGGCTGCGTCCGTGGCGCTCGACCTCTCCAATGCGGCGGCGGTGTGGAACAAGGCGCTGCTCGACAATTCGGCGCGGCCTTCCGGCGCGCTCGTCTACCAGCCGAAGGAGGGCGGCAATCTTTCGCCCGACCAGTACGACCGGCTGAAGAGCGAGCTGGAGGAGGGCTATTCCGGCCCGGCGCGGGCCGGGCGGCCGATGCTGCTGGAAGGCGGCCTCGACTGGAAGGCGATGGGGCTTTCGCCGCGCGAGATGGATTTCGTGGAGGCGAGGAACGGGGCGGCGCGCGATATCGCGCTCGCCTTCGGTGTGCCGCCCATGCTGATCGGCATTCCGGGCGATGCGACCTATGCCAATTACCAGGAGGCGAACCGGGCGTTCTGGCGGCTGACCGTGCTGCCGCTGGTCAGCCGCACGGCGGGGTCCTTTGCAGCTTGGCTCTCGGAAGAGGGGGACGGGTTGCGGCTGGTGCCGGATCTCGACCAGGTGAACGGGCTTGTGGCTGAGAGGTCCGAGCTTTGGGCGCGGGTGGGGGCGGCGGGGTTTTTGACGGACGAGGAGAAGCGGCGGGCGGTGGGGTATTGAGGGGCAGAGGGGAGTATTCCAGGCGCTATTCGTCGGATTTCCGTCGGGAAAACAGTGGCTTGGTCTGGAGAGGTGACTCTTCTTCCCGCGTTCCGGATTCACCGCGTGAAGTGCTTGAATCGGCTTTCGAGCAAAGCGGCGCAAGGGATTCAAAAGATTCGAGGATTGCCGCCGCTGGCCCTGCGTGAGCCGGCGCGCTCTCGGCCGCCTGCGGCCATTCCTTCTGAATTTCCATAATAATCTGAAAGGCTTAACAATGGCTGACTTCGGAAACGACGGCGGGCTTTGGACGGCCCGGTTCATCGGTGCGTCCGCGGGCGCGGCCGTTTCGCTCATCTATCTCCTGCCGAAAAGCCGCCGGGAGGCGGGATGCCGGTTCCTGACCGGGCTTGCCTGCGGCCTCGTCTTCGGCGGGCCGGCCGGGTTCTGGATCGCGGCGCGGCTTGGCATTGCGGGCTATCTCGGCCCCTCGGAACTGCTGCTGACCGGCTCGGCGGCGGCAAGCCTTTCGGCCTGGTGGGGGCTGGGCGTGCTGGCGCGGGTGGCGGAGCGGATGAGGCAGTAGGCGACAGCCAATAGCCAATAGGCAGTAGGCAGTAGGGATTGAGGGAGCGCCGTTCCCTATTGGCTACTGCCTATTGCCTACCCCCTAGTTCCTGATCGGAGAGAGCAATGACAACCGACGACCTGCCGGTCTGGCGGACGAAGAAATATGCCGATCTGACGCTTGCGGGCGTTTCCGGCGACGGGGTGTTTTCCGGCTATGCGAGCCTCTTCGGCGAGGTGGACCTCAGCAAGGACGCCATTGCGCCCGGGGCCTTCGGGCCGTCGCTGCAAAAGCGCGGTGCGGCCGGTGTGCGCATGCTGTTCCAGCACGACCCGGCCCAGCCGATCGGCCGCTGGCGCACCATCCGCGAGGACGAGCGCGGGCTTTATGTCGAGGGCGTGCTGTCGCCGGGCGTCGCCCGCGCGCGCGAGGTGCTGCAGCTCATGAAATCGGGGGCGCTCGACGGGCTCTCCATCGGCTTCCAGACGGTGCGCTCGAAGACGGACCGGGCGAGCGGCGTGCGCCGCATCCTGGAGGCGGACCTTTGGGAAATCTCGATCGCCACCTTTCCCATGCTGCCCTCGGCGCGGGTGTCGAACGTGAAGAATGCGCGGTGGTTCCGCGACCGGGAAACGGAACTCGTGCGCACCATGCGCCGGGCGGCCCGGATGATGAAACGCTAACAGGAGACCAGGCATGACGGAGACGATGAAGACCGCGCCGGAGATCAAGGCCGTGCCGGAAACGATGACCGCCGCCTTCGACGACTTCATGGAGGCCTTCGAGGCCTTCAAGGAGACGAACGACCGCCGGCTCGGCGAGATCGAGCAGAAGCTGACCGCAGACGTGGTGACGCGCGACAAGGTGGACCGCATCAACCGCGCCATGGACGAGCACAAGCGCGTGCTCGACGGTCTGGCGCTGAAGAAGGCGCGCCCGGCGCTGGGCGGCGGCGGCGGGGCTTCGCCCGAAGCGGCCGAGCACAAGGCGGCCTTCTCCGCCTATATGCGCCGGGGCGACGAAAGCGCGCTGCGGGCGCTGGAGGGCAAGGCCATGTCGATCGGCTCGGCGGCGGATGGCGGCTATCTTGTGCCGCCGGAGACCGACACGGAGATCGGCCGCCGGCTTTCCGCCGCTTCGCCCATCCGGGCGCTCGCGACGGTGCGTCAGGTCTCGGGCGCGGTGCTGAAGAAGCCCTTCGCGACCTCCGGCATGGCTTGCGGCTGGGTGGCGGAGACGGCGGCGCGCCCGCAGACCAATGCGGCGCAGCTTGCCGAACTGTCCTTCCCGACCATGGAGCTTTACGCCATGCCGGCGGCGACGGCGGCGCTGCTCGACGATGCGGCGGTGGACGTGGAAAGCTGGATCGCCTCGGAGGTGGATATCGTCTTCGGCGAGCAGGAGGGCACGGCCTTCGTCTCCGGCGACGGCGTCAACAAGCCGAAGGGTTTCCTCAGCTATACCAATGTGGCCGATAGCGGCTGGAGCTGGGGTAATATCGGCTATATCGCTACGGGTACGGCCGGGGCCTTCAAGGCGAGCGGGCCGTCCGACACGCTGATCGATACGGTCTATGCGCTGAAGGCGGGGCACAGGCAGAACGCCAGCTTCGTGATGAACCGCAAGACGCAAGCGGCGATCCGCAAGTTCAAGGACGCCGACGGCAACTACCTCTGGCGTCCGCCGGCAACGCCGGGCCAGGCGGCCTCGCTGATGGGCTTTGCCATCGCGGAGGCGGAGGACATGCCGGATGTGGCGGCTGACAGCTTCTCCATCGCCTTCGGCGATTTCCGCGGGGGTTATCTCGTCGTCGACCGTACGGGCGTGCGCGTGCTGCGCGATCCCTATTCGGCCAAGCCCTATGTGTTGTTCTACACGACCAAGCGCGTCGGCGGCGGGGTGCAGAATTTCGAGGCGATCAAGCTGGTGAAGTTCGCGGTGAGCTGAGCCGCGGTCGTTGGCGTTTCCCGCGCCCTCTCCCCGCTTGCGGGGAGAGGGCTGGGGTGAGGGGCGGCCCGGCATTGGGGCCTTGCCGTGGATCGCCCCTCATCCGCCTGCCGGCACTTTCTCCTTGGCTGCGGGGAGAAGGGGGCTTGGGGCGACGGTTTCCTTTCACAATTTCTCTTACCCCGGCGGGCGTTCCCTGCTGCCGGGGCCGCGGGCGCGGTTTTCCTCCCGGCCGCGCCCGCATTCCCTCCATCAGACAGGATTGCCATGACCATTGCCGAACTCACGCCGCCGGCCGTGGAGCCGGTCACGCTTGCCGAGGTGAAGGCGCATCTGCGCCTCGATACAAACGATGAGGATACGCTGTTGGCCTCGCTCGTCCGCACGGCGCGCGGTTATCTGGAGGCCGAGACGGGGCTTTGCCTGATCGTGCGGCCGCTGCGGCTCTATCTGGACGACTGGCGGGAGGGCAAGGTGATTCAGATTGCCAGGGGGCCGGTGCAAACCGTTGAGGCGATTACGGTTTACGATGAGCTTGGCGCGCCGGTCGAGGTCGATGCGGCGGGCTATGTGCTCGATGGCGCGGCGCGACCGGCGCGGCTGATATTGCCGGCGCGGCCGGAAACGGCGCGGGCGTTGAACGGGATCGAGATCGATTTTTCAGCCGGCTTCGGCGAGAGCGGTGCGGATGTGCCGGACACGCTGAAGCGGGCGCTGCTGCTGCATGTGGCGGCTATGTACGAATTGCGCGGCGTGCTCTCCCTTGAGGACCAGCCGGGGGCGGTGCCGCAGGGGTACGAGCGGCTGGTCGCGCCTTATCGGCTGCGGAGGCTGTGATGGGCAGCGCGCTTGAACCCGGGATGTTGAACGCCCGGCTCGTGCTGGAGCGGCCGGAGGAGACGCCGGACGGGCAGGGCGGGGCGGCGGTGAGCTTCATCGCGATGGCCTCGCTCTGGGCGCATATCGAGCCTGTCGCCGCGAAGGCCGACGAGGCGGCGGGGACGCTGCGGGTGACGGTGACGCACCGTATCCGGCTGCGCTGGCGGGGCGATCTTGCCGGCGGCATGCGGCTGCGCAAGGGCGAGCGGCTTTTTGAGATACGCGCCTTTTGCGACCCGGACGAGACGCGGCGCTGCCTCGTCTGCGATTGTGAGGAGATCAAGCCATGAGCGCGGCATCCGCCTTGCA
>Ga0209793_1001554_pt1 | contig 14043 bp, 13 predicted proteins | sample EBPBio122009_DNA_FD_185863 | JGI IMG/M metagenome (GOLD analysis project Ga0209793, IMG submission 185863) | Wastewater treatment Type I Accumulibacter community from EBPR Bioreactor in Madison, WI, USA - Reactor 1_2/2/2009_ DNA (SPAdes) (version 2) | ecosystem: Engineered > Bioreactor > EBPR >... | reverse complement strand
CAGGGCGAAAAGTTCGACCCGAACTTCCATCAGGCGATGTTCGAGGTGCCCAACCCCGACGTGCCGAGCGGCACCGTGGTGCAGGTGGTCCAGTCGGGCTATTCGATCGGCGACCGGGTGCTGCGCCCGGCGATGGTCGGCGTCGCCCGTGGCGGACCCAAGACTGTCGCCGGCGATGCGCCGGCCGAACCCGGCCCGGTGAACGCCGAGGCCGAGAAGGACGCCTGAGACTCACGACCGGGAGGGCGGGACCGTCGAAAAGATCACCATCCGGACGCCGCCGACTGTGTGGAAGTCGGAGGGTGAACCGATCACGATCGAGCTTCCCTATGCGCCGAAGCCCGCGATAGGTGAGACAATCCTGACGCTTTGCGGCATCATGCCTGCCTGCCTGATTGCCGGCTGGATTGTGTTCAAGCAGGCCAGTGGCTTCGTTGGGCTGCTGTCCAGGACCGACGCACCCATGGGCGGGACAATGGTCTTCGGCCTTTTCCTTCTTTTCGGCCTGCTTGCGGCGCTGATCGTATTCTGGGCAGCAGGCTCGCTGCTCAGGATGCTGCTCGCCCGCACGCCTGTGCTGGAAATCCATCCTGACGGGCTGATCGACCGGAGGGCGCTCAGGCGCAAGGTCGGCTGGGATGAATTTCACCCGTTGAACCGGCGGCTTGCGCTGTCGACCTCGATCGCGCGCCGGCCGATCGACCCGACCTTCCGGCTGAAGGACGGGTCGGTGCGGAAATTTTCGCCGGTCTCGCTGTTTTGGTCGGCAATTCTGCCGGGGCCAAGGGTCGCCATCGACACACACGGTTTCAGCAGGAAACCGGCCATCATCTCCGAGCTGATCGACGCGATGATCCGCAGCGCGCGCCCAAAAGGATCGCAGGCCGCTCCGAACGCATGAACGGCAGCGAGGTCGGGCCGCGCAAGGCCTGTCTTTGCCGCCCGGTTGAATTTCCCTATTGCCTTGCCGGCCCGTTGCCCTACTCCCTTGTCGACATGAACCCGATCCTCGCCCTCGACTTCGCCGGCGTCGCCGTGTTTGCCGCCACCGGCGCGCTGGCCGCCTCGCGCAAGGAGCTCGACATCATCGGCTTCCTGTTCCTGGCGACGATCACCGGGGTCGGCGGCGGCACGCTGCGCGACCTGGTGCTCGGCCAGGCGCCGGTGTTCTGGGTGCGCGAGCCCGGCTTCATCCTGGTCTGCGCGGTGGTGGCGGTGATCGTCTTCTTCACCGCGCATCTGGTCGAAAGCCGCTGGCGGGTGCTGCTCTGGTTCGACGCCATCGGCCTGTCGGCCTATTCGGTGATGGGCGCGGCCAAGGGGCTCGCCGCCACCGGGTCGCCCTCGGTCGCCATCATCACCGGGGTGCTGACGGCCACCTTCGGCGGCATCCTGCGCGACGTGGTGGCCGGCGAGCCGTCGGTGCTGCTGCGGCCCGAAATCTACATCTCGGCGGCGCTGGCCGGCGCGGCCGCCTATACGCTGCTGATCGCGCTCGGTTTTCCCGTCGCCGTCGCCGCCCTGGTCGCCGCGCCGGCCGCGTTTGCCGTGCGGGCCGGCGCATTGCGCTTCGGCTGGACCTTCAAGCCGTACAAGCCGCGCGCCGGACGCCGGCCCGAAGACATCGACTGACGGCCGGGGCGGCCCCAGCGCCAGTTCCGCCACATTCCGCCGTTAACATTTATTATCGAAGCGCAATCGTTTCGCCGCGCCGGACTGCCGCCGGGCGAAACCTGAGGAGTGAACAGGTGCCGAAGCTGGCCGTCATCGCCGTGAGCGCGGCAACGATCTTTATGGCGTGGGCAGACCCGCTGCTGGCGCAGCAGACGACCGCCGGCCTGTTGCCGGCGCCGTCGACGCCGGGCCCGGACGAGTCAGCCGGCAACGGGTCAGACGGCGGCGCGACCGGATCGATCGCGCGCAGCCCGCTCGCCGCGCCGACGCCCGATCTGGCGCCGGACGCGCCCGACCCGGCCGCCGCGACGGCGCTCAACCGGCATCTCGACGCGGTTCAGGATCTGCTCACCGACCAGGAGAACGTCCGTCCCGACATGGTCGAGCAGGGCGAAAAGCTCGCATGGGGACAGATGGATCAGGCGATCGAGGACGGCGACTTCGCCGACGCCAACAGCGCCGAGAAGCAGATCGGCTGGGTCGCCAGGGGCAGGAACGGCGACAGGCCGAAACTGCGCCGGCCGAAGGTCGATCTGAAAGCCATGACCCGGCTCAGGCTCAACGAGAACGGCTCGACAGTGCTCGACATCGCCAAGGGCGCCATCGTCACCAGATTCTAAAGCACGCCGCGTCTTGCCTGACGCGAGCTCTCAAAGGCCGTGGCGTCGCGCCGCGTCGCGGAGGTTTTCGCGCGGCCTTGGCCCGATCTGCTGGATGACCAGGCCGGCGGCGAGCGAGCCGAGCCGGCCGCATTCGCCGAGCGGACGCCCGGTGGTGTAGCCGTGCAGGAAACCCGAGGCGTAGAGATCGCCCGCCCCGGTGGTGTCCACGAGTTGATCGATCCTGATCGCGTCGACGTCGACGGTCTCGTCGCCGCGCACGATCACCGATCCTTTTTCCGACCGCGTCACCGCGGCCAGCCGGCAGTCCCGGCGGATCGCCGCCAGACCGTCCTCGAAGGACGAGGTCTGGTACAGCGCCTTGAGCTCGCTCTCGTTGGCGAAGACGATGTCCACCGTGGCGGAGCGCATCAGCTCGAGGAATTCGGCGCGATAGCGGTCGACGCAGAAGGAATCGGACAGCGTCATCGACACTTCGCGACCCGCGCCATGAGCATAACCGGCGGTGAGGCGGATCGCCTCCTTGGCCCGCGGCGGATCCCACAGATAGCCTTCGAAATAGGTGACCCTGGCGGCCTCGGCCTTGTCCTTCTCGACGTCTTCGGGGCCAAGCTCGACGCAGGCGCCGAGATAGGTGTTCATCGAGCGTTCGCCGTCGGGGGTGACGAAGATCATCGAACGGGCGGTCGGCGGCTGGCCGGCAAGCGGCTTCGTGTCGAAGGCGACGCCCTGGGCGCGGATGTCGTGGCGGAAGATGTCGCCGAGCTGGTCGCGGGCGATCTTGCCGAAATAGGCGGCCTTGCCGCCGAGGCTGGCGATGCCGGCGGCGGTGTTGCCGGCGCTGCCGCCCGAGGTTTCGATCGCCGGGCCCATGCGCGAATAGAGAAGTTCGGCGCGTTCGGCGTCGATCAGGTTCATCGCGCCCTTGATGATGGCGTTGTCGCGCAGGAACGTCTCGTCGCAGCGCGCGATGATGTCGACAATCGCGTTGCCGATGCACAGGACGTCATATTGGCTCATCGATACCGCTTCCTTCACCGAGCGCCGCGCGCTTCGCCGCCGTCGGGTTATGCGGCGGCGGCGCGCTTTGCAAGTCTATGGCGGTGGAGACGCCGACGGGGGTTGACGCGGCGCTGGGTATTTCCTCATCTGGCGGACGACGCGCCCGGCGACGCCGGGCACAAAGCTGGGAGCAAATCATGGCCAGGAAACCGGGTCGGGGACGCATCTACAACTCGATCACCGAAACCGTCGGCGACACGCCGCTGGTCAGGCTGGACAAGTTCGCCCGCGAGAAGGGCGTCAAGGCGACGCTGCTCGGCAAGCTCGAATTCTTCAATCCGATCGCCTCCGTCAAGGACCGCATCGGCGTGGCGATGATCGACGCGATGGAGAAGGACGGGCGGATCGCTCCGGGCAAGACGACGCTAGTCGAGCCGACGTCGGGCAATACCGGCATCGCGCTGGCGTTCACGGCCGCAGCCAAGGGCTACCGCCTGATCCTGACGATGCCGGAAACCATGTCGGTCGAACGGCGCAAGATGCTGGCGCTTCTGGGGGCGGAACTGGTGCTGACCGAAGGCGCCAAGGGCATGAAGGGGGCGATCGCCAAGGCGGAGGAACTGGTGGCGACGATTCCCGGCGCGATCATTCCGCAGCAGTTCGAGAACCCGGCCAACCCCGAGATCCATCGCCAGACCACGGCGGAAGAAATCTGGAACGACACCGACGGCAAGGTGGACATCGTCGTCTCCGGCATCGGCACCGGCGGCACGATCACCGGCGTCGGCCAGGTGCTGAAAGCGCGCAAGCCGGGCCTGCGCATGGTCGCGGTCGAGCCCGAGGCCTCGCCGATCCTGTCGGGCGGTCAGCCCGGCCCGCACAAGATCCAGGGCATCGGCGCCGGATTTGCGCCGAAGGTTCTCGACACCTCGATCTATGACGAGATCGTCACAGTGTCGAACGACGACGCCTTCGCCAACGCCCGGCTGCTGGCCAGGCTCGAAGGCGTGCCGGTCGGCATTTCGTCGGGCGCGGCGCTTCAGGCGGCGGTCGTCGTCGGCGCCCGCAAGGAAAACGAGGGCAAGACGATCGTGGTGATCATCCCGTCCTTCGCCGAGCGCTACCTGTCGACTGCGCTGTTCGACGGGCTGGGCTGAGGCCTCCCGTTCGACCGGAAGCTTGCGTCAGCGCGCCGTAACCACCGGCGCGTTTGCCGCAGTGACGCGCAGAGATAGCGACGCACAGACCGCAATATGAATGCTCTCGCCACTTGCGTTCAAACGCGCCGATGTCAGGCAGGCGCGCCGAGAATCTTGCGAACCGTCTGAATGCTCTTGTCGCGGTCCTTCTTGAGCTTGCTGCGAAAATACCGGTAGGCGCCCCAGAGCAGTAATATCAGGATCAGATTCTGGACGGCGACCACACCAAGATCCGTCGGCGTCATGCTGGCGGCAGACTCCCTATTCAGCATGATCAGGAGATGGAAGAACCAGACAAGGCCGGAAAAGATCCAGACGGCAATGAGATCAAACTTGCGACCCGGCGCCAATGTCAGATTGCAGGCAACCCGGGAACCGGTGTTCAACGGCCACCATTCGACGTTCAGCAGGCCCACCTGATGTTGGATCGTGCTGTGCGCTACCAATGCGCCATCGTCACGGACCTGGCCCTGCAGCAGCTTCGACGTCGAAATCTGCGGAAACATCGACTTGCCGGATGCCGTTTCGTGTTCAAGCAGTTCCCGGCATCGCTGCGGTGAATGGGCAACGTTGAAGACATCGGTCCGAGCTAGGATGTCGCCGTATTGCTTGTCGATCAGGCGGTCAATCATGGCGACCAGACAGACATTATTCTTGGCGGCTGTTCAATATCTGCCGGCGCGCCGACCCTTTCCGTTGCGACCGCAGGCTCGTTCGGCGAAACGGCCAGGGCGCTCCCGCCTCTGGCTTGACTACGCCGCCAGCGCCAGGCGCTCCGACGCCATTCGATAGGAAATCGCTTCCGCCAGATGGATGCGCGCCACCCCGTCGACGCCGTCGAGATCGGCGAGGGTACGCGCCACCCGCAGCACCCGGTGATAGGCGCGGGCGGAAAAGCCGAGCTTGTCCGACGCGTCGCGCATCAGCGCCTGGCCGCCGGCGTCGGCGACGGCGATCTTCTCGATCACCGCCGATGAACAATGAGCATTGGTGACGCCGGGGCCAAGCCCCAGCGCCTCGAACCGCCGGTGCTGGATGTCGCGGGCCCGCGCGACGCGTCTGGCGACCGACGCGCTCGGCTCCGACGCGCCGGGCGCGATCAGGTCGCTGGCGGCGACGGCCGGCACGTCGACGCGCAGGTCGATGCGGTCGAGCATCGGACCCGAGATCCGTCCCAGATAGTCGCTCTGGCAGCGCGGGCCGCGCAGGCAGCGGTAGCCGGGCGTGCCTGCCATGCCGCAACGGCACGGATTCATCGCGGCGACCAGCTGCACCCGGGCCGGATAGCTGACGCGGTGGTTGGCGCGGGCGATGACGCATTCGCCCGATTCGAGCGGCTGGCGCAACGCGTCGATCACCGGCGGCGCAAACTCCGGCAGTTCGTCGAGGAACAGCACGCCATTGTGCGCCAGCGACGCCTCGCCCGGCCTGACCCGCAGCCCGCCGCCGACCATCGCGGCCATCGAGGCGGAATGGTGCGGCGAGCGGAACGGCCGCCGGTCGGTCAGCTTGCCGCCGGCAATCTCGCCGGCGATCGACGCGATCATCGACGCTTCCAGCAGTTCGCGCGCGCCCAGCGGCGGCAGGATCGACGGCAGGCGCTGCGCCAGCATCGACTTGCCGGAACCCGGCGGGCCGATCATCAGCAGATTGTGGCCGCCGGCGGCCGCCACCTCCAGCGCCCGGCGCGCCGATTCCTGCCCCTTGATGTCGGCAAGGTCGGGCAGGTCGGACGCGGCGCGGTGGATGCTCGCCTCGGGCCGCGTCAGGACCTGCGCGCCGCGAAAATGATTGGCGATGGCGATCAGGCTGCGCGGCGCGAGAATGTCGATCTCGGCGCCCGCCCAGGCGGCTTCGGGACCCGACGCATGCGGGCAGATCAGGCCCTTGCCGATGGCGTTGGCGCCGACCGCCGCCGGCAGCGCGCCGGCGACAGGCGCAATGGTTCCGTCGAGCGACAGTTCGCCGAGCACGACATAGCCGGCGATCGCGTCGCCCGGAATCGCGCCCAGCGCCGCCATCAGGCACAGCGCGATCGGCAGGTCGTAGTGGCTGCCCTCCTTGGGCAGGTCGGCCGGCGCGAGGTTTATCGTCACCTTTTTGACCGGCAGCGACAGGCCCGAGGCGTGCAGCGCCGCCTGCACCCGCTCGCGGCTTTCGGCCACCGCCTTGTCGGGCAGGCCGACGATGTGAATGTTCATCTTGCCCGGCGCGATCATCACCTGGACGTCGACCGGGACGGCCTCAATGCCCTCGAACGCGACAGTGCTGACACGCGAAACCATGGCGTTCCCCGATGGCGACAGGTTCTGCAAACGATACGCAATCGAAGCATATTGATGACGTTGCGTCAAGAACGTTTCAGGAACGAAAAGGAAATGACTCCGGAATAACTTGCCGGACCTGCGGGCGACAGACCTATCTTCGCCTCATCAACGTCCCCGCCGGCGCTTCAGGGGCGGCGAGACTCAGGCCCGCTTGGCCTCGACCGCGTCCCAGAACAGCGCCGCAATGTCGGCGCCGCCGAACCGTTTCACCTCGCGCACGCCTGTCGGCGATGTGACGTTGATCTCGGTCATCCAGTCGCCGATGACGTCGATGCCGACGAGGATGAAGCCGCGTTGTTTCAGCGACGGACCGATGCGTTCGCATATCTCGCGCTCGCGCGCGGTCAGTTCGGTGGCTTCGGCGCGGCCGCCGACATGCATGTTGGAGCGGCTGTCATGTTCGGCCGGCACGCGGTTGATCGCGCCGACCGCTTCGCCGTCGATCAGGATGATGCGCTTGTCGCCCTTGCGCACCGCCTTGAGATATTGCTGCACGATGAACGGTTCGCGGAACATCTGCGTAAACATTTCGAGCAGCGAGGCGAGATTGCGGTCGTCGTCCTTGAGGTGAAAGATGCCCGCGCCGCCATTGCCGTAGAGCGGCTTGACGATGATGTCGCCGTGCTCCCTGCGGAAGGCCGCGACCTCGGCGGGATCGCGGGTGATCAGCGTCGCCGGCATCAGGTCGGGAAATTCGGTGACAAAGATCTTTTCCGGCGAATTGCGCACCCAGGCGGGATCGTTGACCACCAGCGTCTTCGGATGGATGCGCTCCAGCATATGGGTCGTGGTGATGTAGTTCATGTCGAAGGGCGGGTCCTGGCGCAGCAGCACCACGTCCATCTCCGACAGGTCGGTGCGCACCGGGTCGCCAAGGGTGAAATGATCGCCCCTGACGTCGCGGACCGTCATCTCCTCGACCCGGGCGAAGACGCGCCCGTCGCACTGCGACAGGCGGTCGGGCGTATAGTGGAACAGTTTATGGCCGCGCCGCTGCGCCTCGAGCGACAGGGCGAAGGTGGTGTCGCCGGCAATGTTGACGGTGCGGACATGGTCCATCTGGACGGCGACGGACAGCGGCATGCGACTACTCCAGGATCAGCGTCCGACGATGTAGCGTGTCGGCGCAGACGGGTCCAGCGTCCGCGGCAAGCAATCGGCTGAAGGCGGGTACAATCGGATTGATCCGGATCGCGGCGCTAACGGTCGAAGACCAGCCGGGAATAGCCGAGATAGGAAAACAACATCGCCACCAGCGAACCGAAGGCGAGCGCCGCGAGCGGCGGCAGCGCCGGAACCGCCCAGACAAGCAGCGCATAGGCGCAATAATTGACCACCGACGTGGTGATCCCGACGCCGCCATAGCGCGCGCCCTCGACCGCGACGGGCCGCGACGAGGCGCCGAAGGTGAGATGGCGGTTCAACTGCCAGGTGGCGACGAGCGCCACGGCGATGGAACACAGCCGCGCGGTGAACGGGTCGATCGGCGTGACGTGAAGCAGTATTGCGAGCACGCCGGCGTCGACAAGGAACCCCGCGCCGCCGACGGCGACGAAGCGGGCGATCCGGTTCATGCGGCGCGCGCCGCCTGGCCGCGCGCGGGGACGCCGGCGCGGCGGATGTCGACGGTTTCGCCGCGGATCGAGCCGTAGGACAGGTAAGCCATGCGCTTCTGCTCGGCGCGGCCGCGCGCCACCGAATCCAGGATCAGGCCGGTCATCGAGAACAGCATCGACAGCACCAGCAGTCCAACCGACAGCATCCAGGTGGGCATGCGCGGCACCAGGCCGGTGGCGAAATACTCGATCAGCACCGGAATCATCAGCGCCATGCTGACGCCGAGCGTCGCCAGCGAGATCGCGCCGAAGAAGCGAAAGGGCCTGGTCTCCTTCAGCAGCATCGCGAACATCCACAGGATCTTGGCGCCGTCCTTGTAGGTGGACAGTTTGGAACTGGAGCCTTCGGGACGACGGCCGTAGTCGAGCGCGATCTCGACCACCGGCAGTTTCAGCATCGAGGCGTGGACCGACATTTCGGTCTCGATCTCGAAGCCGCCCGACACGGCCGGGAAACTCTTCACATAGCGACGGGTGAAGGCGCGATAACCCGAGAAGATGTCGGTGAAATCGCGGCCGAACAAAGCGTGGTAGAGACGGTTGAAGATGCGGTTGCCAAAGGCATGGCCGGACCGGCCGGCGTCTTCCTCGACGCCGCGGCGCGTGCCGACCGCCATGTCGGCGTGTTCGGTCAACAGCGTGGTGATCAGCAGCGGGGCGTCTTCGGGCGCATAGGTGCCGTCGCCGTCGGCCATGACATAGATGTCGGCGTCGACGTCGGAGAACATGCGGCGCACCACATTGCCCTTGCCCTGGCGCGGCTCGCGGATGACGGTCGCGCCGGCGGTGCGGGCGCGCAAGGCGGTCAGGTCCTTGGAATTGTTGTCGAAGACGAGGATGCGGGCGTTCGGCAGCACCGCGCGGAACCGCGTCACCACATCGGCGATGGTCGCCTCCTCATTGTAGCAAGGCAGCAGCACGGCAATCGAGAGATTGTTGAGGGCAGGTCCGGTCATCGCAGGCTCCGTCGGGCGCGTCGAACCCGTCGACGGCCGCGCTTTACTATTTATTGAACGGGTTAAGGCTAGGTTTAGCCGGAGATGCCGGAGGCCCAGTTGAGCGATATTTCTTTGAATTCCGGCATGGCCGGAAAAAGGCGACTGCCGGCGTCGCCCGAATTGCTCGCCGCGCTGGCCACGATGGCCATGATGCTCGCCATGTCGGCCGCCAACGGCTTCGCGGCGCTCGTCAACGCCGGCGGCGACAATGACAGCGTGCTGCGGCTGACCCAGGTGCGCGACCTGCTGGCCGGACAGGCCTGGTTCGACCTGACGCAATACCGGCTCGGCCTGGAAGGCGGGGTCGTCATGCACTGGTCGCGGATTGTCGACGCGCCCATCGCCGCGCTGATCGTGATCGCGAAATGGTTGGGCGCGACGCCGTCGCTGGCGGAAATGATCGCAATGACCGTGTGGCCCTGCCTTTTGCTGGGCGCAGCGACCTGGCTTGCGGTGCGCATCGCGACCAGGATCTACGGTTCCCGGAGCGCCCTGCCCGCAACGGTGCTGGCGGCGCTGGCGCTGGTGTGGATCGGCCATTTCGGGCCCGGCCGGATCGACCATCACAATCTGCAGCTGGCACTGTCGCTTGGGGTAGTCCTCGGGCTCGTCGCCGGCAGCCGCTTCAGCGGCTTCGCGGCAGGCTGCTGCGCCGCGGTCAGCCTGGCGGTCGGCATGGAGACGCTGCCTGTCGTTGCGATCGGCGGCGCGACCTCGGCGATCCTGTTCCTGGCGCGCGGAGACAAAGAGGCGGCGACCGCAGCCGGCTTCGGGCTCGGTTTCGCCGCGGCCGGCGCGGCCTGTTTTGTCGCGACGGTTCCCGCCACGGCCTGGACGAGCGTCGCCTGCGACGCCTATTCGTCGGCACAGACAAGTGTGGCGGTTCTCGCCGGCCTGGGGCTATTCGCCGTCGCCAGCTCGCGCGCGGTGTCGAAGGACGTGCGGCGGCGCGCCGCCGCGCTGGCGGTTGTCGGCGTAGCAATCGGCACGCTCGTCCTCAGCCAGTTCCCGCAATGCCTCGCCGACCCCTACGCCAACCTTGATCCGCGTCTGAAGACCTATTGGCTCGACTATATTGTCGAGGCGCAATCGATGTTCGACATCTTGAAGAACGAGCCGGAAAAGGTCCTAGCCTGGTACGTCACGCCGCTGATCGCGCTGGCGATCCTCGCTTTCAGGGCGATCCGGACCGGACTGTCGCGCGGCGAAACCATCCTGGCGCTGGCGCTCGTCGGTGCGTTCGCCACCAGCGTGTGGCAGTTGAGGGGCGGGACGTTCGCGGTGCCGCTCGCCACGGCCGCGCTTGCCGGATGGGTCACCAGACACCGCACGACAAACGGATCGATCCGGGCCAATCTGATCAGCGTCTCAACCTGGCTGCTGTCGATCAACGTGGTATGGGTTGGCCTCGCCATGGCTTTCACCCCCGACGCCGCCGACAAATCCCAAGCCAACGGCGCGCAAGGCGCTGTTACAGCGCCAAGCGAATGCTATGCCGTGGCCGACTATGCGCAGCTGGCCGCGCTGCCCGCCGGCACGGTGCTTGGGGTCTCAAATCTCGGCTCGGGCGTCATCACCTACACGCATCACCGGGCGCTGGCCGGCCCCTACCATCGAAACGTCGCCGGCAATCTGGCTGTGCTCGACACGTTGCTCGCCGAGCCTCAGGCCGCCAGACAGGCGGCGATCCGGTCCGGGGCGACGCTGCTGGCGGTGTGCAGGGGCAACCCCGAGACCGCCATTCTGGCAAAGCACGCGCCGGGCAGCCTGATCGCCGGGCTTGCAAAGGGCGACGCGCCCTACTGGCTTCGACGGGTCGCCGGAAGCGCGGACGGTATGGAGATCTATGAAATTTCGCCGCAGCCGGGCCCTTGAGGCATGTTGATTGGTCCTAGCGTCACCCGCATTTGAGCCGCCGGAGACACCTTTCCTCAACTCTTTTGGCTCAAATTGGTATGACTACTTCTCGTTTGGATCCTTTGATGTCCGGATTCTCCGGCTCCATACCCAGCGTGACGTCCGAAGCGGGTCTGACCGACCCATTGACCGGCCTCGGCAATCATCGCCGGCTCCTCGACAGAATCGCCCGCCTGCAGGCCGAGCGATCCCACGATCCTGCGCCATTCGCCATCGGCATTATCGATCTCGACGGGTTCAAGCCGATCAACGACCTGTTCGGCCGCGCCGCCGGCGACGAAATCCTCAACCAGGTCGGACTGAGGCTGCGCGCTTCGGTGGACGGCGATTCCGAGGTGACCCGACTTGGCGCCGATGAGTTCGCCGTACTGTTGCCGGCGACGTTTTCGGTCCAGCAGGCCCAGATCCAGGCCGGCCAGTTGATCGAAATCCTCGCGGCGCCCTATGATGCGTCCGGCCGCACGGTCCAGCTCTCTGCGTCGGTCGGATGCGCGATCTGCAATGGAGACATGACGGCGGAAATGCTGATCTCGAAGGCCGAGACCGCACTCTACCACGCCAAACGCTCGGGCCGCGGCAGGGTCGCCGTCTATTCGCAGCAGATGGAGGACGCGGCCAAACGCGTCACGCGGCTCGAGCAGGCGCTGCGCGAAGCGGTGGCCCGCGGCGAGGTCGAACCCCACTTCCAGCCGATCGTCTCGCTGGCGTCGCGCAGGACGGTCGGGTTCGAGGCGCTGGCGCGCTGGACCAGCGCCGAGCTCGGCAATGTCGCGCCCAGCGTTTTCATCGCCATTGCCGAGGAACGCGGCATCATCGGCCCGCTGTCGCAGCTTGTGTTGAAGAAGGCGATCGTCGCGGCGACGCAATGGCCGGGCGACCAGTTCCTGTCCTTCAATCTGTCGCCGTCGCAACTGGTCGACCAGAACACCGGCCTGCACATCCGCTCGATCCTGGATGCGACCGAGTTCGACCCGTGCCGGCTCGAGATCGAGATCACCGAAACCGGCATCATGAGCGACCCGGTGTCGGCGCTGAAAATCATCTCCGACCTGCGCGATGCGGGCATCCGCGTGGCGCTGGACGATTTCGGAACCGGCCAGTCATCGCTTGGCCGGCTGCGGGAATTCCCGTTCGACAAGCTGAAGATCGACCGCTCCTTCGTGGCTTCGATGTTCGACGATCGGGCGTCGGAACACATCATCCGCGCCATCCTTGCAATGTGCGAAGGCATCGGGCTGTCGGTGGTGGCGGAAGGCATCGAGCTGGAATCGCAGGCCCGCCGCCTGCTGCAGCTTGGCTGCGTCGACGGACAGGGCTACCTGTTCGGCAAGCCGGTGGACGCATTCTCGACGCTGAACTTGCTGCGTAACGGACCGGATCTCGCCGGGACCAGGCTGGCGAGCTAGACCGTTTGCGCAAAGCGCCCCCTTGAGCGCCGTCACAGGTCCCGGTACCATCAAACCGGGGGAACTGATGATTGACACAGCGCGATATCCCGACCTCGACGGCAAGGCTGTCCTGATCACCGGCGGCGGCTCCGGCATCGGGGCGGCGCTGACCGAAGGCTTTGTGCGGCAGGGCTCGCGGGTGGCCTTCATCGACATCGACGCAGCGTCGAGCGAGGCCTTGTGCGACCGGCTGGCCCGGGAAGCCGGATCGCGGCCGCTTTTCCTCAACGCCGACCTGCGCGATATCGACGCGCTGCGCGCCGCGGTCGCTGCGGCGGAAGCGCGGCACGGCCCGGCGCTGGCGCTGGTCAACAACGCCGCGCGCGACGACCGGCACGACATGATGGAGGTGACGCCGGACTATTGGGACGCCAACCAGGCGGTCAATCTCAGGCCGCAATTCTTCGCCGCCCAGGCGGTCGCCGACGGGATGAAACGGAACCGGACCGGATCGATCATCAACTTCACCTCGACGTCCTTTATGCTCAATCTCGGCAACATGCCGTCCTACACCACGGCGAAGGCGGGCGTTATCGGCCTGACCAAGGGGCTGGCCGGGGCGCTTGGGCCGCACGGGATCCGCGTCAACGCCATTGCGCCCGGCTGGGTGATCACCGAACGCCAGCAACAGTTGTGGGTGACCCCCGAAGGCCTGGCGGCCTTCATCGAGAGACAGTGCATCCGCGAGAAAATGGTCGCCGCGGATATTGTCGGGCCATGCCTGTTCCTGGCGTCGGACGCCTCGCGGATGATGACGGCGCAGACCATGATCGTCGACGGCGGGGTGATGTGACGGCGGCGCGCATCCTCAACGAGCATCGCTGCCTGCTCGGCGAGGGTCCGACCTATGATGTCGCGGCCGGCGCGCTCTACTGGTTCGACATTCTCGACCGTCAACTGCTGGAGCAGGATCTCGACACCGGGCGCTTCGTCCGCCACGACCTGCCGGTGATGGCGAGCGCGCTGTTTGCGGTCGATCCGCAGCGGCAATTGCTGTTTGCAGACGACGGTTTCTACCTGCGCGACCGGGCCAGCGGCGCGCTGAAACTGCACACCGCGCTGGAACAGGACCGACCCGGCAACCGCTGCAACGACGCCCGCTCCCACCCCAGCGGTTCGTTGTGGGCCGGCACGATGGGCCGCAAGGCCGAACCAAATGCCGGCGCGATCTACTGGTTCCGGGCGGGGGCGGTGCGGCGGCTCTATGACGGCGTCACCATCCCGAATTCGATCAGCTTCTCG
>Ga0209793_1001542_pt1 | contig 14180 bp, 15 predicted proteins | sample EBPBio122009_DNA_FD_185863 | JGI IMG/M metagenome (GOLD analysis project Ga0209793, IMG submission 185863) | Wastewater treatment Type I Accumulibacter community from EBPR Bioreactor in Madison, WI, USA - Reactor 1_2/2/2009_ DNA (SPAdes) (version 2) | ecosystem: Engineered > Bioreactor > EBPR >... | reverse complement strand
GAGCAGGCACGGGCGCCTCCCAGGAGCGATTGGCTTTGACACCTCCTCTCCTACTCGCGTCCGTGCCTGCACCCCTTCAGCAACACGCACCCCAAACGCAACATCCGCACCTATCCGTGCAACCTCTTAGGCGAAAAGGCCGATGTCGGCCCGAACCTGCGCTCCTTAGGTTCGAAGGCATCGCCACCGGCTCGAGAAGGAGACCCGCATGTCCCGCCCGTTCACCCTCCTGGCCCTCGTCTGGGCACCGTTCCTATCGATCTTCGTGTTCGCGTCGCAGGGGGACACCAGCGCACTGCACATCTCGTCCCACCTCTTCGCACTTGCGCTGTTAGTACCAGCAACCGTGATGGTGTGGCGGATGCGTCCGGAGGCGCCCACCTCCGCCTCACGCTGGATTCTGACGTTCCTATCAGTGACCGTGCCGGTTGCGGTGCTCGGCCACGCCGGCGAGCTCGCTGTCGCAATCCAGCGGCTCGCCCGGGACGGGTGGGTCAACCGCGATACCGCCGACATCTGGGAGCACGGGCCACACGTCACGATCTCCAACGTCACCATCCCGGGGGTCATGCTGAGCATGCTGCTCACCGCGGCGTTGGTCGTAGTCTCCCTGCGACGCCGGGACCCTGTCCCCGCGGATCGCGAGACCAGCCGAGTCCGGTGACGGACTCTCCGCGACCGGACCAGGTCAGCCGACGACCGGCGACCCCACTAGAGAACCTGTCCACGAACCCTGCCCCGCGGGACGTCGACCATCTCGACCTGCTGAATCGCCCATCCGCGACAACGAACGGCAACGCGCATGCGCGCTGATTGGACCCCGGCCCTGCACCTACGCACCCGGACCACGTGACCCCCTCGTCGTGACCATGAACTGATGGGATGAGACAGCCCGGAGGCCCACCACGACGGAGGCACGGATCGCGTACATCGCCAAACCCCCGTTCGCGGGAACGGGCGTGCCCAGCGATCTGGCTCCGTATCTCCTGGCCGCCGCGTTCAGTCCTCTCGGGCTTCGACGGCTCACAGCATCCTGCAATGCGGACAATTCGACGGGCCGGGCGGCACCCAGTCGCCGCGGCAGGTCGGTGAGGCGGTCAGCCGGACGCTGACGAGCGCGGTGGCCAATCGCGGGTTCGTCACCCGGGCCGAGCGGCGCACGGAAGAGGCTGTGACATAGACGAGTGCGTCGCTGCGCTCGTGCACCAGCCGGGCGATGGCCGGGATGTCGGGCATGGTGCCGATGAGATTGGAAGCCGCGGCCACGGCGACGAGGCGCGTCGTGCATGCGCCCGCCGGATGAGCCGCTCGTCACCTCGGCCGGAGACGAGGCGGCCATCGGGAGCGCCTGCACGGGGCTACCGCCTCATCGGCTGGCCAGCGCGAACGCCCTGTTCGTCGACCCCACGGCCGCCGGTCAGGGCGTGGGGGCCGCCCTGCACGATGTCGCGGTCGCCGCCATCAGGGAGGAGGGATTGGTGCCGGTCCTCGACGTCGTCAGCCGCAACACCGCGGCCGTCCGGCTCTATGAGCGCCGCGGCTGGCGGCTGATCGGCACCGGACGTCCCGACTGGCTCCCCGACGAATGGGACCCGGTCTGGTACATGACCTTGGACTGACAGTCGTCACGACCGTGTGCCCGTCACCACGAGGTATGCAGGGGCCGCCCCTCCGCGAAGCCGGCCAGCGACTGCACGCCCACGACCGCGCGCTCGCCGAACTCCTCCGCGGTGGCCGCGCCCGCATACGTGAACGAGGAGCGCACCCCCGCGGTGATCGAGTCGATCAGGTCTTCCACGCTCGGCCGGGCGGGGTCGATGAACATCCGCGCGTGGCTTATGCCCTCCTCGTACAACGCCTTGCGCGCCCGGTCGAAGGAGGACTCGCCGCTCGTGCGGTTGGCGACGGCGCGCGCCGAGGCCATGCCGAAAGACTCCTTGTATGAGCGGCCGGTCTCGTCGGTGAAGATGTCGCCCGGCGACTCGTAGGTGCCCGCGAACCACGAGCCGATCATCGCGTTGGAAGCTCCCGCGGCGAGCGCCAGCGCCACATCCCTCGGGTGCCGTATGCCGCCGTCCGCCCACACGTGCTTCCCGAGTTCCCTTGCGGCCGTAGCGCATTCGAGCACGGCTGAGAACTGCGGACGTCCGACGGCAGTCATCATCCGGGTCGTGCACATCGCCCCCGGCCCGACCCCGACCTTGACGATGTCGGCGCCCGCCGCGATCAGGTCCCGGGTCCCGTCGGCCGTGACGACATTGCCCGCCGCGATCGGCACGCTCAGGTCGAGCGCCCGCACCGCGGTGAGGGCTTCGATCATCTTCTCCTGGTGCCCGTGCGCGGTGTCCATGACCAGCACGTCCGCGCCCGCCTCGGCCAGCGCTCGCGCCTTGCCGGGGATGTCGCCGTTGATGCCGATGGCCGCGGCGATCCGCAGCCGGCCGTGGGCATCGGTGTTGGGCCGATAGACCGTTGCCCGCAACGCCCCCGGCCGCGTCAGGAGACCGACCAGCGTCCCGTCGGGCCGCACCACGGGCGCCAGCCGGTGACGCACCGAGGCGAGGGTGTCGAAGGCCGCCTCGGGGGAGACTCCGTCGGGCAGCGTCGCGAGCTGGGTCGACATCACGCTGCCCACTTGCGAGAAGCGGTCCACCCCCGTCAGGTCGGCCTCGGTCACCAGGCCCACCGGACGGTCGTCCTCGACGACGACCGCCGCCCCGTGAGCACGCTTGGTCAACAGGACGATCGCCTCGCCCACCGTCTGGTCCGCCGACAAGGTGATCGGCGTGTCATAGAGCAGGTGCCGCGACTTCTGCCACGAGATGACTTCCGCCACGACGTCGAGCGGGATGTCCTGCGGGATGACGACCAGTCCGCCGCGGCGGGCCACCGTCTCGGCCATCCGCCGCCCCGCGATCGCCGTCATATTCGCCACGACGAGCGGGATCGTCGTCCCCGACCCGTCCGGCGTGGCCAGGTCGGTGTCGAACCGGCTCGTCACCGCCGAGCGGCTCGGGACGAGGAAGACATCGTCATACGTCAGGTCGTACGCGGGCGCGGGCCCAGGCAGGAAACGCATCCCCCTAGCTTTTCATCCCTGCGCCGGCCTCGGCGCTGCAGCCGTATGACGCGTGTGACGCAGCGCGATCTCGACGCCCGTGAAATCGCTGTCTCGACGGGTCAGTGTCTCGTCGGGTCAGTGTCTCGTCGGGTCAGGGGGTGACGTTGAGGCCGCGCAGGATGCGGTCGGCGAGGTCGGGGTCGCCGGCGATTGCTGCGTATGCCGTGGGCGGCAGGTCGTCCGGGGCGCGCCGGCCGGCGCCGAGGACGGTGAGGGCCTCCCGGTTCAGGTCGAGAGTGACGTCGGCCGGGTCCTGTGTCGTCGCGAACGCCGCATGCCCGGCGTCGTCGACCAGGACATCACGGCGCTCGCCGTCGACCACCACCGCCACGCGGGTCCCGGCGGGGGCAGCGGCACGCTTGGCCACGGCATACGGCACCGCGGCGGCGAAGATCCCGGCGACCAGCTCGCCGGCGGGACTGTCCATACCGCCCGGGCGGCCGACAGCCCGCCGGATGTCCTGCTCGTGCACCCACACGTCGAGCACCCGGTTGCGCAGCAGCGTCCGGTTGTCCCACGGCACCCCGCCGGGCGCGTTGACCGCCGGTGCCCTCGGGTCGGTCGGCGGCTGCGCGGCCAGGTGCGCGCGCCGCGCCGCGACTTCGGCGCGCCACTGCTCCACGACCTGGGTATGCGGCATACCGCGCCGCTCCGCCACCCCGGCCTCGGTCCACGAGGACGCGAGCGAGCGGCCCTCGACGGGCACGATGCCGCTCGGCTGCTCGCCGGTGTTGAGGGCGTGCTCGATCGAGGCCAGGTGCGCGACGACATCCTGCACGCTCCACCCCGGGCAGTCGGTTGCCGCCGCCCAGTCCGTCTCCGAAAGCTCACCCAGCAGGGAGTCGAGGTCGTCGCAGGCGCGTGACCACAGGGCGGTGTGGGCGGCGAGTTCGTCGGCGGGAGCGTTCATGGCGCCATCCAAGCATGCGACCCGGAATCCTGCGGGCTCCCCGGGAGTTGGCAATCGGGGGTATCCCCTACGGCATGCGGGGGTGCCATCGGGAAGGATGAGTACGTGAGTTTCTTGGAGCCGAGCCCAGCCGATGAGGCACGCCGGGCCGGCCTGCGCCGGATGCGGATCGTCGCGACGTCGTTGCTGGCCGTCGCGTTCGTGATCTTCGTCCTGACCAACGGGCGCGATCACGGGGTCTGGGGCTACGTGCATACCGCCTCCGAGGCCGCCATGGTCGGCGCGCTCGCCGACTGGTTCGCCGTCACGGCGCTTTTCAAGCACCCGCTCGGGGTGCCGATCCCGCACACGGCGCTGGTCAAGAAACGCAAGGACGAGCTGGGACGCAGCCTGGAGGAGTTCGTCAGCGACAACTTCCTCACCGAGGAGATCGCCCGGGAGCGGCTGGCGGCCGCCCAGGTCGGCGTCCGGCTGGGCACCTGGCTGGAGACGCCGGCTCACCGCGAGCGCGCGCTGACCGAGATGGCCCGCATCGCCAAGGCCGGGCTGGGGCGGATGCGTGATCAGGACGTTCACGACTTTGTCGTGGGAGTGCTGCTCCCGCGCCTGCAGCAGGAACCGGTCAGCCCGATCGCCGGCTCCTTCCTCAAGGGGATCGTCGAGGACAAGGCGCATTACCAACTGGTCGACCTCGGCCTGACCGAGATCCACGACTGGCTCGCGGCCAATCCCAAGACCTTCACCGGCCTGATGAACGAGCGCGTGCCGTGGTGGACTCCGCCGTGGGTGGACGACCGGGTGATCAACTGGACCTACCAGCAGGCCCTGGCCTGGTTGCAGGACATGCGCGCCGACCCTGACCACCGGGCCCGGGAGGCGCTGGACAACCTGCTGACCAAGCTCGCCGAGGACCTGCACGACAACCCCGAGGTCCAGGAGCGGGCCGAGGCGCTCAAGGAGCGCGTGCTGTCCCACCCGCAGGTGGGCGAGACCGTCCTGTCGTTGTGGGCCAGCGTGCGCACCAGCCTGCTCGCCGCCCTCGAGGATCCGTCGAGCACGCTGTGGCAGCGCGGCGACGCCTGGCTGACCGAGGCAAGCTCGATGCTGCTCCACGACGACGCGACCCGCGAGCGCCTCGAAGCCCATCTCGGCGACATCGTCGCCTTCTTCGTCACCACCTACGGGGACGAACTCGCCAATGTCATCTCCCACACGGTCGACCGCTGGAACGCCGACGAGGCCTCAGAGCGGATCGAACTGTTCGTCGGTCGCGACCTGCAGTTCATCCGGATCAACGGCACGATCGTCGGCGCGCTGGCGGGCGTGATCATCCACGCCATCTCCCAACTGCTGCGCTGACACCTCACGAAGTCCTGACATCACGAAGGCTCAGGCTCGCCGGTTTCGGCGGGGAACCGGACGCGCAGCCGGCGCTGGCAGCAGGCCTCAGCCCGGCGTGCGGCCCCAGGCCTTGGCCACGTCGACCGCGTCGGCGTTCACGGCCGTCTTGGACCGGCCGTCGATCGCCTCGAGGAAGCTGTTGCGGCAGTAGATCTCCGGCTGGCTGGTCCACCGGTTGCGCCAGTCGCTGGAGGTGCAGTCCCAGGCGACGGAGGCACCCATACGGCCATACGACCCCTCGACGATGCGATAGAACTGCACGACACCCCACTGATCGGCGCCCGGGCGCAGGATCCGCGAGAGCCGCTCCGGCGGCGCCATCTGCTTGTTGTTCTTCACCGCCATCGTGTAGCACGCGAGGTTGACGTTGTTGCAGCGCCCGCCCATGACGGAAATAGTCTTGACCAGGTAGGGGTAGGTCATCACGGCGGCGCGGTTGTTGATCTCGGTGCCGTACTTGCGGCCGAACGCGAAGTACTTGGTCACCACCCGGTTGGCGGCCGCGTCCATCTTGTTGTTGGGGTAGTTGAACATGCCCCAGGCGCGGGTATGGCCGCGGCTGTTGAAGATCGGCAAGGTCGCGCCACTCTCGTTGTAGCGCTGGGCGTCCGTGGTCATCTTCGTCATGTCGGCGTAGGTCATGCCCTGGCTGACGACCGTGAAGCCGTTGTTGACGCGCAGCCGCGTCAGGTCGGCCCACGACGGCTGCAGCATCTGCCCCTCGGTGCATTCCCGCGCCGTGGGGTGGGTGCGATCGACGACGACGCCTCCTTGGGCCTTCAGGCCGCGCGCGGCGAGGTCCTGGACGTTCTGCTCGAGTGTGCGCGCGCCGCTGGGGATGACATTGCAGGTGGCCCCCGTCGAGACCGACCAGTTGCTGCGCCCGAACGTGATGGTGATGTAGCCCTTGGTCGACGGCGGCTCGCTCGCCTTCATCGTGAAGTTCACCGTGGTCGAGGGGCCTTTGGGGGTGTCATTGGACACCACGAAGGCGGCCGCCTTGTAGGGCCCGGCGGTCAGCTTCGACGCAGCCAACTGATAGGTGCCCGACACCTGGGTCTTCGGCGTCAGGGTCGCCGGCAGGCTGCGGTAGGTGCTCACGAAGTCGCCCGTGGCGGCATTGCTGAGGTATGCCGTGCAGGCGCCATTGGTGCCTACCTTGCAGATCGCGACCCGAACCTCCTTGACGGTAGCGGTTGCCGAGTAACCACCCTTGACCGTGACCGAGGTGCCCGAAACGGACGAGCCGCTGGTCGGCCAGGTGATCGTCGCCTTGGCCTCCGAGGCGAGGGCGGGCACGGCGAGGGCGGCGGCGACAGCGAGGGTGGTGGTGGCGACGGCGGCCAGGCGCAGGGGTCTCATCAACACGATCCTTTGGGTCTGTGGACGGCGTCCCGACGTGACACGAGGGGCGAGAGGGACGGTATGCCGTGGTGTTCAGAGTACCGGTCCCACCTGGGAGGTGGGAAACGTCCCCTCGGGTGAACCGGGTGTGACCTGCGGACTCACCCACCAGTGCGGTAATTCGGCTAGAGTTCTTCGCGCGTCGGGCCGCGGCAGCCCCGGGTCCCAACTAATAGCCGCCACGAGCGGCCACGCGCCGTGAGGCGCTCCCGGCCCGACGTATCAACTTCCCGCCGCACGCTGGCACGGACTCTGGTGTGGCGCGGCCCCCCGACGACACGAAGTCCCGGTCTTTGGGCCGGGCACGCGGGGCGCGGGGCGTGAGAAGCGACTTCGTGTAGTCCGGGGTACGCTCGGCGCCCCTGGTTGTCCCGGCGAGCGCGGCGCGGACGTCCAGACGAACACCAAGACCGCGACCTACGGCCCATGTCGTCAGATGAGCTTGCCGTGGCGCCAGGCGCCGGCGGCGCGGTCGAGGTCGGCGGCGGTGCCGAGCATGGCGGCGGCCTGGAGGGTCTCGGTGTGGCCCTGGTCGGGGTCGGAGCGATCGGTGTCGTGCGCGAGTTCGGCACGGCCGGCGGAGACGACGCGGCAGAAGGCGGCGGCACGCTCCAGCGCGACGGCGAGATCGCCCTCATACACCCCGGTGAGGATCGCGTCCACGAGCGCCTTCAACTCCGACGGCCCGGGCGGCTCGGCGACGCCCGCCACGACGTGATTGGCCTCGGCGAGCCGCATACCGGTTGCATACTCGCGGCTCGCCGTCACGGGGGAGCGGCGCACCCACTCGCGCAGCACATAGAGCCGCCACAGCGCACCCGGCAGGCTGCCGGCGGGGCGCTGCGCCCACAGGGACGCGATGGTGTCGAGACCGAGTTCGTCGACAAGGGCGACCAGCCGTTCGGTGACCACGGGGTCGCGGGCGGCCCGGCCGGCGCCGACGACGGCGGCCGCCGACTGGTGCGCGATCTCGGTCATCTCCGCCGGCCCGGGGGAGGTGCCGCCATGGGCCTCCATCGCGGCCAGGCTGAAGTGTGCGGGCCGGCGCGGCCGGTCACGCCCGGGAGGGACCGTCATACGGGAAGTGTGCCCTCAGTCATCGAAGAGGTCCGACAGGAACGAGCGGCGTTTGCGATAACCGTGTGCCTTCGAGTACTTCGCGTAGGGCGCCTGACCGTAGTGCTGCGCCGGCTGCTGCCCGTAGGCCTTGGAATATTTCGCGTAGGGCGCCTGGCCGTAGGGCTGGGCGGGCGGCTGGTTGTATGCCGCCTGCTGACCGTATGCCGGTTGCTGGCCGTAGGCCTGCTGCGGCGCCTGGTCGTGGGAGTCCTGGGGTCGGGCTTGCTGCGGCGCCTGCTGCGCTGCCCCGCCGCCGCCGTGCCAGGCGTTCTCGGCAGCGACGAGTGCCTCGAGTTCGCCGCGGTCGAGGAACAGCCCGCCGCAGCCGGTGCACTGGTCGACCAGCACCCGGTTGCGCTCGTAGGAGCGCATCTCGCTGCCGCACTTGGGACACGTGAGGGATGTCGTCATGACCCGTGAACGTAGCAGCGCCCGCGTGCCGTTCCCCGCGAAGCGGCCGTCAGCCCGGCAAGACCGTCTGAGGGCCACGGTGTCCACCCAGGGTCGCCGCGGCGGTTACCCTTGGCTGCGCCGCCACGCATCACACAGCGTGGTCGAGCGGGCCTCTAGCTCAATGGCAGAGCTGCGGACTTTTAATCCGTAGGTTGTGGGTTCGAGTCCCACGGGGCCCACCGGATCGTCGTTGTTCAAACCGACGACATTCCCGGTTTGAGGTCCAGATTCCGCCGCGCCCTGTTGTCGTGCGAGTGCGGTGCGCTGGACGTCCGGGTTGAACAGGATGTTGAACGGTTCGCCGGGCGGTCCGTTCACGGTGTCGTCGGGCATGACGATGAGCTTGTCGAAGAAGGTTTGGTTGGCCAGGCGGCGTAGGGACCATCGTCCTCGTCGCGGCCCTCGCCGAATACCTCCCCAAGGTCGCCGACGACGCTGGCGCCCAACTCCGACGACAACACGAGGACGAAGTTGCTGGCTCCACTGAACTCGATGAACTTGGACGGCTGGTGGACGACCGCCATGTACCCGAGCTGCTGAACTTCGCCTACGACCTAGACACCGAATACCTCAACGCGGTCTTGTTGAGCCCGGCCCCGTTCAACGCACGGCGGCAACTGGCTGCGGTCGCCGACAAGCACGGCCTCGACACGGAAGCGTTCACGCTTGACGAGGATCAGACCGGCTGGCGCTGGCGCTACACAATCCCAGCAGGCCAGACCCTCGGCTATGCAGCACGTCCAAGCACCCGCAGCGAGCGACGCCATCCCGACGTATGGCGATGGGACGACCCCCCACGCCAGACACGTTCCCGTGGAACGACTCAACGGGTTGGCGCTCCGACGATGATTTCCCACGATCCCCGAACTGGGAACCGCGGCTCGTCATCTAGAAAGCCCCAGCCGGCTAAATCGCACGCCCTGATACGCCAGGTGGAGGTCGATGGCTACCGAGCTCATGCCTGACCTGAGCCTGCGTCGCGCTCCGGCTGATCGTCTCGTCAGCATCGAGAAGCGCGATCACGTCGCTGGTCTGGGTGACGACGGCAGCGAGTCCTTGTTTGATGAGTCCGTTGGGGCCGGCGCTGACGACGCTGGTCACCGCGCCGGGAACCGCACCGCCGCCCCGGCCGAGGCCCCGAGCGTCGTGAACAGTCCTCATCGACCCTGAGCGCGGTCCAGCCTCTGGAATCACGACTGCGCCCGACAGCGCCGCCATCAGTCGATTGCGGGCCTGAAACCTGTCCTTGGTCGGCATAGTTCCAGGAGGAAGCTCACCCACCAACAGACCGGAATCGCCGATCCGATCCAGCAGTTCGCTGTGCGCAGCCGGGTACCGGCGATCCACGCCTGTCGCAAGCACAGCGATCGTATGGCCAGCCGCGCCGAGGACGCCCCGGTGCGCGGCCCCCTCAATGCCGAAAGCACCGCCAGCGATCACCACCCGCTCTTCATCGGCCAGGCCCGTCGCGAGTTCGGTAGTGACGTGCTCGCCGTAGTGGGACGAGGCGCGAGCCCCGTGATCGTGACTCGATCGCTCAGCGCCGTCGTTAGGAGCGACGATGCGCCCAGCGTCCACAAGACATACGGGGCGCGGTCGCCCAGCTCATCCAACCCGGCGGGCCACTCCCGGTCGGCAGGGATCAGCGTGCCGAACCCGTGCTGCTCGGCTTCAGCCACACGTTCGAGCAGATCGGGCACGATCCGCGCCCGCAGACGTTCGCGCCAGAGCAGAACGTCGGCGCGGACCAGCCCCGTCACGTCATGATCGGACTCAACCAGGCTCAGTGTCGCGAAGCCGCCGTGACGTCCGAGGACGGACCCGGTCGTCAGATCGTTCGGCTCCGCGATCATCGACAACACAATCCGCGCCATCCGTTCGCCCTGCACCTGCTCCGCCAACGTCGCCATGATCGGTGTCCTTCCACTCCAAGGTCACCGACGAGGTGCGCAGTCGTCTGCCGCCACCAAAACGTGGAGCAGCCTGCGACCCGCTGGACAGCGATCGCCTCGGCGAAGTCCGTTGTCTCATAGGATTGGGGCCATGTGACACTCGACCGAGGAGGTGCTTGCGTGTCCGTCGCCGCCCAGCCGAGCGCGAAGAGCAACGCTCCTCAACTCGACGACATGCCTGTCCCGGTGACTTCGGTGGCACCCGCGCCTTCTCTTCCTGGTTCGCCCGTGCCTCCCGCCCATCGCATCTACTTCTACTCGCCCGGTGAATGGGAAGTCTTCATCACCGAGTGGGCTACCGGCCTCGCCGTCTCGTACCGGCAGATCAAGCGGCTCGGTGGACCTAACGATCGTGGTGTAGATGTGGCCGCGTTCGAGACCGAGCGAGGGCTTGAAGACTCGTGGGACTGCTTTCAGGCAAAGCACTACGCGGACTCGCTCACCCTGTCAGACGCGATCCCGGAGATGCTGAAGCTCTTCCGAGGGGTCGTGGACGCCTACTACGTGCTCCCGGACCAGTATGTCTTTGTCGCTCCTCGTGGCTGTGGCAGCTCCCTCAACCGTCTTCTGAGCAAGCCGACCGAGCTGCGGAAGAAGTTCCTCGAAGCGGTAGATTCCCGTGGTCCAGCAACCAGGGGGCTCGATGAGGTGACGTTGCAGTCAATCCGTGACCTTGCAGCGGCCTCAGACTTCTCGATGTTTCGATCTCTTGAACTCAACGAAATGCTGGATGTCCACCGCACAACTCCGTACTACGCAGCTCGGTTTGGTACGGCATTGCCCGCGAGACCTCCGGTTGGTCAGACACCAACCGCCCCGACCCCTGTCGAGGCGGTCTATGTCAAGAAGCTCGTTGATGTCTACAACGAGCAAGACCCCCTGGCCTGTTCGGACACTGAGTCAGTCACCGCCCACGCGAAGTACGGCGCGCATCTTCAGCGTCAGAGGGAGGCCTTCTACTCAGCGGAGGCGCTACGTCTCTACGCCAGGGACTCGGTGCCGGACGGCACGTTCGAGCTGCTGCAAGGCGATGTCTACACGGGCGTCATTGACACAGCGGAAGCAGACCATGCCAGTGGTCTACAACGACTCCGCGCGGTCCTCTCGCAATCAGGCCAGCTTGACCTCGGTGCCCACGCCCTCATCTCCGTGTCGAGAATCGAGGATCGACGAGGCATCTGCCACCAGCTTGCCAATGCGGACCGACTGACCTGGGTGGGGAACGATGAGTAGCCCTCTCAACAGTCCACTCGAAGTGGGATTGCGTGTCCTCATGATCCTTGTCGAGGCTTTCCCAGCACATCTAGACATCAACCGCCTGGTTCTGCTCGATCACGGGCTGCTTCACAGCGCGGACCTTGATGGTCCGGACAGCCTGCACCCGCCGATTCCTGTCAGAGTGGGCGAACTTGGAGTCAAGAGACAGCACATCGAAGATGGTCTCCAAGTCATGATCCGTGCCGGCCTCGCAGAGATGTCTGCGGAGGACAGTGGCATCGAGTTTTGGGCCAGCGAGAGCACCGAAGGCTTCTTAGGACTACTTGAGAGCGACTATGCGCGCGCCTTACATGATCGTGCGCAATGGGTCGTCGGTGAACTTGGAGCCGTTGACGATAGCCATCTGCGAGAGCGCATGCGAGAGGTTTCGTCACACTGGTCCGAGGAGTTCGAAGTCGTGCTGACGGAGAGCGGAGGCGACTTCTGATGGGACGACTCACGCTTTCTCACCTGACCTTCACCGGTACGAATGTTGCTGCGGCGTCGGTCGACTTCAGCCCACACGTGACAGTGATTCACGGCCCGTCGGACACCGGCAAGTCCTTCATCGTTGACGCGATCGACTTCGTGCTCGGCGCAAAGGAACTCAAGGAGATACCGGAGCGAAACGGTTACAACCGAGTCCTGTTGGGAATCCAGCTTCCTAGCGGCGACCGCATCACGCTCGCGCGGTCGGTGGATGGCGGCGGAGTCGCCCTCTATCGAAGCGATGTCCGTGTTGAACCGTCGAGCCCTCCCGACGAGACCCTCGCCGCGAAGCACAGTTCGGCAACCACTGCGAACGTCTCCCGTTTCCTTCTTGAGCAAGTCAGTCTCGATGAGCAGCAGGTGCGTAAAAACTCACGAAACGACACCAACATGCTCAGCTTCCGCGATCTGACGCGACTGTGCCTCATCGGCGAGACCGAGATGCAGGCGGAGATAGCGCCTGGGCTCAGTGGGAACCCAGTCAACAAGACCAAGGAAGTCTCGGTTCTAAAGCTCCTTCTCACCGGGGAGGACGACTCGGCGCTGGTCGCCGTGGCATCACCACAAGAGCAGAAGCGTCTGCGTGGTGCTCGACAAGAGGTTGTCGAGAGGATGCTCGGGCAACTTGAAGCACAACTCCAAGACGTCGCCGAGCCGGCCGAACTCAAGGCGCAACTGGGCAAATTGAACCGAACAATCGATGAGCACAGCGCGACAATCGGTGGCCTCGCGGAGAAGCGAGGGCAGCTTCTCGCGGAACGCAATCGGCTGCAAGAGATCGAGAGAACCGAGCGCGTTGAGTATTCAGACGCAACAGCGCTCCGCCAGCGATTTAACCTTTTGCTGAAGCAGTACGAGAGTGACCTCGCACGGCTCGAAATGATCGCCGAAGCAGGGAACCTTCTCGGGTACTTCCGACGCGGCACGTGCGTCTTCTGCGGTGCGGAACCGGATAGCCAGCACCTCAACATGAGCTGCGAAGGCGACACCACAAGTTTTGGAATGTCCGTCGAGTCCGAGACCCGCAAGACTCAAGGTCTTCACGAAGACCTCCTTGTGACGATCGAGAGCCTCAACGCTCGATCGGAGACCCTGAAAGGGTCGATCAGAGCAGCGCATCGTGAGTCCATCAGCCTTCAGAAGAAGATCGACAAGCTCGACGGCGAGATGAGCCCGCACCAAGGCGACCTTCGCGACCTCCTTACGAAGCGCAGTGAGGTCGAGAAGCACCTCGGACTCTATGAACAAATGAAGTCTCTCGAAGCCATGATCCGCAAGATCATTGACGAGACCGACGTGGAAGTAGCGACTGCGGTCGCGGGGCTGAGTCTCACCGCAGTACGCGAGTTCTCGACCGAGATTTCCAAGCGCCTCACGGAGTGGGACTATCCAGACGCAGATTCCGTTCGTTACGACCGGAATGAACTAGACATCATCGCCGGAGATCAACAACGATCAGCGCACGGCAAGGGTGTCCGGGCGATTCTCCACGCTGCATTCACGCTCGCTCTCGCGCAATACTGCTTCAACAGAGAGTTGCCGCACCCCGGCTTCGTTGTTCTCGACTCTCCACTCGTCACGTACCGTCCGCCGGATCAATCCACAGAGACTGACGAAGAGCCCCCCGAAGGCGTCGTTCGTGCCTTCTACCGTGACATCCAGGAGAACTTCGACGGTCAAGTCATCATCATGGAGAACACCGATCCACTCGAACCCCTCGGATCGAACGCACTCGATGTACCGTTCACGAAGCGCATTGATGTTGGGCGGTATGGGTTCTTGCCCGCTGTCGCTATAGAGGCCCGGCCCGAGGCGCTCCCGCTAGATGAGTAGGCAGGCAGCCCGCCCGAGCTGATCGGATCGACTGGCCCAACGCTCAGAAACGCACGGTTCCTTCCCTGAAGCGCCGAGCGTACACTGAACGGTGAGGCGGCTTTCTCCTTCACACCCGAGTCGTGCCAATTTAGTGTGTCGCGGGCTCGTGGCCTGTGGCGATGAGGATGTCTCGGGCGGCGTCAGTGAGGGAGTCGGCCGCGGTGTGGGGGTGGCCGGCGATGGTGATGGTGATCTGCTG
>Ga0209793_1001541_pt1 | contig 14182 bp, 16 predicted proteins | sample EBPBio122009_DNA_FD_185863 | JGI IMG/M metagenome (GOLD analysis project Ga0209793, IMG submission 185863) | Wastewater treatment Type I Accumulibacter community from EBPR Bioreactor in Madison, WI, USA - Reactor 1_2/2/2009_ DNA (SPAdes) (version 2) | ecosystem: Engineered > Bioreactor > EBPR >... | reverse complement strand
CGAGTGCTCCTGCAGGACTCCTGGCTGCAACTGCTGATCGCCGCCGCGCTCGGCATCATCTTCACCCAGTTCGCCTTCCTCGGCCACGAGGCATCTCACCGCCAAGTGCTGTCGTCCGGACCTGCGAACGACCGGCTGGGACGCGTGCTGGCCACCTTCTTCGTCGGCATGAGTTATGCCTGGTGGATGAACAAGCACACCCGTCACCACGGCAACCCCAACCGCGTCGGTAAGGACCTCGATATCCGGCCCGGCACTCTCTCCTTCAGGCTCGAGGACGCAGAGGTCAGGACGGGGATCATGGCATGGGTCAGCCGGCGGCAGGGCTGGCTGTTCTTCCCGCTGCTGCTGTTCTTCGGCCTGGAGCTCCACCGGGCGTCCATTCATGGGCTCCTCGCTCGCCGGCCCGTCGCCGGCCGCGCACTCGAACTCACGCTGCTCACAACCCGAAGCGTGGTCTATCTCGGCCTGCTGTTCTGGTTCCTCCCGTTCGGGATGGCCTGGGCCTTCCTGGGCGTCCAGCTCGCTGTGTTCGGGCTCTACATGGGCTCCAGCTTCGCCCCCAATCACATCGCGATGCCCATCATCCCCTCCGATGCTCGCCTGGACTTCCTCGACAAGCAGGTCCTCACCTCCCGCAATGTCCGGGGAGGCTGGTGGATGACCGCCCTCATGGGCGGCCTCAACTACCAGATCGAGCACCACCTGTTCCCGAGCATGCCCAGGCCGCACCTACGTCGGGCTGCCATCCTGGTGCGACACCACTGCGAGGAGCAGGGCGTCAGCTACACCCAGACATCCCTCCCGGCCGCGCTGGCCATCGTCGTCCGCTACCTCAACGAGGTAGGGCTCGCCGCCCCGCACACATTCAGGTGCCCCACCGCGACCCGTATCGGCTCCGCTTGACCGACGAACCTGTCCCACCACCACCCGGCCGCGATCTTCAACGAAGGGCGCGGATCGTGCGGATGCGGGCGGGATGAGCCGGGCAGGTGGCTCTCAGTCGCCATTGGCCCCGATGCAGAGGCGGAGCGCGCCGGGGCGGACGGTGATCCGTGCCCGCGTGACCAGGCCGAAGCCGTCGCCGTCGAGCTCGACAGCATGCGGGGATTCGAACCGGACGTCGAACTGTCGGCCCTGCGCGTAGGCGAGCGCCCGGAGACCGGGCGCGAGCCGGAAGACACTGCGGCCGAATCGCGAGCGGTGCGCGATGCCCTGAACCGTCAGCCAGGTGCCGATTCCGGCCCACCCGAACCTTCCTTTCGGGCGCAGCATGACCACGTCCAGCAGTCCGTCGTCAATCCTCGCGGCCGGAATGAGGAGCATGTTGCTGGTCAGCGTGCCACAGTTGCCGACAATGACCGTATGGGCACGGGTCGACCGGGTATGGCCGCCGTCGACGCGGTAATCGAGATGGAACAGCCGGTTGGCGATGATCGACCGCGCGATCGGGGTCACGTAGGCGAGCCAGCCGAGGTTCTTCTTCGCCTGCGCGCTCGTGTTCTGCGCCATCTCCGCATCCAGTCCGATGCCGGCCATGACCAGGAACACTCGCACGCTTCGACGGCCCTCCTCGTCTTCGAGGTCGGCCACGGCGAGATCGACCGTCCGCGTCAAGCCCGTGAAAGCGACCGCGACCGATCTCTCCGGGTCATTGAGCGGAAGACCGAGATTGCGGGCCAGCAAGTTACCGGTGCCAGCGGGTAACAACGCCAGCGGCGTCCCGCTCCGCTGGACGGCCTCTGCGACTGTCCGCACCGTACCGTCGCCCCCGGCGACGATGATCACCGCAGGATCACCCGCCAGCGCCTCCTTCGCGGCGCTTCGTCCAGAATCCTCGCTGCTGGTCTCGTACCAGCGCGACTCATCCCACCCGCTCAGGTGCTGTTGCTGCTCGACCGCGCGGCGCACCCGGTCGAGCGGGACCTTGACCGGGTTATAGATCACCGCCGCATGCATTGACTGCCCCCTGGGCTCAGCAGCCCGAGCGGGCGCATCAGTTCGCGGACACCTTCCGGACCAGTCTTGTCCAGTTCCAATCGGCGAGCGCGGCGGCTCCGGTCGCCAGCGCCATCACCACCGCGGCACGGGTGTGCGGGCAACGGACGCCGTCCGCACGTCTCCGCTCCCCATGGGCGTAGACGGCCTTCTCGAACCAGACCGCACCGGCAACTCCGGCCACCAGGCCACCAAGAACCAGAACCGCGATAGTGGGACCGGAAAGTTCGGAGCGGGATTCCGGCACCGGGCGTTCCAGCGCCGGGAACACCTGCGGGATCATTGCAGCACCGGCAGCGGTGACACCCAGCAATCCGGACTTGACCACAACCCGTGCCCTGCGACTGCGCACGACATCCGGAAGGGCGTGCCAGGTCAGCACCGTCAGAGCCGACACGCCGGCGAAGGCGAGCCGGCTGACCCGGAGATCATCTAGCGCCATGGGAGAACCTCCGTCTCAACTACCACGCACATTACTCGCGGGGCATCTCGCGGCTGCCGTGGCCGCCACCACAGCCGCGAAGAACCGTGACTCGCGCACCCGTGACTACCGGAACCCTGTGTGCTCGCAGGCGCCGGGGAAGGCTCTGGACCTTCGCCCCGAATCTTGGACACGGTGTTGGTTGATTACGCCGCGGTGGGTAGCGTAGCGGCCCGGCGGGCCTCGTAGGTGGACGGGGATTGGTGGCCGCACCAGGAGTGGCGTCGGCGGGTGTTGTAGCGGTTGGCCCATCCGAAGACGGCGCGGCGGCAGCTGATCTCGTCGGTGAACATGGCGGTACCGGCGAGGAGTTCGCGTTTCAAGGTGGCGTTGAACGATTCGGCCAGCGCGTTGTCGGCGCTGGTGCCGACGGCGCCCATGGACTGGGTGACGCCGAGCTGGCCACACAGCTTGGCGTATGACTTCGAGGTGTAGACCGACCCGTGATCGCTGTGGAACACCGCCCCGGCGAGGCTGCCCCGGTCACGGCAGGCGGCTTTGAGTGCGTCTTCGACGAGTTCGGTGCGCATGTGGTCGGCGATCGCCCAGCCGGCGAGTTTGCGGGAGAAGCAGTCGATCACGGTGGCCAGGTACAGGTTTCGGCCCTCGGGTAGTGGCAGGTAGGTGATGTCGCCGACGTAGCGCTGGTTCGGCGCTTCGGCGGTGAAGTCCCGCTTGAGCAGGTCGGGGTACTTCTGGTCGGCCGGCTCGGGCACGGTTGTCTTCACCCGGCGGCGGAGCCGGATCCCTGCCAAGTGGTTGTCCTTCATCACCCGGGCGACTCGCTTGTGGTTGATCCGCTCGTCGGCGGGCTTACCGTCGTTGAGTTCGGCGGTCACCCTGGGCGCCCCGTAGGCCGGGTCCCCGCCGGCCTTGGGGTCCTGCAGGATCCGGATCCGCTCGGCGAGTTCGGCATCGGCCGCTGCCCGCGCAGCCCTGGCCGGCGCGGCCTCGACCCAGGCGTAGAACGACGAGCGTGCGATCTCGACAGCCTCACACAACCGCTTCACCTCGAAGGCGTGGGAGTGGTCGGCGACGAACTGGAAGCGGTTCACCAGTTCGTCTCCCCAGCGAAATACTTGGCCGCTTTCCGCAGGATGTCCCGCTCGGTCTCGACCTTGACCTTCTCGGCCCGCAACCGGGCGTTCTCCACCTCCAACCGGGCGATCCGCACCGCCGCGGTCTCGGTGCCGGCCGGCTTGATGCTGCTGGTCGTCCGTTCCGGCGGCAGTGTGGTCGTCGAGCCCGTCCCGAACGTCTTCACCCAGTCCGCCAGCGTTCCCCGGGACACCCCCAGATCCGCGGCGATGCCCTTCAACGTGGCATCGGGAGTGGACTCGTACAAGTCGACGGCCTGCCGGCGGAACTCATCGGAGTAGTTCTTCCTGGCCATGATCCTGATCATCTCGCTTCCTCCAGCAACTGCTGGATTCCACGTGTCCAAGATCCGGGGTCAGGGTCCTCTGGCATTTCAGGCTCCACCCGAACGCTCGCGCTGCAACCGCCGGACGTTGCGTCCCAACACGACCATCCGGACCGTTCCGACCATCGCGGTGATCAGGGCTCCGGCGATGGCGGCGAACAGCATCGCGACTCCCATCGGAGTGGTGAACGACCAGAACCTGACCCGATCCTCACGCCAGGCCACGGTCGGCGCACCCGGCGACGGGATCTGACCTCGATACGCCCGAGCGCGTGCCTGCTTCGCGCCGATCACCAGAGCAAGCCAGGCCGCACGCGAGATGCTGCGCCCCTTGGCAGGGGCAGCAACCGCCGCGACCGGCGATGGCTGCTCCGGAGCCGGATCCGGGATGGTTCCGGGCGGTGAAGCGGGGTCGTGGAGGCTTTGTGCCTCTGGTGGATGCGTTTCCGGATGACTGGTCATGAGCCCTCCAAGTGGAGTCGCTGGTGGTTGTACCAGTAGACCCAGCTGGCGGTGGCTTGTTCGACTTGGCGCCACGTGTGCCAGATCTCGCGTTCGTGGAAGATGACCTCGGTCTTGAACAGCCCGATCGTGGATTCCATCAGCGCGTTGTCCAGGGCGTCGCCGACGGTGCCGATCGAGCCGGTGATCCCGGCCTCCATCAGGGCCTCGGTGAACGCCAGCGACGTGCTGGCTGCCCGCGTCGCTGTGGTGCAGCAGCCCGTCGGTGGTGAACTCGAAGCTGCTGCGGCGGCGGGTCGCCATCGCCCCTTCGAGCGCTGAGAGCACCAGCGGGGTCGTCTTCGATGTGGTGACTCTCCAACCGAGGATCCGGCGGGAGAACACGTCGGTGACGAACGACACATAGCAGAACCCGTTCGGGGTCCACACGTAGGTGAAGTCCGCCACCCACCAGGTGTCCGGAGCGGTCGGTGCTCCCCACTGGCGCTTGATGTGGTCGGGATGCCGGGGCGCTTTGGGATCCGCCTGGGTGGTGATCGTGTGGCGTTTCCCGCGGCGTACACCGTCGACGCCGAGGATCTTCATCAGCCGTTCGACCTGGTCCCGGCCCCACGGCTTGCCAGCCCGGTGGGCGGTCTTCCACAGCTTGCGGCGACCGTACAACCTGCGGTTGGCGACCCACAGGTCGAACAACTCGTTGGCCGCATAGGCGTCATCGAGTTCGGCATTGGTCGGCCCGAAACCACGCTTGGCGTGGGCCCAGTAGGTGCTCGGGGCGATCGTGATTTCGTGCTCGGCCAGCACGGCACAGATCGGCTCGACCCCGAAACGATCCGCGTACTCGCGGATGTAGGCGATCACTGTCCGAGTTTGCGGTCGAGCTCCGCTGCGGCGAAAAACGCCGACGCCGTCTTCAGGATCTCGTTCGCCCGCCGCAACTGAGCAACCTCCTTGCGGAGCCTGACCAGCTCGGCATCAACCGGGCCGCCCGAAGCCGCCGGCGGCGTGACTCCCTCGCCCAACTCCCGACGGATCCAGTTCCGCATCGTCGACGGATTCACCCCCAGGAGAGCACCCACCTCCTCTCGGGCCGCTCGCTGCGACACATCACCCTCAGCGAACCGGTCGACATACATCCTGACCGCCCGAGCCTGGGTCTCCTCATCGTGCTTCTTCGGTGCTGGCATGATCCCTTCCCTGTTGAATCATGCCCTCCACCAAACCCAGGCCGGTTCAGACCATGGGCTGGGGACACCCCGCCGGACACCTGCTCACCGACCAAGCCCACGCCGCACACAACGCGCTCGCCGTGGCTGCCGAAGCACTCGACCAGGCAGTCCTCCCCGGAGCACCATTGCGAGGCGATGCAGGCCGGATCGAACTCGTCGGCAACCGCATCGTCGCCGACTGGTGGGAAGCCATCGAGCCGAGCGCCAAGGCCCGCGAACCCGAGAACGAAGCACAGCGTGCCTGCCCATCGATGGACCGCGCAGTTGCCCGGTGATCTGGCTGCCGGCAGGCCACAGTCTCATTTCAAGCCATTCCTTGTCGAGGCTTATCGTCCAGCGCTGACTACGGGGAACGCTGTTTCAAAGGGGGCAGGGTCACGGCTTCCGGGGCTGAGTCGGTCGGTGAGGCCGGAGGGACCGCTGCATCCCGACTAAGCCGAGTCGGCGGCGAGGTGTTTGCCGAGCCACAGCAGCGGCGTACCAGATGAGCGCAGCGCGGAGGTGGACGAGACCATGAGTGATCTGCCCGATCAGATTCCTCCACGGATCGTGGAGGAACTGCCTGAGTCTCTTCGACGCACCTGCTCCACAGACCGTTGAGACCGCCCCGCCAGATCCTGCAGCTCCGCTTGCCGTGGCCCGCCATTGCTCGGATCGCCGGACGATCCGTGGCTGGAAGGAAGTGCGTCTGTGACCCCACAGGAGGAGCCAGGATCAGATCTTTCGGCAGTGCCGAAGGATCTGATTGCGGTTGCGGACGACGCGGAGTTCGCCGAGTTGTCGACGACGGTCGAATGCTAGGCCGGTAGCGCCGGGGTCGTCACGAATTGCTCGCCATGATTGAGCAAGCCAGGGCGAGGGCTGCGCGTGCCATCAACCTTGAACTCGTCGGCCTGTACTGGAACCTCGGTGCCTACGTCAGCGAGCGCACGCGGACCGAGGGCTGGGGCAACGCGGTGATCGCTCGATTCTCCGATGGATCGAACTCGTCAGCAACCGCATCGTCGCCGACTGGTGGGAAATCATTGAACCCATCGACCGGGCCAACAGGGCTTCTGCGTGGGTTGCGAGTCAGCCGCCCTCGTTGGCTCGGCGCGTTGACCGATAGCTTCGGAAAGGAGGGGATGTGCCGGCTGGTCGCGGAACGAAGAAGCCCCGGTCGCATCATGGTTCAAGACCAGCGAGGCGATATCCGGGGACTTCTGCGTTTAGCGTAGGTCCCATGCTCGGCAACGGCCAAGAGCAGCTGGCATGGCTGGCATGACGCCACCCTCCATCGCAGCACTCGGTGGCTTCCGCGTAGGAGGCTGCGCTCGGCAGATCGCTGGCAAGGGGACCCGCCAAGTCGGTGTCCGGTTCCCAGGGGCAGCCTTGCCGACAGGCTTGAACAGGAGGGCAGTTCAGTCGTCTGTCTCGTCGTCTTGGATGCTGTCGGAGAGCGTGGCCGTGATGCCTCTGCGGGTGAGGCGTTCTTGGGCGTCCCGGACGATCTGGCGCAGCTTGGATTCGAGTTCTGCTTTGGGTGGCAGCGTCGTCCAGTACTCCATGACCGCGATGCCGTCCTTGTGTAGTTCGAGGAACTCGACCTCTTCGCGGTCGGCTTCGGAGCACAGGATCAGCCCGATGGGTGCTTCCTCGCCGGGTTGACGCTCGTAGGTGTCGAGCCATTTCAGGTAGGCCTCCATCTGGCCCTTGAAGGCTGCGCGGAAGGCCCCAAGCTTGAGTTCCACGGCCACCAGGCGCCGCAGTGGACGGCTGAAGAACAGCAGGTCGAGTCGGTATTCCTTGGTGCCGACTGTCATGCGTTTCTGGCTGGCGACGAAGCTGAAACCGTGGCCCACTTCCATCAGGAAGATCCGGAGGTCGTTGAGGATGGCAGCCTCAAGGTCCCTTTCCAGGTAGGTGTCGTGCAGGCCGAGCATGTCCAGGAAGATCGGGTCGGTGAACGTGTCGCGCGGAACGGCTGAGCCTTCGGGGATCTGGCTGTTGGCGATCTCGCGTCGTTCCCAGGCTTTGCGGGCGATGGCGTGGCGCAGGTCGCGGACCCCGAGGCGTTTGAGGGTGGTCTGCTCGATGTAGAAGGCCCGGGCTTCGTCCGAGGTCAGCGGAAGCAACTCCTTGAGGTGGCTCCAACTCAATTGTCGCGACACTGTAGCGACAATCTCGTAGTCGGGGAACTCCTGGCAAACTGGACCATGCGGCGCAACGAGGCGAGTTCGAAGCCGCGCCCGAAGCGGGTCGTCAATTGTCGCGACAGCGTAGCGACAATTTGTTTACCGTAGTCAGCGCGCTCTTGACGGAGCATGTTCATCGAGATCGCTCGACCGATCAGCCAGTAGGTCACGGTGAGCGTCGCATTCGCCTGGGAGGAGGCGACGTGGCGCCCTTGCTCGATGAGGTCGGCCACGTAGTGGAACAGGCCGTCCTCATCGTCGGGGATGTCATTCCTGGGTACGAGATCCGTCATGTCGGCTCCTTCCGTCGGGTTCCTGACCGGCCTGCCGGCGTCAGGCGTCGGCGCAGATCAAGTCTTCCTCGTCCCGGCCAACGTTCTCGGCAGCGGTGGACGGCGTGGCGAGCGTACGCGCTGATACGAGGTGGCGTGCGTTCGGGCCCTGTCGCGGAGGAGTTCATCCCACAGCATTCAGCACGAGTCCAGGGGATGCGGGCGCGTGCCCTTCGGTCTCGATGGCGTCGGTGACGCCCAGGTTCCGCAGCACCTGGACGGAGGCAACGAGGATGGACAGTGGCTCGGTCAGCCTGACCGTGAGCGTCGGCCCGGTTGGTGTGGTGCGCACGCGTTCGTTCCGCTCGGCCATGGCTTGCACTTCCTCGACGACTTCCGGCGAGCCGCCCAGCTTCTCGGGTGACCAGGTGAGGGTATAGGTGCCGGCGTGCAGGCTCCAGGTGACGGGGGTTATGCGGCTGGAGAGGCGTTCGGCCATCTGCTGGTCGCGTCCGGCGGCGGTGTGCTGGTAGACCAGCGCCGCCTTGGGGGTGGCGTGGCCGAGGCGGTCCATGAGTTCGGCGATCGTGGCTCCTTCCTGGGCGAGCATGGTTGCTCCGGTGTGGCGTAGGTCGTGGAACCGCAGGTCGGGTCGGCCGGCGGCTTCTCTGGCTTTGTTCCACCAGTTGCCGAAGGTGCGGTGGTGGAGGCTGCTGCCGCGTGCGGATGGGAACAGCAGTCCGTCGGCGCCCCATTGGGCGTGGGTCTTCAGGTGTTCCTCGAACTCGCCGATGAGCGCTGGCGGGATGTGGACCTCCCGGGTGCCCTTGTCAGTCTTCGGGGTGTCGATGACGACCGCGCCCTCGATGTGCTGGACGGTGCGGCGTACCCGGATCACGCCGACCGCGAGGTCGGTGCCGTCCGGGGTCTTGGTGTGCTTGATGCGGATGTCGCTGCGGCGCAGTTCGAGGATCTCGCCGATGCGCAGTGTGCACCACAGCGCGATCTGGACGGTCAGCCGGTAGCGCTCGGGCATCACGGCCAGGATCGTGGACATCTCCTCGACGGTGGCCATCTGCACCTTGTGTTTCACCGGTGCCTTCCCGGCTCCTTTGACCCGGCAGGGGTTGACCGGGATCAGTTCGTCCTCGACGGCGGTGGTCAAGATGGTGCGGAACAGGGAGTAGGCGGACGCCTGCTCGGTGGGTGTCTTGGAGTAGCGCATGTACCACGCGTGGACGGCTGCTTTGGTGATGTTCTTGATCTCCAGGTCGCCGAAGGTCGGGTTGATCTTTGCTTTCAGCAGCCGCCGGTAGTCGGCCTTGGAGCGGGTCTTCAGCGGTTGGCCCTTCTTGTTGGTGCGGGTCTCCAGCCACTGATCGGCGTAGTCACGGAAGTGGATCTGCTCGGCGTGCTCCTTGAGTTCCTCTTGGCGTTCGATCTCGAGGCGGTCGTGGGGTGATGTCCACCGGCCCTCCTCGATGAGCCGGCGTTCGTCGCGCAGCCAGATCGCGGCGGTCTCGCGGTCGGTGTAGAGGTAGGGCGCGTTGTGTCGTTCGCCTTCCCATGCGTAGCTGGCGTGGTACTTGCCGGACCGGTGCCTCTTCACGGTGCCGAACCCGCGTCGCTGCCGAGGTTCGGTGACCATGTGGTAGTAGCAGTAGCCGTTCGCCTTCTTTTCCTTGGAGACCGGACGCCGGCATCGAGACCCGTCCGCCTTGCTCGCACGGCAGGTCTCAGGGTTCACTTCCCTGCCCGTGTTGGGAGTCATCCCGGCCTCCGATCAGGTTCCTTTATGGTTCCTTTATACGACCGAGAAGAGCCTATCTCGCCCTACTTGGTGACTCAATACACGGGCAACAGGGTAGCCTAAAACACCTAGTCAGTGAGGCATAATCAAGGGAAGTTGCGCTCTTGGGCGGCTAGGAGCCCTCACGAGTTCGAATCTCGTATCCTCCGCCAGTTCGATTCCCGCCCTGACTAGGGCGGGAATCATCGTTTCAGACTCAGTTGGTCAACCAAAGCCGGGTCTGTGCGCTATCTTTGCGCTAATTTTCGCCAAGGCCCCACCGCGCACTCTGATCGGAGGTCCCCCCGGCTGAACCACCTCAGTGCCAGACTTCCCGCGTGACTGCGTCCGAAAGGGTGTGAGCTGGGTGTCGGGACTTTGGGTTCGGTGGGGTGCTCTCACCCGTTCGCTGATCAGCACCCGGATCGCAGTCGAGCGCGAGCGATCGTTCTGGGAGAGCCTCAACTTCACGAACCGGTCGAACCTGAAGATCAAGGCCAAGGCACGTGGTGGTGCGTTCACGATCCGTCTCGTCGACCACGTCAACGCTCTCGACGACGAGGGAACCGTGCTCGCCGCTGCTCTGGTGCTGTCCTACTCACTCGCCGAATCGGCCGTGACAGACCACCTCGGTCTCGATTCTCGCCGCGTCGCCGGGATCGAAGACTGGGGTGGAAGGCTGCTGAAGGCCGCGGGCCGCGACTGGAGCCAGGTTGAGGGCGGACTCGCTGGTGCCGTGGAGGTCGGCGTCGTCCGGAATCTCATCGTGCACGGAGTCGACAGTGTCGACGCGAAGAGCCATCAGCGGCTGGTTGCGGTGGGATGTGGCCGGTTCGCGACCGGCTCCCCACTTGCGCTCGACTACGAAACAGTCGGCGTATACCGCGCACGACTGCGAAGCCTGCTCATGGCCGGCGGGCTCGGCTCGAACCCTGCTGTAGAACACCCTCGGGCAGAGCGGCTGCGCTCCGAAGGTCCTTCGCGCGGGTTGCACCGCCCCGGGCACCCTCGCATCGTGTTGGCGTCGACGAAGGGGCGGTTGCTCGACCCGACTACGCGGTGGCTGGGGTGGGCTGGAGGAGCGCGCTGAGCGCGTGGAGCGCGTCGGGTTTGATCCAGTAGTAAACCCAGGTGCCGCGGCGTTCACCGTCGATCAGACCGGCCTCGCGGAGGATCCTGAGATGATGGCTGATGGTCGAACCGGACAGCTCGAACTGAGGAGTCAACTCGCACACGCACATCTCGGTTTGGCTGGCGATGAGGGCGGCGAGGCGGAGGCGGACGGGGTCGCCGAGGGCTTTGAACATGGGTGCGATGCGTGCGGCGTCAGTCTCGTCGATGACGCCGGTGGCCAGGCCGCAACAGACGTTGGCTTGGATGGTGGGCAACTCCTTCACAGCCCTATCTTGACATATGTCGAAACAGCAGGGAAGGATGCTGTTTCGATGATTGTCGATTCAAGGTGGTGTGTGGTGACCGGACAGACGGAGATGCGGGAAGCGGTGCGGCAGCGGTATGCAGCCGCCGCGTTGACGGTGCTGGAGTCGGGCAGCGCCTCGTGTTGTGGCCGTTCGGGGTGTGGCTGCGGGTCGAGCGATCCGGTGACGGCAGGCCTGTATCAGCCGGGAGAGGCGCCCTCGGAGGGTGCGCTGGCGGCGTCGCTGGGGTGTGGGAACCCGACCGCGCTGATCGACCTCGCGCCGGGTCAGGTCGTGCTGGACCTGGGCTCGGGCGGTGGGCTGGACGTGCTGCTCTCGGCCCGCCGGGTGGCCCCGGACGGGGTGGCGTACGGCCTGGACATGACCGAGGAGATGCTGGCTTTTGCCGAGCGGAACCGCGCGGAGGCGGGGATCGAGAACGCCCGATTCGTGAAGGGCGCGATCGAGGACGTGCCACTGCCGGATGCGTCGGTGGATGTGGTGATCTCCAACTGTGTGATCAACCTGTCCACTGACAAGGACAAGGTGCTCGCCGAGGCATTCCGGGTGCTGCGCCCCGGTGGCCGGTTCGCGGTCTCCGACATCGTGCTGCTGCGCCCTTTGCCCGCCGAGTTGGTGTCGCTTGTGGGCTTGTGGACGGGGTGCATCTCCGGCGCCCTGCTGGACACCGACTATCTGGCCAAGCTCAGCGCCGCGGGGTTCGCCAACCCAGCGATCCAGGTAACCCGCACCTATACCCGTGAGGACTTGGCTGAGATGGCGGGCCAGTTGGACGCAGAGTCCTTGCCGGATGGGGTCACGCCCGGCGGGGCGATCGCGGTGTTGGAGGGAGCGTTTGCGAGCGCGTTCATCCGGGCGGACAAGGAGCAATGGCGCTAATGCTGCTGGTCTGGTCGAGCCACGGGTAGGAGTTCGTCCAGGAGGACCTCGACCCGGCGGCGGATCTGGTCGCGGATCGGTCGGACGGCGTCGATGCCCTGCCCGGCCGGGTCGTCCAGCACCCAGTCCTCGTACCGCTTGCCGGGGTAGTACGGGCAGGTGTCGCCACAGCCCATGGTGATCACCACATCGGAGACCCTCACTGCGTCGGTGGTGAGGATCTTGGGCTGCTCGCCGGCGATGTCGATGCCTTCCTCGGTCATCGCCGCGACCGCGACCGGGTTGATCGCCCCCGCCGGCGCCGACCCAGCCGACAACACTTCCACCCGATCCCCACCCAGGTGACGCAGATAGCCCGCGGCCATCTGGGAGCGGCCGGCGTTGTGTATGCACACGAACAGGACGGTTGGTCTGCTCATCGTGGCCTCGTTTCCTCCCGCACGCGGGGTTGACGTGGGAAATTATCTCAGTAATTATTGACTTAATGGTTATGGAGGTATTAGCGGATGTCAACCAGTCTGGAGACACGAGCCACTGCGTACGCTGCTCTGGGCGAGTTGTCCCGGCTGGCGATCGTCGACCTGCTCGCCGACGCCGACCTGGCCCCTGGAGAACTCGCCACGAGGCTGGACCTGCCGACCAATCTGATCGCCCACCACCTCCAGGTCCTGCAGCAGGCCGGACTCATCGCCCGCCGCCGCTCCGAGGGCGACGCCCGCCGCAGCTACGTCGCCCGCACCGAGGTCTGCAATCAACTCCTCGGCGCCAGCCGCCGTCCCCGGCCCAGCAAGGTGGCGTTCGTCTGCTCACAGAACTCCGCCCGCTCCCAACTCGCCGAGTCATACTGGCGCACCGTCAGCAACGTCCCGGTCGCCTCTGCCGGAACCCACCCCGCCGAACGAGTGCACCCCCGCGCGATCACCGTCGCCCGCCGCCACGGGCTCGACCTGACGGGTGCCACACCCAAGCTCGTCGGCGATGTGCTGACCGGGGACGAACTCCTCATCGCCGTATGCGATCGGGCCCACGAGGACCTTCACAGCCCCCTGCACTGGTCTGTTCCCGACCCCGCCAAAGCCGACACCCTGCGGGCTTTTGACATCGCCTACGACGACATCGCCAGCCGCGTCAGCCAGTTCGTCGCCAGCTTCGAAGGAGCAGCCTCATGACCCTCTACCCCGTCTCCAAACCCACCGGGAAAGCCTCCACGTCGACAGCGAACTCGCCCCTCGAACAAGCCGCTGGCGTGCTGCGTGAGATCGATGCCCGATCCTCTTCAGTCGATGGCCTCGTGGGGCTGGGTGTTGTCGACCACGAGATCGGGCTGTGACACCGGCTCTGTGGGAGGTCCTGATGGGTCATCGTGAGGATCGCTCGGCTCGGACCGTGATGGCTGGGGCGGCGCCTCGTCAGGAGTGTCGAGCCAGATGGAGAGGTCCCATAGCTTGTGGGCCTCAGTACAGCAAGGGGCCTGGTGGAGGCCCAGGCCTTCGACGAGGATGACGGCCTGTTCGTCGGCGCATTTCCATCGGGGGTGGCCGTGGTCGTCGGTTTCGGGGGTGCGGTAGCGGCCGGAGCCTTCGTTGCGCAGGGGCTCGATCACGTCCTCGATGAAGGTGCGCACCTCGGCCGCGTTGCAGTCGCCGAGGTTCCCGTCCAGCCCGTAGTCCTGGAGGGAGATGATGAGGGTCTGCTGGCCGCCGTCGGCCAGGAGGGAGGCGAGTTCCTCGGCGAAGCCGTCCTTTCCGCTCCCTTCGGGGCCGTCGATGCCGACCAGAGTTCGGCCGGGGCGTAACCGGACTCGGGAACGCAGCCAGCGCAGTGCGTCGGTGGCGTCCAGGCAGGCCGGGTTGGTCTCAGTGGTCGTCATCGTCGCTCCCGATCACCGCTGCGTTCTGGTCGGGGACGCCGTCGGCGTTCATGTCCGCGGTGCGGGCGATACGGGCGTCCCAGCGCAGCAGGACGGCGCCGAGGATCGCTGCGAGCAGGCTCCCCGCGAGGATGCCGACTTTCGCAGCGCGGAAGTGGGTGCCGTC
>Ga0209793_1001535_pt1 | contig 14280 bp, 9 predicted proteins | sample EBPBio122009_DNA_FD_185863 | JGI IMG/M metagenome (GOLD analysis project Ga0209793, IMG submission 185863) | Wastewater treatment Type I Accumulibacter community from EBPR Bioreactor in Madison, WI, USA - Reactor 1_2/2/2009_ DNA (SPAdes) (version 2) | ecosystem: Engineered > Bioreactor > EBPR >... | reverse complement strand
CATCTCCGGTTTCGCCAATCGCCAACGTTTCAGAACTGGCGGCAATGCCTGAGCTGCCAATCTCCCCCCTTGAGGGGGAGATGTCCGGCAGGACAGAGGGGGGTCGGTCGAGAACCGGCTCGACGTTGACTACGGGCGGGGGCGCGATGATCCCGACGGTCCCGGCGCTGGATTCCGGGTTCCGCTGCGCGGCCCCGGAATGACGGCAGGAAAAGCCGCGCGGGCCCAAAATGACGACTGGTAGGAGACGCCGGATCGCCGCGAGACCTTCTCTTGCGAAATCAGTCACTTAGCCAAAGCGAAGCGACGCTGATACCAACGGCCCGCTGATATGACTCGATGGGGATCCACGGATTGAGGCAGGCGTGATTCAAGGTGGCGTGGAGGACCCGCGCCATGCCGAGAACCGTTGAGATCACGCCGAGCCATACTCCGCCGCAGCTTCGCCGTCTGGCGGCATCGACGAAGGATGCAAGCCAGAGCCGCCGATTGCTGTCGATCGCGGCGGTTCTGGACGGGATGAGCCGGGCGGATGCGGCGAAGATCGGCGGGATGGATCGGCAGACGTTGCGGGACTGGGTGTATCGCTTCAACACGCATGGCCCGGCCGGGCTGAAGGACAACCGCCGCCGGGGCAACCCGAGGCGGCTGTCGGCCGCGCAGCAGGCGGAATTGGCCCGGATCGGGCGGCCGACGGCGTGGTGCGCTGGCGACGCGTCGACCTCCAGCGCGTCGTCGAGGAGCGGTTCGGGGTGGCGTATCACGAGCGCACCATCGGCAAGCTGCTTGAGGCTCTGGGCTTCTCGCATGTCAGCGCCAGGCCGCGTCACCCCAAGCAGGATGGCGAGGTCGTCCAGGCGTTCAAAAAAAACTTCCCGCGCACGCTCGCTGCCCACCTCGCGGGCGTGACGCGCAAAAAGAAGATCGAAATCTGGTTCCAGGACGAGGCGCGCATAGGCCAGAAGAATGGCCTCGTGAGGCAGTGGGCGCGGCGCAGCACGCGGCCGATCCAGCCCGCCGACCAGCGCTATGAGAGCGCCTGCCTGTTCGGCGCCATCTGCCCGGCGCGCGGCGTGGGCGCCGCATTGGCGCAGCCCTTCGCCGACACCGATGCCATCAGCGTCACATCGACGAGATCGCCCTCAACGTCGCCCGAGGCGCGCACGCCGTGCTGCTGTTGGACCGGGCCAGATGGCGCACCACCGGCAATCTCGTCTGGCCGAGGAACATCACGCCGATCCTGCTGCCGTCGCGCTCGCCGGAGCTCAATCCGGTCGAGCAGGCCTGGCAATATCTGCGTGCCAACTACCTCTCCAACCGCGTCTTCGACGACTACGACGCCATCATCGACGCAGCCTGCGAGGCATGGCGTGTCACCCCCACCCGCGCCGCGAGGCGGCGACTTGCCCTTCGCTATGGCTCTGGGCGTTCGTCCCTTGAAAAGCCCATTTCGGGGCTTTTCGTTTGCTTCGCAAACCACTCCTCACACCCTCAAGGGGGGGGGGAGCCAAGCCTCAAGGGGGAGGCAGGCGTTGCGCTCAAAAATACTCCTGCAACCTTCTCACTTCCAAGCTCCCCGCCTTCAGCGCGGCGATGGCCTGCGCCGCTGCGTCCATGCCAGCGAGCGTGGTGTAGTAGGGCACTTTCTGCATCAGCGTGGCGCGGCGGAGCGATTTTGAATCGGAGACGGCCTTCTGGCCGTCGGTGGTGTTGAACACCAGCTGGACCTGGCGATTGCGGATCGCGTCCTCGATATGCGGGCGGCCCTCAAGCACCTTGTTGATCTTTTCCGCCGCGACGCCGTGTTCGGCGAGGAAACGGGCGGTGCCGGAGGTGGCGAGCACCGCAAAGCCGATGTCGGCGAGGCGTTTCACCGCCGGCAGCACGCCGTCCTTGTCCTCGTCGCGCACCGAGACGAACAATGCGCCCGAGCGCGGCAGGTCGACGCCGGCGCCCAGCTGCGATTTGGCGAAAGCGAGCGCGAAATCGGTGTCGAGGCCCATCACCTCGCCGGTCGACTTCATCTCGGGGCCGAGCAGCGTGTCGACGCCGGGGAACCGGGCGAAGGGGAAGACCGCTTCCTTGACCGCGATGTGCTTGAGCGCGGTCGCGTCGACCTTCTTGCCGTAATGGGCGAAGGCGGCGTCGAGGCTTTCGCCGGCCATGATGCGCGCCGCGATCTTTGCGACCGGCCGGCCGATGGCCTTTGCGACGAAGGGGACGGTGCGCGAGGCGCGCGGGTTGACCTCAAGGACAAAGATCTCGCCATCCTTGATGGCGAACTGGACGTTCATCAGTCCGCCGACTTTTAGCGCGATCGCCATGGCTTTCGCCTGGCGCTCGAGTTCGGCGACGGTGTCGGGTTGAAGCGTATAGGCGGGTAGCGAGCAGGCCGAGTCGCCCGAATGGATGCCGGCCTCCTCGATGTGCTGCATGACGCCGGCGACGTAATTGTTGGCGCCGTCGGAGAGGCAGTCGACGTCGACCTCGATGGCGCCCTGCAGATAGCCGTCGAACAGCAGCGGGTTTTTTCCGAGCAGCGTGTTGATCTGGCCGGTCTTGTCGTTCGGATATTTTTGCTTGATGTCCTCGGGCACCAGGCCCGGCACGGTGTCGAGCAGATAGGACTGCAGCTGGCTCTCGTCGTGGATGATCTGCATGGCGCGGCCGCCCAGCACATAGGATGGGCGCACCACCAGCGGGAAGCCGAGCTCGCCGGCGACGGTGCGCGCCTGCTCCACCGACCAGGCGATGCCGTTGTTGGGCTGGCGCAGGTCGAGCTTGTGCAGCAGTTTCTGGAAGCGGTCGCGGTCTTCGGCGAGATCGATGGCGTCGGGCGAGGTGCCCAGGATCGGGATGCCGGCGCGTTCCAGCGCATCGGCGAGCTTCAGCGGCGTCTGGCCGCCGAACTGGACGATGACGCCGTGCAGGGTTCCGCGCGACTGTTCGGCGCGCAGGATTTCGAGCACGTCCTCGGGCGTCAGCGGCTCGAAATAGAGCCGGTCGGAGGTGTCGTAATCGGTCGAGACGGTCTCGGGATTGCAGTTGACCATCACCGATTCATAGCCGGCCTCGGCCATGGCGTAGGCGGCGTGGACGCAGCAATAGTCGAACTCGATGCCCTGGCCGATGCGGTTGGGGCCGCCGCCGAGAATGACGACCTTCTTGCGGTCCGACACCTGCGCCTCGTCGGCGAGCTGGCCGGCGAACGGCGTCTCGTAGGTGGAATACATATAGGCGGTGGGCGAGGCGAACTCGGCGGCGCAGGTGTCGATACGCTTATAGACCGGATGAACGCCGAGCTTTTGACGAGTCTTTTGAACGGTCTCGGCGTCGGAGTTCGTCAGCGACCCGAGGCGGGCGTCGGAAAAGCCCATGGACTTCAGCAGGCGCAGGTTCTCGGCGTCGCGCGGCAGGCCGTGCTCGCGCACCCGCGCCTCCATGGCGACGATGCCGGCGATCTGTTCGAGGAACCACGGGTCGATCCTGCACATGGCGTGCAGTTCCTCGAGCGAGGCGCCGAGCCGCATCGCCTGGGCGACCATGCGCAGCCGGTCGGGCGTCGGCGTGCCGACGGCGGCGCGGATGGCGTTCTTGTCGCCGGGGCCCTCGAGGCCGGGGATCTCGATTTCGTCGAGGCCGGTCAGGCCGGTCTCGAGGCCGCGCAGCGCCTTTTGCAGGCTCTCCTGGAAGGTGCGGCCGATCGCCATGACCTCGCCGACCGACTTCATCGCGGTGGTCAGCACTGGCGAGGCGCCGGGGAATTTTTCGAAGGCAAAGCGCGGGATCTTGGTGACGACATAGTCGATGGACGGTTCGAAGGAGGCGGGCGTGGCGCCGCCGGTGATGTCGTTGTCGAGTTCGTCCAGCGTGTAGCCGACGGCGAGTTTCGCCGCGATCTTTGCGATTGGGAAGCCGGTGGCCTTGGACGCCAGCGCCGAGGAGCGCGAGACGCGCGGGTTCATCTCGATGACGACGAGGCGGCCGTCGGCGGGATTGACGGCGAACTGCACGTTCGACCCGCCGGTCTCGACCCCGATCTCGCGCAGCACCGCGATCGAGGCGTTGCGCATCATCTGGTATTCCTTGTCGGTCAAGGTCAGCGCCGGCGCCACGGTGATCGAATCGCCGGTGTGGACGCCCATCGGGTCGATGTTCTCGATCGAACAGACGATGATGCAGTTGTCGGCGCGATCGCGCACCACCTCCATCTCGTATTCCTTCCAGCCGAGCACCGATTCCTCGATCAGCACTTCGGTGGTGGGCGAGGCGTCGAGGCCCGACGCGACGATGTCGAAGAATTCGGCGCGGTTGTAGGCGATGCCGCCGCCGGTGCCGCCCATGGTGAAGGAGGGGCGGATGATGGCCGGCAGGCCGACATGGTCGAGCGCCTGGGCGGCGACGCCCATGGCGTGGCCGACATAACGCGCCTTGCGGTCGCCCTCGCCGAGATTCCATTGCGTCTCGAGCGCGTCGAGGTCGGCGTCGGAGCCGCCGGCGGCCTTCAGTTCGGCGCGCGCCGCCTCGTGCCTGGCCTTGTCGGCGTCCTTGACGTCGGAGGCGTTGGCGAGCATCGAGCGCGGGGTTTCAAGCCCGATCTTCGCCATCGCCTCGCGAAACAGCGACCGGTCCTCGGCCTTGTCGATGGCGTGGGCGTCGGCGCCGATCATCTCGACATTGTAGCGGTCGAGCACGCCCATGCGGCGCAGCGACAGGGCGGTGTTGAGCGCGGTCTGGCCGCCCATGGTGGGCAGGATGGCGTCGGGGCGCTCGCGGGCGATGATTTTTGCGACGACTTCGGGCGTGATCGGCTCGATATAGGTGGCGTCCGCCAGTTCCGGGTCGGTCATGATGGTGGCCGGGTTGGAATTGACCAGGATGACGCGAAAACCTTCCTCGCGCAGCGCCTTGCAGGCCTGGGTGCCGGAATAGTCGAACTCGCAGGCCTGGCCGATGACGATGGGGCCGGCGCCGATGATCAGGATCGACTTGATGTCTGTGCGTTTGGGCATGAGCGTCCGCTAGCTTATTGCGCTCCTCGTCCGTGTCGCCGCTTCGCGGCGATCCGCCTTTCCCGGCATGGGGCGAAGGAAGAAGCGCTCGATTCTCAACTTGTCAGGCTAGGCGGGCTCTATAGGCGAGGGTACGGGCGAAGGGAACCCCGGAATCGCGGAAACCAAGCGATTGCTGACGATCCGGTCCGGGCCTCAAACCCCCAGCACGTCGCGCAGCCGCTCGAACTGGCCCCGGGTCATCGCCGCGCCGTTGACGGCGCCGAGGCCAAGGGCGCGGGCGGTGGTCAGGAACTCGGTGTCGAGCGGGTCGGTGATCGCATCGGCGGCCCAGCCGTCCCTGGGCATGGTCGCCAGCAGGTCGGGCGAAAAGGCGCTGCCCGGCGCATGCGGCATGCCGAGCGGCGTTGCGTTGATGGCCATCGAAAAGGCTGACAGACTGTCGGGCAGGCCGCGCTCGACGCGAAGCGGCGTCCCGGCGAGGCGGGCGGCCAGCGCGTCGATCTCGACGGCGTCGCGCGACCACACGGCGATGCGCCGGCCGCCGCGAACGGCGAATTCATGGGCGATGGCGGTGGCGGCCGCGCCGGCGCCGGCCAGCGCCACCGAGGTTCCGCGCGGATCGAAGCCGGCCGCCGCGACGCCGTTCCAGAAGCCGGCGCCGTCGGTCATGTCGCCGTAGAGGCGGCCGCCAGCCATGCGGGCGACGACATTGACGGCGTCGAGCGCGATCGCGGCCGGCGAGGCGTCGTCGACAAGCGCCGGCAGGGCGTGCTTGTGCGGCAGGGTGGAGACAAAACCGTCGCAGTTCGGCCCGTCGCGCACCGTGGCGACGAAACCCGGCAGCGCCGCCGGGCTGACGTCGAGCGCGACCATGACGCGATCCTGGCCGGTGCGGGCGAAATGGGCGTTGAACAGGCCGGGCGACCTGGCCTGGGCGATCGGCGTGCCGATCATGAAGACGATGCGGGTGCGGGCGGTCACGGTGGCTGCTGGCAAGCTGGTCTCCGGCGGGTCGGCCACTACGGCGCGCAGGTGCCAAGCGTGACGCCTGCGCCAAGGGTGGCGAACAATCGCGGACGGGTCAAAACTTGACTCGACCTTCGATGTTGCATAGCAGAAAAATATTGAAGATTTTTCGATACGTTGAAGGAGACGGCGTGTTCGGGAGGAAAAATCAGGATTCCGACACGGTCGTGCGGCTGATCGCATCCCAGGTTCGGCGCGACATTTCCGTCGGCGTGCTGGCCCCCGACACCAAGCTGAAGATCGAGGACCTGCGGTCGCGATATGGCGGATCGGCGCATTCGTTTCGCGAGGCGCTGACGCTGCTGGCGGCCGAAGGACTGGTCGAGGCCAACGCCCAACGTGGCTTTCGCGTCGCGTCGGCCACCCAGACCGATCTGGAAGACATCTTGCGGCTGCGCGCCGAAATCGAGACGCTGGGCCTCGGCTGGTCGATCAAGCACGGCGATCTGAAATGGGAGGGCCAGCTGGTCGCCGCCTTCCACACCTATTCCAGGCTGTGCGCCCAGGCGGCGACGGACCGCGCCGCCTATGCGATCGAATGGGACGAGGCGGCGCGGCAGTTTCACGCCGCCTTGACGGCCGCGTGCCATTCGCCGCGGCTGATCGATTTCCAGGACCGGCTGTTCACGCAAAGCAGGCGGTTCCGCTATGCGGCGCTGATGGAGGACCGCATCGATCTCGAAGCCGAGACGGCGGCGCTGGACGGCGTGGTCAAGGCGACGCTGGCGCGCGACGCCGACACCGCGCGCGCGCGACTTTCGGCCCAGATCCTCAGCGTGATCGAGCGTTGAGGCAGACTGCAACACCAAGGCCGCGGAGCGGCTGGAGCCAACCCGCCTGGACAGAGCAAACCAGGCAGAACCGGAAACGACAGGGAGGAACGACATGACTTCGATGACCCGCCGCGCCTTTGGAGCGCTTGCCGCCGCGACCATGCTGACGGGGGTTTCGGCCGCCAGCGCCGAGCCGATCAAGGTGGGCATCCTGTCGCTGGTGTCGCATTCGCCGAGCATCATCGCCGAGGGCAAGGGCTATTTCAAAGAGCAGGGGCTCGACGTCGAATTCGTGCCGTTCCAGGCGGCGCAGCCGATGGCGGTGGCGATCGCGTCAGGCGACGTCGATTTCGGCGTGACGGCGATGACCGGCGGACTGATCAGCCTGGCCGAGAAGGGCGCCGTCAAGATCATCGGAGGCGCGCTGCAGGAAACCCCGGAGATCGACGGCCAGAAGATCATCGTCTCCAAGGCGGCGTTCGAAAGCGGCGTGACGACGCCCAAGCAACTGGCCGGAAAACGCTTCGGCATCACCACGGCCGGCTCGTCGTTCCACTACATGGCCAACAAGATCGCCGACAAGGAGGGTTTTGCCCGTTCGGCGATGCAGCTGGTGCCGCTGAACGCGGTGCCGGCGGTGATCGCATCGCTGAAATCGGGCCAGATCGACGCCTGGTCGATCGTGCCCAACATCGCGGCCGGGCTGACCAAGGGCGGCGAAATTCACGAGATCGGCAAGGTGTCGGACTATATCGACAACTATCAGGTGACGACGGTGTTCACCTCGAGCGACAACGTCGCCAACAACCGCAAGCTGGTGGAGCAATATCTGGCGGCGCTGTCCAAGGGCATCGCCGACTATAACGCAGCCTTCGTCGACAAGACGATGGCGGCCGACGATACCAAGGCGATCGTGGGGATGATCCACAAATACGTCTATTCCGACCGGCCGATCGAGGCCGCCGACCCGGCGATACGCGCCGGCGCGATGCGCATCAACCAAGGCGCCAGGCTGAACGTGGGCAGCGTCAAGGACCAGCTGGAATGGTTCAAGTCGGAGAAGCTGGTTCCTGCCGAAGCGTCGATGGAAAAGCTCGTCGACACAAGCTTTGTCGAGACTTTTTAGGCCGGCGCCGCCGGTTGCCGCTGCGGCAACCGGCAAACATCCGGGATGAGACGCTCATGGACATCGTGATCGACAAGGTCAGTCACCGCTACGGCCAGACCGAGGTGCTGGACGATATCAGCTTCGAGCTGAAGGCCGGCGAGATCGTCTGCATCATCGGACCGTCGGGCTGCGGGAAATCGACATTGCTGCGTTTCATCGGCGGGCTGGAGAAACCGACCGCCGGCCAGGTGCTGGTGGCTGGCGAGCCGCCGGCCGGATCGCTCAATCCGCTGACCTATGTGTTCCAGGATTTCGCGCTGCTGCCGTGGCGCAGCGTCGAGGGCAATGTCAGCCTGGTGCTGGAGGATCACGGCATCAGGGGCGACAGGGCGCGGGCGATCATCGAGGACGTGCTGAGGCGCACCAAGCTGCTCGACTTCCGCAAGGCGCTGCCGCGCCAGCTGTCGGGCGGCATGAAGCAGCGCGTGGCGATCGCGCGGGCGCTGTCGGTCAACCCGGCGGTGATGCTGATGGACGAACCGCTGTCGGCGCTGGACAGCCAGACGCGCGAACTGCTGCTGGACGACCTGATCGAACTGTGGACGCGCGAACGGTTCTCCGCCTGCTATGTCACCCACAATCTGGCCGAGGCGGTCCGGCTCGGCCACAAGATCATCGTGCTGTCGCGCCGGCCGGGGCGCATCCGGCAGATCGTCGAGATCGACATCGCGCTGGCCGAGCGCGCCGAGCGCGGCGCGGAACTGGAACAGACGCAGCGGCATCTGTGGAACCTGATGCGCGAGGAGGCGCGCGCCGCCGACATGGAGCTGTCCGATGTCGCTTGACGCCGCAGCCGACCCGACGACCGCGCCGGCGCGGCCTGCGGCCGCGATGCCGGCCAATGCAAGGCCGGTGCCCTATCGCGGCGGCGGCTTCAAGGTGCGCCGTTTCCGCCTTGTTTCGCCGCTGGTGTTCATCGTGCTGATCGGGTTGTGGGAACTGGGATCGCGCAGCGGCGTCATCAATTCGATCGCGCTGCCGGCGCCGTCGGAAGCGTTCAGCGCGTTCCAGGACCTGGTGCGGTCCGGCATGTTGTGGACGCATCTCGGCGCAAGCCTCTACCGGCTGACGGTCGGCTGGCTGTTCGGGTCGCTGCTCGGCGTCGGCGTCGGGCTGGCGATCGGGCTGTTTTCGCTGGCGCGCGCCGGACTGCTGCCGATCGTGTCGGCGCTGTTTCCGATCCCGAAGATCGCGCTGCTGCCGCTGTTCATCGTCTGGTTCGGCATCGGCGAGGGATCGAAAGTGGCGACGATCCTGTTCGGCACGTTCTTCCCGACCGTCATCGCCACCTATGGCGGCGTCGACAATGTCGACCGCAACCTGATCCGGATGGGGCAGTCGTTCGGGCTGTCATGGCTGTCGATCGTCAGAAAGATCATCATTCCCGGCGCGCTGCCGGCGATCCTGTCGGGCTTCCGCATCTCGGCGTCGATCGCCATCGTTCTGCTGGTGGCCGCCGAGATGATCGGCGCGCAATACGGCATCGGCGCCTATATCCTGATGGCGGGCGCGCTGTTCGCCACCGACCAGCTGATCGCGGGCGTCGCCATCCTGTCGGTTCTCGGCCTGACCGTCAGCTGGGCGATCGGCAAGGCCGAACAATTCTTCCTGAGCTGGCGGGCGTGACGGCGGCGCGATGAGCAAACGCGTCGAGGCCGATTACGACGTGGTGGTGTGCGGCGGCGGGGCGGCCGGGGTGGCGGCGGCGATCGGCGCCGCGATGGCGGGCGCGAAGGTCTGCCTGGTGGAAAAATACGGCTTTCTCGGCGGCGCGGCGACGAACGCGCAGGTCTACGCCTATTGCGGCCTGTTCCAGCAGGGCGACGAGCCGGTGGCGGCGGTCGGCGGCGTTGGTCGTGAAGTGATCGCCGAACTGAAGGCGCACGGCCTGCCCGGCGAGGCGTTCCGGTCCGAGACCACCGGCAACTGGATCGTGCTGCTGGATGGCGAGGTGCTGAAATTCTCGCTCGACAGGCTGACGCGCCGGCACGGCGTCGAGGTGAAGCTGCATACCCGCGTGGCCTCGGTGGCGCGCACCGCGGAGCGGCTGGAGGCGGTGACGCTTGCCGGCATGGGCGGGCGCAGCCGGGTGTCGGCGGAAGCCTTTGTCGACGCCAGCGGCGACGCCAATCTGGCGATGCTGGCGGGGCTGCCGTTTAGGGTAGGCGACGGCGAGGGCCATCTGCAGGCGCTGACCATGCCGATCCGCGTCGGCGGCATCGCCCGCGACCTGACGATCGACCGCGCCGCGCTGCAGGCGGCCATCGCGCGCTACAACAGCCAGGGCGACTACCCGATCCAGCGCACCGACGGCGGCATCATCATCCGTCTGCCGCTGTCGCACGACATGTGGTGGATGACGGTCGACGTCGCGCTGCCGGACCTGTCGTCCGAGAGTTTCACCGCCGCCGAAATGGAGGCGCGGGCGCGCGCCAACGATTATGTGGCGCTGCTGAAGCGCGAGATGGAGGGTTTCGAGAACGCCTATCTGGCGGCGACCGGGCCGCAGATCGGCGTGCGCGAGACGCGGCATCCGGCGGCGCGCTACGACATGACCGGCGAGGACGTGGTTCAGGGCCGCCAGCGCGACGACGCGATCGCGCGTGCCGCCTGGCCGATCGAACTGCATGGCGAGGCCGGCAAGCCGAGCTATACGTCGATCGGCGGCGCCGGGTTCTGTCATGTGCCCTACGATGCGATCCGGGCGTGGGGGATCGACAATCTCTGGTATGGCGGCCGCACGATCGGGGCGGACCCGAACGCCTATGGCTCTATCAGGGTGATGGGCACGGCGTTTGCCACCGGCCAGGCGGCCGGCGTTGCGGCGGCCGACCATGTCGACGCCGGGCACCGGACCAATCTGGCTCGGATACAGGCGAGACTGCGCCGGCAGGGCGCGCTGATCTGACCGGGCAGGCGCGCGATCCATCAACGGCGTTGATTGGTCGATCAGATCAATTCGCGGGCGGAATGGTTTGGACAGTGGTATGGAATCTGCGTCGACTGATCCCGCTGGACGCATCCTCCCATGACGCTCGCTGGTTTTCTTGCCTATGCGCTGGCGCTCGCCGTCGCCGCCGCCATTCCCGGACCGGGCGTGACGGCGATTGTGGCGCGTGCGCTTGGCTCGGGGTTCCGGTCGTCGTTTGCGATGATGCTCGGCGTCGTGCTGGGCGATCTGGTCTGGATGACGGCCGTGGTGCTGGGGCTGGCGCTTGTCGCGCAGACGTTCGGTCTGGCGTTCATGGCGATCAAATGGGCCGGCGTCGCCTATCTGGCATGGCTGGCCTGGAAGTTCTGGCGCGACGGGATCAATACCGAAAAAGTGCAGGCCAAGAAGGGCGCGGGCGGCTTTGTCTCGAACTTTTCGGGCGGACTGGCGCTGACGCTCGGCAACCCGAAGACGATGATCTTCTACATGGCGATCATGCCAACGATCGTGAACCTGAAGACGATCACGCTGCCGGATTATCTGCTGCTGTCGCTGATTACGGTCGCGGTGCTGCTGGCGGTGCTGTCTCCCTACCTGCTGCTGGCAACCAAGGCGCGCGGCTTCCTGCAGTCGCCCAAAGGGCTGAAAGTGCTGAGCCGGGGGGCGGCGGCGTTCATGTTCGGCGCGGCGGCGGCGATCGCGGCGCGCAACTAAGCCGATGGCCGGCTACATTTTTTTCAGAAGACCCTCGGCGTAGGCGACAGTCTCCAGCATCCGTTCGGCATTGTGGCGCGACGACGGCCGGATGGCGTCGGCGGCGCGCCGGCACTGCGCGATAGCGGTTTCCACCGTGTTGCGGTTGTTGCCGATACGGCCGTCCTCGATCTGCGCAAAGCATTGCGCATAGAGGGCGAAGGGCAGGTCGTCAGGCAGGTCTTGGGCGGCCGCGACGGCCGTTGCGGCGAGCGGCAGCGCCTCGGCGATGGCGTTTGGCGGCGATACGCCGGAACGCACCGCGCCTGCGATGCCGAAGGCGAGGTTGCCGCTGTTGCGGGCGACGGTTGCGGCATCGGCGACGCCGGCGGCCGCAGAAACCTTGCGCATGTAGCTGACGCCATCGCGCCAGTCGGCGGGATCGTTGGCGAGTTCGGCGCGGATCAGATGCGACGTCGCCAGCCGCTCGTCCAGCCAGGCGGCGTTTTGCGGCGACGATTTGATGAAGTCGGCCTGCGCCAGCCGGCCGAACTGGTCGATGGCGGCGGCCAGCGCGGCGGGGTCGCCGACGAGATCGCCGAGATAGAGGTTGCCGCTGGCGAGGTTGAGCCGGACATCGTCGGCGTTTTCCGGCGGCAGGCGGTCGGCCGGCCAGCCGAGCATCGCCTGCGACAGGGCGATGGAGCGGCGGATCGGCGCCGGGTCCTGGCCAAAATAGCCGGACTCGCGCAGGGCGTCGGCAAAATTGACGAAATAGAACCAGCTGTGGTCGCTGGCGCCCGCCTCGGTCGAATTGCCCAGCACCGCCTGATAGGCCGCCGCCGCGGCGGCGTAGGAGGGCTGGTCGTGGATGAGGCGGGCGGCCGCCTGCAGCGCCTCGGCCTGCGCCAGGCGGTCGGCGACGTGCTGCGGACCGGCGGCGCGGCCGGGACCGGAGAGTTCGCCATAGAGGTCGGCGGCCTGGCGGATCAGCGCCGGATCGGCGGCCCGCTGACCCTCCTGTTGCAGGGCCAGGGCGAGATTGCGCGAATTGCGGTCGCGGTTGTCGTCGGCGCCCGATGGCGGCAACGACGCCAGCACCGCCCGGTAGTGCGAGATTGCTTCCGGCCCGGCGCTTGGCGCGTCGTCAGGGGAGGATGCGGCGAGGTTGGTGAGCGCGATCGCCAGGTTTTCCCGCGCCCCCGACTTCTCGGCCGGCGTCGCGCCGGCAGGCAGATGGTCGAACGCGTCGCGCCATGCGTCGGCGGCGGCGCGCAAATCGGCCGGGTCGCTGGTCTCGGCGAGCCTGTCGTAGATGCGGGCGAGCCGGTCGCGGTCAAGCGCCGCCTCGGTCGCGTCGGCCGCCGAGACGATCGCCTCGCGGGTCGGACCAATGGCCTCGCGCAGCGGCGCGGTGTCGTTTTCGATCCGCGCCAGTTCCGACAGCGCCAGGCCGAGATTGGACTGGGTGCTGCGCCAGGCGTCGAAGTCGGGGTGCTTGATTTCGACAACCAGTGCGCGGCGATCGTTGACGATCGCCTCCTTCAACACCGCCGCGTCGTCAGTGCGCACGGCCTTGATGTAGAGGCGGCGGCCAAGTTCGGCGCGGACCGCGGCAAGCGGTCCGTCGGAGGCGGGCCGGTCGAGGATCGCGGCGCCGCGCCTCAGAAGCGCCAGCGCCTGGTCTTCGGGCAGTTTGTCGCCGACGCGCGAGGTGGCGGTGGCGATCCATGAGGCGCGCTTGCGGATTTCGGCGACGGTGTCGGGAAACCGGTCGGCCGGCACGGCGCGCAGCGCCTGCTCGTGTTCGTCGAGCACCTGCTCGAATGTCGACTTGGACGGCTCGATTTCGCCGAGATTGCGCCGTGAATCGGCCAGACGCGAAAGATTGTCCGCCCATTCGGCAGGCTCTTTTGCCGGATCGAAGAATTTGAGCGCCGCGGCGTAGAGTTCCACCGATTCGGCGATCGGCTCGGCCTGCTTGCGCGCCCGGCCGAGATCGTTGAGCGCGCCGCCGAGCGAGGTGGTCGCCGAACGCCATTCGATGGGAAGCGCATCGGGATCGACCATGTCGCGGCCCTCGCGCATCAGCCCGATGGCCTTTTCGAGCCATACCGGATCGTTGGTCTGCAAGAAGAGGTTGTGAAGGTTGAGCGAACGGTTGGCCAGCCGGTCCGAATAGTTGACCGGGGCGAGCGACTTGTCGGTGAGCTCGATCGAGCGCTGGAACAGCGCATCCGCCTTTTCGAGCGCGGCGCGGTCCTTTGCCGCGACGCCAAGATCAGACCAGGCGGAGCCAAGCAGCGACATGACTTCGGCCCGGTTGGGATCATTGGTGGGCTCGTAGATCGCTTTCGCTTCGCCAAGCAAGGCAATCGTCTCGCGCAGCAGGGCCTGGTCGCCGTCGATGCGGGCAAGGTCGTTCATCGCCGCGCCCTGGCGCGCGGCAAGCGACGCCCAGCGCAGCGGGTCGGCCGCGCGGTCGACCGACGACAGCAACTCGTCGAACATGTCGACCGACTTGCGCAGTTCAACCTTGGCTTTGGCCGGTTCGTAGCGCTGGGCGACCTGCTTGGTCGCGCCGATCAGATTCTCGGTGACGAGGTTGTATTCGGCCGGATAAAGCTCCTGCGTGAACACAGTCAGCGCGGCTTCATAGGCCTCGATGGCGGA
>Ga0209793_1001534_pt1 | contig 14315 bp, 16 predicted proteins | sample EBPBio122009_DNA_FD_185863 | JGI IMG/M metagenome (GOLD analysis project Ga0209793, IMG submission 185863) | Wastewater treatment Type I Accumulibacter community from EBPR Bioreactor in Madison, WI, USA - Reactor 1_2/2/2009_ DNA (SPAdes) (version 2) | ecosystem: Engineered > Bioreactor > EBPR >... | reverse complement strand
GCGCTTTGATCCGCGCAGTGCGGACGGCGGGGCCCCTCCTATGGACTATCGCTACCCTACGCGCCAAGAAAACGCTTGCCTGTCCAGATAACATCTAACCAGGCATGCACCGCCATGAAATCGTCGACCGTGCCGCCCCATTTCTTCACGGAGGACAGGGCGTGGTGGTAGGGATGTGCCATCTCCGCCCCCTCAGAAATCGTGGGTGTAGAGTTCGGACGAGGTGACGCGCTCGTTGAACTCGAGGTGGATGCAGCGGGCCGCAGCGTCGAAGCAGAACTCGCCCCAGGCCCCATCGTTGTTTTCCCAACCGCCATGGGTGTCGGACAGGAAGTCATAGGCCAGCTGCTCGACGACATCCTCGAGCGACAGGCTGCGCATTTCGACTTCGGGATCGTCCCAGGTGAGCGCCGCGTATGCGATCTCGGTCGTGGGGAACTCGACGGCGGTCTCACCGGACCATGCGCCGATGCTTTCGATCTGGCCGCTGTCGCCGGCACCGTCGAAGGTCACGGTGACATGGGTGATGCCGGCCGCCGTGAGGCAATCGAAGAGACGGTCCTTGTTGCCGGGGCGCAGTGCTTCGATCCGGGCCGCGCGAGCAGCATGCGCGGCGAAGATCTGGGCCACGTCGACGGTCGGGGGTGCCATCGGCGGCGCGAGGGTGGGTTCCGTCAGGGTCATTGGGTGTCTCCAGTCAGGGGAAGGGATCGAAGCCAGGCCGGGCGATCTCTCTCCCCCGGACAAGCTCCAATTCCCCCCTGCCCCTCTCTGTCTCTCGGGCCTCACGCGGCAACCTGCAGCGCCCGGGCGGCGAAGGCGCGCCAGAGCGGATCGACGAGCCGAGCATCCAGAAGATCGGCGCGGTGGCGCAGCCGCTGCGCCAGATCGGGTTCGCCCCAGGCGGTCGCGCGCCCCGCCTGCGCGCGCAGCTGGCTCGCCTCGGTTACCACGCCCCGCGCCTCGGCCGCGCTCGTCAGCGGATGACACCAGGCGACGACGTGGTCGCTGGCGGCCCCGGCCAGAACAAGGCGCTCGTCGCGGTCGAGGATCGCAAGAAGCTGGGGCCCGGCATCCGGGGCGATGCCCTCGGCATGGTCGATCGCGCCCTGCATGGCCTCGGCCAGCGTTGCGAAGCGGGAGAGGACCAAAGGCGTGGCCCGGCCCGACATGAGGTCGGCCGGCGCGCGGCGCGACAGGGTCAGGGCGAAGGGATGACTGGGGTCAGCGTCGCCAGTCAGAATATGCGTCGGGACGCACCGCGCGTGGGCGGTCGGGTGGATGGGCAATTGCAGGTCGAACATGGGCGGATCTCCGACGGCGCGAGAAGCGTCTCTTCCCGCTTCTCCGTCAAAGACCAAACCGCCGCCCTCTTTCTCGAAGGCGAGACGGCGATGGGTCCGATGGGCCCTCAGAGCTTCCCCAGGGCTCGCAGGCTCAGCTCCGTCCCGGCGCCGACGATGATGTGGTCGTGCAGCGTCAGGCCGAGATACTTGCAGCCCTTCTGGATCTCCTTGGTCATGCTGAGATCGGCCTCCGAGGGCGTTGGATCGCCGGACGGGTGGTTGTGGATGAGGATCAGGGCGCTGGCGTTCAGCATCAGCGCCCGCTTGATCACTTCGCGCGGATAGACTGGGACATGATCGACCGTGCCGGTCGAGAGAAGCTCATCGGAGATGATGCGGTTCTTGCGGTCAAGGTAGAGGACGTGAAACCGCTCGATGGGGCCGCGAACGGTGAGCGCACAGTAGTCCATCAGCGCCTGCCAACTGCCGATGACGGGGTTTTGGCTGAGATAGCGGCCGAGGATGTCGCGGGCTTCGAGGACGATAGTTTCTTCCTGGGGGGTCATTGGAGTTCTCGCTGAAATGCGCACGCCGAAGCCCCCTACCCTCTCGGGGCGGGACCAGTGGCATGCATGTGGAAGGGGAAAGCGCGACCGCCGCGCGCGAGGGCGGTCGCGATGTCGGGTCTGCCGTCAGCCGACCCGGTCGAGGAGCTTCTTGGCGCGCCCCTCCATGTCGAGGCGGGCATCCTGCTGGGTCTTGTCGCGCGCAAGCCGCGTGATGCCCTGCACGAAGTCGAAGATGCTCTCCGGCGGGCGGCCTTCTTCCATCAGCACCTTCTCGATGATCTTGCCGGACTCCGCCTTCGAGAAGCCGCGCTTGCGCAAAAAGTCATCCCGGTCGTCATCCGTCCGCGCGACGATCTGCTGCCGCGCCGCCTTGATGCCGTTCACGAAGCCCTGCGGCGAGGAATTGGCGAAGCGCGTCAGTGCCGGGGCCGCCTCATGGGCAAAGCGCGAGGCCGCGTATTTCGAATGGCGGATGGTGATCTCCTGGAAATCCTCGACGCCCCAGAGATTGCGGTTCTGGCACACAGCCCGCAGGTAGAAGCTTGCCATGCCGAGGGTTTTCGCGCCCACCTCGGAATTCCAGCAGTAGAAGCCTCGGAAGTAGAGATCGGGGGAACCATCCGGCAGCCGACCCGCCTCGATCGGGTTGTGATCGTCGACCAGGAACAGGAAGACGTCGCGGTCCGAGGCGTAGAGCGTGGTCGTGTCGCGGCTGACTTCGACATCTGGGTTGTAGACCCCGGTCGACCAGTCGAGCACGCCCGGCACCTTCCAGCGCGTGTCGCCGGTGCCATTGCCCGCGATGCGCTGCACCGCCTCGACCAGCTCATGGTCATGGATGCGGCCATAGTCGGGGCCGGTCACCGCGCGCAGTTCGGTGCGGCCGTCTTCCGTCACGAAGGTTTTCACCTGCTCGGCGCGGTGGTTGGCCAGGCCATACTGCAGGTTGATGCCCGCCAGCGGCGCGGGCAGCTGCCGCAGGTAGGAGGCAGGCGCGCCGACGATGCTGGCAAGCTGGCCGAAGGCCCAGTGCGTGGGCGCAATCGGCTCCTGCGCTTTCGGCAGCATCAGGTGCAGCCGCTCGGGGTTGTCGCGCGCCGCCTCGACTCGAATTTCTGCCGTTTGCACCACCCGGCTACGGCTGCGCTCGGAGCGGCCTTTCACATCGGCCCAGAGATCGTCGAGCGACAGATACCGCTCGTCATCAGGCCGGTTGAACCATTCGGACGACACCCGCCCGTTCCGTTCCCCCCGGCTCGCGTCCACTTTCCAGCCACCCGCCCGCGTCGGTGCGACCGGATCCAGAACTTCCACAACGCCCATCGGCTATCTCCCGCGACGGGCGCCGGGAGCCTCTCTCCCTGCCCTCAACCCGTCACCGGGAAACCGGCCAAACTCGCACTCTCAACAACGCGAAGGGCGGAGAGCGGTCCATCAGCCTGGTCAGCACCAGTTTTGGCTTCTTGTTCTGGATCATATTGACCGTAACATTTGTCATGGCCTCAATCTGCATCCTAATTGACCCCAGAATACCAGAATCAAGCTGAGTGCAGTTTGGCATTGGGGCGGTCTTGGAGCACGATCCCGACCGACATTGATCACCGTCTCTAGCGCCTTCGACTAGTGCCGACTCCGTTCATCACAAGCTGCCGGAAGGATCTTCCGTCGGGGCCCGTGTTGTCGAGACAGCCTTTGACTTGTTCTTCAATCAAGTTTTCGCCGTCAATCAACCTGCGCAAATGCGACTTTTGCCACCTTGCACCGTCGTAGATACCGCACTTTCGGCAGCGGCCGTCGCCAAGGACCGCGCGAGGCGCTGGTTGAGATGGAATGAAGGGGGTTCATATCCCTTGCACGCGCTCATTCCGGCCGATACTACTGTTATAGTATAACATTTCGAGCCAGGCCATTGATGTCCGTTCCTCGTCTTCCCGTCACTGTCCTTTCCGGCTTTCTCGGCGCTGGAAAGACCACGCTTCTGAACCATGTTCTGAACAACCGAGACGGCCGCCGGGTGGCGGTCATCGTCAACGACATGTCCGAGGTGAGTATCGACGCCGACCTCATCCGTGAGGGAGCCGAACTGAGCCGGTCCGAGGAAAAGCTGGTCGAGATGACCAACGGCTGCATCTGCTGCACGCTACGCGAAGACCTCTTGACCGTGGTGCGGCGGCTGGCCGCCGAGGGACGTTTCGACTACCTCCTAATCGAAAGCACAGGGATCGCCGAGCCACTGCCGGTGGCCGCGACCTTCGATTTCCGGGATGAAAACGGTGTCAGCCTGTCGGATGTGGCGCGGCTCGACACGATGGTGACTGTCGTGGATGCGGTGAACTTGCTCAAGGACTTCTCCAGCCACGATTTCCTGGCCGACCGGGGCGAGAGCCTTGGCGATCAGGACAACCGCAGCCTGGTCAACCTTCTGACCGAGCAGATAGAATTCGCCGATGTTTTCGTGCTGAACAAGGTGGCCGATGCCACCCCTGCCCAGGTTGATGCGGCCCGCAAGATCATCCGGGCCCTGAACCACGATGCGCGCGTGATCGAGACCAACCATTCCCGCGTGAACCCGGACGACATCTTCGATACCGGGCTTTTCGATTTCGATGAGGCGCATACTCATCCAATGTGGGCCAGGGAGCTTTACGGCTTTGCCAACCACACACCAGAAACCGAGGAATACGGCATTTCCTCTTTTGTCTATCACGCGCGCGAGCCCTTCCACCCCGCCAAGATCCATGCCGTGCTGAACCGCCCACTGCTTGGCGTGATCCGCGCCAAGGGGCACTTCTGGATCGCCCCGCGCCCCGATTGGGTGGCCGAGTTCAGTCTGGCCGGTGCCTTGTCCTCGATCACGCCGCTGGGCCGGTGGTGGGCCAGCGTTCCGGCTGAACGGCTGCCGAAGCACCCGGAAGCGCAGGCCGAGATCGCTTCGAAATGGGCGGAACCCTGGGGTGACCGGCGGCAGGAGATCGTGTTCATTGGCGCGGCGCTGGACCGCGACGCGATCTGCAAGGCTCTGAACGGGGCGCTAGTGACGGCGGCCGACTTCACCCCGCAGGCCTGGCGCAACCTGTCCGATCCCTTCCCGCATTGGGGACAACAGGCTGCGTGATTATCCGGGCTCGTGTCCCGACCCCTGCGGGGATCGGTATCGACTGATCGATAGGCAGGTTTCCTGCTAACCCAAAGCGGACCAAGCTATTCCTTTGGTGCGCCTTCGGGCGCGCCGCTAAGTTTGGTCATGGATTTCGTGGGACGATCAGTCTTGCGGGTGCGTTGACCATCGGTCCGTCTTCGCAGGCACTGGACCATCCCCATGTCTTCATCGACACGAAAGTGACCGCCGTCCTGGACGCAGCGGGCCAACTAGACTCCATCCGCTTGCGCTGGGACTACGACGCGATGCTGTCGATGGTCGTCGTCGAGGACAAAGGCGCCGATGCCGATCAAAACGGACTGATCTCGCCCACGGAAGAGCAGGCGCTGGACGGCTTTGACATGACCTGGGTCGAGGGTTTCGATGGAGACACCAGCATCTTTCAATCCAATGCGGTCGTTGGTCTGGAGCTCGGGCCAAAGGACTGGGCGACAGGCTGGACCGCCGACGACAGCGGCGGACATCTTTGGTCGGAGCATACGCGCAAGCTTCCGACCCCCATCGACCCCAGGAACGGACCTATCAGCATCGTCATCTACGATCTCACCGATTATACGTCCTACAGCCTGACCGACGCCGTCCTGCAGGCCTCAGCGGTGCAAGGTGGATCCGCTGCCATCGCCTGCCAATTCGGTCCGCCCGATCCGGACGCGGCCAGCCACGACACGGGACTGTTCTCCACGCTGGGCCTCTTTCTCTTCGGCGATGACCTTGGGCCGATGACCCAACGATCGTCCCCGATCCCGCGGCAGGACGCGTTGTCCTTGTCCTTTTCTGCGACTGATCGGCTTCGCATGACAGCCGCAGGTCAGGAAAACGATGAACTCTGGTCGAGCGGTCCTGTCACGCATCGGCGGGAAACGGCAACTGTTTGCCGGGCGCGCGCGAGTCAGTTGCCGCAGGTCGTGCAGGTCAGTAGCTTCCGGCCATGAAACGCTGCGGGACGATCTTGTTTCTGCTTTCGACCTCTGCCGCTTCAGCTCATCCGCATGTCTTCATGGACACCGTGATCGAGGTGTTCGTCAACGACAACAACGAAGCGGAATCGCTGCAGATCACCTGGACCTATGACGACTTCTATTCGCTTTCCACCGTCAGCGACATGGGCCTCGACCCGGATGGGGATGGCAGGCTTACTCCGGAAGAGAACGCAGAGTTGAGCGGCTTCGACATGAAATGGATCGAAGGGTTCGAAGGCGACACCTATGCGCGTATGGGTGACAAGCCGCTGGTGCTGTCCGGCCCCCGCGACTGGACTGCGCGGTATGAAGGCGGCCGCTTGATTTCGACCCATATGCGCGATCTGGAACACCCCGTGAAGATTGGAGCAGAGCCTTTGGTGATCCGGGCCTATGATCCGACCTACTACGTCGCCCATTTCATCGATCCTCCCGCCACGGTCAGCGGTGGAAGCGGCTGTCAGGCCATGATCTTCGGGCACGATGAAAACGCAGCAGAGGCCGCACTGCAGGCAGCCTTGCAGAATTACAATCCGGACATGAACCCTGAAGCCGACTTCCCGGCGGTGGGGGCGATCTTCTCAGACGAGGTTCAGGTGACATGCGGCGCATCTTGATGGTGGCCGGCCTGGGGATCGTCATCCTGCTCGGGCTGCTGTGGATCACGGGCGCAATGGACATCTTTGCGCGTGATCTGCAGCTGGTGCAGCGTTCGGTGCAGGATCGTCTTGCAGGTGCGATCCGGGCGCTGCGGGCGGGTGAGCCTGGTGCCCTTCTTGGCTTTTGGACTGCGTGCTTCGGCTATGGTGTCCTGCATGCCGTGGGCCCCGGACATGGCAAAATGGTCATCGGGGGCTACGGACTCGCTCGAAGGGTGCCGGTGGGACGTCTCGCCGGGTTGGCCTTGGCCTCAAGCCTTGCGCAGGCGGCAGTTGCCGTGGGTCTGGTCTATGCGGTGATCGGCATTCTTGGGTTGACCCGCTCGGCCGTGCAAGGTGTGGCGGACCAATACATCGCCCCTATCGGCTACGTGTCGATCGGCGGCCTTGGCCTGTGGCTGGTGTGGCGTGGCGCCAGAACCCTACTACGGAAACGGCGTCACGATGGCCATGACCATGCCCACGATCACCATCATGGGCACCACCACCGCGATCATGCGGGCGACCACGGTCCGGACTGCGGCCATGCGCATGGTCCTACGCTGGAGCAGGTCGAACGTGTGGGAGGCTGGCGCGACGGGCTAATGCTGATTGCCGGAATTGCGCTGCGTCCCTGCACGGGAGCCCTCTTCGTCCTGGTGCTGGCGTTCCAGTTGGGAATTGCCAACGCCGGCATCGTCGGCGCTTTCGTCATGGGCCTTGGCACCGCAGTCGTGACCGTGTCCTCTGCCCTCCTAGCGGTCTGGGCACGGGAAGGCGCATTCGAAAGTTTCGGCAGCGCTCGATTTGCGCTTCTGGTGCCGGTCATCGAAGTGACGGTCGGCGCTCTGATTGCTATCATTGCCGGTGACCTGCTCCTCACTAGCGTTTAAACCATCCCGCGGCAGGCGGGTCGTGCGCGGCAGCGACCTGCGCAGAACCTCTACAAGACACGCACCCAACCGGACCTGCATTCCCGCAACGTGGAAGGGAGAGGCTTCTTGAAGCTCCTCTCCGGCAATTCGCGAGTTGAGATCGTGCCAGATGGTAACAGTGTGGCGTCGTCGGCGGGATGACCGTCCGCTTTGGGCCGTCAGGCACGGTCAGTTAACCTTGTAGGTGTTCAGCACATGGCCCGTGCCATGAGATAGTCGGTTCAGGGTGATCGTCGGGACATACCTTTATCGACCATCATTCTACCTACGGATCACAAACAAATGCGAAAGGTTAAACAATGGCGTGGTTGATCATCGCTGAGGATCGCGCAACTGCGGCGCATCTGCGGCACGACAAAGATCTGATGACCCGCATGTGGGCCTGGGAACTGTCGATCAGGGATCGGGTGCTGGCCTCCGGATCTTTACGATCCGATGATGGCCTTGTCGCATCGGGCAATCTGATGGTTCTGGACGCCGCGAGCCGGGAAGAAGCTCTGGCAATCTGGGCCGCGGATCCCGCCACGCAGGCCGGACTGCGCGAACCTCCGGTCGTGCGGTTCTGGAACCCTGCCATCCTTGACCGCAAAGAAGTGTCGTAGGCGCCGGGTTTCCCAGGGTTTCGGCCGCCCGGATCAGGGATTCGAGGAGCCACCCGGCGCGCTGCCGATCGGATCCGGAAAATCACGCCCTTACACCGTCTCGTTTCGCGCTTGCCTTGCCCGTCGCATCAAAGCGGGGGATCATGATCAAAGTTTCCAAAGAGATGACTCTTAAGCGGACTTTCTCTATCCAATTTAATCTTCGCAGTTCATTGATCGGTGCCAAGCGAGTGCTTTCCCCCTTAAAAGCAATCTTTGAAATGAGGGCGGTCAGCCGCCCGCCCATGCCGACATGGCAGACACGTCCATCAAGCACATCTGAGAATATGCGTGCTCCCTTGCTTCGTTCATCTCCTGCCGCACCAGCGCGAGGAAGGCCTCCGATGTCGCATGAAAGCCCTGCTCTTTGGCCGCCGCCGCGGCCAGGAGAGCGTGGATGGTCATCTCATCAGAAAACATGATTTCCCGGACCTGAATGGCTGGAGATGATCTATCGCCGAGAAGTTAAGAAATCGTTAACTGGCGTGCGCCTTGGAACCTGGCAGGATCGAAACGCTGATTCTTACCGGGCACGGTAAGAACCTGTATTGGTCCCGAGGACGGTGTGGGGAAGCAGCGTCTAGCCACCGATGCCAAACGCCTCAAGAACTTCCCTTGGTGTCCGCACTGAGCTTCTTGACTGTTTTGATGCCGGCTCGATGCCGCTTCCGTAGCTTCGCCAGTCGTCCCCATGTACAGACCTCCAGCCTGGATGCCTGCCGAACTGCCTCCCCTTGATAGAGCTCAGACAGCGGCGAGAACCTGCGACCGGCGTCCTTCGCCTTTCGTGACACGGCGACAAAGCTGTAGTCGGCGGCACCAGCCTGCGCCCATCGTACCAGGCGTTTGACCACTGCTGCTTTCAAGTTGACCGCGACAGGGGCAGAGGGCTGGGGCATCTCCAACACCAGACTGTCACTGTCCGGCAGATAGAAGGTCCGCATATTGTGGCGATAATCGACGGCATAGACGCGGATGCCCAGCCTGTCTGCGGCGGTCCGCGAACTCCTGCGGCGCGGTCTGGCGGTCGACGGATACTTCAAAGAGGCGACCCAGGGGAACGTGTTGTCCGGGTTCGGGATCATCGCCGACAAGAACAAGAGTCGAGCGTCACGGTAGCGCCGCCACCCCGCCTGCGGGAGCAAACCTCGCAAGCCAGCATCAGCCGTCGATTGGTGACAGGCAGAGCTTCGGGCAAGCCGCGTCCCGCGGACATGAACATAATACCGCTGCCCGGCCACGGGGATGGCCGGACAGCGCGCTGAGAGTTAATGAAATGCGAAGAAAGTGCTGGTCGTATGTGCGACCAGCGCCATGGGAAGCCAGCCCTGACCGCAGCAAGGTTCCTATTGGGCGAGTGCGGCGGAAGCATGGCGAGCGTGTGCGCATCGCGCCTGGCATGTGCCGTCTTGTCGCGCAACCCCTGGGGAAGCACTTAGTTGCAAAGAACAACTAAAGGTGTAGCTTTTGTGATCTTTACCAGATTCGTTAAGGCGCGCCATGCAAACGAGGGTGGTCGAAATTGCTTTGTCAGCCCTGGCGGGCGCGTTTATCTCCTACCGAATTGCACGGTTTGTGCGCAGAAAGCGCCGCAGACGGCCTCAATGACCCCAAAACGGCCCGGGCGCGGATATTTCGGCCCTTAAAGGTTGGGCGGGGCTGAAGGAAAGCCACGTCCACGATGTGCAGGTCACCCGGGAAAGTCCGAACTACCGGGTGGGCTGACCGGCGATCTGGCTGACGAGGGCGACAAGGCGGCCGGCCCGGGCGGGAAGGTCGGGCTGGCCTTCGGCCTCGGGTCCCGCGAGAATGTCGTCCAGTTCGTCGCGCAGGCGGGTGATCCAGCGCGGGGCGGTCACGGGATCGGGATCGTTCAGCTCGAAGAGGGTTGCGGGATCAGCGGCCATCTCGCGCAGGTGATCGTCGAAGGCGGTCAGGCTGTCCCATGCCCAAGCGGGATGATTGCGGAAGGCGAGGCCGGGATGGGTGCGGATCGCCTGCCAGTCGGCGAGCATGGCGTCGATCGCGGGCCTTGTCCGGGCGCGGGCGCGTTCGATGACGAGGGATTCGAAGCCGAAGGGCGGTGTGACCCAGTCCCGGCCGTCGCCCAGCAACTGGTTCTCGTAGCAAAGCGTGCCTTCGCGGTCGAGGATGGCGACCCTGTCGAAGCCATGCGCGGCCTCGGCCCGGGCCAGAAGCGCAGGCCAGCGGCGGTAGGTGCTGCAAAGGAAGTCCCAGCGGACGGTCGGCCCGCCCCTTTCGAGGCTGCGATGCAGCGTAGCGAGCCAGCTTCCGCCCGGGGGAGCGCCAGGACGAGGCATTCCGTCCGATAGCCCAGGGCGCGGGCGGCAAGCGCCACGCCCTCGATCTTGCCGGGGCCGGGGGCTTCCCAGATCACATGCGCGCCGAGGGCGGTGGCGTGCTCGGCAAGCCCGTCGATACAGCGCTGCCGAAGCCGTTTCTGGTCGGGGGACGAAATGCACGGATCGTCTTCAGGCCCGGACAGAAGCGTGGTCAGATCGTCGACCGAGATGCGTTGGGTCTGGTCGGACCCGAGGTCCTGCGCGAGGCGGTCGGCAAGGGTGGTTTTGCCGCTGCCCTGCTGGCCGCAGATGAAAAGCCAGCGTGGCGCGGAGATACCGCCGCCCCTGACGCCAAGGGTAGGCAGGACGCGCTGGTGAAAGATCGCATCCTGCCCCTTGGCAAAGCCGGCAGTCAACTGCTGAAGAAATCGATCAAGCGGCACGGTCGGCCGGAAACCATCGTGACCGACAAGCTTCGCTCCTACGGTGCTGCGCTGAAAGAGCTCGGTCGCGGCGATGACCGCAAGATGGGACGATGGCTGCACAACAGGGCAGAGAACTCGCACCTGTCATTCCGACGGCGCGAACGGGCGCTGTTGCGGTTCCGGCGCATGCACACGTTGCAGAAGTCGCCTCAGTGCATGCCTCGGTCCGCAATCACTTCAACGGAGCGCCATCTCCAGAACCGCGACACCTACAAGCAGATCCGCGCCGCCGCTCTCGCCGAGTGGCGCGGGCTTCTCGCCGCCTAAACGATACGTGTGGTAGGGGTAACGGAGACTGGTTCGCATTCGTCTGACAGCACCTGCAATAGTGCTAGCATCGCGCACGACAAATACCGTCGGCAATTGCGGCACCGATGTCCGCGCTGGCGGTGATGCCCTGCACGAAGGGTCGGTTGTGCATCAGGTAAGGGATTGCGGCGAGGTGCAGGTGTCCTTCGTAACCCGGGACTCCGATCAGCCCATAAGCTTCGGTGACCTCGGGAATATCCTGTTCCGATCTGACCAACGCCCTCCGCAGCGAAGGGAAAGGCATGTCCCTGCTTTCCATCGGCTTCTGCCCACGCGCGTCGATGAACACATCATAGATATGCGTCTTGCCCTTGGCATGGACCACCGTGCGGTTTTGCTCCTGCTTCAGCTCGTAGTCCTCGCCAAGAGCCAGCACCGACAACACACCCGCATCCCGCAATGCCAGCAGGCGGCGGATGGATTCGGAGGGGACGGCGGCGTAGTTGTCGACGAAGACCTTCTTCAGCCCATTGTCGAAGCGTTTGCGATCCGCTTCGCTCAGATGCGGCACGATCAACTCCACCTTCTCGTGCATCCGCAGCAGCGCATAGCGCCAGGGCACGGTGATCTTGTGGGCCTTGTTGTGCTCCACCTCCTCCAGATTCTTACGTGCCCAGCGGAACGGATCCTGCGCCTCGCGCGCCGCGAAATAGGCATCGGCGAAGCTGTCGACGGTCAGGTCGGAGAGGCCGATGCGGGCGGCATAGGCGGGATCGGCCCGGGTGATCTCTTGCTGAAGCAGGTCAAACACCGCGTCCAGCGGGTTCGCCTGTTTGGCGCACCGCTCCACATTCCCTTCGGTCATCAGATGCAGGGGCTCATAGGGGATCGGGCACCAGAAATCCGCCTCGGGCAACACGCCGGTCCAGGACATCAGCGTAAGGTGCAAACCTTCGGTGCTGGCCTTGAACGTCAGCTCGCCGTCCTTGTGGTGAAAGCGCCCGTGCTGGCCCGCCACCGCCATTGCCGCGTCGATGGAGCTGAGCGAGGTTCCCATGATGCCCACGGGCACCGGAGGAACCTTCGCCTGGATCAGGCCGGACCAGGGGCTGGGGAAGTAGCTGCGAGTGGCTTCATCCGCATCGGGAAACTCGTGCCCGGTGGCCAGGATCACGTGGTCGAAGGGGCCGAACTCCCGCTCCTGCGTCTGAAGGAACAGCACATCGTCCCGTGCGACGACATCGCTGATCTCAGTCTCTTCATATACCGCCCCCCCATGTCGAGCCACCAGGGTCAGCAGCTGGTCGCGGAAGTACTCACCCAGCAGCAGACGCGGGGTGAACTGGCGATCGTCCATATCCTCGGGTTCGAGGCCATAAGACCGCAACTTCGCCTCGGGTTGATCCTTCAGCCAATCCAGATAGGTCGCGTCGATGGGCGGAATCTCGATGCTGGCGATATTTGCCAGCATGGATTTGCTGGCCGCCTCCGGCGAGTAGGGCAGACCAATGCCCGCCTTCTCGCCGCGCTCGAAAAGAGTGATGTGATGCGATGGATCGGTCTGTAGAAGGCTGAAAAACGTATAGATCCCCGTGGGTCCCGTTCCGACGATCGCGATGCGCGCCATTCCATTCCCCTGCCAATGGTCCATTGCGAACACCGTCGGCGCGCTGCGGTTCCGTTCCCCAGATATTCGACTTGGATTGCCTTTTGCACCTGTGCGAATGAGGGCAAGGGCCGCAGCACGGCACACCTAAGCCGCGAAGCGTGCAAAAGACCCAGGAACGCCGACGCGCGTTATCTAAGCGAGGCGACCGCCCGCTAAGGGCCTCCCTTGCCCTACCTGGGCAGTGGGACTGCCGAAGGCTTCAAAGCTGCTGGTTGCTGTATGTTGCTCGGAACCCTTACCGAACGGTGGCACTAGGCAAGCGGGATATCGAAAGTCAGCAGCCCTGCCCGATCCAAGGGCAGTTGGACGACCACTTCGCCGGCAGGTGGAATGATCGCACCCGGCTCCCAAGAAACCATGTCACCCCTTTCACCCGTAACATCCGAAGATGCTAACTAGAGCCTCGCCTCACGGCATCGGTTTGCCCGTTCTGCGTGGTGAACGTCTCGATAGATCTCCGCTGTGGCTCTAGGCAGCATATTGTTCGCACAGCACACGATCAGCGATGCCCCTGCATCCGCTATGCTGCGGGCGGTATCCAGGAAGTTCGTATCGTAACAGATGCTGATCCCGAAGCGCAGGCCATCGGCTTCGAAGATCGGCAATCATCTCCGGGCGTGTAGCCGTGTTCCGCTGCAGGCAGGTGCTTTTTGCGGTAGCGCCCGATCCGCCTGCGATCCTTCAAGACAATCGCGGTGTTGAAGAAGTGTCCAGGTTCTTCCTCGATCACTCCTACGACCAGCATGGGGCCGGAAGCCGGAAAATGCGCTACAACACCCCTGAACGCCGAAGATGAAAAGTTGAGGGCTGCATCACGAATTTCATGCTCTTGAAGCAGGTGTCCCTCTGGAAAGACGAGAAGGGAGACGCCTGAAGTCTCTGCGCGTGAAGGACCTCGACAGCATGCGCCAACGCTCCCGATTTGTCGTTTCGATATTCCGGGGTTCGAGTGACACCGATGCGGACCACTCCCGCGTTTTTATCTACGTTGTCCACTCGCCCTAGGCCCCTGTCCCACGGAACACATAGCACGGATGGCAGGAATGTCCCGCGTCGCTGCCCTCGTGGCAGAGACTTTGCTGCGGTGCCGGTCGAACGGCAGCTTCCGGGGACGCGGCCACGCAAACTAGGTCGAAGCCGACCGGCGGTTATGGGCCGAACGGGCTGCGCCCTTCCTCAGGCAGGTGCCTCCTCCCATGCGAGCCGGGCCGTCGACAAGGCATATTGCCCCGGCGGTTGGCCGACCTCGCGGGCGAAGGCCGTATTGAACGCGCTGGCCGAGCCATAGCCGAGAGCCGCGCCGATCTCGGTCAGACTGCCCTCGCCGCGCCGCAGCCTGTCTTTGGCAAGGCTCATCCGCCAGCCGGTCAGATAGGCCATCGGCGCGCGTCCGACCTCGCGCTCGAACCGCGCGAAGAAAG
>Ga0209793_1001532_pt1 | contig 14326 bp, 19 predicted proteins | sample EBPBio122009_DNA_FD_185863 | JGI IMG/M metagenome (GOLD analysis project Ga0209793, IMG submission 185863) | Wastewater treatment Type I Accumulibacter community from EBPR Bioreactor in Madison, WI, USA - Reactor 1_2/2/2009_ DNA (SPAdes) (version 2) | ecosystem: Engineered > Bioreactor > EBPR >... | reverse complement strand
GAGTTCTGCTTCGACGCCGCGGCCCGCTGCATCCATCTCGAGTTCAACGAGCGGTACACCTCGTCCGAACTCTACACCCATGATTTCTGAGGAGGCGGCGATGGCACATCCCTATCACCACGCCCTCTCCTCGGTGAAGAAATGGGGCGGCACGGTCGATGATTTCATGGCGGTGCATGCCTGGTTAGATGTTATCTGGACAGGCAAGCGCTTTCTTTACGCTGAGGGTAGCGATAGTCCATAGGAGGGGCCCCGCCGTCCGCACTGCGCGGATCAAAGCGCTGGCGGTGAGGACGGCGGGGAGGTCCCTGTGGTCTATCGCGGGGCCGCCGCAGAGTTCATTCTTCAATTGGTTCTTCCAGGTCGACCAAGAGCCTTTCGATGCGGTTCGCGATGCCGTTGTGCCGTTCGACTTCTCGCGACCACCCCCGTTCTCTGGCATCGGCTGCAAGCGCTACTTCGAGTTTTCTCCTGTCTCGAAGCCGACCAGCATAGGCCTTACTGGTCACAAATTTTGTGCAGCTGAGATACAGGTCGCATTCGCAAGGCCCCTCTGAGGGCAGGCGAAGACAATGGCCAAGTTCGAGCTCAGTCTTGATGAAGTTCGACTTCAGCCAATCGATCGCCGCGCACGACAGCTTGCCTGCGCGGATCGCATCTGCACCCGGGCCGGCAATCGTTTCGCCGGGTCCCAGGACGCTGCGGTAATCGCGCAGCACTTCGGTGTCGCTGATCCTAGCGTAGACCATCGACATATGAGGGGTCTGATGACCGAGAACACTCATGATCGTGTGCAGTTTCGCCCCGCGCTCGGCCAGTTGCGTGCCTACGGTATGTCGAAACCGGTGAGTGCTGACTGTGGGTTTGCCGTCATGATCGATAAGCCCGGCCAGCGTGCAGAGCTGGTTCAGTGGAGCCTGCATCAAGTAGTCTGGCGAAATCCGCCCGCCGCGGCGATAGAAGACATATCGAACAATTTCGCCAGTCCTATCGTCCCGGATCGGTCGGTCATTGGCTTCCAAACGGCTAGCGATCACCTGGCTCAATGCCGTGGCAGCGTCATCGTGGAGCGGAACAAGGCGCTCCCGCATCGTCTTTCCTGCAGGAATTCGTAGGCGATGGGTCCCGTCGGGATAGCGATCCAGACAGTCGATGCGGAGCCGGACGATCTCTCCCCTTCTAGCCCCTGACCAGCGGGCAACCAGAAGTGCTGCACGCTGGAATGCACATTCGATCTTCGGAAGATGCTCCATCAGACGTGAAAGCTGATCGTCGGGTATGAACCGCGGAACGCGGTGCGCCAGCCTCGGCAGGTCACTTGGGTCGAGGAGCGGGCGTGTGGGGAAGTTCGGCCAATCCCAAGCCGCACCGTCCGCGAGAAATCTGGCAACGGCACCTGCTCGTGCGCGCCGGGCAGTAATGGACAGTGGCGCGCCGGTTCGAGGCGCGATGTCGTGCTGCAAGTGGCGCAGGTAATCGTTGAAGAGGTCGGGCGTGATGTCCGCAAAGGTCTGAACCTTGGGTTGCAAGGCCGCGAGGTAACCGATGAAGTGGCGCATCGACACGGCTAAGTGGTCGACCGTCGGGCGCGCCAAGGTCAGCTGCCTTTTCGCAACCCAGCGATCCGCCCAGTCCTGAAGATCAGGCCGCGGCGATGGGATCGGTTTGCGCTTGTCCTGTATGATCTGTGGGCGGACAACATCATTTCCGTTGTGGAAGAGGAGAAGCTGCAATCGCCGGGTCTGGTTGTGCCAACCTCGCAGAAAGCCGTTCGGGAAGTCTTCCTCTTCCTTTCTGAACAGGTGAGCGTCACTGCGCTCTGCGAATGCTTCGATACCTGCCATCATCTCGTCAAGGTGGCGCTGTCGGAGATCATCGAAGGATCGGATGCCGGTGTGCATGGCGAGCCGGGGCAGGATGACGTGAAGCGACGCCCGCATGCTGGCTACGGAATAGCCAATCCGCTCGCTTTCCGCGACCAACCGGTCCAAACCAGTGTAGGCGCCTAGGGGTGCCATCGTCTCAGCAACGCGCATGTTCCCGACGGCAAACAGAAAGTCGTAGTCCAGCCGGATGCAGTCAGTCATGGCGGCGTAGTACAGGTAACTGCGCGCCCGAAAACTGACCGGATAAGTCGGGTGTGCCTGCGTGTCGCCGCTCAGGCGGCCAATCCTGATCGGCAGGGGGGCGGAGAACCAGTCGTTGATATCCGGCCAGCTCTCGACAAACCTAGATCGGTAAAGCAGCCGTTGGCGCCGAAAACTGTCGTCCATCGGAATGCACGCCAGAAAGGCCGCATAGTCCGCTTCGTCCGCATGTTTGAAGGGGCGGGGATGACCGGTCTCGGTTTTAGGAGAGATCTGCTTCACGGCTGATCTCCCCCTTCACCCCGCGCCGGGCGATCAAGGCCGAGGGCCCGCCGGTATTCGGTCACGACCACGGCATCGGAGACCCTAGTATAAATCTTCGTCGATTCCGGGGATGCATGGCCCAAGCGCTTCTGCAGGGTCAGCTCTCGCATCCCCGCCTCCCACATGCGTGTCGCGTGGGTGTGGCGGAGTGCATGGGGGGTCATCCACTGTTCTCGGATCCCGGCGCGGTCGCAAGCACGGGCAAATAGACGGGCCAGCGCAGAATAGGACAACGGATCCTTACGATTTGCGCCTCCCCCGCCTACGAGGAAAACGAACAGCGCTTCGGCATCGTGAGGCCGTTCATGCATGACGTACGTGTTCAGTGTTTCCAGGGTCTCGCCATCGTGCAAATCGACTATGCGCTCGACGCGGGACTTCGATCTCGCGCCCTTTGGATGATCGTCGCAGCAGCGGACGAAGATGCGACGACGCCCGTAGCTTATGTCTTTCATCTGCAATCCAAGGACCTCCCCTGGGCGTAGGCCACCATTCAACATGAGCAAGATCAGGCTGCGGTCGCGGAGATTGCGGGTGGCGGCCAGTAAGCTTTCAACCTGATATTGGCTCATCGGTCGGGGGAGCCGTTGCACCGTTTTCAGGCGCAATTCTCTGATCTCAGGCATATGCCGCGAAATACCTGCCAGAAAAGGTTTGTGTCGGTCGCTCACCCGCCAGGAAGTCCGATCCTGCCTTCTGACTATGGGGTTTAGCCCGCTGAATGCTCCTGTGAATATCGCCCAGCGGTAGAAGGCGTCGACCGCCACGAGGATGCGATTGATCGTGGCGGCTGAAAGACCCTGCCGAACCGCAGCCCCATCGCTCACCACAAGTCTGATCGAAGTATCCCGGCGCTTGCGGTTGGCTTGTACCGACCGGAGGTACTCGAGGAATGCGGCCGAGAGTTCGGGGGAGAAGGAGGTCCAGTGAATTCCTTGGGTTGAGAGAAAGGTCCAGAGATGAATGAGGTCGCGTGCATAGGCGAGGGCGGTGTTAGGCGAGTACGCCTTCGCCCCCAGATAGCCGACAAAACTGCAGATCGGGTCGACTGCGTTGCCGTCTATATCTGTCACAAGAATGGTCGCGCCACTGTCGGCGCTTCTCAGTTTGAACATCTGCGCCTCGGCGATTTTGCGGGTTATGACAGCCAGCATAGGGCAAAACGCCACCGTCGGCATGCTGTCCATATAATCGACGCCAGCAAGGAGATCACGGCCGACTTCCGCCACCGGGCGCTGCGCCACCATGCCGAAGGTACCTTCATGGCCGAGACGATCTTCGGTCCGACGATCACCCTATCGACGGGACGCGTTATCCCGACCCGGTGGATCGGTGAGCAGCATGTGCGGGAGGATCTCGGCTTCATCCCTAGCTTTGCCGACTGGGTGAAAGCCATCCGACCTGAGCCTTGGATGGGCCGCGCCGAAAAGCTCGAGACGCTTGTCGAGCCGGATTGCGCCGAGGCTGTTGAGGGAGTCCGTTGAGATGGATCAGTTCTATCCCCGACTTGGGCTTCTGCCTTCGGCAAAGCCGCGCGACGTGGTCAAGGCTGCAGCCAAGGCGATGCATCCCTGGATACGACGTCAGCGCAGCATGCGCTTGGCGCGACGGCGCTTCTACCGCGACATGCTGAACTCACATGATGCGGCGCAGGAGCAGGCACGCTTGCTGAAGCGCTGAGCCAGTCTACCCAACGATTCCGGGACGATTATCGCGCCCGACCGCTTTGGTCGGGCGCCCTCATATCGGGAGATCCCCATGGCGGATTACTTCACCCATTTCTCATGCCTGATCGACGTCGGCAGTCCTGACAAGGCCGCCCGTGCGCTCGCGCTGTTTCAGGAACAGCGTGCCGCGGATCAGGACACTGACGACCCGGAGGTCGCGGGCTTCACCCTCGCGCGCCAAGATGCGCCCGAGGGCAGCACCCTCTGGATCCATGACGACGACCACGGCGATGTCGAGGCGGTCATCCGCTTCGTGCTGCGCCTTGCTGAAGAGTTCGATCTCGCCGGCCTCTGGGGATTCCAGTACGCCCTGACCTCCTCCCGGCCGCGCCTCGACGCCTTCGGCGGCGGCGCGCATGTCATCGACCTCGGCGCACGTAAATCCATCGGCTGGACCAGCAGCCAGGAATGGCTGGCCGCTGCGCTGAACGGGGAGGACCCACATGCCTGAGGTCATCTGCACAACCGTCTACCAGTTCCCTGAACTCTCGGAGGCGGCCAAGGAAAAGGCGCGCAGCTGGTATCGCGAGATCGGGCCCCATGACGATTGGTGGGACACGGTCTATGAGGACTTCAAGCGGGTCTGCGACATCCTCGGCATCCGCCTGAAAACTACGCCCGTCCGCCTGATGGGCGGCGGGACGCGGGCCAAGCCCTGCATCTGGTTCTCCGGGTTCTGGAGCCAGGGCGACGGGGCCTGTTATGCCGAGCGACGGATTATGCGGAGCGGTCAGGTCATCACGCTGTAAACGCGAGGGATTTTCGACAATCCGCTCCGCATAATTCCGCACGGGTTCAGGTCAGCGTGTTTTTCCTTCCGGTCATCAGCATCGCAATCAACGCATCCGGAGCCTTGAACTTTCCGCGACGCAGCTCGGGCGGGATGACCGCCTCTACAGCCTCGAGCTTTTGGGCAGCATCAACGCGCAGATAGGTCTCGGTCGTTCGGATGTCCGCGTGTCCCAGCCAAAGCGCGACCTTTCGGATGTCGCGGGTCGCCTCCAGCATGATCACGGCGCAACTATGCCTGAGCTGGTGGGGCGACACTGAACGCCCCGCCAATGATGGACAGTGCTGAGAAGCTTTCACGACGTGTTTGTCGAGCACATACTCGAACCCGGATCGCGTCATCGCTCTCCCTTCGGCATTGACGAAGATCTCCGGTGCAGGCGCAAGCCCCCGCACGGCAAGCCAAGCCCGCAAGTCTGAAGCCGTCTGCTTCCAGAGCGGAAAGTGCCGATGCTTTCGCCCTTTTCCTCGAACCAGCAGGCTTGGAGTCTGGCCTAGAACCAGATCGGTCAAGACAGCCCCTACGAGTTCCGACACGCGCAGCCCTCCCGCAAAACAAAGGTGCATCATGGCGCGATCCCTGGCACCCAAGCGCGTCGTGACATCGGGAGCATTCAGAACTGCCTGCACCTCGTCCTTGGACAGGTGCTGGACCAGCTTGCTCTCGCAACGTTTTGTCGGGATCGCCCGGATTTGCGCGACTTGAGCCAGGAGGGCTGGATACTGGTATTCAACGAACCGCATGAACGACTTGATGGCTGCGAGCCGTGCATTTCGCGAAGTGGCGCCATTTCCTCGATCAGTCTCGAGATGATCCAGAAAGGCCAGGATCAATGGTGCGTCCAGCTGCTCGATACTGAGCTGCGACGGGCTGGATCCGACACGCCTCGCCGCGAACTGGAACAGCAGTTTGAAGGCATGCGCATAGGTTTCGCTGCTGTGGGCGCTGAACCCGCGCTGCCGAGGCAGGTAATCCTGCATGAACTGCGTAATGACCGGCGCAAGGGCTGTCATGAGCCGCCCTCCGTCAAAAGTTCCTCGGCTGCGGCAGAGATTTCGGCCAGTAGCTCGGGCGTCCGATGCAGATACCAGTACGTGTATTGGAGGTTGGAATGCCCCATGTACGTCATCAGCGCGACAGCATTGCGCGCGATCGCTTCGCGCCCGGCCCCAGATTTTTCCAGCACCCGTGTCGCGAAGGTGTGGCGCAGATCGTGGATCCGAGGGCGCCTGGACCGACCGGGCGCAATCGCCGCGATGGCAAGGATTTCGTGGAACGCCCTTTGCGGGACAGAGTAATAGATTTTCCTCTTTCCTTCGGAAAGGAAGAGGTGATCGTCGCTGGCCGCGACGGCCAGCCTCAGCTCCATGTACCGGTCGAGAATGGGAGGCACGCTTGGGTGTAGCGGTACCATCCGGCTCTTGCCGAACTTGGTCTTTCGGATGTGCAAGATGCCATCCGGCAGAACATCATTCAGGGTCAGGTTCAAGGCCTCCGATATTCGTAGTCCGGTCGATGCGATCAGGCCAAACAGGACGGCATAGATTTCGCGCCGCACTGGAGAGCTTTCGTTCAGCTGCCTGATCCGAGATGCAACGATGAGCCTCGCCAATTCATCATCCGTGAAGATGTAAGGAATGAACTTGGTCCGATGCGCCTTGAAGATGCCTCCCGGCGGAATCTCATGTGCAGCGTCTTCTGCGTGCAGAAAGGTTGCCAAACGGATGACATCCGTGATGCGGCGATACCGAGTGTCTGGCGTCGACGCACTGTCAGCCCAGGCCACCGCTGTTGCCGTCCTGACGTGTCGCTCACCTCTGGCTTCGACGAACTGGCCGAACCAAGCCAAGTTCTTGGCCGTCTCCTTGAGCTTGAAGCCAAGCGACCTTCGCAATGCGATGTAGCGATTGATTTCCTCGATCAGCATGCAGCCTCCCCCGCCCAGGGCCGGGCAATTTCGCGGAGCAGAGCGAAGTCAACCTTCGCATATTGCATGGTAGTGGACAGCGAGCGGTGCCGGAGGACCGCTCCGACCCCTGCAAGATTGACTCCGTGCCGAAGCATCGCTGTCGCCGCCGAATGACGAAGCAGATGGGAACCGCGTCGACCACTCTGGATGCCCGCCCGGTCAAGAGCCGCCTGAACCAGGCAGTTCACAGCAAACCTCGACATCGGACGCATTGGATTTTGCGCTGTGACGAACACGCGCGGCGTGGCCAATGACGGCCGTCCCCTGTCCAGATAGGCCAGCAGGGCTTCGCCGACTTCTTGCGGAAGAGGCAGCCATTCTTCACGACGGGACTTGCCACCCCTGATGGCAATGCGACCGTTCCGCCAGTCGATGTGATCGAACTCAAGGTTTGCGACTTCGCTTGCGCGCAAGCCGAGTCGGACAAGGAACAGAATGACCGCGCGATCGCGCAGGCGGGCCTCGCCGCTGCAAGCAGCCACGATCCTCGTGATGTCAGCGTCGTTGAGGAAGTCTGGTACTGGTGCAAATTGCCAGCCCGCAAAATTCGGGATGGCCTGATCACGGCCGGCCGGGCAACGTCCAGTTGCGATCAGGAAACGCAGGAATGCGCGAGTGGCGGTCACCGTCATCCTTGCATGAGCAACGCCGTGCATGCCCGCGCGTCCCAGCACAAACTCCCTGATGGCATGGGCGCTATAAGCCTCAGGCGCGTCGCCAAGGACGCGGAACATGTGAACAAGGATGTTCTGATAGGTGTCGAGGCTGCTGTCCATCACCCCACGATTTCGGAGCATCCAATCCCGGAACTCGCCAAGGATCGGCCACCGATCACTCGGCGACGGCGGCTTCGGCAGTTGGTCGACAATACCCAGTTCTTCAAGAAAGCGAACGAAGAGGGCACCTGATCGCAATCGCATGGAGTAGTTCGGCATGGCCCTGAAGGCCGGTACGGATGCTGCGTAGCCGCTGTGGATGGTACTGAGATCATAGCCGGCGTCGTGTATCCAATCCGTCCAATGCCCCAAGTAGATGGTCAGCATCGAAATCGTTGTCTTGGTGTAATTCCGTCCCTGAAGCCAACGGACATAGCCCTCGAAGTAGGGACCGGCGAAATGAAGCCTTGAAAGCGTGAGATACCGCGGCGTGTTCCGCCTTTTCTTGGGGGTGCTGGACATTCGTTCTCCTGACATGGGTTCAATGCCGGAAAATGCCGGCGAACCACTTCTCGCCCAAAAGAACCCGCGAGGGCACAAGCCCGTCGTTATGCGGAGCGGATTGTCGAAAATCCCTCGCGTTTACAGCGTGATGACCTGACCGCTCCGCATAATCCGTCGCTCGGCATAACACGCCCCGTCCCCCTGACTCCAGAAACACGAAAACCAGATGCAGGGCTTTTGGCGGGTGCCACCCCCCATCAACCGGATGGGCCGGGTCTTGAGGCTGACCCCGACGAGGTCGCAGATGCGCTCGAAGTCCTCGTAGACCGCGTCCCACCAATCGTCATGGGGCCCGAGTTCGCGATACCAGCTGCGGGCCTTCTCCTTGGCGGCATCGGACAGTTCCGGGAACTGATAAACCGTGGTGCAGATCACCTCAGGCATCGAAGTCCTCCCCACGCAGCGCTACCTCAAGCCATTCATGGGTGCTGGTCCAGCCGATGGATTTCCGCGCACCGAGATCGATGACATGCGCGCCACCGCCAAAGGCGTCCAACCGGGGCCGGGAGCAAGTGTACGCGACTTCGAAACCCCAGAGGCCAGTCAGGTCGATCTCTTCGGCCAGTCGCAGCACGTAGCGTATGACGCCTTCGATATCGCCTTCCCCATCATCGGCATGGAACCACAGGATTGAGCTACCGGGACCGTCCTGCTGCGACATCGCAAAGCCCGAGTACTCCGGATCGTCGGCGCCTTCCTCGTCGAGATGCAGGCAGGTCAAAAGATCGACTGCCGCTGTGGCTTTTTCGGGCGAGCCCACATCGAGGACGCAGAAAAAGTGGGTGAAATAGTCGGCCATAGTACCTCCAGAAATGAGAAGGCCCGGCCAGAGGGCCGGGCTGGTTGGAACTTGCAGGTCAAGGGACACAGATCACTCGCAGGCGACGCGCGCCCGAAGCTGGGCCTCTGCATGGGCCTGCAAGAGCTCGCGGTAGTAACGTTTGCGCGCCGCGCGCCAGCTGTGGACGGCCAGGGTGTCGGGATGCAGGCGAGAGATGGCAACGCGCAACATCGCGAGCGGAGTGATCCTAGGCGAGACGCCAAGATTGAGGTAGGCCCGGCTCATGTCAGCGGACCTCCAAGACCGGCGGCGCCAGTTGCGGATCGACCAGCGCCTCGATCTTCTCTGTGCGGCCCATCCAGGGTTCTGGCCGGATCGCCTTGACCCAGTCTGTGAAGCTCGGAATGAACCCCAGATCCTCGCGGACGTGCTGCTCGCCCACCCATCGGGTCGGAATGATCCTGCCGGTCGACAGCGTGATCGTCGGCCCGAAGACAGTCTCGGAAAGCCAAATTCCCGCCGCATGATGAAACATGGCTCTGTGGCGAAAGTCCGCAGAATGGGCTTTCGAGCTGTCGTACCAGGCGTGGATCGCCTGGTAGTCGTCAACGGTGCCGCCCCATTTTTTCACCGAGGACAGGGCATGATGATAAGGATGTGCCATCGCCGCCCCCTCAGAAATCATGGGTGTAGAGTTCGGACGACGTGAACCGTTCGTTGAACTCGAGGTGGATGCAGCGGGCATAGGCGTCGAAACAAAACTCGCCATAGGCGCCGTCGTTGTTCTCCCAGCCGCCGTGAGTGTCGGCGAGCAAATCATAGGCAAGCTGCTCGACGACATTGGCAAGCGACAGCTGCCGCATCTCGACCGCCGGGTTGTCCCAGGTGATCGCGGCGTAGGGAATTTCGACGGAGGGGAACTCCACAGCGGCATCACCCGCCCAAGCGGAGATGCTTTCGATCTGGCCACTGTCACCCTCACCATCGAAGGTCACGGTGACATGGGTGATGCCAGCGGTGGACAGCGCATCAAACAGCCGATCCTTGTTGGCAGGACGCAGTTCAGCCTCGCGGTCGGCCTGCTTGAGATGGGCTGTAAACACCGAGGCGAAGTCGATCGCGGACGGAGGCATCGGCGCCGGGAGGCTGGGTTCAGCTTGTGTCATGGGATTCTCCGGAAATGGGGGAAGGGTCGGAGCCGGCCGGGCGATCTCTTTCACCCGGCAAAGCTCGCAAGACCCCCCTGCCCTCCTCTGTCTCTGGGACGTCACGCCGCGATCTGCAGCGCCCGCGCGGCGAAGGCGCGCCACAGTGGATCGACGAGGCGGGCTTCAAGAAGATCAGCGTGGTGACGCAAGCGCTGCACCAGATCGGTCTCGCTCCAGTCCGCTGCGCGGCCGGCCTGCGCGCGAAGCTGGCTCGCCTCACTGACGACGGCACGAGCCTCGGCAGCGCTCATCACTGGATGGCACCACGCGACGGCGCCGTCGCAGGCCGCACCTGCGAGAACCAGACGGTTTTCCCGGTCGAGGATCGCCAGAAGCTGCAGGGCCGCATCCGGCGCGACCTCTTCGGCATGGTGGATTGCACCGCGCATGGCTTCGGCCAATGTCGCGAAACGATCAAGGACAGCGGGGGCGTTCTCGCCCGACATCAGTGCTGCAGCCGTGTGGCGCGACAGCGTCAGCGCGAAGGGAAGACTCGGATCCGACGCGGCATTCTGCAGGCCATGCGTGAAGCCATGGGTGCGCGAAGTCGGCTGAACCGGGAGAGAGAGGTCGAACATGGGATGATCTCCGACGGCGCGGGAAGCCGCTCTCCCCGCTTCGGCCGTCAAAGACCAAACCGCCGCCCTCTTCCTCGAAGGGGCGGCAGCGATGGGTCCGAGGTGGGTCAGATCTTGCCCAGACCCCGCAGGCTCAGCTCGCTCCCTGCCCCGACGATGATGTGATCGTGCAGCGTCAGGCCGAGATACTTGCAGCCTTTCTGGATCTCCTTGGTCATGCTGAGATCAGCTTCCGACGGTGTCGGATCGCCTGACGGGTGATTGTGGATCAGGATCAGGGCGCTGGCATTCAGCATCAGCGCCTGCTTGATCACCTTACGCGGGTAGACCGGAACGTGGTCGACCGTGCCCACCGACATGAGCGCGTCCGTGATGACGCGGTTCTTGCGGTCGAGGTAGAGGACGTGGAACTGCTCGACCGGTCCGCGAACGGCCACGGCGCAATAGTCCAAAACTGCCTGCCAACTGCCCAAGACGGGGTTCTGGCTAAGGTAGCGGCCGAGGATGTCTCGCGCCTCGAGGATGACGGTTTCTTCTTGGGGGGTCATGGGGGTCTCGCTGAATTGCACGCGCTGAAGCCCCCTGCCCTCTCGGGGCGGGGCCAGTGGCGTATTTGTGGAATGGGAAAGTGCGACCGCCGCGGATGCAGACGGTCGCTGTGTCGGGGCCTACCTCAGCCGACCCGGTCGAGGAGCTTCTTGGCGCGTCCTTCCATATCGAGGCGGGCATCCTGCTGGGTCTTGTCGCGCGCAAGCCGCGTGATGCCCTGCACGAAATCGAAGATGCTCTCGGGCGGGCGGCCCTCCTCCATCAGCACCTTTTCGATGATTTTGCCGGACTCGGCTTTGGAAAAGCCGCGCTTCCGCAGAAAGTCGTCGCGGTCCTCATCGCTGCGCGCGACGATCTGCTGCCGCGCCGCTTTGATGCCATTCACAAAGCCCTGAGGCGAGGAATTGGCGAAGCGCGTCAGGGCCGGTGCCGCCTCCTGCGCGAAGCGCGAGGCGGCATATTTCGAATGCCGGATAGTGATTTCCTGGAAATCCTCGACGCCCCAGAGATTGCGGTTCTGGCAGACGGCGCGCAGGTAGAAGCTTGCCATGCCGAGGGTCTTGGCGCCTACCTCGGAGTTCCAGCAATAAAAGCCCCGGAAGTAGAGATCGGGGGAGCCATCCGGCAGGCGGCCCGCCTCGATCGGGTTGTGATCATCGACGAGGAACAGGAAGACATCTCGATCCGAGGCATAGAGCGTCGTCGTGTCGCGGCTGATCTCGACATCGGGGTTGTAGACACCGGTCGACCAGTCGAGCACACCCGGCACCTTCCAGCGCGTATCACCCGTGCCGTTGCCCGCGATGCGCTGCACCGCCCCGACCAGCTCATGGTCGTGGATGCGCCCATAGTGGGGGCCGGTCACCGCGCGCAGCTCCGTGCGGCCATCCTCGGTCTCAAAGGTTTTCACCTGCTCAGCGCGGTGATTGGCGAGTCCGTATTGCAGGTTGATCCCTGCAAGCGGCGCAGGCAACTGCCGCAGGTAGGAGGCCGGCGCGCCGACGATGCTGGCGAGCTGGCCGAAAGCCCAGTGCGTCGGGGCGACTGGCTCATGGGCCTTCGGCAGGACCAGATGCAGCCGCTCAGCGCTGTCACGCGCAGCCTCCACCCGGATATCGGCTGTCGCGACGACCCGGGACCGGCTGCGTTCGGACCGGCCCTTCACCGAGGCCCAAAGATCATCGAGGGAAAGATACCGCTCGTCGTCCGGCCGGTTGAACCATTCGGACGACACCCGCCCGTTCCGCTCGCCCTGGCTGACGTCAACTTTCCAGCCCCCCTTGCCTGCCCGAACCGGTTCCAGAACTTCTTGCACGCCCATGCGTCACACTCCGCGACGGTCTCCGGAAGCCACTCTCCCGGACCCTCAACCTGTCATCGGAAAACCAGCCCAGCTCGAACTCTCGATCCCAACCGAATAAGTAGACCGGATGATCTCCCTCTGGGCGACAAACTGGCCGACCCATGAAGCATGGCCGGGGCTTGCGCCCTCGCGAATGAATTCCCAATTCGAAGAAAACGGGCGGCTTCTCGAAGGCAAATTGATGATCGACACGTTGACCAAATTCTTTGAAAGCTACCCTCAGAGCTTCCTGGACACGAACGGACCCTTCAGGGATGGAATCTCCCCGGAACTGATGTCGCGGATGCTGGAGTTTCGCGACAGGCAGTTGCACGTTCTATCCTATGCACAGCACTATCGGATCGACCAGGAAACGGTGCAAATGTTGACCGATCTAGCCTACGGGACGAAGCCTGCTGGCCGTGACGAAATCTTTCGGGAGGCCCAGTTTCCGTTTCCGGCACTCCTCGTCGAGTGCCCAGACCCGACCGGTGAAGGCTCCTACGTTGCCCTTTCGACGGTGGTGGACGACTGCATGTACACGCAACGCATGATCGTTACCGCCAACGGGATCGTCCCTAGTCTCCTGGTACTGAAATCCTCGGGCCTGAAAGGCGAATTGATCTTTACCCCGACCTATGAAGCGGCGCTGTTGGGACCGAAGCACCCAGATGGCGAGGCCGCCATTAAGGGCGAAAGCGAGGTCTGCAGCCACTTCGTGGCGGTCGTGGCCACGATGTGTTCGATGCTGAAATACAAAGGCATGATCGAAACCGAGGACGTTCAGGCAATCAGTCGCCCTGAGCGGCGCCGCGCCGAAAAGGCGGGGTCGCCGCTTCCAGAGACGCTTGTGACGCGTGTTCGGCTGGGTTCCGCTGGTAGGATCCAGTTGAAGGCAACGCAAGTAGAGCGGGATCCGGAAGACACTTCGGGAAAACGGCGAGCACACTGGGTAGCGGGGCATTACATGCGGCACATAGCCAGGCCAGAGAAGGTGTTTCGCATGCCGCATATCCGTGGCGCTGGTCCCGTAATTCCGCAGTTGCGTCGAGTTGAATTGCCGGAGGTCGGAGATCAGCTGGCAACGAAGGAGCGCCTTGCGACCACGGGTAACGCCGGAGAATGAAACCGATCGAAGCGAGGCATTTGCAAACCGTGGAACTCAGATATCCGATCAACCTGATGGGCGCAGAGGACGGCGCCGAGAATGGCGATGTCGTGACCCGCGACGGTGAATTTCTTGGAACATGGTTCTTTGAAAAGAACGAAGCCGAAGAGACTGGCACGTTTCATTTCATCGCAGACGGAGAAGCAGAACCGACGTTCTCCGAGAGCGTCCCTTTCCTGACCAGCGGAATGCTCACCGGCTTGGCGATGAGCAAGCTTTGCCGCTCCATACGAGATTGGCACGAAGGGCAATCGTAGTTTGCCGCGTTGTGTCTTTCATGATTAATCGAACCCGGCGGGTTGTCCCGCCGGGTTCGAGGGGGAGATCCCGTTCTTTTCAGAACGGGATCTCGTCGTCGCGGTCGACCAGCTCGGGGTTTTCGTTCTCGGCCGACTTCGGGCGGCTCAGGAAGTCGACCTTCTCGGCGATGATCTCGCAGCCGTAGCGGTCGGTGCCGGTCGCGTCGGTCCACTTCGTGTAGTGGATGCGGCCGTGGACGAGGACCTTCATGCCCTTTTCGCAGTGCTCTGCGACAGTCTTGCCGAGACCGTTGAAGCAGGTGATGCGGTGCCATTCGGTGTCC
>Ga0209793_1001528_pt1 | contig 14346 bp, 15 predicted proteins | sample EBPBio122009_DNA_FD_185863 | JGI IMG/M metagenome (GOLD analysis project Ga0209793, IMG submission 185863) | Wastewater treatment Type I Accumulibacter community from EBPR Bioreactor in Madison, WI, USA - Reactor 1_2/2/2009_ DNA (SPAdes) (version 2) | ecosystem: Engineered > Bioreactor > EBPR >... | reverse complement strand
CTATTGGCGTGCCCTACACTCTTCGTAGCCTGCGCGCATTAGGTGCAAAAGACCACATATGAGATGCTGAAAGTGCACCGGACGGTGTCGCGGTCCTCCCGCACACCGGCTATCCTGGATCAGGCCCCGGAAATCAGGATTGACCAGACACCACCTCAAGAAAGCCCGCCAGATGAGGACCATCCAGACCGAACGACTTGTCCTGCGCAACTTTGGGCCCGGTGACGCCCAGGCGCTGTTCGAGTATATGCATAAGCCTGTCGCCGCGTGCTTCTTTGATGAAGCTCTTCCCAACATGGAGGCGGCCCAGGCCGATGTGGCAAAGCGGAGCGGAGATGACGGCCAGATCGCCGTTTGCCTGAAGGATGGCGATATGCTGATCGGCGACCTGTTCGCGCATTCCGAAAGGGAAGACGTTCCCGGCTGGGATTCGGTTTCCGTTGGCTGGAACTTCAACCCGGCCTTTGCGGGCCGGGGCTATGCATATGAGGCGGCGCAGGCGCTGTTTGCACATCTTTTCGGCCAACCGCGTATCCGTCGCCTCTATGCCTATGTCGAAGACCACAATTCCTCTTCCGAGCGTCTCTGCGAAAAGCTTGGAATGCGAAAGGAGGGCGTGTTCGTCGAATATGTGACCTTCGGAGACGACGAGGCCGGCCAGCCGATCTACGAGAACACCATGCAATATGCCATTTTGCGTCGGGAGTGGGAGGCAAGCCTCCGGGGTTAGGCCAGCGATGCCCGGCTGGCGAGGGAGGATGCAGGGGCTTTTCGAGGTCACACATCCACGACATCGGTGGCAGGAAGGCCTCTCCGCTTTGTGGTCCATGCTAGGTGCCTTGGGGGCAGGGTCCGCGAAGAGCTTCATCCTCTTGTAAAGAGAGTGCGAACTCACTCCCAAACACCGCTCAAATCACCCGGTCGTTCCCCCCGTCCACCGGAATTTGCGCTCCCGTCGTACGGGCAAAGGTTCCGTCGCAGAATGCCACGACCGCCCGCGCAACATCTGACGACCGGACCTCGGCCCCCATCAGATTGCGGGTTTTGTACTCATCGACGGTGAGGCCATACCGCTGAGCCGATGTCTGCAAGGCTTCCTCGGTCCAGAGACGCGTGTCGAAGACCGCGTCGGGATGGATGGTGTTGACCGTGATCCCAGTCGCGGCCAACTCAAGGGCTGCAACCCGCATCAGCTGGGTCAGTCCCGCCTTGGAAACCGAATAGGCTGCTGCACCGGGGCCGGGCGCGGCGACGTTGCGTGATCCGATAAAGACCACCGCCGGGTCGACGCCGTGTCTCAGATAGGGGACAGCCTGCTTCAGAAGCTTCCGGTGCGACGACAGGTTGACGGCCAGCGTCATGTCCCAGATATCGTCGGTCAGCTGATCGATCGGAGCGCCGGTTCGGAAGATGCCGACGTTCGATACCAGGATGTCCAGCCCGCCATATGAGCTTACCACCCGCGCCAGGGCGGCGCTGACGGCTGCCTCGCGAGTCATATCGACCGTCAGCCCCTCATATCCCGGAAGATTCATGTGGTCGCATAGGCTGGCGTCGATATCGAGACCCACCACGACGGCCCCGCGGTCACGCAGCGCTTCGGCGCAGGCCCGCCCGATACCCGCTGCGGCGCCGCTGACCACGGCGACCTTGCCCGCAAGCCGCGGCAGTGCTCCTTGAGCTTTCAGCTTGGCCTGCTCCAGTTCCCAGTATTCCAGGGCCCGCAGGTCAGGTTCGGTAAGGCCCTGCCAGCCACCCAAGGCCGCGGCATGCCGCAGCGCGCGCAGATTGGCCGTGGCGACATCCGCCGAAACGCGCGCGCGGGCCAGCGTCGGGGCAAAGGTCCGCACGGAACCATCCGGCAGGATCGCCCAATGCGGATAGGGCGCAAGTGGCACAAGGCCAGGATCGGCGGCGCGTACGACGTAGGCGCGGTAGGCGTCGGCAAATCCCGTCAGGGTCAGATCCCGGTCGGGGATGGCCGGGAAAGGCTTGTTGTGAATGACATGCTCCGGCGTCAGTGTGCCGTGGCGCGAGCGCTCCGCCAGACCGGAAATCTCGTCCACCGGCACCGCACCGGCAGGCAGGGACAGAACAGCCCGCCCGGCCAGCGCCGAGGCTTGGGCGCGCAGGAAGGCCACATCGGTGGGCGCGGTATCTGGCGGCGGCACCTCAGCAAGGGGGGGCAGGTTCGCGTCGATCCAGCTTTCGGCCATGCCGCAGATCTCGACCATCCGGTCATAGGATGCGCGGGCCGTCTGCCCCCAGGTGAATACCCCGTGATGCTCGAGAATGATGGCGTCATAGCCTGCCAGTCCCGGTGAATTCAGCGCCGCCCGGATCTGCCGCGCAAGGTCAAAGCCCGGTTTGACATAGGGCAATATCAGGACACGATCCCCGTAGACCCCCGTCAAGACGGCCCGCCCGCCGCCGTTCGACAGCGTCAGAACCGCATCGGCATGCGAGTGGTCGACAAAGGGGAAGGGAAACAGTGCGTGGACGATGGCCTCGATCGAGGCAGCGGCAGCGGCGGGGTCCAGCCGCGCGCGCTTCATTTCGGACACCATATCCGTATCTGACAGGCTCTCCAGTTCGGCCAGCCGCAAGAGGTCGGGCAGGGCAAGGGCGGTAAAGCCCTCGACCCCCATCCGACCCAGATCAAAGCCCGAGGCTTTGACCCAGATGACCGACTGTTCTTGGCCGAAGAGGTCGACCACGATGCCTTTGTACGAGGTGTTGCCGCCGCCGTGCAGAACCAGGGCCGGATCGCGACCGATCAGGCGCGAGGAATAGGCCCGCAAGGCGAGCCCATCCTGCGCACTGGCGGCATCCGCTTCATTCCACAGGTTGCGCATTGCTTCCTCCCTTGCAAATAGACCGCCCCCGTGGCCTGGCCCCCGGAGGGGGCCAAACCGCGTCTGTCTTTGGTCTCTGCCTGTCAGGCGGCCTGGCGCCGTTCCAGATCGAGGAACACCTGATGTCCCACCTCGCCTGTCGCGCCGTGGTGAACCACAGCTTCCAGCGCTTTCAGCATCGCCTGGGGATCGGTGGACTGGAACACGTTGCGCCCCATGTCCACGCCCGCCGCACCTTGATCAATCGCGCGGTAAGCCATTTCCAGCGCCTCACGCTCGGGAAGCTTCTTGCCGCCGGCAATGACGATCGGAACCGGGCACCCGAGGGTGATCTTTTCGAAGCCCTCATCGACATAGTAGGATTTGACGAACTGCGCTCCGATCTCGGCGGCGATCCGGGTCGCCAGCCCGAAATAGCGGGCGTCGCGGATCATGTCCTTGCCAACGCCGGTCACGGCCATCGTGGGAATGCCATAGCGCGTGCCTGTGTCGATCAGCTTGACCACATTGGCGATGGATTTGTGTTCGTACTCGGCACCGATGTAGATCTGCGCCGCCATCGCACTGGCCCCCAGCCGGATCGCGTCGTCAATCTCAACACCCACCAGCTCGTTCGACAATTCGGTCAGGATCGAATTGCCCGCAGAGCAACGCAGGACCACCGGCTTCTTCACCTCGGGTGCGATACAGGCGCGAAGCGCGCCACGGGTGCACATCAGCACATCAGTATAGGGGGCCAGCGGCGCAATCGTCAGGTCGATCCGTTCCAAACCCGTGGTCGGACCCTGAAAATAACCGTGGTCGAAGGCCAGCATCAGCGTGCGCCCGGTTTCGGGCCGGAATATCTGTGCCATCCGCGCCTTCATGCCCCAGTCATGGTGCGCGGCCCCTTTCAAATAGAACCGGCTGGTGTCGGCGGGGCGATCCTGCCCCCAGTCCTTGCCATCCTTGATGTCGTCAAGATCCGCCATTTTCATCCTCCTGCGGCCACTCAGGCCGCCACATGATCCCGTATCGCTGCCATGATGATCGCCACCGAAATCGCGCCGGGGTCCGGGTGGCCCAGACTGCGTTCGCCCAGGCTGCGGGCCTTGCCGGTGGTGGCAATCATATCCTTTGTTGCGTCGACCCCGCGCTGCGCGCCTTCGGCGGCCTGTGCGGTGGCGGTTATCAAGGTTGCCTCGTCCGCAGCCGAGCGGGCGGCGTGGGCCAGCGCATCAAGCATGGTCTTCTGCCCTTCGACGACGCCCCCGCGCTTGGCCACAGCAGCCTGGGCATCAGCCAGAAACTGGCGAAAGCTGTCGGCGGTGATCACGTCTTGCCCGGCAAATGCCTTTGCGCCTGCGGTGAACACTGTCCCGAATACCGCACCGGCGGCACCTCCGGTATTGGCCATGATGGCCATGCCAGTCGCCCGGAATGCGGCGTCTATGCTTGACGGTTCGGTCTCAAGCGCCGCGAGGGCTGCCTCAAATCCGCGGCGCATGCCGATGCCGTGATCGCCGTCGCCGGTGGCGAGATCAGCGTCGGTAAGGACGTCCATCTTGTCGATCACTGCCCGCGCGACGCCGCGCAGCATCGCGGCTGCACCGGCTTTGTCCAGGTTTTCCGGCATTATTTGCCCTCCCAATTCGAGAAACCGACCGACCTGCAAGGCATGTCGAGCAGACGCTTCAACTCGTCATCCAGTTTCATCAGTGTGATCGAGAACCCGGCCATTTCCTGCACCGTCAGCCAGGTGCCGACATCCGTCCGATGCACATGGATGTCGCGCTCGCCCAGAACCTCGCGGATACGGCGGTTGACGACCAGCATCTCCATCATGGTTGTCGCGCCAAGGTTGTTGATCAGCAGTGCCACCTCGTCACCGGCCGAGAAAGGCAGGTCGTCAAGGATGCGCCCGATCATCTGGTCGGCCAGTTCATCTGCCGGAACGAGTTTCTGGCGCACGGTTCCGGCTTCGCCATGAGCGCCCATGCCCACTTCGATCTCGTCATCGGCAAGTTCGAAGGTCGGTTTTCCGGTCTCGGGGATGGAGCCAGCCGAGATTGCGACGCCGATTGACCGGACCCAGCCGCCCGCCTTGCGGGTTACGCGCTCGACTTCGTCGAGGCTGTCCATGGTGGCAGCGGCTGCCCCGGCAATACGGATCATCAGCAGGTCGCCAGCGATGCCGCGCCGGTCATGGCTGCGCTCGGGCGGGGCGGCGGACACATCATCGGCCACGCGCACGGTGCGCACGTCGATGCCCTCATCCACCAGCATCTCGGCGGCAATATCGAAGTTCATGTTGTCCCCGGCGTAGTTGCCGTAAAGGAACAGGATGCCCTTGCCGCGATGGACCGCCTTGGCCGTTTCGTAGATGATATGCGGAGCGGGGGCAGCGAAGAACTGGCCGCAGGCCGCGCCATCGCCCATATTGTCGCCGACAAAGCCGTGGAACAGCGGTTCGTGCCCGGATCCGCCACCGATCAGCAATGCGGGTCTGCCATCCGCAAGGTCGGTTTTCACGATTGCGTCCAGACCGGACAGGCGGCGGGTGCGTCCGTCGCTGGCCAGCACCAGACCGTCGATCATCTCGGTCACGGCACGACGCGGGGCGTTCAGGATTTTCTTTGCAGGTTTAGCCATGGCTGTCCTCCTTGGTGGGCGCACGTTCGGGGATATGATCCAGGATCATGAACAGGATCACGCCACAAAGCAGCAGCGGAAATCCCCAGACGAACAGACCATGTGTGAAGGGCTGGCACAGCATGACAAAGCCTAGAACGATCAGCACGCTGGCAACACGATAGGCGGTGGTCATGCCCTGCCCTCCTGATGTGACAGCAGGGCGCCGGTCGCCGCGTCGAACAGAAACCCAGCGCCGGATTTCAGTGTGAACCGCACCGCATCGCCCTGTTGCAGCGCGCGGTGGTCGTCAAGCACCTTGCGGAACGACCCGGCGGGCGTCTCGATCTGCACCGCAGCCTCATACCCCCGGTTGTCCAGTGCATAGACCGTGCCGCGGGTCCCCTCATCCCCCAACAGGATGTCGTCGGGCCAGATGCCCAGACTGACCAGGCGGGGCCGACCGGCAATTTCACCAAACCCGGCAAGGCCAATCGGCGCCTCCCATCCCGGAAGATGCACGGCATTGTCGAGCAGTTCACCGGCAAAGAACGCCATCGACGGGCTGCCGATCAAGCGGCCGACAAAGGCATCCACCGGGCGGGCATAGATTTCGTCGATCCGCCCGCTTTGCAGCACCCGCCCGTCATTCACGATGGAAATACGGTCGGCAATCGCAATCGCGCCGTGATAATCATGCGTCGCATAAAGCATGGTTGTGCCATGCTCGCGATGAATCTGCCGCAACTCGGCCCGCAGCCCCTCGCGCAGCTTCAGGTCCAGCGCCGACAGGGGTTCATCCAGCAGATACAGGGCCGGACGACGCACCAGCGCGCGGGCAATCGACACGCGCTGCTTTTCGCCACCCGAAAGGGTGCCGGTGTCGCGACCCAGCAGATGGCCGATCCGCAGTAGATCTGCCGTGCGCGTCACGCGGCGGGCGATCTCATCTTCGTCCTCGCGATATCTTGGCGACCGCAGGGCAAAGGCGATGTTGTCGCGCACGTTCAGCACCGGCAGAAGGTTGAACCCTTCGAACACGATAGACACGTCGCGGCTGGAGGCTTCTGCCCCGGTCACATCTTGCCCGTTCAGGAACACCGTCCCCTGATCGGGCACGATCAGCCCGGCCGTCGCCAGCATGGTCGAGGATTTGCCTGCGCCGGTCGGGCCAAGCAAGGCAAGGATTTCATGGTTCTCGACCGTGAGGTCCAGTCCCTTCAGCGCGGGCTTGCCGCGATAGGCCTTTTTCAGGCCACGGATTTCCAGCATCGCGCTCATGCCGCCACCCGCAGACCGTTGACGCGCAATCCAGTCTCGGCATCAAAGAACATCAGCCCCTCGCGCGCGAAAACCACGCTGCCATCAGCGCTGTCCTTGCGGTGATCCGTGCCTTGCAGGATCGTCCCACCGATGCGGAACGTGAAGAACCGCTCTCGCCCGACCGAGAAAACATCCTCGACCGGCAATTGGTGCCCCGGCCCCTCGACCAGCCGCAGATCGCGTGGCCGCACGCCCAGCCGCAGCGGCCGGTCCGACCGGGCCAGACCGGCCGGCAACTCGCCCTCGGTCAGAACCACGGGGCTGTCGCCCAGCCGCAATCCACTTGCCACGGGAACAAGGTCGATCAGGTTCATCGAGGGAGAGCCGATGAACTGCCCGGCAAAGACGCTGGCGGGCTGAAAGAACAACTGCCCCGGCTCGGCTACCTGCACGATGCGTGACTGGTTCATCAGAACGATCCGGTCGGCCAGAGACATCGCCTCGCGCTGGTCATGGGTGACATAGATCGTCGTCACCCCCAGCTTGCGTTGCAGGTGCCCAAGCTCCCAGCGCATTTCCTCGCGAAACTGCTCGTCAATCGCGGATAAAGGTTCATCCAGCAGCAACACCGCCGGTTCGCGGATCACCGCGCGGGCCAGTGCCACCTTTTGCCGCGCGCCTGGCGGCAGGGCATCAGGCCGTCGTTTCAACTCGTCCCCAAGGGCGAAGATCTCGGTCACCCAGTCCAGCTTGCGGGCGATCTCGGCCTTGGCCACGCCGCGCGCCTTCAGCGGGAAGACGATGTTTTCCGCAATCGACAGATGCGGGTAAAGCGAGACAAACTGGAACACCATGGCGATGTTGCGCTCGCTGGGTTTCAGGTCATTCACCCGTTTGCCATCGAACAAAATGTCGCCCGAGGTGGTTCCCTGAAGCCCGGCAATCGCCCGCAGCGTCGTCGTCTTACCGCAGCCCGAGGGGCCTAGATAGACGACGAACTCTCCGTCGTTGATGGTCAGATTCACATCGTCCACAGCCGTGAAGCCGCCAAAACTGATGGACAGGTCTTTCAACTCGATCCGGGCCATCAGTCGCGCACTCCCATGCTGGAAAGGTGACGCACAAGGATCATCGCAAGCCCCATGATGATGCACAGAAGGATCACCGCCAGCGCCGAAGCCTCGCCGGTGTAAAAGTAGGAGAACGCGGTTTTGGCGACGGCGAAGGACACGGTCTCGGTCGAAGATCCAGGCCCCCCGCCGGTCAGCGCCACGAACAGGTCGTATTGCTTGAAGCTGTCGATCAGCCGCAGGATTAGCGCGATGAACAGCACTGGCGCCGACATCGGCAGGGTGATGCGGAAGAACACATAGGCCGGGCTGGCGCCATCAACCTCGGCGGCCTCGTAGATCGTGTCGGGAATGCCGCGGAAGGCGGCCGTTGCCAGCAGGACGATGAACGGCGTCCACATCCAGGTATCGACCACGGCGGCGGCCCAAAGCGCAGGCCCCGCCTGGCCCAGCCAATCGACCTTGGACCCGCCGAAGGCTGTGATCAGATAGTTCACCACTCCCCATTCCGAGTTCAGCATGTAGCGCCACAGGAACCCCGCCACGACCGGCGAGAGCATCATCGGCAGCATCAGCGCAGTGAACAGAAGGTCACGTCCCCGGAAGGTCTTTTGAAGCTGATATCCGACGAAAATCCCCAGCAGCATCTGCATCGTCACGCAGAGGAACACGAACTTTCCCGTAAAGACAAAGCGTTGCCAGATACCGGTGTCCGACAGAAGGTATTCATAGTTCGCCAGCCCGGCCCAGTTCATCCCCTTGTCCGGGTTCAGGGCAGAGAAGTCGTGGAAGCTGTAGTAGATCAGCGAACAGATCGGATAGGCGACCATGAACAGCAGGAGAAGAACCGTGGGGGTCAGAAAGCCGATGACCATACCGGTTCCGGTCGACCGAGGTTGCAATGCAGGTTTCATCAGCGCCTCCCCAGCACACCAAAGGTCATGCCCATCAGCAGATGTTTGCGGATCAGGTAGAAGAAGATCAGGACCGGGATGACCAACACCACGCCCGCCGCGCAGATCTGAGTCCATTCGATGCCCGTGGCACCCGAGGCGGTGGAAATCTTGACCGGCAGAGTTTTCGCCTGTGTGGTTGTCAGGATCGAGGCGAAGGCAAATTCGTTCCAGGCAAAGATGAAGCAGAAGCCTGACGTTGCGGCGATCCCGCCCTTCACCATCGGCAGGACCAGCCTGCGGAAGGCATAAAGGCGTGTATAGCCGTTCACTATGGCGATCTGTTCCACCTCCTTCGGTACCCCGTCGAAAAAGCCTTTCATGATCCATGTGGCGAGGCCGACGTTGACGAAGACTGCGATCAGGATCAGGCCCAGCCGTGTGTCTGCCAGTCCAAGCCGCGCGAACATCATGTGATAGAAGACCAGCACGGCGACAGGCGGCAGCATCCGGGTGGACAGCACAAAGAACATGAAATCGCCCTTGCCCCGAAATTCAAAACGCGAGCAGACATAACCGGCAAGCGTTCCCAGAATGACGGCCAGCGCCGTGCCGACGGTCGAGACCAGAACGCTTGTCACTAGCGAATCGAACACGCCGACCGAAGAGGCAGTGTCTTTCGCCGCACCCAGACCGAAGACGCTTTGATAGCCGGAAAGATCAGGGGTGAAGAACAGCTTGGGCGGCATGGAGAAGAGATCGGCACGCCCCTTCAGCGAAGACAGCATCAACCAGAGGATCGGCCCGAGGTTGTAGATCGTGTACAGCGCCAGCAGGGCCAGCAATAGCCAGCGTCCCAGATGGGCCGAGCGCGCGCGCGGTTCAGACATGAAATCTCTCGGCTGGATCGGTTGAAGGACTGGGAAAGGGCGGGGCCGCCGTCGGGGCGGCCCCGGCCATGATCAGTTGTTGACCAGCACCACCGAGTCCTGACCGACAGGCGAGATCACCGTGTCGGGCACCTCGGGGGCGCTGTCCTTGCGGTCGATCTTGTAGCCCGCCCGTTCGAGGATGCGCTCTTGGCGGCTGGCTGCGTCGGTCAGGGCCTGTTCCACCGTCTTCGAGCCGGAGATCGCGTTCGACACTTCCTCCTGCAGGATGTCCAGCAGGACGGGGTATTCCGGCAGGTGCCAGTAGTCGTTCAGGTATTGAAGGGCGGTGGAGAACTGCTTGTTGTAGCTGTTCAACCCCTGCCATTCCGGGCTTTCCAGAACCGCCTTCAGGCCGGTCTGGCAGACGGCGGCGTAGCGGGCCTGCTGTTCGGGCTGGAAGTACCACTCCATGAACTTCTGCAACTCAGGCAGCTTCTTGGAGTATTTGTTGATACCCATGCCTTGCCCGCCGACCGAGAACTGGCGGCGGAACTTGCCGTCACGCCCGACAGCGCCCGGAAGGATGCCAAATGCCGTTCCATCGGCAAATTTGTTCACCGCCGGGTCGGCGTTCGAACCGTTGAAGTAGAACCATTGCATCGCCATCGCCAACTGGCCTTGCTGGAACGAAGCATTCACCTCGTCAAAGCCCCAGTTGCCAGAGCCGGGCGGGCCATATTTGAACATGTCGACATAGGCTTGAACGCCGTCGATCGACGCGGGCGAGTTCAGATAGCCTTGAACCTCCATGGTCTCGGGGTTGTAGAGTTCGCCACCGAACGACCACAGAAAGCTGTTCGAGGCCGTGGTGGCAAAGTCATAGTCCCGGCCGCCCATCTGTCCCCAGCCATACAGCCCCTGATCAGGACGCGTGAAGAACTCCGCCACTTCCATGGCTTCCTGATAGGTCTCGGGCACCGTCAGATCGCGGCCGTACTTGGCCTTGAAGGCCTCTTGCTCCTTGGGATCTTCGAACAGGTCCTTTCGGTACATCAGGCCGTAAGCGTCCTGGTTGGCGGGCAGGCCATAGAAGTTGCCCGAACCGTCGGGATATTCGCCATAGCGCGACAGCGAGGCGGCCGGGAACAGATCGGCCTTGAGATAGGACGACTGGTCGAAGATTTCGTTCATCTTCACGACATGCCCGCCACCTGCGAATTCGGCGGTGGACTGGCTGTCCCACATGGCAAAGTCGAAGGCATCGCCCTTGATCGCGAATTCCGACGCGATCTTGTTGTGCCATTCCGGGCCATAGGGCACCAGAGCCGGCACGATGGCCACGGACTTGTCCGGATAGTCCTTGGCGATGTTGACCAGCGCGTCGGCGCAAGTGCCGGCGTGCCAGACGAACGTAAGGGTGGTTTCGGCGCGGGCAGTCTCGGCTGCACCAAGGATGCAAGCCACTGCCGCAGACGCCAGAAGCGCGCTGCGATATTTCATTTCGTTTCTCCTCCCTGACGGGGTCTCGGCTGTTTCTGCCTAGCCAATCACCCCATGGCCGCACTTAACAACAGCTCCGCGCTTCGATCAACATTTTTGTTATATTAATCATAAAATTTGTTTTTAATAGCTGGAACGAAAGCTTTTTCTGCTGCATTGCGGCGCTTGGCGGCGCTTGCAGACAAGATTACTTGATAAAATATGTCGATATTTTCGATAGTTGAGTGATCTTCTTGCGAAGGCAGTCGCCCAGAGGCGGTTGCGGAGTATTGTCTGGACATATCATTATAAATGTTAGATGACAGGATAAATGTTAGATTCGGACCTGGAGATGTCAGTGGAAGACAACATTTCGGACGGCGCAGAGCCACTTTCGAAGTCGGAACGTCGCCGCTCGCGAATCCTTCAGATCCTCATGAGCGGCGCCACGGTGCAGATTCGCGATCTGGCAGAACAACTGGGCGTCAGCCTGATGACTGTCCATCGCGATCTGGCCGAGCTGGAAAAGGAAGGCCTCGTGCGCCGCTTGCGCGGTGCCGTTTCGGCCGAGAAATCGCTTCTGTTCGAAAGCAGCTACAACTTCCGTGGCCGCAAGCAGATCGAGGAGAAACGCCGGCTGGCAAAGGCGGCGGTGGCCCGGCTTGAGCCCGGAAATGCCGTCGTCTGCGACGACAGTACGACGACCTATCACATCTGCGACTACATAGAAGAGATGGCGCCGCTGACGGTCATCACCAATGCCGTCCCGATTCTCGAACGGCTGCGCTCAGTCCCCGACATCGACCTGATTGCCACCGGCGGCCGCTATCATGCGGGCTACAACGGATACTTCGGCAATGCCTGCGAACGGACGATCCGCTCGTTTCACGTCGATGTGGCGATCCTGTCCACGACGACGATCCAGGGCTTGTCGCTGTACACCCCCGACGAAACCGTGGTGCGCGCCAAGCAGGCGATGATGGAGATCGCGCGGCGGCGCATCCTTCTGGCTGATGCGACCAAGCTGCAGTTCACAGCTCTGAACTATGTCGCCCAGATCACCGACTTCGATCTGGTTCTGCTGACGGGGGATGTGCCGCAAGCCAACCTCGATCAGTTCCGCAAGGCCGGAGTGAATTTCGAACTGGTCTGACGCCGCCAGGACCGATCAAAAGGAGAAGAATATGACTGCAATTGGCAAGGCCCGCCGGATGGCGCGGCTCTTTCGCAAATCATCGGGGCGGATGCTGTGCCTGCCCATGGATCACGGCATGATGATCGGCCCGGCACATGGCATTGCCGACCCCGGCCCCGTGCTTGATGCAATGGACAGCGCGGGTGTGGAGGCGGTCATTGTTGGCCCGGGTCTGCTTGCCCGCCATCACAAACGGTTCGAGGGCGGCCCCGCCATCATCCTGCGGCTGGATCAAACCACGATGTGGCGGACGGGCACGCCCACCGGCTATGCCGATGTGCAGACCCGGCAAGTCGTTTCGGTGGAAGAGGCGGTTCAGATGGGCGCCGAGGCGGTGATCACCTATCTGTTCACCTGCAACAACGATCCGGTGCAAGAAACCGCCTGCTTCACGATCTGCGCCGACGTCGCCCGCGATTGCCGCCGCTTTGGCCTTGTGCATGTGATCGAGGCGATGGCCGCCAAGGGCGGATTTGCCGCCGCCGATGACCCCGAGATTGTCAGCTTGAACTGCCGCATGGCAGGAGAACTGGGGGCCGATATCCTGAAGACCGACTGGTGCGGCCCCGCTGGCTTTGCCAAAGTCGCAGCACAAAGCCTTGCCCCGGTCGCCGTGGCCGGAGGCGCGAGCGGCAGCGACGATGCGGCACTTGCAGCCTTTGCACATCAGGCCATCGCCAGTGGCGCGTCGGGTCTGATGTTCGGGCGCAATGTTTTCCAACGCGATGATATGGCGGGAACGCTGCGAACGCTGTCCTCTATCGTTCATGGCTAAGTAAGGATACGGCGGCAGACGAACTGGGTCGAGGCGGGGCAAGGGCGTGCTCCGCCGCTCGACATGACCGGTCGCTCTGCCCGTCGAGCTTAAGGATGAGCCCCGAGGGCATTGTCAGAGGAAACCAGTATGCTAGTTGTTTGATCCCACGGTTTGATGGTGCGATTCTTTCTTGGGAATGGAAGGAAGCACTTTGGGACAAGTTCGTCATGGCAGCGCCACGACCACGCACCCCGTCAGAGCAGCAATACAGCGATCGCAAGCTTCGCTCGCGCAACTGAGCCGGGAGCTGGGTATCAACCCCAAAACGGTGGCGAAGTGGCGCAAGCGTGCGACGGTAGAGGTGAAGACCGGACCGAGGGAACCGCGCTCGACGGTTCTGTCCGAGACCGAGGAGGCGATGATCGTTGCCTTCCGAAGGCACACGCTGCTGCCGCTGGATGACTGCCTCTTTGCTTTCCAGTCCTCGATCCCGCACCCGACACGGTCGGCGCTGCATTGCTGCCTGCAGCGTCACGACATCTCGCGCCTGCCGGATGTCGAAGGTGACAAGCCCAAGGGTCAGAAGTTCAAGCGCTACCCCATCGGCCCTCGCCAGCGGTTCTCGAACCGGTGGCGAACACGCAGGCTCGATCCACATTGACATTGCCGAGGTGCAGACCGCCGAGGGCAAGCTCTTTCTCTTCGTGGGAATAGACCGGACGTCCAAGTTCGCCGTCGCGCAATTCGTCGCAACAGCTGACAGAAAGATCGCCTGGGAGTTCCTGCAGCACTTGCTCGAGGCCGTTCCCTACCAGGTCCACACCATCTTGACCGATCGGGCCATTGGAACGGCATTGGTCCGAGAGACAATGGTGAGGGGCATTCAGTTCGCAGAGCAGCCATGCAACAGGAACACCATCTACTCCCGGCCAATGCGCTCCGACATGATCTGCGAAGCGAACGGGATCGAACATCGGCTGACCAAGCCGAACCACCCCTGGACTAACGGCCAGGTCGAGCGGATGAACCGGACAATCAAGGACGCCACGGTCAAGCGCTTCCACTACGACAGCCACGATCAGCTGCGGACCCACCTCGCGGACTTACTCGCAGCCTACAACTTCGCACGCCGGCTGAAGACGCTCGGCGGCCTGGCACCCTACGAATATATCTGCAAAATCTGGACATCAGAGCCGGATCGATTCATCCTCGACCCAATCCACCAGATGCCGGGACTGAACACCTTATGTGTTTCGGGTCTGCTACATTAGCCCCATCGCGGCTCCCGGCCAGGAGCTGCGATGGGGTGGGATACAGCGCTGAACACCTTGTGGCCTGACCACGATCGCTAG